>Ga0209491_10008865_pt1 | contig 12566 bp, 6 predicted proteins | sample BON02_FD_187213 | JGI IMG/M metagenome (GOLD analysis project Ga0209491, IMG submission 187213) | Freshwater microbial communities from Lake Bonney liftoff mats and glacier meltwater in Antarctica - BON-02 (SPAdes) (version 2) | ecosystem: Environmental > Aquatic > Freshwater > Ice > Glacier... | reverse complement strand
GTCTGGTGGCGGTGGGTGGTGGTTTCGACAAACAAGCGAGGACGCCGAGGTGCGCAAGGTCCAGGACGATCGTAGGACGCGTGCGCCGTGCGTGGCGCTTTGTTATCAGGAGAAGCCGATGTGTCTCCCTCTTGCGTCGTCGCCGCACGCCGAAGTGCGAAAATCAGTTGCGCGCCGTTCGTTTTTGCGACGTTACATCGATTTGGCTCTCGGAGCATTTGGGTCCCAAACGTTTGGAAGGTATTCCCCTTGCTGCTGGAGCGCAGAGAAGAGCGTGGAGCAGTAACGAAACGAATGGCCCCGGACTCAACGACAAGAAAGCAGCGGCGGGAGAAAACGAGAGCTGGGGAGGTGGGTGTGTGGGCGCGATTCGAGCCGGCCGCGCGCCGCGCTCGCGTCTTTCTTTGCCTTTTTGTTTTCCGCGGCTTGGGGAAGCGTTTGTCTCTCTTTCTTCTTTCCGGCGAGGCGGGCGGCTGAACGGAGTTTAGGATGTGAGCAGGCAACGAAATGCATATTGGGGGGGCGCCGCCTGGGGGGCAAGGCCAAATGTTTAGGGTTCAGGGGAAAAAAAGGGTGGGGGGGGGGGGGGGGGGCGCTGAGCAAAGGGCGGACGAAAAACAGCAACAGAAACGGACGCGTTTTTCGTGGCAGCGCGGCGCCCGATCAGAACACGGAAAGAAAAAAACAATCCCCTTCGCTCCGTCGCCGCACCTTGTGGTTCCCCGGCTCGTAGTCGTTGATGTAGTTGATCCAGCCGTGCCACTCGGGCGGGATGGACGTGGGGTTGGCCTTGTAAGGCGGGGTGGCCTCCTTGTAGATGACCCAGCGCTTGCGGTCTGTTTGGATGTTTTAGGCGCGTTTTTTCTTCGAGGAGTGGGGGGGGGGAGCGTGAGCGAAACGGGCGATTGGGAGAGAACAACGCGACAACGGCAGCGACCAAAGAAAGAACGCACCGTACGGCCCCTCGTTGTTCTCGAAGTAGCGGTTGCCGTTGACGTCCTCGCCGACGAGCTTGCCGCGCGGGCCCTGCTCGAACAGCGTGATGCTGTTGTTTTCGTGTTTTTTCAAGGCGGGTGCGTGAGCGAGCGGCGTCGGCGTCGGCGTCGGCGTCGGCGTCGGCGTCACCAGCGTCGGCGTCGGCGGCGGCGGCGGCGAGTGCAACAAGACGCGAAGCGGGACGAGCGACAGCGGCCGAGCCTACGAACAGACGTCGGCGAGAGGGGTTCGCACGTCATCCGCGCCACCCAGATCGATCACGCGCGCGCGAAGGGTTTGCCTCCCTCTGTGCGCCCCGCCCCACCAAACAGCTCCGCGACAGCGCGCGCGACTCACAACAGGTTGCCGTCGAGCAGAACGCGCGTCCAGTCGCTCCGCTTCTTCAGGTTGCCCACGGCCGCGCCGGCCTTGATCCACTGGCGGAGGCTCATGGGGACTGCTTCTTTGGGTCGCGGAACTCTCCTTTTGACTACCGGAGGCACAGAAAGATGCAGGCGGGGGGGGTAAAGACGCGGCGTCTCGCGTCGATCTGGCGTTGTTGGAGACGGTGTGTGCTCGCCGTCTGTGTCTGTGTGTGTGCTGCTTTGGGAACGGCGCACGCGCTTTTCTCGGGTCGTTCGTCGCCGGCGACGGGCCGACGCCGACGCTGACGCGTCCTTGCCGTCGGCGGTCGCTCGCGACACAACATGTCGCCGCCCGCGCCCTCGTTCCGCGTCCCCGTTCGTCGACCTCACAATGACCGCACCATCACCTCGAAGACTCTTGCGTCTGTTGGATAAGCACGCCTCTCGCCCAGGGCCTCGTCGTTCAAATCAAGAAGGCCCTCCTCCTCCCGCGCAATCCGACACGCCCTCCCCGCGGCCAATAAGTATAGAAAACCATGCCGGCGAGCCAGCCGGACCACCTGCTCGACAGTCAGCAGCTCCCGGCATCGCAGCAGCAGCAGCATCCGCCGCAGCGGCCAACTCTGGGGGACGACGCCGCCCGCGTTCAAGGGCCGCCGCCGCCTGTCGCGCCGCCCGCGCCGCCGCCGCCCGCGCCCGCCGCCCCTTTACCGCCTGCGGCGCACGACCCCCTTGCGGGGGGCGTCCCCCCGGCCCTGGCGCTGCTGGACCGCCGCCTCAAGGCCGCCCTCGGCAAGCACCCGCTCCTGGGCGACGCGCCCTGCGCGCTGCGCCGCGAGCTCCGGGAGGCGTGCGCGGCGGCGCTGTGCGCAGAGGTGGCCTCGGCCGCCGCCGCCGCCGACTCCGCAGCGACAACGACAGCGACAGCGACGACGGCCACGGCCGCCGCCGCCGCTGCCGCTGAGGACAGCAGGGCATGCCTGCCGCCGCTCCTCGCGCTCTCCTGGCGCGCCTGCACTTACGCGCCCGTCGAGCACCTGCGCGCCCGCCTGCGCGAGGCCGCGCGCGAGGCGAGTCGTCTGGGCGAGGAAGACGGCGCCACGGCGGGGGCCGCCGCTGCCGGGGCTGCCGGGGCCGCCGCTGCCGCCGGGGCCGCCTTTGCCGCCGGGCGCTGCGCGTCGGTGCTCGCCGCCCTGCTGGACGACGCCGCGCAACACTACGCTGCGCTGGTCGGGCGGGTGGTGGCGGCCGCCGGAGCAGCTGACGACTGGGGGATCCGCATCGGCGGCGGATCGCCAGGCGTGGCTGCCGCCGCCGTCCGAAGCGTCGCCGACGCCGCGGCCTCGCTGCTGGCGGCGCCTCCCTCGGCCGCCGCCGGAGCCAGCATCGCCGCCGCCGCCGCAGCTGCCGCCGCCGCCCGCGTGCCCGTCCACCGCCTCCTCGTCTTTTTGGGCGATCTGCACCGCTACAAGGCCGCCATCGAGGGCCACAGCGACGCCGGCGGCCGAGGCGCCGGCGACGACGACGGGAGCGGCGGCGGGTCCGAGGCGGCCGCGGGGCGAGTGCCGCCCTCCTCGTCCCCGCCGACCCCCCCGTCCGCTCGCTCGCCTCCCGTGACGCCGCCGCCTCTGCCGCCCTTGTCGGCCTGGAAAGAGGCGATGCGGTTTTACCTGGCCGCTGCGCGCGTGCTGCCCTCTTCCGGCCTCCCCCACAACCAGCTCGCCGTCATGGCCTGGGCCTCCGCCTTGTCGCCGCCGCCGCCGCCGCCGCCGCTGCCGCTGCCGCCCTCGGGCGTTGGCGCCGACTCTGACGCTGACGCCGCCGCTGCCTACGCTGACGCCGACGCCGAGGAAGCGTCCGAGGCCGCCTTTTTGCGCTGCATGGCCAGCTTTTGCCGCGCCCTGGGATGCGCCCAGCTCCACGCCCCGGCGTGGAACAACTTGTCGCTGCTGCTCCGGGAGCACGCGAGGAGGCGCTGGGGGCAGCGCGAGCTGGGCGCGGCGGCGCGCGGCCCCCGGCCGCCGCCGCCGCCGCCGCCGCCACCGCCGCCGCTGCCCCTTGAGCCGCCGCGGATGCTCGCGCGCGCGCGCGTGACCCAGGCGAGCAGCGGCGAGGCCGAGGACGACGACCTTCCCTCCCCCGAGCACAAGTTTCACGGCGCAGGACCCGCCCTGGCCGCCGTCGTCGACGAGTGCGCCGCCATGCTGCTGGCCGTGCTGCCCCCGCCCGCCGCTGCCGCCGAGGGGCCGTCGACGGCCCTGCCGATGCCTGAGGTCCTAGCCGCCGGGACGCCCTGCGGCGGGCGGCGCGTGCGGGCGGCCGTCGCGGCGCTGGTGCGCCTCAGGCCGCTCGCGGGGCCGGGTCCGGCGGCCGGCGGGGGCGCCTCCGCTGCCGCCACTGCCGCCGCCGCCGCCGCCGCCGGGGCTGCCCCCCCGTCTGCTTCCGTTTCATCTTGCGAGCAGGCGGCCGACGGGTGGCCCATGCACGCGGCGCAGGTCGCGGCCTTTGCCGCGTGGAGGCAGCAGCAAATGAGCGAGGCAGAGGGGCAGCAGCGGCAGCGGCAGGAGCAGGAGGGGGAGGGGGGGCTGGATCGGGAGCGTGCGCCGCCGCCGCCGCCGCCGCAGCGCCAAAGCGCGGCCGGGGCCGAGGACGATGAGGCCGCCGCGGCGCCGCCGGACCCGGGCCAGGCCGGCCCCGCGCCGCCCGGCCGCCTGCTCTTCATCCTCGGCGAGGCGCTCGCGCGCGCGGCCGTGCGCGCGGCCCCCGCCGCCTCCTCCCCGCCCGGGCCCACCCTGCTCGCGCTCCTCGAGCGCGCCCTGCCCCCATTGGCCGGGAAGGCGCCCGCGGGCGGCGGCGGCGGCGGTGGCGGCTCCCCCGACGGCCGCTCGGGCTTCTGGCGCGCGGCCGCGCGCCTGGCCGGGGCCTGGCCGACGGACGACCTCCCTCCTCGCCCGGGGGCGGGCGGGCCCTGGCTGCCCGCGGCGGCGCTGCCGCCGCCGGCGCTGCCAGGGGACGCGGAGCTCGCGGGATTTCTGCCGATGGAGGGCGCGGCGGCGGCGGCGGCGTCGGAGCCTCCCGTTTTGTCTGCGGCGCGCGCGCCCCGAGTTGTGCCGGCGCCGGGGGGGGCAGCGGGCGACGGAGGAGGAGCCGCGGGTGCGAGCGGGAGCGGCGGCGGCGGCGGCGGCGGTGCGGGGGCAAGCGGGAGCGGCGGAGGCGCGAGCGGCGGCGGAGCGGGCGGCAGCGGCGGCAGCGACGCCCTCGCCGCCGTGGTGGTCGCGGCCACCGCCTCGCCCCCGCTTTCCGGCGACGCCGCCCCCGCCGCCGAGGCGCCTGCTCCTGCCGCCGCCGCCCGACTCGAGGCCGCGGCCACAGATGGGGACGGCGCCGAGGCCGCCGCCGCCTCGGCCCTGCGCCTGCAGCGCGCCCGCCGCGCCCTCCTCGCCCTGGCGGCCGCGCTCGAGCGCGAGCGCGCCCGCCGCCCGCCCCTCCCGCCCCGCCCCGCGCCTCGCCGGATCCCCGACGCCGCCGCCGCCGCCGACGACTCGGCGGCCGAGGCGCTCTTCCTCGCGTCGGTCGAGGCGATGGGCGCGGCGCGGGACGCGCGCGACGTGGGGCGGCGCGAGCGCGAGGGGGGGGAGGGGCGGAGGGTGCAGGGGGCGGCGACGGCGGCGGCCGCTGATGGTGGCGGCGGGGCGACTGCTGCTGCCGCTGCTGCTGCCGCTGGTGCTGGCGGTGGTGGTGACGTCGTCGTGGGGCTCAAGCGGGGGCGGTCGGACGACGAGGACGACGAGGGCGAGCCATGCGCCAGCAAGCGCGCGCGACAACGAGAGAGCGTGTAAACAAAAACACCCTCTTGCTTTGCGGGCAAAGGCGGGCCCGTGCGCGATGTCTGCGCGCGCTCTCGCCCGGCGACCGTCGCTGCCGACGCCGGGCAAGAGGGACGTTCTCGCGCGCCCCGTTCCCTTCGCCCGCCAAACCCAAAGACAACAAACGGAGGAGCAGGCCGACTCGAAACAGCTCCCCAAAGTACACATACGCACAGACACCCGTCGACGCGCGCGCCCCGGCGGAACAAGCGGAACAAGGAGGCAGGAGGAGCCAGACCAAAACAAACATGTCCCTGTACGGCGACCTCCCCTCGCCCTCCAAGGCGCCCGACGGCAAGCAGCAGGCGCAGCAGGTACACCAGCACCAGCAGACCGGAGGCGGCACCGCGCCGTGGTCGGCCGCGGCCGCCAGGCTGATGGCGCCAGCGCGCCCTCGCCCGCCGCCGCCGCCGCCGACGACAAACGCCGCCGGCAACGCCCTCCTCTCGCCCGCGGCGGCGGGATGGGGCGGCGCGGCCGTGCTCATGGCGGCGGCCGCGGCCGCGGCCGCGCGCGCCTCGGCCCTGGCGTCGATCGCGGCGGCCGCCAAGGCCAAGGCGTCGGGAAACCTCCCCGGAGGAGGAGGGGCGGGGGCGACGCCCGCCGCCTTTTCGGCCAGCGGCGACGGCGGCGGCGGCGGCGGCGGCGCGACGGCCTTCTTTGCCGACGCGCGCGGCGCGCCGCTCGCCCCGGGCGAGGCGTACGACCCTCTCGAGCCCAACGACTACTGCGCCCTGCTCAACGAGCGCGCGCGCCGGCGCCGCGAGGCCGAGGCGGCGGCCGAGCGCGCCGAGGCCGCCCGCGGCGCGGCCGCCGCCGCCGAGCACGTGGCCGAGGCGGCGGCGGCAGCGGCGGCACAGGCGGCGGCGGCGGCCTACCCTCCCCCGCCGCCGCGCCCGCCTGGCTCCTTCTTGCCCTCGGAAGAACAGCAGCAGCAGCAGCAGCAGCAGCCGAAGGGCCTGCCGCTGGCGCAGCGCATGCTCGAGAAGTTTGGCTGGCGCGAGGGCGAGGGCCTGGGCCGCAGCCGCCAGGGCCGCGCCGCGCCGCTGATGGCGGCAAAGACGGGCGAGCGCGCGGGCGTGATCGTCGAGGCGCCGGCTGCTGCTCCGGCTGCTGCTGCTGCTGCTGATGCTGCTGCCGCTGCTGCTGCTGCTGACGCTGCTGCTGCTGCGACGCCCGCCCATGCGCCCTACCCCGTCGCGCCCCACCTCGTCGCGCCTCACCTCCTCGCCGCCTCGACTCGCGCCGCCCCCCCTGCGCCCTCGCCGCGCCCCTCCTCGCCGCCGAGCAAGCGCCCCCGCATCGAGGGCGACGGAGAGGCGCCTCCGCCGCCCCCGCCCGCCCCCCCGCCGACGCCGGCGGACCGTCGTCCCGCGACCGTCCTCGTCCTGTCCAACCTGGTCGCCCCGGGCGAGGACGCCGACGACGACCTGGCGGACGAGGTGCGCGACGAGCTCGAGCGCTACGGCGACGTCTCCGCCCTGAGGCTCGAGGGCGGGACGGGCGGCGGCCAAGGCGGGGCGGCGGCGGCAGCGGCGGCGACAGGGGGCGGCAACGCCGGCGGCGGCGGCGGCGGCGGCGGCGGCGGCGGCGGCGGCGGCGCCGTCCCTGTGAGGGTGGTGGTCACGTTCGCGAGCGAGGAGGGGGCGGCCAGGGCCGCGGCGGCCATGCGCGGCCGCTATTTCGGGGGCAGGCAGGTCGGCGTGGACTTGGCAGCGGCGGCGGCGGCGGCAGGCGCGGCGGCTGCGGCGGCGGGGCGAGAAGCGCGGGCGAGCGGGGCGGGCGGCGGCGGCGGCATCGGCGGATGAGCAAGCAGGCGGATCAGGTCGTCGTGCGTGTAGAAAGACAAGATTTTGCCCATGATTGAATGCGTCGTCGTTGCTGCGAGAGAGGACAAGAGAGAGACCGTGCGCTGATCAGCCTTCACGACGCGATCGCAGGGGGTAGGACAGGCGCCTCACGCGCGCACCGCCACCGCGACTGCCACCGCCGGCGCCGGCGCCACCGCTGCAGCAGGCAGCCCCCCCGCCGCCGCCGTCACTGCCGTCGCCGTCGCGACCCCGCCCGTGCTGCTAGTGCCCTTGCCGCTGACGCCCCCGCCACCGCTGCTCCCGCCCCCGCTGCTCCCGCGCGCCGTGGCAGCGCTCATCGCCACCCTCCCCGCCCGCAGCGTCTCGTCGAGCGCCGCGTAAAAGGCGCCCGCCCAGGGGCCCAGGCCCACGTGCCCGGTCGGCACCGACAGCACGCGCGCTCCGAGCATGCGCGCCAGCTCGCGCTGCGCGCGCGGCGCGATCAGCGCGTCGCGCTCGGCCACCAGGCACAGCACGGGCGCGCCGGAAGAGCGCACGGCGGCCGCCTTGCGCTGAGGAAAGCGCGCCGACATAACGACCGAGGCGTGGCCTGCGCCGACGCCCGGGTCGGCGAAGCAGAAGAGCTCGTGGAACTCAGCGCGCCAGGCGGCGCGGTAGACGTCGCGGTAGGTGAGCAGGGGCGGGGGGGGGGAGGCTGGGGCGGGGGCGTGGGCGGGGGCGGGGGAGCAGGAGGGAGCGGGGGCGCGGTTGCCGTCGCCGCCGCCGCTGCTTGATGCCGCCGCCGCTGCCGCTGCCGCTGCTTCCGCCGCGGCGTCGCCGGCTCCGAGCAGGCGCAAGGACGCGGCCGCGCGGCGCTGGTCGGGGTAGGGGGCGTCCAGCATGCGGGCGCAGACGATGTCGCGCAGCAGGCGGTCGACCACGCGCGCGACGGCGGGGCACGTTGCCGACGGCGACGAGGCCGGGGCGCCGTCGGCGGCGGCGCCGCCGCTGCCGTCGCCCGAGGCCCCCGCTTGTCCCGCCCTCTCCGGCGGCGGCGGCGGCGGCGGCACGGGATACAACCACCGCAGCAGCGGCTCCAGGGACCAGCGCGGCACCGAGATGCCCAGCGCGCGCCACAGCGCCGGCTGCAGCCCGCGGCAAGAGACCATCACCGTCAGCGACGCCAGGCGGCTCGTCGGCGGCGCGTGGCCGCCGCCGCCGCCGCCGCCGCTGCTCCCGCCCCAGCCGCCGCTGCCCCGCTGCGGCGCGCTCTCCCCCCGCGCCAGCAGGACCGCCATTTCCGTCGCCACCATGCCGCCCATCGACGCGCCGATCACGTGCAGTGCGGGACGAGGAGACGCCCTCCCGTCCTCCTCAACGGGCCCAAAGGCGCCGTCGGCCACGGCCAGCGCGTCGGCCGCTAGCAGCCGCGCCGACAGCTCCGGGCCGGGGGCGTCCCCCCGCCCGGCGGCCCCGCCGGCTACCCCCGCCATCCCGCGGTGGTCGTACACGAGGGCGTGGAAGCCGCGGCGCGCGAGCTCGGCGGCCAGGGGCCCCCACATGCGGCGCGTGCAGAAGGCGCCCATGATCAGGATGACCTTGTCGCAGGGGTCGCGCCCGGCGCCTAGCGAAGGGAGGGGGGCGGCCGAGGCAGGCGGGGAGAAGACTTCGAAGGAAAGTTCGGTCGAAACGGTCGCGGCGACGGCGCCGCCATCTTTGGCGGCGGCGCCGGCATGCCCCTCGGGGTAGAGCGGCACGCTCACGCGGCCCTGGCGCGTGGGCGCGACGCGGTCGTGCAGGGGGTCCATGACTTGGGGGGGATCGCGGATCGGTCGGGGTGGGTCGGGGGCCGAGTAGGGCGCGCGCGAGAGAGAGAAGGCGTTTGTTGTTGTGTTTTTCTCTAATCTCTTTGCGTCGCAGGTCGTCTAATCTGTTTGCGTCGCGGAACAAAGAATCAGGACAGGGCTTGTTGAGATGGGGGGGTCGCGCGAGAGAGAGGACAGCCTAAGTGAGCGAGTAAGAGTGTGCTTAGGTTTTGTGAGAGGGGGCGGGAAGATATGAGGAAGGGCAACCGGCGGCGGCGGCGGCGGCGGCGGCGGCGACAGGTGGCGAGCGCGCGAGCGCGCGAGCGAGCGGCGTCGGCGTCGGCGTCGGCGCGAACGGCTCCCGCCGCCTGTCCGTACCTCGCGCCCGCTCACGCGGACCTCGTGCAAACCCACCAGACCGACGCAACCACAAGCAGCATCCATCGCCCGACGACCAAACCAATCCATCACAGCTGCGCGCGCTCTCGACACGGAAAGAAAGGCGGCGCGGGAAGGGACGCGAAGCATCACGCACTCGCGCGCGCCCCACGAAACGCCCCCACCGAACCATGGGCCGGAAGGCCAAGGACCGGCCCGAGCACACGGCCCCGCCCGAGATCTTCTACGACGCCGACGAGGCGGCCAAGTACACGGCCCGCACGCGTGTCGCCGCCGTGCAGGCGGCGCTCACGCGCCGCGCGCTCGAGCTGCTGGCGCTGCCGCCCGCGCCGCGCGGCGGCGGCGGCCGGCCGCGCCTGCTCCTCGACCTCGGCTGCGGCAGCGGCCTGTCCGGCGAGGCCATCGCCGAGGCCGGGCACCACTGGGTGGGCCTGGACATCGCGCCGGCGATGCTGGACGTGGCGATGCGGCGGGCGGCGGAGGACAGCAGCGACGACGAGGACGAGGACGACGAGGACGGCGGCGAGGAGGAGGCGCCCGCTGAGGCTGACGCCGACGCCGACGCCGACGCCGCCCCCGCGCCCGCGCCCGCGCCCGCGCCCGCGCGCCCGCCCAAAAACGGCGACCTCGCCCTCTCCGACCTGGGCCACGGCCTCCCCGTCCGCCCCGGCACCTTCGACGGCGCCGTCTCCATCAGCGCCGTGCAGTGGCTCTGCAACGCCGACCGCACCAGCCACGACCCGCGCCGCCGCACGCGACTCTTCTTCTCCACCCTCTATCGGGCGCTGCGGCGCGGCGCGCGCGCCGTGCTGCAGATCTATCCGGAAGGGCCCGCGCAGGCCGAGATGCTTGTGTCGTCGGCCATGCGGGCCGGGTTCGGGGGCGGGCTGGTGGTGGACTACCCGCACTCGACGCGCGCGAAAAAGTACTTTCTGGTGCTGATGGCGGGCGGCGGCGGGGAGGCGGAGGCAGAGGCGGGCAAGGCGGGGGCGCGGGGGTCGGAGGGCTTGCCGTCCGCGCGCGGCGAGAACGGCAGCGACGAGGAGGACTACGAGAAAATGGACACGTCGGACGGCGACGGCGGCGGCGAGGACGACGACGAGGCGGGGGGAGGAGCGCAGGGGGGCGGGCGGGAGAGGCGCGGGGTCGAGGTCGTCGGCCGGCGCAAGCACAACCACCGCCCGCAGGGCAAGAAGAAAGGCGGCGGCGGCGCGGCCGGCGGCGCGAAAAAGTCGCGCGGGTGGATCCTGAAGAAGAAGGAGCAGGCGCGCGGCAAGGGGCTGGGGGCGGTGCGGCCGGACACCAAGTACACGGGCCGCAGGCGGCACGTGAGCCGCAAGTGAGGTGTGTGAGAGGCAGGCGTTTGCCCCCGCGTTTGTTTGAGATCACTTTTTCGTTTGCTTCAGTTTGCGGCCGCGACGGGAAAACGCGCTAAGGCGAGCGCGCGCGAAAAAAGTAGTAAAACAGCACACAGGGCACACGCACGGCGATGTTCCGTCGCCGCCCCCCTCCCCCCCTCTTCACACCGCCCCCTCGGCGACGCCCAGCCGCACCCTGTACTTATCCACAAACCCGAGCAGGTTGCTCGCCTTCAGCTTTGTCGGCAGCCAGCCCGCGGCGGCGACCGGGCCCACGCACATGATCGCGTAGGCGCGCCCCAGCGTGACGATGGCGACGGGCATGCCCAGCGATGGCTTCCAGACGCGGAGGACAGGCGGCTTGGCGGGAGGGGCGGGGGGCCGGGCGGCGGCCGCGGACGGATCGGCCTCTGCCGCTGCCACCGCCGCCGCTGCTGCGAGCGCCTCTGCGCGGCGGGCGCGCGCCAGGGCCAGGACGTTGTCGGCGACGAGCTCGCCGTGGCTGGACGCGAGGAAGGCGAGCTTCTCCTCGGGCACGTCGGTGCAGTCGCCCGCGGCGAATACGTTGGAGAACCCGGCGACGCGCAGAGAGGCGTCGACGCGCACGGCGCCGGCCTGCGCGCCCGCGGGCGACAGGCCCGGCGGCGACGCCTCCTTTTTGTCTCCCGCTCCTTGCTCTTCTCCTCCTCCTCCGGCGAGCGCGCCCGCAAAAGGGCCCCCGCGCAGGAAGCCCGTGTTGCGCAGGATGCCCGTGGCCACGATGGCGGCGTCGTACGCGACCGTCTCGTCGTCCTCCCCGCTCTGCTGCCCCACGTCGCCGCCGCCCGACGCCGCCGCCGCCGCCGCTCCATCCGCCGCCGCCGCTCCCGCCGCCGCTCCCGCCGCCCGCCGCTCGAGCGCCGCCACCGCGCCTCCCTCGGGCGCGACCACGACGCCGCCGACCACGGTCAGGCCCGCCGCTTTCGCGGCCGCCGGCAGGGGCTCGCCGCGCATGGCCGCCTCTGCCGCCAGCAGCAGCGGGTCGCCCGCCGCCACGCGCCGCCCGAGCACGACGCGGCAGCGGCCGGCGCCGCGCGCGCTTCCCGCCAGCCAGCTTTGCGCGAGGCGGCCCGCGCGACGCGGCAGCGCCGGCAGCAAACGGTCCGACGACTGCACCAGGGTTACGCGCTCGACGCGGGGCGCGTCTGTCAGCAGCTCGGCCGCCACCTCGACGCCCAGCGGCCCGCCGCCAACCACCAGCACGCGGCGGCAGCGCGGCGGCGGCGGGAGCGCCGTCGGCGGCGGCGGCGCCGCGCCCGGTTGATCGCCGAGAAACAGCTCGGACGCCCGGTTGATCTCGTCCAGGCGGGCGGCCATGCCCGTGGCTGGGCCCGAGGGGGCGCTCTTGCCAAACGCGTAGCTGCTGCCGGCGGCCACCACGCAATAGTCAAACGGCTGGCTGGCGCCGTCGCTCAGGCGCGCCTCGCTCGGCGTCAGCGCGACGACGGACGCGCGCACGCGGCGCACCCCGCGGAGCGCGGACATGGAGGCGAAGGGCAGGAGCGCGCGGGGCGCGATCGAGGGCTCGACCAGCCCGCGCGCGTGCGTGAAGGCCGAGTCGAGGTGGTCGCGCGGGTCCACAAGGGTTGTCTCGAGCAGCGGGGGGGGCGCAGGGGGAGGCGCCAGCGCGGCCGACGCGGCCGACGCGGCCGACGCGGCGGTCTTGGCAAGGTCGCGCTCGCACGCGGCGGCCAGGGCGGCCGCGCACACGGCTCCCGCGTAGCCCGCGCCGATGATGAGGACTCGGGCCGGGGGCGGCGGGGGCGGTGCGGCGGTCGTCGCCATGATGGCGTTTTTGAGGGGGGCTCGCGACCGCGAAACCAGAAGGTCGTGGTTGTGGTCGTCTGGTGGCGGTGGGTGGTGGTTTCGACAAACAAGCGAGGACGCCGAGGTGCGCAAGGTCCAGGACGATCGTAGGACGCGTGCGCCGTGCGTGGCGCTTTGTTATCAGGAGAAGCCGATGTGTCTC
>Ga0209491_10008860_pt1 | contig 12569 bp, 14 predicted proteins | sample BON02_FD_187213 | JGI IMG/M metagenome (GOLD analysis project Ga0209491, IMG submission 187213) | Freshwater microbial communities from Lake Bonney liftoff mats and glacier meltwater in Antarctica - BON-02 (SPAdes) (version 2) | ecosystem: Environmental > Aquatic > Freshwater > Ice > Glacier... | reverse complement strand
TATATATATATATATATATATATATATGTGCGATGTGGGGCGACCGTCCTCCGGCAGCGCGATGCGCGCGAGCGAGGCTGCCTCCTCGAAGATCGCTCAGCCAAGAGAGCAAGCGCCCCCAGCCCCGGCTGGCACTGCCAAGTGTGCTAAGCCAGGGAGTGCGCGGGCGGCGCGTCCCTGTCCCAGTCAGTCTGTGCCTGTGCTCAGTGCTTTGTATTCGTGTTTCTCCCTTTCCTGTCCCTGTCCCTGCGCGAGGTCCATGGTCATGTGTCGTGTGTGTCTCTTATGATGATAGATGATGATGTTCACCGGGTTTACCCCGGCCGCCCCGTGCGTGCGGTTCCGGGTGGCCGCCCGGCGCCCGTCCTCCGCCCCGATGGAGCAGCTCGGCCCGCTCGGCTGGCCGGGCGGGCGGCCGGCCGACCGGCATCAGAGCCGCTTGCGGTCGCCGGGGCGGCGCGGCGCCATCGCGCTGCGATGGCGCCGCGCCTACCCCCGGCGAGCCGAATCTGGGGGAGTGCGCCCGGTCGCCCTGGCGGGGCACCTCGACACTGGACAGCACCACACCTCCAGCCTCAGAGGCGGTTGGCTTGCACAGGGGCTGTGGCGCTCAGCTCGAGTGGCGGGTGCTGCATCCCGACCCGCCGCCGCCGGCGCCGGCGGCGGTGCCGGCGCCGCCGCCGCCGCCGCCGCCGCCGGCGGCGCCCGCACCGCGCGCGAGCGCCGGCATCCAGCGGCTCATCGCCTACGAAGGGCGCAGCGCGGGCGCGGCCGAGCCGGGCGGGGCCGAGGGCGCGCTCGGGCCGGCGCCGAGGCGGCACATGGGCACCGTGTCGGCGCGCGTGGCCGCGCGCCAGGCCGGGCAGCGTGCCTCTCCGCGATTCACAACAACACCCAATTCCACCGGTCGCCCCGGGGCTCCACCGCCTACGGTGACCCCTCGGGTCGCCGGCCCGCACTAGGTAGCCTTGGGGTCGCTGGGGGGTGCGGGGGCGAGTACGCGGCGGGGGTGATTGAACCGGTTGCTCGCGCTCGCTCGCGCTCGCTCGCTCTCGCTCGCTCGCGCTCGCTCGCGCTCGCTCGCTCGCGCTCGCTCGCGCTCGCTCGCGCTCGTTCGCGCTCGCTCGCTCGCGCTCGCTCGTTACTTGGTTGCTTGCGCTCGCTCCGGTGGACCAGTCCTTGGCGCGCCCCACTCGAGTCTAGTCCACACCTCTAGCTCCTGGCCGCATACACCCCCGTGCCCCTGGTCGCACCCGCACCCCTTGCCGTGCGTGCACCCATGCCTTGGTTTGCGCCTGGCTGCGCTCGCGGCGCTCGCCGCTCGGTCAGTCCTTGGCGCGCCCCACTCGAGTCTAGCCCACAACTCTAGCTCCTGGTCGCACACGCACCCGTGCCCCCTCCCGGAGGTGTGGGATGAGAGAGGAACGCGTTCGGCGTGTCGCGCGCGCTCGGGTGCACGGTGGGCTTCGGGTGAACCGTTACCCCTAGCCGCTCGCTCGCATTCGCTCTTGTCTACTCGCGCTCGCTCCATGTCGAGTCAAGTCAACCCGCTGCGAGTCAACCTCGCGCCCGCCCTGGTCCTGGCTCGCGCTTGCCCTGGGTTGACCCGCAGGCTCGCCCGGTCCCAGCCCACTCTCACACGCTCGCGCCGCCACGCCACACGCTCGCGGCGCCACGCCACACGCTCGCGCCGCCACGCCACACGCTCGCGGCGCCACGCCACACGTCCGCGGCGTCACGCCACACGTCCACGGCGCCACCCCCTCAACCCGCACCCCCCCCCCCCCCCCCCCCCCCCCCCCGCCGGACTCTGGCATGTGCCTGGCCAGGATGAGCAGCGTGTCTAGGACGTCAAAGGGCGAAACGCCACACTCGAACGTGGCGAGGCGCGCGAGCAGCTTCGAGAGGGGCATGCGCCGTTTGCCCAGCTTGCCATTCACCAGGTCGTGGACGTCGCACGCCTCGCTCCGAGCGCGCGTGTGCAGCGTGCGGCCACGCGCGTGCGGTGAGCGGCCACGCGCGTGCGGTGAGCGGCCACGTGCGTGCGGTGTGCGGCCACGCGCGTGCGGTGTGCGGCCACGCGCGTGCGGTGTGCGGCCGCACATGTGCGGTGGGCGGCGGCACGCGTGCGGTGCGCAGCCACGCGCGTGCGGTGGGCGGCAGCGCGCGTGCGGTCGGGCGAGCGGATCGGATCGGGCCCATGCACATGGCCAGCACACGGGGAAGCGCGGACCGGTAGCGGAGGGATAACCCGCCCCGCGCCGCGGTGACGCGGTGCACGTCCACGCGCGCGCCCACCTGAACCCCCACCAGGCCGGCCGCCACGCGGACCAGCGCCGCGGAGGGGGCCGTGTCGGTGCGCCGCCGCCGCCGCTGCCGCCGCCCCCCTCGCCGCCGCCGCCCTCGCCGCCGTCGCCGCTGCCGCCGCCCCCCTCGCCGCCGCCGCCCTCGCCGCCGCCGCCCTCGCCGCCGCCGCCCTCGCCGCCGCCGCCCTCGCCGCCGCCGCCCTCGCCGCCGCCGCCCTCGCCGCCGCCCTCGCCGCCGGCCGCCATGGGCCGCGCCGGTGCAGGTGTCCTCGTCCTGATCGACTGTGCAATCAGTTCTCCCCACTCGCGTGTCGCGCGTGCCTTGTTATCCAACATGTACTGGAAGAGGGGGGTACTCATGGCCAAATCTGCGCCAGGGAGGCTCCGACTCAGGATGGTGAAACTCATGAGTTCGGGTCCCCGGCTTGTGGGCGCTGTGCAAGACACATTGACTCGTGGCACCGGCGTTGCCGCAGCGCATGGCGCGCGGCGAGTCCGTTCCGCCGCACGGTCGCAAACCCGAATCCCTCGCGCGCGCCCGTGCCCGCGCGCGCCCGTGCCCGCGCGCGCCCGTGCCCGCGCGCGCCCGTGCCCGCGCGCGCCTGTGCCCGCGCCCGCGCGCCTCGTCGCGCTCGCGCGCGAGCTCCTGTGCGCGCCGGCGCAGCCCGTCTGCCTCGGCCTGGGCCCGCAGGAGCCGCGCCGTCTGGCCCTGGCGCTGTTCGACCCTGCACACGCGCCCGCGGCGCGTGCTGCATGGGGCCCGGTGGCCCACGCGGCGCCGGCCCTGGCGCACCACACGCGGCGGTCCCAACATGCGCTCGCCGAGGCCGAGGCCGCGGTGCACGCGATAGCGGGCGGCATCGGCGCCGGTGTGGACGCCGAGCTCGAGCGGGCGCTGGGCCTGGCCGCGGGGCAGTACCACCGGCGCTGCGAGCGCGCGGGCGCGACGCTCGCGCGCTGGAGCGCCGTGACGCGCGAGCTGCGCTCGTCGAGCGTGCTGCTCGCCACGCACATGCGGAGCGTGGAGGCGCACCTCGCGGCCGAGCGCACGCGGCTGCGGCGCTGCGCCCACGCGGCCACGGCCGGCGGCGGCGAGCTGGCGGCCGAGTCGCTGCACTGGCGCGAGCCGCTCCGGGGGCGCGCTGGGCGCGCGGCGCCTCGGGGCGGCCGCGGCGGGGGCCGCCGACGCGCGCTGGGCCGCCGTTAGGCCCAGCGCAAACCTGCGCGTCACCGCGTCGCGCACCGACGTCTCGGCCGCCCCGTCGCCCGCGCCCGTGCCTCGGCATCGGCGCGCAGTCTCGCGGCATCAGCCATGGACTCGTCGTCCGAGCGTGAAAAAGAGGTCGCGCCCCGGTCGGAGTCGCTGTCCGACGACAAGGCGCTGTGCACCCTCGCGCAGCTCCGACCCCTCGCTGCCCGAGGGTGACGTGGGGGTGGGGGCGGGTTCACCCATGGGGCACCCTTGGCCGGCCGGCGGACTGGCGTCGCGGCTACCCCGTGCAGGCACCGCAGCGAGCTGGGAGCGAGCGCACCAGCGAGCTGGGAGCGAGCTGCGACAGCAGCGAGCTGGCCAGCAGCGAGCTGGGAGCGAGCGCACCAGCGAGCTGGGAGCGAGCTGCGACAGCAGCGAGCTGGCCAGCAGCGAGCTGGGAGCGAGCGCACCAGCGAGCTGGGAGCGAGCTGCGACAGCAGCGAGCTGCGACAGCAGCGAGCTGGGCAGCAGCGAGCGCAGCAGCGAGCGCAGCAGCGAGCTGGGAGTGAGCGCACCAGCAAGCTGGGAGCGAGCTGCGACAGCAGCGAGCGCAGCAGCGAGCTGCGACAGCAGCGAGCTGGGCAGCAGCGAGCGCAGCAGCCAGCTGCGACAGCGAGCGCAGCAGCCAGCTGCGACAGCGAGCGCAGCAGCCAGCTGGGAGCGAGCTGCGACAGCAGCGAGCGCACCAGCGAGCTGCGACAGCAGCGAGCGCACCAGCGAGCTGCGACAGCAGCGAGCGCACCAGCGAGCGCACCAGCGAGCGCACCGGCGAGCGCACCAGCGAGCGCACCAGCGAGCGCACCAGCGAGCGCACCAGCGAGCGCACCAGCGAGCGCACCAGCGAGCGCACCAGCGAGCGCACCAGCGAGCGCACTAGCGAGCTGGCGGGCTGGAGGGCTACGCGGGGGCACTGAGCTGCGCGGTCCCCCCGGGGAGGGGGACCCGGGCGGAGCGAGCCGGCGAGCTGGGCTGCGAGGGCCACGCCGGCCAGCTGCACGGGCGACGCCTGCCAGCTGCGAGGGCCACGCCTGACAGCTGCGAGGGCCACGCCTGCCAGCTGCGAGGGAAAATCAGACAGAGACCCTCCCCACACCCCACCACGCGGCTTAGCCCGACCGCGGGGCTTACAGCCAAATATCGGAGGGGTGTTTGCCTGTCTCCACGTCGCCGCGCATGCTGCCATAAATTTCCTCGCCCACCAAGCGCTCGCCGATCTGGGCCGCCACATCACCGCCGCCCGCCACGCCGCCTTCAACGCCGCCCCCGACGCCCCCCTCGACACCGCCGTAATGTGCGCCAGCCACCCAGCTTGCCCCACCCCCGCACTAGACTGGCGTCGATCGCTGGGTCTCCGCGCCCACGATCCGCCTGCCGTCACCTCTTGGTGATGGCCGTGCGTACATCACTTGCGGGTGTCCCGTGCCACGTGCCCGCTGGCTTTCTCCGGCGGCGCGGCGGTCCGACCTGAGACCCGCACAGCAGCCACGATCGCACGCCCCCACCCCCGGCTCCGCCAGCCCTCTCTCCCTTTTCGTGTGCCACAATCGCACGCCCCCTACCCCCGGCTCCGCCAGCCCTCTCTCCCTTCTCGCACGAGACTGGCGTCGATCGCCGGGTCTCCGCGCCCACGATCCGCCTGCCGTCACCTCTTGGTGATGGCCGTGCGCACAACATTTGCGGGTGTCCCGTGCCACGTGCCCGCTGGATCCTCCGGCGGCGCGGCGGTCCGACCTGAGACCCGCACAGCAGCCACGACCGCACGCCACGTCACCGACTCACTGGCGCTTGTCCATTGACACGCATCCCTCCCTCCATGCCTGCAGGGCGCCGGCGGCCCCTCCCAAGCCCCGCAAAAAGTCGCGTGGGCGCGGCGGGAAGCGCGCTCGCGCTCGCACCGAGGCGGCGCTGCAGCACGAGGCGCTGGGCCCCGGCGCGGACGACACGGCCGCCGACGTGGGCGCCGAGGTTAACCCGAGCTGTGGACGGGAGCTCTGGCGCGAGTTCTACGCTCGGCAGAAGCTGCTGAGCGGGGCGGACGAGTGGCGCGCGTTTGGCCGCGCGATGCGCACCGCGCTGCCGGTCACCTTCCGCCGCTCGGCACTCCAGTCGCGCCGCGCGGAGAGCGAGGCGTGCTGGTGTGAGGGCCTGGCCCTGGTTGAGCGGCTCGAGGCTGCGGGCACGGCGCGTGGCGTCGCGCTTGAGTGGTGCGGCGGCTACCAGCTGGGCGTCTCGCGGACCGAGCTGCGCGGCTCTCCGCTCGCCGAGGCTGCGGCGCTGCAGCGCTGGCTCGTCGCCTCGTGCGACGCCGGGCTGGTCGTGCGCCAGGAGCTGGTCAGCATGCTGCCCGCGGCCATGCTGCGCATCCAGCCGAACGACGCCGTGCTCGACATGTGCGCCGCGCCGGGGTCCAAGACGGCGCAGCTGCTTGAGGCGGTCGACCACTCGGCCGGAGGAGGGGTGGTGGTGGCTAACGACACGAGCCCGTCGCGCGCCTACGTGCTCGCCCACCGGATCAAGGGGCTGGCCAAGGGGTCTCCGCTCAACGTTTTAGTCGTGAGCCACCGCGGCCAGCGCTTTCCACGGGGTGGAGGCGACGCCCAGCCGGGGGTGGGGCCCTACGACAAGGTGCTCTGCGACGTGCCCTGCTCTGGCGACGGCACGCTGCGCAAGGAGCCCTCGCTCTGGAGCAACTGGCGGCCGGGGCTGGGCCAGGCGCTGCACTCGCTCCAGCTCCAGCTCGCCACCCGCGCCGCCTCGCTCCTTAAGGTGAGGCACGGCCCCCGCCCCTTCTCCCCTCCCCCCACCTACGTGTTGAATAGGTATTCCTGGGACGCATCCACAAGAACAATGTGTTCCGCCTAGTGCACACTGTATTAGACAGGAACATATACATATTAAAGGTTACTGTGAGCTAAATTTGAATCGAATACCGTATTTTAGTCTTCGCTCCGCATATTGAACATGTAGGCCCCCCACCCTGCATGTTGAATACGCGGGGCAAAGAATGAACTACGGTATTCTATTCATTTCTAGCCTGTTTTGTGAATACATTCATTTAATGTGTACGCGTTGCTGTCTGATAAAGGGTTGATCAGGTGGAATACGTTATTTGCATTCTTGCGGGTGCATCCCAGGACTACGTGAATACCTATTCAACACGTAGGCCCCTCACCCCCGCACGAGACTGGCGTTGATCGGTCGGGTCCTTGCGCCCTCGATCCGCCTGCCGTCGCCTCTAGGCGATTCTCTGGCCGTGCGCACATCAGCCGCGGGTGTCCCGTGTCACGCGCCCGCTGGCTCCCTCCGGCGGCGCGGCGGTCCGACCTGAGACCCGCACAGCACCCACCCACCCTCCCCCCCGTCTACTATTTAGTATATATATATATTATATGTATTTATATGTATGTTTATTTTTATGTACTTACGTATATCTACTTCTCTCTGTAGCGCCCACCACAGTTTCGCGCCTTTTCGCTTCAAGTTGGCGGGACGCTCCCACTCCCCCCTATCCAGAGAGTGTAGCGGCGCCTCACCCGATTCGCACCGTTTGGCTTCAGGTTGGCGGGACGCTCGCCTACTCGACGTGCTCGCTCAACCCGCTCGAGGACGAGGCCGTGGTGTGCGCGCTGCTGGCGGCGGCGCGCGGCTCGCTCGAGCTGGTGGACGCGTCGGCGCTCCTCCCGCAGCTGGAGCGGCGGCCCGGGATGAAGAAGTGGCTGGTGATCGACGACCAGAACAGACTCGTCAACAACCTGGCCCACGCCCGCCGCATGGAGGGCGGCCGCGACGCGCGCGGCGGCTGCCGCTTCCGCGCCTCCATGTGGCCGCCGCCGGCCAAGGCGGCGCCGCCGCTCGAGCGCTGCATGCGCTTCCTGCCGCACCTCAACAACGCCGGCGGCTTCTTCGTTGCGCTCTTTAGGAAGGTGGCGCCGCTCCCGCCGCCGAGCAAGCGCTGCGCGTCGCCCGAGGCGGCCGCCGCCGTGGCCGAGGCGCGTGCTAGCCGCCTCGACGCGCACCGGTCCGCGGGGCACGTGCTACGGCCACTGCAGCCGTCCGAGGCCGCGGAAGTGCGCCGCGCGCTCGCGCTCGACGAGGATGCCTTCGCGGGAGGAGCCGCCCACTCGGCGCTCTTCACGCGCTCTCCGCCGCAGGAGGGCCGCCTAGGCGGAGGGTGTGTCTTTGCGATGCCGCCGCGCGTGGCGCAGCTGCTCGCGGCCAACCCCGGCAGCTTCAGCGTCGTGCACGCGGGCACCGCCGTCGCGCGACGGCGGAAGCAGCGCCATATCGGTGGCGGCGGCGAGATGTGGGACGAGCTGGAGCCGCAGCTCTTGCAGCCGTGGAAGCGGACCAAGGTGCGGTGACTGCCGGCACGTAGTGCCACCTTGCCTGCGAGAGTGCCTCGAGTGTCGATTTAGAGTAGGATTAGGATTGGCATGTACGGTCTACTAGGTTAGGTAGGGGTGCTGAGAGTCGTACTCAGTGTGTGAGGTTGTGCGTCAATTGTCGATTGCGAGCTACAATTACGATTACGATGATAAGATATAGGATTGAGGTGCGCGCTGGGTGCTGGGTTTCCGTCTCGGCCCTGGTCCTGATTTGTTTGATATATATATAATATATATTATGACATTAACATTATTATTCTTGCAGCTTTGAGCTTTGTATCGGCTCAATCTTTAAAAAGTGAAGTTCTTCTAAACCATTACACATTACACCTGTTCCTCCTGTTAAAGATAAAGTTTTTATTTTTTTGTTTATATTTATATAATAATTGTGTAAAATTCGAATTTGAACTTCTTCTCGAAACGACTAGGACTCAGGGCCTATAGCCACCACCCAGCAACTGTTAAAGGAGATACGTGATTCGCTCAGGTTGCACAGTTTGAACCGTGAACAGTGGTTTGAATTTGAGCACAACGAACGAACAACCGTAACCGCATTTAAACAGCTAAGATTTTCTCTGCCAGAAACCCAGAAATTCCAGAAAGTGTGCTCTAGTTTAACGGTGTTTGAACAGTTGAACATCTTGAACAGTCTTTAACAGTCGTTAACACTAGTGTTGAGGCAACTGGTGAAGGAACCCTTTAACATTAACATACCTTGTTTTGACTACTGTAAGCGCCCATTAAACTATAGGCCCTGCTACCTGCTAGGACTGCGGACTGGACACAGAAGGTTATACAAGGCCTATAAGTATACAACATGTCGGCCGCAGCCACGTGCTGCGGGGGGCGAGGGAAACTGGGTCTGTGTGTTGTGCTCTGGTTTGTTTATTCGCGAGGAGACGACCCGCCGAGTAATTTGAAACCTTTCATCACCTATATATGAACTAACCGCCGCCCCCACCCAAACCTCGAATTCGCGAAAAGGTGAGAGCACGAACTGGATTGCGAGCGTGTTAACCACCCTGGGGGGCGCCGCCCCTGCTGAGGTCCCGCGTGGCGCCGCTGCCGCCCGTGGCGCAGCCGAGAGAGACCGAGAGACGACTCCAACCACACACGAACACAGCGGCACCGAAAGGTAGCCTTATGCCATCGAGTGCCATGGCTCGTACTGCAGTGCTGCGTTCCGATGGGGCGGGTGGAGCGGGGCGCAAGAGAGTGGGTGGACCGGCCAGCCGACCGCCGTCCGTACAAGTATATTCCTCGGCTCGGGGTGTCACTGGTGGCACGGCACGTGGTTGCGCGCCAACTTGCGCTGGATTTTTTGATTGGCCAGGTTCCGCGCATCTCGACTCCGCGGAGTCGGGTCGTAGAGCACCTGCGCCGCCTCTGGGTCGGCGGCATACGCCATGCATTGCTTGAGCGCAACCTCGTTCGCGTCGCACTGGCCACTGTACGAAGTGGGCGGATAGCACTGATTCGGAAGGAGGCCGACCGACTGCTTGCACGCGTGCAACGCGCTCACGGATTCGCTGCATGCTCGTACGGCATCTGCGTGCCGCAACGGCGCCATCTGGTCGTGTCTTGCACCCAAGGGCTGCCGGAAGCGGCCAGGAAGTCGGATGATTGGCAATGGCCGTTTTACTATAGCCGGTTGCTGTGAATGACGTGCCTGTGAACAGTTTACAGTTTGTTAAAAACGCTATCAGACCAACAACGCGGCCCAGGCGGTCGGCGTTGAGTGGAACCGTTGGACTCAGCGCAGGATGGTACCGATCTGCGCGATCGATCGCGTCGCGCCGGGCTCTGACGCGCCCGACACCTTCCCCGGAGGGCTCTCTCTCTCGGCGCAGTCCATCCTCCCCTTCGGCAGCGGGCCGTGCGCGGCCAAGACGCTGGCTGGGCTTGCGGACGGGTGCGTCGACATGGGCGACGCGCGATTCGAGCCGGCGGGGCCCGGTGGGCGACCCGTGCCTGGGGGCACGTTCGAGTACCTGCCGGCGGCCAGGCTGCTTGCCGGACCCCCGCCTGCACGCGCAGCGCAGCGCGCCAACGAGCTCCGTGGCTCACTGCGCCGGCTGCACCACCTGGCGGGAGATGGGTGCTTGGGCGGTGTTTCGCACGGCGCTCCGCTCAACTCGTCGCGGATCTACTACGTGGAGGAGCTCGCGCTCATCGGGTTCGGGGCCGCGCTTGAGATGCTTCTGGTGGAGCTCGTGTCGGCGCACCACTTCGGCCGGCAGCTGGTGCTGGGCTACAGCTCGAGCCCCGAGTGGGCGCCGCGCTCCTTCTGCGGCGAGCAGCGCTCCCTCGCCTGCTACTTCTCCTTCTCCTCCTGCTGCGTCGCCCCGGCGGTGGGCGTGGCGTGCGCCGCCGAGACGCTAAGCGAGGCGGACGTCTACCGGCGGCGGCGCGTGCGCGGTCGCAGCGCGCCAGGCGGCGCGCGCCTGCTGGGGCTTCCCGGCTACAACGAGTACGGCTCCATCTTTGTCTACGCGCAGGCGGCCGCGCACGCCTTCGACTCGCTCACGCCGCACGCGCGGCGCGAGGTGTGGCTCTGACATGCCCAGCTTGGCCTTCACAAGATATGCATTTGTTTATTCGGCGATTCTGCACTAGTCAATACTCTTCTTGGCATTCAACACCTCCTTCATTGCAACCTCCTTCATTGCACCCCCCCCCGTTGTATTTTGCAACCAATATTGCGCAGTACATAGTTTCCTTCCGGCCGCCCTGTTTTGAACAATATAAACACACGGCACCTAGGCTAATCGTCGGCGGCGGGCTATTTTAGGCTACGAGGTCCGGCGTATGCGTCGAGCCGCCCTGTTTTGCCATTCAACATGCATTATTGGTAATAGCAATATCGTGTAAAGGCCAACACCCAGCGCGCGAGGGCCCACGGGTAGTGCCCTCCCCTGAGGTGTATTTTTGAGGTGTCCCGCCTGTATTTCACCTGTATCTCACTGTTTCCTTGGCATCCCGCTGTGTCCCTGTATCGATCTATATCTAGCCATTTTGCAGCAGATCCACTGAATCCCGCTGTATCCAGCTGTATCTGTACCTATCTAGCTATATACAGCTGTATCTGCTGGATCCCGCTGTATCTCACTGTATCTCACCGCCTCGAAAACGGGATATGGCCATAAAATACACTCCAGGGGGGTGGCTACGAGTGCACTGGCAGCGCAGGAGCGTAGGAGCAGCGTCCCTGTCCCAGAGCCAGAGGGCGAGCGAGGCGATTTCTTTCCATGCATGTCTATCGGGTGTTCTGTGTGGGTCCCCTTGGGGCCCTGTGTGTTCCGTGTGGCCCCTTGTGAGGCCCTCCCTTCCGGTGGGTTGCCTCCCTTTGGAATGCTCTCTCCGGTGTTGACTGACTCATTACTAGCACGGCGCGCTGCACTTCGCACAGCGCACGCCCAGCGCTCGGGCATCCTCGCTATGGTACCTCTTCGAGATCCGAAACCGGCGCCCAGCGCTCGGGCATCCTCGCTAATATATACTATATTAATGGTCTAACAACCTCCCATTCCCAGTGACTGCAGGTGGACGCGCACCGGCGCCAGGCGATTTCTTTCCATATATATACTATATCAATCTTCTAACAACCTCCCCATTCCCTGTGCAGGAGCGCAGGAGCAGCGTCCCAGTCCCAGAGCCAGAAGGCGAGCGAGGCGATTTCTTTCTTTTATTTGTGGTGTATATCTCGTATCATACAACTCACACCACAACAGCAGAGCACAGAGCCGAGAAACACTGCCAGCGCCGAGGCGCTAGCAGTGGCCAGAAGACCATATCTACTATATTAATCTGCTAACAACCTCCCCATTCCCTTTGACTGTAGGTGGACGCGCGCCGCGCGGCACATCTGTATATGTATACATATATGTATATACGTATAAATATATATGTGTGTATGTGTGTATATATATATGTGTGTGTGTAAACATATGTATATGTATATGTATATATATATATATGTATATATATACATTTACATTTATACATATTTATATATATATAGAGAGAGAGAGAAAGAGAGAGAGAGAATATATATATATATATATATATATATATATATATTCTCACAACCTCCCCATTCCCTGTGACTGTAGGTGGACGCGCGCCGCGCGGCGCCGCGCGGCACGAACCGCTCGCAAGTCATCGGGATGCATGTGCGCGTATATATATATATAATATATTATATTATATAGGGTTAGCCACACGCACACGCACATACGCGGGTTAACCGGAGCGCCCGCAATGTACCCATCTATCTGTCTACCTATCTACCTACTTATCTATCTATCTAGCTATCTAGCTATCTATCCCCCATCCATCTCTCTATCGATAGCCGAGAAGCTGCTCAGCGATACCTTCGGGGCGCCACAGATATGTCCATCTATCTGTCTACCTATCTACCTATCTATCTATCTAGTTATCTAGCAATCTATCCACCTATCTATCTCTCTATTTATAGGCACGAACCGCTTGCGCGTGATCGGGATGCATGTGCGCTATATATATATATATATATATATTCATTAATATATATATATATATATATATATATATATATATATATATATATATATATATACACATATATATATATATATATATATATAT
>Ga0209491_10008851_pt1 | contig 12584 bp, 9 predicted proteins | sample BON02_FD_187213 | JGI IMG/M metagenome (GOLD analysis project Ga0209491, IMG submission 187213) | Freshwater microbial communities from Lake Bonney liftoff mats and glacier meltwater in Antarctica - BON-02 (SPAdes) (version 2) | ecosystem: Environmental > Aquatic > Freshwater > Ice > Glacier... | reverse complement strand
ACCAAAAAATGTCTGGTACAAAGGTTCAAAATTCGAAGGTTCGAAAATGTCCGATTTTTCCTGATTTGGCCCGATTCAGCGGCGAAACCGGTTCTGGGCAGCACATAGGAGAGCCTCTCATTTGGGACTCGCAACGCGATGACGAATTTGCGCCGATACAGATTTGTTTGTATTCTTTCGATGTCGTGTGGTTCACAAAAACAGTTGATTAATGCGCTGCAATGGGGAACATGGCAAACAGGACAGCCCATGCTAATTGCAGGCTGAATATAAGTCACGTTATGGCTGCTTCAATCGCACAAGCTTTTGTATGAGCTCTGTTGAAGAAAAGATTTCAGGTGTGCGAGCTGTTTTCAAAAAAGTTATAGTCATACTCCCACCACTCATATGGCCCCATCGTGAATCAACTTTTGCCCGGGGCCGGCTGGATGCTTAAGGCACTTTGGGACCAATCTGGATTTCTCCAGACAAGTAGAAGGTATCAGTCTCTCGGCGCCGTTTGGTGCTTCCCCAACTGCAATGCGACACGGCAGTCTGTCGGGGTTTATTTTCTTAAACTAAACAATCTTTCCATCTCAAATCTTGTTTTCACTCGGACCCCATCGAAAAAGTAAAATCCTCTATTTACACCACGCTAGGATAAGCGAGACATAACGAGGAGAATACTGCACTATTCTCAACGTTGACCGTCAACGTGACTGCACTTAAGGTACTACGCAGCATGATTATCAAATCATCCCTTCGTTTCGGCAAAAAACGAATCCGATGGAATGCATGACAAAATGGTAGTACAAAGGGTGACAGGAATCAGAATTGAAGTTCGATGGCAGTGGCACGCGGCAGCGTTGGTGCTCTTCTGCCACGCGCCCCAATTACAACACAGAGCTTTATTTCAACACGCAAAGGGCAAGGCTCTTGGTGCTTCCGTGACACCGACTTGATCATCAAGCAAATATAGTATCGACAAAGGCCTCGTACTCAACGAAGCCATCCTTGGCCTGATCCCAGCGCGCCATCAGCGCAATGAGTTCGTCCTCATCCAGATCAAAGTTAAATTTGCGGAGAACATTCACCAAATCATCCAACGAGACCCGACAGCTGCCATCCTCATCTAACATGCGAAAGACGTTGAGAATCTCGCCCTGCATGCCTGTGCCCTTGCGGCGCAGCTTCTCGTAGATAGAGTCGATGCTGACGATGGCGTCAAGCTTGCCCTTGTTGACGTAGCGCAGAGTAAACTGTTCCAATCCCAAACCGTTAACATTGCATCAGCACTTGTGTGTGGGGAGACGGAATGTGAAAGTCGACAACCTATACGGATATAAGTGCAGACTTTGGTCGGATCTTAAAGTCGATCACCTCCAAGAGCAATTTTTTCCCCCCTCGAAATAGAAATGGATTTTTCCCACACTCAAAACAGGACATGATTTTTTTTGAATCTCCAAAACCAAACGGTAGTATCTGAGATACTGCGGACTCAAGGTCTGGGTTTGGGGGGGGAAAACCATGTCCAGTTTTGGGGGAAAAAAAACCAAAACAAAAAAATAACCGATGCCGACATTGAAATTAATATTGAGATTTCACACGAAGGAGCAAGAGAAAAATCGCGACGCAGGTGCAAACAAACAGATGTTCGATGTCATAGTTCATCCAGATCCCACCGAAATCGCGGAGAAGGCATCCAACGATCGGCGTTTTGGATGTTGAGCGAGAAATTGACATCGAAGGGAGAGATATAGAATGCGTTACCTTGTCTGTCTCGAGGAGGACGAAGGGGTAGTTGTTGACCCAGGCAGTGCCGGGAAGATCAATCAGCAGATCCTCTTCCGTCATCCAGTCACCGAAACCCTGCGACATGCAATCACACGTCAGCATCTCGACCCTTACTGTATCACCAGCACCGCTTTGCAGATTACAAGACAGAGGCAAACGATACAAAGACACCGTACCGTCTTGGACTTGTGGCGAATGACACGCTGCCTCTCCAGAAATTTACCTCCCATAAAGCCCGAGTTTTGGATAGGCGGCTCGTAAAGCGAGAGGGTGCCATCGCCCATAAAGAATGAGATGACAAACCGGCGTTTATGGTCGTCGGGATTGGGCGCCGTCATCTTGTCCATATCAAATTTGGCCTTCCACCTAAAAATAATCGTGTCCAAAGCTGCCTGCTTCGTGCGGTCGTACTTGCGCGGTTTGGGAATGAGGTTAAAGTATGAAGCAAGCGAGTCGTGCTCGCTGCCAAAGCCGTTGTACGGTGGCAGGGGCATGCTAGGAAACTCGACAAGCGCCTCTGGCTCCATTACAGAGCTATTCTGCTCAGCGCCATACTGGTGCAAGTAGTACTCGCGGGTGAATTCATCGCAGTTGTACAAATACATCTCGCGCCCAAATATTTCGACAATTCCTCCGACAATAAGGTCGCGTTCGTTGATGTATTGATCCTCAAAGTCCTCCTCCCTGCTTCCCACGGAAGGAACGCCACCGAATGCACGAGGAATACGCTGTTTTTTGACAAGTTTTGGAAAATTGTCTCTGCCCGAGTTGGCTTTTTTGACCTCGAGCACCTCTATCTTGTCATCCTGCAAATAATAGTTGATGATATACTCAAGCTTCTGACCAAACATGCTCCCTCTGTCGTCCCAGTGCGCGTAAAATCGAAGCACCTTATTTGCGTACTTCAAGAACTTCTCCCGCATATCACGGCGTGCAGTAGTACCAACCGACATGTTCGACATCGAGGTCTCTGCTCTCATATCTCCCATCAGCCCATCAAACCCGTCCATCGATTGCGAAGGATCTGGGGTCTGCCGTCCCATTCGTGATTCAGACATGGCGCGCTGGGCCAGGTAACGATCCTCCGGGACGTTGCCCTCGAAGCGCATTTTCATGCCGTTGACCTGGAAAAACTGCTCGGTGAAGACGTTGCAGCTGGTGAGATGAAAGTCCCTATTGTAAAGCGTCACTTTGCTGCTATCAGAAAAGTCAAAGAGGGTAACAAAGTCCTCTGTGCCACGGCCTTTTGACGGGATGCGGTGGCGCTTCATGAAGACGCCCTGCGCATATCCACTGTTTGCTTGTTTGTGCTCATTGATTTGAATCGAGTCGTCGACCAAGTAATACATGATGCTGAACTTGCGCACCCGGAACGGCTCCGTCAGATTCTCTGGCACCTGCTCTGTTGTGAATGCCTCAAAGCGCAGCACCTTTCCATCGAGTCCAGCAAAGGCTGGCACAAACTCGCCCTGCGCAGAACGTGGGTGCAATGTTAAAGCGGATCGAGCATGCCAAAAGTGTTGGGCGCGCGGCGGCGGAGCAGCCCCGCAGCTGCCGCACGCCATCAGTACAGGTCCCAATCGGGAAGGGACTCAAATGTGGGGTTTTATCTACCCGTTTTAGGGGTTTATCTACCCATTTTAGGGGTTTATCTCCTCTACATTGTAGGGGTTTATCTGCCCATTTTCGGGGGTTATCTACCCAATTGAGGGGTTGATCTGCTCCACGTTGTAAAGGTTTATCTATGGATAAAATATGGATAAACCATTGATAAATATGGATAAACTATTGATTAAATATGGATAAACCCCTACAACGTGGGTAGATAAACCCCTACAAAGTAGAGTAGATATCTATGGACAAACCCCTACAATGTGGAGTAGATAAACCCCTAAATTGGGTGAATAAACCCCTAAAATGGGTAGATAAGCCCCTACAAAGTAGAGTAGATATCTATGGATAAACCCCTAAAAAGTGGAGTAGATAAACACCTAAAAATTGGAGTAGTTTTCCCCTCCCTGATTGGGACCTACCCTGATGGCGCGCGGCAGCTGCGGGGCTAAAGCCCCTCTGCCTCCGCGCGCCCCACTTCAGCGCGAGCCAGATTCGAACTCCGATTGCACACACATACTCGTGTTGTGGCGCGGGGGCGCGCGGCGAAGCCGTCGCGCGCCCGAAGAAGACCATTAACCTGAGGAGAATATGGGAGGGTAGCAAACAGGGTAGTGTATTGAATGTATCGGCTATACCTAGTGTATAGGCTATACCTATACACTAGGTATAGCCGATACTTTCAATACACAATTTCTGTAATCATCGACTCGCACATCTAGTGCAATTTTGCAACGGAATGGTGATCTATACCTGGGATCGCGTGTTGTCGCGTTCAGAAGCTGCATAGGACTGGCGCGACTGTGGGCGCGATGGCGAACCGCCGGCGTCTTCCTTGGCAGGAACATCAAATTCGATCGGGGTGCCCGACCGGTAATCGAAGGCGTGCGATTTCTTGAAGTTGGTTTTCTGGAAAACACACAGCACGGTCACCAAGCTGCAACAACAACGGGCACGGAGGACGGCACCGCCGTTTGCGAATGATGGGTCAGACAGCAGGAGGAGGGGTGTTCTCACGTTGGGGTCGTTGAAGGTGTTTCCCGGTAAGAAGGGCACCGCGCCATCGCTGCGCAAGAAACGGAGCAGCCCAACAAGTGCACGAAGCGTTAGGACGAACACAATGGCGTTCGACGCCAGCGCAGACTATAGATGAGTACAGGCAGCGGTAGATACACGCGAGCAGCAACGCACCGCGCATCATACCGCTAGAAAACACTCGCCACACACGTTTGTACATCATTACCCTTGGTCATAGCTGGAGAGCGAGGTGGATGGGCGGGACATTGGTGCCGGTGCCTCTACTAAAATCACACGGTCGCTCTGTGCTCTCCACCCAAGTCCCACGGTGCCGTGCAGCCTGCCGGGACTACGAAGTCCGTTAATTAAGGGCCGTGTCCGTACCGCATACTCTTGTGAGGAGGATCAGATTCTGGAGAATAAAATAATTCGAATAGAATTTTAAATATTTGTACGGAACAATAAGTAAAATAATTTTCGGAAATCTATTTGCCTGTAAGGGAACATAAATCATTGATGGGTCGGGCAAGGAGTTTGAAGTTCGTGTTGTAACGTTCCACACACTGAGTTCGTGTCGAGCAGTTGAGCCATGCCTCCAATGCCGTTGGGCGTGATGGTGTTCCTTCCCCGGGTGTAGCAAAGCCGGGAAAACGACCGGCACGCCCTCCAGTCGCAACGATGGGCAATATCGAGCAGGACGTCATCAAGTCGGCGGGCTCGTGGGCCGAGGGCCTGCAGAAGTACCAGAACCAGAAGAAAAAGATCTTAGAGGGAGAGAGGAACAAGCCGCTCTATGTAACACGCCACTTCAAGTCGCGAGAAGAGGCTGCGGTCAATCCGATCACGGTATTCCTTCAAATCATGAACGTTCTCCACGCTGTTGTGTTTGGGCTCACACACGAACACATAGGCTATGTGCTCTTCCAAAGCAAAGCCACCCACAAAGACATGCACACTCTCCTCCCTCGCTCGTTCCCTCCCGCTTTGCGTCCTCACGCCCCCCCCTCTCCCGTTCCCTCCTGCTTCGCGTCCTCATGCGCTCCTCTCCTCACCGCAGCAAAAGTTTAACGACCATGGCATCGAAGGCACGCTGCAGCAGATGGAAAATGCAGGGCTTTCGCGCACCCTTAACCGTGCCTTTGATAAGCAGCTGCTGCGCGAGCAGCATTTTGACGTGATCACGCAGGCGCCAAAAAAGGGCCACATTCACGAGGTTCCGTACCAGCAGCGATTGAAGCCGCCCTCGCTGATTACCGCCAACCATGTCAGCTACAACATCGTGAGCGGCAAGGGCCTGGACGAGCACCACTGGGCGGCGCCCGGCAAGCGTCCCGATCGTATTATGACACCACCGCGCAAGGAGCCCTTTTTGACAGAGGTGAACAAGCCGCGCGCGTTTGACATTCTCAACAACCGCTACCGCGCACACCATGAAGAGCGCCAGAAGTGGGAAATGGACCGAAAGCGAGAGGAAATAGTGGATAAGTATTGGGAGGTGCGGGACTTTAACCCACTTGCCTGCTCCTATTATGACGGTGAGAAGGAGCAATACTACCAGAAGCGGGTACAAGAGATGCTTTTGTCTCAGGCAAGCAACGCCATCGGCAAATTGCCGCCGACGCTCGCTGCTAGCGAATCGCTCATGTTTGACATTTGCACTGGCGTGGTCAAAGACCCCGTGCGGCTGCAGCAGAAAATCGAAGCCGATCGCGTCTCGCTCGAGAATCGAGCGTCGAAAATCGGGGCCGAGGATCGTATGCGCGTGCATGGCGACGTTATGGAAAACAGGGACCTGACTCGCAAAATCTGCCGAATCTCCCACAATCGATACACGGATGTGAATGAAAGGGGGTTCAACATCCTTTCAAACAGCGAGTTTGACAAGGAAGGCCACCCACCGCCCGCCCAGACCAAGGCGCGCAAATCTCTTTGGGAATTCAAACAGACTATCCGAGAAGATGGCGGTCCGCCAAGGACATCAATGTCTAGTACTATGCAAAATCGGCTTGCCAGCGGGGGCATTTTGGGTGCTCAAGGGTCTCAGAGTGACAGGGGGAGTGATGCGGGAAGTCGCGCGACTAGTCTGTCAGGAGCACGCATTAGGAGCGGAGGGTTCGCCAGCAGGCAGGCAGAGAATCGCAAAGTCGATAACCCATACTGAGTAAAGCATCTCCATCACGTAATGATGAGAAGTGTTCGGACTGCCATTCAACGAATCTTTCCCCCTATGCTGTATTATTCCCCATTTATTGTTTGCGATTCGAGGCACTTTCCTTCACAGACTTTTCGTAATTATGATTGAGATGATTGTGAATTCGAGAATCTTTTGTCTTTTCGCCTCTGTACCTGTTTCCACTGTCACGGTACCCCACCCAGCTCGAACTTGAAGTTTGAAGGTCATAAGATAACATTTGTGATTCCGAGTGTTTATCTTATCGTTTGGTCAACCCCTCAATCAAACCCAGTCTATTGCTTCATCATTACTGTTGTTTACAGCAGGAGAGCGAAGTTGATGGGCGGGACATGGATGACCCCGCTGCCGTTGGTGCAGCAGATATCGGTGCGGGGGAAGCAAAGGGGCCAGGAGAAGTCCGCTCGCCGCTGGGTTCCTCATTCTTGCACGATGCCGGGTCTACTCGGTGGATCCGGACAGCATTTGAAATCGAAAAGTCTTAGGTCTGGTCAGCATTTGAACTCGAAAATTCCTTAAGCATTTGCTATCAGCAAAATCATGATACTGCTAGCAAATCCCACTATCATGGACCGCACTTGTCCCCACAGTACTGTGGGGACGGATCTGAGTCCAAGATCCACGCCTCCTTTTCAAGTTCCAGCTAAGGACAAGTGTGTTTGCAGCACTCTGCGCTGGTGTGAGTGATGCTCGATCACGTCATTCACAGGACTGTTTTTTTCGTTGAAAATCGAACGATGTTTGTGGAATTTTGGAATGAATTCTCGGAACTTGAAAATATCAAGTACAGCCTATTTTTCCTGTGCCAGTGGAAAACCCCCCCCTCGCAATTTTTAGCCAACCAACGTTTTGCAGACATTGGAATGTCACGGTCTCTTTTCGAAAAAAGAAACGTAAAAAGCAACGCCCCCACTTCAAATCTCCAGTTTTTCGTTTGCAAGGTTACATGAAATTTGAACAAGTTTGATCCATTTCATGAGAATCCTGATTAAAGGCTGTACTTGATATTTTCCGACATTCCATTCGCCAAAATTTTCTTCCACCAAAATCGTTTGCTTTTTGACCTCCAAAAACAGTCTTGCGATTGGCGTCAGGTGTGACACTGTGAATAGTTCAGGATTTGCCTTCCCCAAGGGCTCGGGAACGACTCGGAACCAGTTTCTGAGATTCTGGTCCCTCACATGACACACTTTTCCAGGGTTTTGGCGTGAAATAACGCAACAGTTCAAAGCAACAGTTCAATTTGTACGTCTCCTTCGGAGTTTGCTTTAATCCACCAATCATTTCCGGGGGGGATTGAAAAATCTGCCGCTAATATTTTGATTTTGCCCCAAAATCATTCAAAGTTTCATCGCAAATCGCCCCTCCAACTTTGGTGCCATACTCTGAAAAAGTGATTGTTGTCCACCCGATCCGTTTTGGAAAGCAGTTTTTGGGTCATTTGCTGATCTGTTGGCAGGCTTTTTGAGTCGTTTGCCGATCCGTTAGCAGGGTTGTCAGATGTTTTCGGCCCGCCACATTCGGCGATAATCGTCCGCAAACTCTCGGTGTGCCGTCTTTCCCAGCCTAAGTCGGCCCTTTTCAAAAAATGTCGTTTTGAGGTATTATTGCATTTTTGCGCAGCTAGAAACTTGGCCCTGAATACTCGGCCTTCGAACAACTTTGAGGGCTCCCAAAATACATCCACGTGAATCGCGGCTGATTTCGAGTCACGGTGGCGTGCGGCGGTGTCGGAAAGCCCCTCGCCGCCGCGCACCCCCAGCCCGCAGCGTGTGGGCCATCTGGCCAAACAAAAAGGTTGATGGGGCCACACGAGTGTCTTTTTGTTTTTGTGGAAGAAAACGCACGTGTCCGAGCCCTCGTTTCCTCCACATCTCTGAAATATCGGACGTTGGAGATTACGTTGGAGCAACGGTTGTTTTAGATACTACGGGGTCACCTTATTTCTCATTTAATTATTACTTGCAAATCTATCAACACAAAAAATTCAAATTATTTTAGTATGATAGGTCGTAATATGAGCAGCCCTTGTTTCAGCGACTATGTGCCAGCAGTACATCGTACTGACCTATTCCTTGCCCATCACGAATGACCATCATGAAGGAGCAATAAGGGTGGCTGGGTTCCCATTAGCAGCAGCCTCACGCAGCCGCCTCCGTTCTGCCTTGATTTGTTTTTCGTTATCTTTCTTCAATTTGGCCATGACCTCCGCTAGTTCGGTCAACTTCTTGGCTTCGAGCACAGCATTTTTCTTTGCAGCTTCTTTGGCTGCAAACTCAGTCCGCTTCAACGCCTCATCCGCTCTACCCAGATGCACCCATGCAGCATTTTTCGGCACCGAATACGGAAGCAGGTTGCCACCGATACAGATGATGGACTCATTCTTGTTGTCGTGCGCCAGCATAACAAATCCCTCACATGTGAGCCAAAGTTCAGAAGTCGAATCGCTGGTCGTGACCTTCATGTTGCGTGCTGCGTCGTTTATGCCGATCAGAGCCTTGAATTCTTCTTGATCAATCAAGCCGTTGCCGTCCTGGTCATGCCCTTTGATCCAGGCTTTGAAGTTTTCCTCGCTCATATCAGTGAAGCCCATCATCTGTGCCGCTTCAAACACTTCGTTAGCCTCCATAGTGCCGCTGCCATCCGCGTCGAGCTTGTGAAACACCTCTTCGCACACGACACTCGGGTCGGTTTGCTCAAAGTTCCAACAGCCAAAGCTGATTGGGCCATTCGGAATCTTGGTGCCCTCGCCTGCCTCCATGCGCTTGACCAAAATGGCAGCATTAAATCTCCAGTCAGCCACGTAGGCGTCGTCACGGCAGATTTTGACTTTGTCGGCTCGCCGTAGAGTATTTCCGGGTTTGTTATTGGGCGTGTCACCAGCGGAAGCAGGCTGGAAGACAATGGATCTGCCAGAGCCTTGCGAATGCTTGAGCTCTATCACAGTGCCATGAATTGAGTGTCTGAACACTGTCAAATCCACTGAGGATGAATCTGGGTTCCTCCAGTCTGACCCCTGCACCATCCGCCAAGGAGTGTCCCACAAACCCTGATCCATGGCGAGCCCTCGTTTGCGCGGCAGTTTCCACGTGACGGTCGATGGATATTTGAATTCGAAAGGCATCAATTTGTGGCGCTCTGCGGCTTCAGCTGCTTGCGCCTTGTGTGCTTGAGCCAGTTTGTCTTGCGTCTTCTGTGTTTCGGCGAGTTGGTCGTGCATCTTGTTTGTTTCTGTCAGTTTGTCTTGCGTCGTGGTGATTTCAGCCAGATTGACGTGCTTTGAATCTGCCTTCTCTTGGAGCCGCTGCTTCTCAGCTGCAACTCCAGCCGCAGCAGACTTTTGCTTTTCAAGAAGCCGCACAGCAGTCGACGGCCGCTTACCACCAGTCGGCGGCGTGTTGCCTCGAATAACCTTGTGTTTGTTGTCAGATTGAGCAGGAACACTTGGAGGCCTCGGAGTCTGTGGTCGACTTCGGACTTGTTGCACCAGCTCATCCTCCACTCTCCTCTCCAATGGAGTGAGGGGCCTACTGCGGGTACCACTCATAGATTGCCGACGGCTGCTAGTAGAGGGCCGCAATGAGTTTCCAGTCATGGGTCCGGTGCCTCCCGCAGGCGAAGAACGAGAGCTTCGGCCGGTCATCGGCCGGGCCTTCCCACTGGGCGACCGCACCGAGCCAGTGTTAGGCCTGCTGCGATTCATGGCGTTGGCGCGATGAGCTTCTGCCTGTTCGATGGCAGCGTCAAAGTCGTCATGCTCATTCTCTCCTTCCACAATCATAGTGTCGAAATCCGCGAACTCTCCTTGTTCTAAAAGGGGATCAAATTCATCGCTGATGGTGTCAGGACGATCAAGACTCACCACCTCTACGCCAGTCTGCTCTTCCCATGATGCGCAGTTGTAATTGAAGACATTCCATGCTCGCGAGCCTGCTTCCTCCGGCCCGACCCCCATACTTTCGACAAATGCCCACATGCCTTCCTTCCCCACCATATTCCTTGGCCCCACACACCATGAGATCATGCCGTCATTGTTGGCCCACCACATGCAAGCAGCCGCCCTGCCTACCTTAGTGTACACAGCTCGTCTATTACATGTTTCGTTGCTGCGTTCGTAATCCCCGTTGATGCCCCTGTACGGTTGAGCACTGCCTCCATTATACAGCACCACACCATCTATTCGCACCATCGATGCACCAAGACGGAGACTTTTGTTAGATTCCAAGTGGAGGTTGAACTCATAACCATCTATCTTACCGTCCCCATCGAGGTCAATGGCACCCAAACTCTCAGTCAATTCAGGTGGAGTAGCAGGCGCACGCGGTGTTTTGGGTTTTTTTGCAATTTCTGACACGATGGCATCGTGTTGCTTTCGCTGTGAAGCACTGAGCTGACGAGTGCAGCGAGATTGGGGTTCGAGATGACTCAGTCTTGATTCACGCATACGCATGTGCTTCGCACTGCAGGTGTAGGTGCCGTGGCGCAAGCGCGACAAGGGATCGCCTACCTGTCGTTCCAACTCTCGCAGCACGTCCAGCACACCACGCATGTCTCCACCCACGCCGTGATCAAAGGCAACCTGCACAATCACTGACCCAGCCTCAAGCCCCAAAACCCGCATCTTGTCACGCCGACCTCGAATAGCCTCCGCCAAGTCTTGCAACACGCCTTCTTTGAATCCTTCAGCGTCTAAGAGAATATCCGACAGTTCCAAATTGAGCATAAGATCAAACTCGACACTTGCAAGTCGACAGGGCTCGTAGCGCTCTGGTATTACCTCGCCCAACGACTTGTGGGATATCTCCAGGACCTCGGAAGGATCGAGATTCACAACTTGTACGTCCACCTGCTCGTCCCATGAGTTGGAGTCATAGGAGTAGACTATCCAAGGTCGACAGTCGGCCTCCTCAGGTCCGAAGCCCGTGCTCTCGACGTAGGCCCACAACATTTCCGAGCCCACACTTGCTGTGGGTCCCACAACTGGAAGATAGATACATTCACAACACATGCAGGTCCAAACATTGTCAGCACGCGTTGCCATGCCAAGCCTCTATAAGGAAAATACTCTCGAGGAAAGGAGAGGAAGGCACATGGCAAAAGTATGAGAGGTCATCTTACCCCATGCAAGTTTGCCGTTATTGTTGGCCCACCAGATGGCAGTCGAGGGCTTGCTGACCTTGATGTAGACAGCACGGCCGTTTGCAACTTGCTGGCTTCTCTGGTAGTCGCCGTTGATGCCTTTGTACGATTTCGACACACCTTTTTGATGCAGCATCACACCGCTCACACGCACAAATGCAGCGCCATACCGCACTGTTCGAATTGCAGCGAGGTATGCACGAACCTCTCCCTCGTCCACAATGCCGTCGCCATCTGCATCAGGATGATCTGCATCACCAATGTCGGAATCAATAGTGTCAACGACGACCTCCAGCTCAGCAGGCTCGCCCGACAGCGCCAGCGAAAGCGAGGCAGATGTTTCGGGCCATGACGAGGACATGTTACCTGACGCACTAGCAACGCCTCTTCGCACGCCACCCATTGTGCTGGTAGCTGATGGATATTCTCAAAGGTCAGATCGCTACGCAATTGAAAATAAAACTCAGTACAGAGCTGACTTTTGAGAAAGTTTGCCGGTGAAAGGACGGTTGCGGTAAAGCTCTACAGCGCGCCAGCGGTCGAAGTGTCTGAGATCCAAGAGTAAGTCGCCGGGCTGGGCCGCTTCAGTTTGAAAGATGAGCCAGACTTTGCTCTCTGCATGCCCTGCTATGAGCTTGCGCACTTCTTCGATGCCCTGCTCATACACATATAAATATGTATATTATGTGTATATATATATGTATATATATATATATACAAATATATAGGTATGTGTGTGTGTGTGTGAATGTACAAATATGCATGTGCATATATATATATATATATATATATATGTGTATATATATATGTATATATATATATATAGATATGTATATATATATATATATATATA
>Ga0209491_10008850_pt1 | contig 12585 bp, 9 predicted proteins | sample BON02_FD_187213 | JGI IMG/M metagenome (GOLD analysis project Ga0209491, IMG submission 187213) | Freshwater microbial communities from Lake Bonney liftoff mats and glacier meltwater in Antarctica - BON-02 (SPAdes) (version 2) | ecosystem: Environmental > Aquatic > Freshwater > Ice > Glacier... | reverse complement strand
ACCAATGAGGCCGAACGAACTTTGGACCTGCCCAGACGACGGAGCCGCCAGGACACAAGCCCCTGGTTGTCAACGTAGTAGTTGTGGGTCCGTTCGAAGAGGAACAGGAGGGGACCGGTGTAGCCAGCGACGTGGTTGAGGTGCAGGGTGAGGATCTGGACACCCCAGGTTATCTAAGGGGGGACAGGGTGAGGTTGGGACGTCAGCGATCTCGGACCGTGGGTGCGTCTCCCTTGGCTCGCTCATGATGAAGCTCCGGGACCGTACATAACGATTCCCCAATATCGATTTAATAAAACAAAGCAACACACTCCAAATACATAACAAACCATGATGGCTGAGGATCCATGCCGAAGATGCGAAGGAAGGGACGGCGCCAGGAGTGGCCCAGGGCGCTGGCACAGCCTAGTGATGCATGCGCGGAACCGTATAGCCGTGCCACGTGGCATTGTCGAAGGACACCTGGCTGCCCATTCGAGTGCGTCCGTGCGGGCCATTTTCGCCCACTTTAAACAGGCGTAGTTGATCCAAGATGGCACGAGCAAGCACGCTCTGCAGCCAGGGGCGCAGAGAACGGGGGGCGCGCCTTGACAGGTACCATTCCCCGGGTGCTTCCACTGCATACCCTCTGTGAGCACGTACCTGTGCCTTGCCTTGTTGCGCATTCATTGCCGTGTTCTTGTCCTGCCAGTGCAATGCAAACTCGGAGGTTGCCCCCAAACTAAAGCCTGGATGCGCGCGTGCCCTGCACCTGCTTGCGCGGGCCATTGGTGCGCGCATGCCCTGCACCTGCTTGCGTGTGGTATACATGTCCCTGCCCGTGTCCTTTGTCTTGCATTTGGTCAACACGCTCAATTACGGTGAGTTTCCATTTGGTCAACAGTGCTCGATGTGGTGCGTTCCGTTTCTAACCGTGACCCACACCGAGAGTTCTACTTCAAAAGAGTATGGCGTGAAAAGTTTTTCATATAGTGAAAAGAGCATTGAACAAAACAAACAGCGTCGTGATTTCACTGACTGAAGGCATATGTCACGGTTGCACGTGGCGTTTTCACAAGATGTATATGCTGGATGTCTCGTTTCCACTCAGGTCTTGTTTTGTCCTGCCTCAGCAAGTGACCGTGCTCCGGTTGTACTCCAGATGCTGTACCACGGTACTCTCTGGGGGCTCGCTGCGTCTTGATTTGTCTTATGCGGGCCTGTGACATGAACGGATGTCACCAGTGTATATTGGGCCTAGGGAGTCCTCAGAGGCCGCCGTCGCACGTTCGCAGGTATAGTTCCCTACCCGAGCGTTTGTGGTTTTTGTCTTGTTGCGTAGTGTAGATAATGAAAAACGTTAGAGGACCTTCCCAAGTCTTCGGCCACGCGCGGCGACCTGCAACCCCACGGTGCAGCACCCCTACCCCCTTGGCTGCGATTTTGTTAGGTCGAGTACACGACAGCGTGTGCTTGACGTTTACTGTACATAGATACGTGTAATACTGCGGTGCCGACCGACGACCTCAGGTGTGTCCTCCTGTGAAACTGCCCTCATGTGAGGTTTGTCTTGAAAACAAAACACTTTCATTTTTAGTCCATAGTCGCTCCTACGTGAACTCAAGTGACTCACACAGTAGTATTGACTTGCTCCTACGTGAAATAGTCACACAGTAGCCCTTTCGTAACATGTCACAAAAGATCTAACAAATAACATTTTAAACCCCGTTTTTAGTAGTGTTGGTCTCCCCCACGCACACTTCTTATCTGTTTGCCTGTTTACATGTGTTGGTGTTGTGTGTATATGCTTTGTGCTCGTACATCCAAAGTCGTCCGGTCCCTAGGGCTACCTTAGTCCTCCGAACAAGAAAACTTAACAATGATATATGTGTGTGACTACATCGATACTAAATAGAGACATAACTACAATCACAATAACTTGAAATAATAATCCACATACTTAATATGACTGCTGAACTGTAAAAATTAAAAATAAATCTAATCCTAGACACATGACTAAGATCAAAATAAATTCTAATAGTACGTCATATCCTAAACAAAAACAATGACATGTAACAAATCCAAAATTGATTTGCTATTATGTACTTGTGTTTTGTTTTATCCCTCGTTTGTTTGTATATTCATCGTGTGTTTGTACGTCTGCGTATGCGAATGTCTACTCCAAAATAACAATCATAAAACAAAATAAAAATAATACTAATAGCGGGAGTGCCTAAGAGCCAGGCGGCTCCGGTCTACCTCATTACTGCACACCACCTGTGTGCGTTCCTGCTGTCCTTGGCGCGCTAGCTGTGTGGCGGCTTCAAACAAAAACAAAACAAAAAATGATGAATGTTCAAAGACATAACAAATTCAATGCATATGATCCATGACAAGATACATGAGAAATATAAATTCATAAACAAACTCATAAACAAACTTAGAATGACCTCAATACACAATGAAATGTATAAATAAGCACATGAACAGAAATTCATAAATAAAATACCTATAACTTGAATACATTTCACACATAATCAAATATATGCACAAACAAATAAATAAATACGATAATTTGTCCAGAATTAATTATTGTACACACTGAAACATTGATCCACCTAAATTAGTATTGTGCTTGTGTTTTGTGTTCTATTCTTCGTTTGTGTATACCTGCATTTGCGTATTTCTTCAAGTCCAAAGTCCATTGCGGGAGTGCCGTTCGATTCAGTCAGGCGCTTCCGGGCTACCTTATTACTGCGCACCACTTGTATGCGTCTCTGCTGTAATGGAGTTGCTAGCTGTGTGGCGGCATAACGAACCAAAAACCAAAAACCAAAAAATCCAGCTGAATTGGCGCGTTAGCTTGTGGATTCCAAACCAAAAAAAATAAAAAAATAAAAATAAACACGATCTCTACCCACCAAGTAATCAATCTCTCCCCCTCTCCAAAATTAATACATCATACAAGGCATGGGGGGACACCGTTCGGTGGTTGAGGATGCGTCTTGTATAGGGCTTACGTAAGTCCAGTCATGCGAGCCAGCCCGTCAGCTTGTAGGGTGTTGACCATGGATTGACAAGTACGTGGGCTCAGACTGTCGTGCCTCTGTCTTTGGTATACACGTCGTGGTTTGTGCCTCTGCCCGTGTGTGACCACTCCCAGGGGGTTTAGTTCCCTCCCAACAGGAGGCGGAGTATAGTCAGGGTTTTTCGGATTTTATTTCAACAAACAAACAAACGAACAAACACTCCTTCAAACTTGAACGGTCTAGGTTGCATTGTTTAGATGTATTTTTGACGTGATATTTGTGACACATAAAAGTATGATGACGGTACCTACACCGAAAGTGTAGATACCACCCTGGTACGCTACCATACCCGACTTACTGTGTGTACATGGTACGCTACCATACCCGACTTGCTGTGTGTACTTGCTGTGTCTGTTATGCTGCAAATATGATGATCATGTATCAACAATTCCCCCGAATCCGGTACGTGAGTCCATATCGTCTATGTTCAGGGTTGTTTTGTTGTCGGGAGGCCGCTTTTTCTAACTACCAAATCGTTCATGGGTTGCCCCCTCCTGCTTTCTCTCACTTTGACTTCCTTGAGTGTTGGTGCTTAGGGCACAAAACTGCCTTGAGTGTTAGTGCTTAGGGGGATCAGACATGCCAAATCGTTCATGGGTTGGCCCCTCCCCCTTTCTTTCACCCTCACTCTCTTGAGTGTTGGTTGAGTGTTAGTGCTCAGGGGGATCAGAATGGGGGACCTCGGGATGCTATTCGGTGGCTGAGGATGCAACTTGTATGGGGCTTGTGTAAGTTCAGGATGCGAGCCCACCCGTCAACTTGTGAAGTGTTAACCTCAGTCACGGTTGGCACGTAGAGTGTCTCCGGGCAGTGGTGTACCTTTGGTAGGACCGCAGGAAGAGCTACGCGGCCCAAGTTTACATACTCCTAGGGGTTTTACTCCGAGCCCAAGGTAGGAAGCGAAGTAAGGATTATCGGGTTTTATAACAACAAACAAACAAACAAACAAACACGAGGAAAAAAAAAGAATAAATCAATACGACGCCGACCTCAGGTGTGTCCCCCTGTGTACCTGCCACCATGTTAAGTTTGCTTTCCAAACAAGACAATTGCATTGATAGTCCACAGTCCGTCTGCTCCTACGTGAAATAGTCAGACAAGAGCTTTGACCTGCCCCTACGTGAAATAGTCACGCAGTAGCCCTTTCGTGTTACGAAAGATCTTAAATATAACATTTTAAACCCGAGTGTGTGTCGACTACGCGCACATACCACGATACCTGCGAACATGATCGGTTCCGAGTCCAAGATATATTGCGGGAGTGCCATTCGATTCGGTTAGGCGTTTCCGGGCTTCCTTGTTACCGCACACCACTTATGTGTGTTTCGGGGATGTAATTGGAGTGCTAGCTGTGTGGCGGCACAACCAAAGAAAAATAATATGATAAAATGAAAAACTAATTCGTATTTCGGATGTGTGATTCTCATTCATGTTGCATGTTTATGGATGTGTGTTTTGTTCTATTCCTCTTTTGTTTGTATATTTGCGTATGCGTATGTTTTCAAATCTAAGGTCCATTGCGGGAGTGCCGTTCGATTCGTCAAGGCGCTTTCGGGCTCCCCTATTACTGCACACCACTCGTATGCGTTCCTGCTGTAGTTGGAGTGCTAGCTGTGTGGCGGCTGAACAAAACAAAACCAAAACCAAAAAGCTGAGTGGTCTGGGTCTCTGTCGCGTTTTTGTGTGTATACGCTGTCGGATCCTGACTGGCCATGCACTCCTGACAAATGAATGTCGTGGAGTCCTGTTGTTCAGGTCGTATGTTTGCCTTCTGCGTACCAAAGTTTAGAAGACAGTAGATTGCCAACTCGTTCAGGTACCGACCGCTCAGGTCAGGTATCTGACCTGACCGCCCGAGTCGGCATTAGGTTGACACGGTGCGTCCACTGGACAGAACTTGTTCATCTTACTTAAGTTATCACCGGGGGCGTTATTGATGTTCGCTGTTAACCCCCAGCAGTAGCCTTGACCCTGTTAATTTTCTGTCGCTTTGCTTTGGGTATTGTAGCCCCCTAGTGCAATGGGATTGCAACAGATGCAATTTGAATGTGACTAAAGTCCTAAAATCAGAAAAGTTTCTTGAATCGTTGGGCCGTTGAATGGGTGCTCACCACCCGCGTAGTCCAGTGATTAAGTTAAGCCGTGCTAGAAACAGCACGGCCCAGCATGTGTGCTCGCAAGGTGCGGGGTTCAATCCTCCGGAATTTTTTTCACCGTGTGGCCTACCTGTGTTATGTTGTTTCGCTACGTCAGTAGTCCGGTCGCGGCGGGGCCCGCGTGGTCTTCCCCCGCCCAGGATCTTTATGGTTCTTCGAGGCATGATAGCGGCATTCGTACCGTCCCCCTCCCCGGGACCTTGGCGTGCACGGCGTCTAAATAGTGCGGATGTGGACTCTCGTGTTTGGTTGGCCTCAACTCGGACTTATATCGCCTGCGCGGTTCCCTTCATGGGCTGGATACATTCTAGGCTCGGGGGTTGAGTTGAATTGACAGAGAGACAACAACAACAAAAAAAAACAGGGCAAGACGGAATGATGTTTGTGGGCTGGCCTGCAATCTTCGCCAGAATGCTCGCCGACGGAACATTTCGATGTGCAGCTTCAATAATGAAAAGTTGCGCATCAAACATTTAACTAATATTAGTTTACAATTTCTTTGGTCTACAGTAGCAAACATTTTCAATTTCAATTGAGGAGTTATGTCCACTACAACTTACGCCCTCGCCATCCTGGTTCGTGGTCTGAAGTGTGCTCGTTGTCAACAGTTCGAATCTATCGATGTGGACCGAGAATTCAGGAAACGTTCCGATCACTTGAAGGGCCACTTGATTTTCATATCCAATAGATATACTACAGTACTGAGTTCAATGTGTGCGGTGAGAAAATGGTCAATTGACTTTGTCGAACAGTCTCACTTCAACAAAGCACGGAATTGGATGGAAGCAGTATGCCACGAAATCAAGGAAACAGTGAGCCTGGAACGGTGCAAGTGTAGGGCCAGCTCCCCCCCGCTCTGAATGCGCGAAACCCCACATCAGGAAGGCATCACCTGGCGAGACTGGCACCGAGGAGGGTGGAAGTAAAGGCAAGCAAGCCAAGTGTGAAAGCAGCGATAGAAAATGTGAAAGAAAAAGAGAGAAAATCCAACATCCTCGGGAAGCCATGAAAAAGGAAAAACAAATCTGACATCAGACACGTTTTCTGCAACCTATCACACGGTTCGAGGGTAGGGCTATCAGCTGCCAGCCTTACCAACCATTATCAAGGTCTGATCCTCCGGCAAGAGGTCAAACACGACCCCATGCCAATGGATGCATATGAAGGGAGCAGTGAGCAAGCCAGATGTGACATCATTGCAACAAACAGTAGTGCCCCTTCACCTCGTGACCTTCCGCCCATTCAGCTGAAGGTGAATCTCCCTCTGCTACAGGTTGAGCTAGACTAGATGCAGATAGACGAGCGAGGCCAACACGGTGAAGAGCTCTTCGTCGACAAAGACACTCTGGGCCCTCTTGCTCGTGCTCCTAGCACTTGGCATAGCTCACTCGTACCGCGCCATGAGCCCAGTACGAGGGCCGGTGGCCTCCATCTGAAGTCTTCAACGCATCGGCCCTCCCAAACTCGGTCACCAGGCCATCAGCCCTTGCAGCAGTGCCCTTCGCTCTCAGAAAACCAGAAAGGGCGTATTTTGCGCTCGCCTGAGCAATGGTGGTCCAAGGACTCGACACTGTACTGGCATCTCCCGCCTCGCATTAAACCCCGTAGGAGTGCCCTTTGCTCGCTCCAACGCGTCTCAAGCCTTCGAGCAGGTTCCCTCAGAGCTCACTTTTCAAATGAATCCTCTGGTGCCCCCAGCTATTGTGAGCAGCTCCCCAACTCCCGCTCTCGGCGGAGTTCGCAGCCCTCACAGGCCCTGCAGCCCCCACAAACATTCGAAAGGCTTTTGCAAGTGGTCAACATGAGCGAGGATGACCGGGAACCCGACCTAGAGAGCGAGGAAGAGACACTGAGCGATGATGAATCATGCGGGCAAAACGGTGGAGCAGGCAGTAGCATGGTCAGTGGTAGCTCCAAGAATGAGGAAGACTAGCAAGCAGGAAGCGATCTGCATCGGCCCGCAGAGACCCACAACCCGTTGTTAGTTAAAGATCATACCACAGGCGACGAAGTTCGCCAAGCGCGTTCGAAAACTGGTGCATAATATCCGGACCCTAGCAGGGAAGACTCGGATAGCTAACAGCATGCTGACCATGAGCTGACTGCCCTGCGAATACAGATCATGGAGAAGAGATGCTCAGACAGTGCACGGGCTTGTTGTGACTCGAAAGCGGAGCGTCGTCGCGGCCTTCTGGAACAGGACGAAAAAAAAATGCGAGACTTTGCGAGGGGCTGTGAGTTTTTTTTCGGCACCTTGGGCCAAGAGTTTTCTAGAAATCAGGCAACGGTCACGATGAAAAGAAACGAATGACGCAACGAAACAGGCTGGCTATCGAGGGGTGCGGGTGACCTTCCAAGGAATCCGAATCGATACCAAGCTAGCAGCAATTCAAAAACTGCAAGCATTAGGTAATATTTCCGAAAAGAAATGGTAGAGTGATCTGGAATTTGTTGCCCACCGGCTCAAAACCGGCAGGATTGAACATACCACCATCACTGTGAGAGTACTGCCAAATGAACCACTCCGAGTATTTTTCATGGGAATGGAGTCCAGTCTGGACCCCGATGTCACGTGTGATGTGTAGAACGGTAAGAACGTTTTGCCCGAAACCTGCATTGTCCCAGAACCACGTGGGGCAGATGCCCTCTCCCGGGAAACCATGAAAGCATGGTATCACCTGTGGCACAGCCTGGGTGCCACGGAAAGTCAAATCCAATGCCTCATCCTACTTAACGCTGAAATATGCATGCGCGAAGAGGCATAAGCGATAGAAGTATGGTTCCCAACCTTTCCGAGATCACTCAGAACAGTCTAGCAAGGCACAACAAGCAGTCCATTGGACAAATACGACTTCGTTACCCCAAGCTAATAGAAGAGATTCTCAGCAACACCTACCGGAAACTGTGGACGCGAGCACTCATGTGGATTATTCACGGACAAGATTCCTTTGAGAATAGCAAAGGAGAGAATGCAAAGTGCTGCCCGCGCTTGCCACAAGCACTGAGAATCAAGGGAGATGTAACGTTAGGCTTTCCACAGTCCCGCCCGCTTGGTTGGAAATGGCGATGCGTTGGTGTCGAACGGCCTTCAGCAGGTAAGATGGTGTCGAACCCAGCACTTGGAAGCGCCCTGCCCACCAAAGTGAATTTCACACAGAAGGAATGGGCTGCTTTCGGCATCGCACACTTGCACTTTGACGACTACATCATGTCGAAAATCAATGACGTTGCACACAATTTTCAACCAGCTGCTAGCAAATTTGAACAGTGGGCCTGTAGATCAGAAGCCTTGGAAGAATACAAACAGATGACTCTCAGGACGTTTCCAACAGCCCCACAGTGGTCGTCAGAAAAGAGGATCAGCGCGCGATGGACGCCACTCTCGGAATCTGGCGAATTGAAACGGGAAAGCTCGATCTGTATTTGTGTTAAACAAATCTGCACTGACCCGACGACTTGTTCTCTGCACGAGGTTGCACGCCTGATGGAAAGCTTGCATGGGCTCGTCATCGAAATCAAACGGCGGCACAGCCCTGAGCTGCGTAGTTTCGCAGTCAACGAGGTCAATTTAACAGGCTATACTGACGAGCACAACATGTTGCAGGCAATGATCACTCTACAAAAGCGACAAGGAGTAGAAATAGGCCTAGACCAGATTTCGGGGTTAAATCTAACGTTTTTCATTGGGAACTCTACATTGAGCACAGATTCAAGCCACGAGTACAAGTGGTGTCCAACGAGCAACAGAATTGGGGTCACGTCCTGCAGAGTCACGCAAATCACGAAAGCAACGTCATGGTGGCAAACAAGCCGCTCGAAAGTCATGTTCGAAGCCAACTTCGATGCCGACGGCACGTTGATCATGACAAGTTCCAATTGTGCGACGATAAAGAGACTTGTATCCATCATAAAATCGGGCGACAAGACTGGATTTGTAGCTAGGCTAAAAAGACCAGTCTTCAGCCGCCACGGCCGCATTTTCTCAAGACGAGACCACACCTCCCCGGTCGACGAGGTCGGGCCAGATAACAACGGTAGTGAGATTCACGGAACGGAGAGCACCAGGTTAAACGGAAGGCAAATCTGCGGCGAGTTGTCGTTAATGCCAAGTATAAGCCGTGAGGAGGCTAAATTTGGACGCGTAACGTGTAGTAGCACTCATGTGGCCGTTGACATGTCTTTGAAAAACAACGTGGACTCTTTACCGCTAGCAAGCCAACGGAGCTTGCCTGCCGAGATCACATCCTGGTGCAAACAGTGCGAGGAGACTTTCACAATTAGCATCGGTGAGCAGCAGTTTTTTGTACAAAAGGCGATCAGCACACCAGCCCGGTGTGCACGATGCTGACGATGGAACCGATCGAGAGCACTGAACAAACCTGGCGTAAATATTCCCAAGGGCAGCTCTGAATCTAGATTTCGAGATGCGCTCACATCATGGGCCATGAAATCAGGAAGGTGGACTGAAGCCAGAAGCATCGAAGAAAATATATCATGGACGGAAGCATGTGGGATGCAGAATCAGCAGCTAATCAGAGCGCTAGAGCTCCTTTGGAAAAAAGTCGACGAAATCACATCGTACAACGCGAAAATTGATCACGAAGCACTCGCATTGGCATTACAATCGCAAGTGAGTTTCACTAATGTAGAATGGGACGAGCTCAATGTACACGACATAGTCATATGCACTAGCTCCATTAGTCCAGGAAGGCATTTCTTCAAACCTGCCCTCCCAGAGAAACGAGCAGGGACAGTGGGAGGAAGTGAGTCAGAGATTGCTGGATCACTGATACGAGATTTCTTGACAGCTATAGAATATGGCGGAGTACCGAATTTTTTAGGAAGGCTCAGAAACAGAGGTCACAGGCTCATAGCAAGATGGGATGAAGAGATTTTGCTAGAAACCTCTGGTAATCAGAGAACGTGGAGTTCAATTTCGGGCTGGGAGCAGTGGCAGTGGCAACGAGCCCTGGAATCGTGCCAGAGATGGAGTCCACATACCAGCCTAACGGGGAATGTGATCTCCTGGAGTCTAAGACCACTGCATCTGTCCACAGCGCTACTATCCATTGCACAGACAACGCAGAAAGGATCTGCGGTAGTCCTGCTACGGAAGTAACTTTTACGTAAAGGAACTACAGTCAAAGTCAGACGAGAGCCCAGACAGATGCTCCCAAAGTACGAAGGCTATATCGCAGCAGGAAGCCACGTGGATGTGGGAAATGATGAAAATGACAGAACGCTAACTGAAGAGTATGCACTCAGCAAAGGGCAAATCACAGTAGTTACATTCCTACACAACGAGTTTTTCAAACTGACGCACTGTTTTGGGTTTGCACCTGGTACAAACCCCGTCACATGTTGGCGCTTGAGCACATGGCCCAAGGCCGTGTCGTATGGCTAGAGGCCAAAACACATGACAATGTGAGTATCAGCATAGTCAATGTGCATCAAGCCACGGCGAAGCGGCATGATTTGCAGCGGCAGGTCACCTATCATCTGAGGGCAATGATAGACGCAGCGCTGACGCAGCGGCGAATAATGGGAGGTGACTTCAACGCGGCACTCTCTCGCTATGGCTACCCCAGTCTACATTGAATCTACAAGTGCGCTATATGACAAGGTGGACAAGTTTTTCCAGGACTTCGTGCATCCAACGCACGGAACACTGATTGAATCAGAAGCGCACACGCGCAGGGATCTCTTCAGGGGATCGAGCGCGTCGCTTGACCACATCATCACGTGGAACCTGACATGCACAAATACATGCACAATGCAAAGCTCAACAAGCAAAGTTCATTTGGTGGGTGCAGAATGCAATGACCATGCATCAATATCGTGCACAGTCGATGGAAACTTGCTTACGTATCGCAAAGGCCAAGTGGTATAGTAGCGTTCCGGGACATAGAAACTAGCAGATAGAAACTGCAGGCTGGAATTGGGTCGGTTTCTTCACTGAGGGTTTAGAAACCCGCTGGCATCAATTTGCCAGTGGGCAGTTTGTCAATGATTTATAGAAACAGTAGTCTGGAATTTAGCCGGTTTCATCACTGTGGGTTTAGAAACTCACTGGCAGCGATTTGGGCAGTTTCTTAATGATGTCTATAAAAATCTTGATTTTCTCTTTGAAAATCTTAATTTTCTGTGTGAAAATCTCAGATTTACTCTATGAAAAATCTTAATGATTTTCTCTCTTATTTTTTTCACGATTCATAAAATCTCTTACTACAAAGTTAAAGTTTCTACGGGGAGTGTAGGAACTCGCTGGCTGGGTGGCAGTTTTTTAATGGTTTGAAGCCTGAGAACGCTGGCAGGCTGGGTTCTGGCTCCATCAGTGTGTGCTTAAACACTCGCTGGCTGGGTCAAAAAAGCGGTTTTTATGTCCCGGATCAGTGCTGTAGGCGGTCGAGCAGGTGAGCTGAAGTTGAAGAAGATAGACCCAAAGCAGCTCCCCCGCATCCGGCCAAAGCTTAATATAATCACAAGCCCGATAGCTCAAGAAATACGCAGAAGCTATACGGCAGGTGAGTGCAGACCCAAGCAAGCAGTGATGCAGATGATCACTGTGCGAGTCACAACATCCAGACAGCTCATGCATAGAAAAGCGGAAGGTCGAAGCAACCGATCAGGAACGAGGCCCCCACAAAAGCCGTGAACAAGTCGGGATCTTGAGGGAAGTGGGGACATTAAAGGTGGCATTGATATCTGTGAGGAAACCTGGACAAGCATCAAAAGTTGCCATGGAATGTCTAGCAGAATTTGGAATCTACCATGAATTCCAAATGACGCCGCAGGAGGCACATCACGCCACCCATACCCACGGTGGAAGATTGTGCTGAATGCAATGATCCAGTCCCGCCAGAATGCAATGATTCAGTCCCGCCAGAACGAACTGAAGTCTAAAGCCATCAAACAGGACCGATAGAACATCAGAGAGGCTAACAGGCAAGCCGAGAAGGCCTTTCTGGAAGAGCACAAGGGACCTGGCAAATTCTCCGGTAAGTATGTATGGGCCGCAGCCAACGCAGACGGAACTGGTCTGGAGAATGCCCTGGGGCTGCTGCCTCGAATACAATGACGACCGGATGCTCTTGGAGGCATGAAATGCTGCAACCGAGGAGTTCTCTGAAGATTGGCCAAGCACTGCAGTCCACCAGATACAAGGCGCACGAATCATTCTCAGCGTGGGTTACGAAAAGGACTGGGGGGCCATGCAAGCCTTGAATTCATCTCATAACGCATGCTCTAAATGGCATAACAGAGCCAACTCAGCAAGCGCAGCTGCCACCCCTCGAGTTGCTTAGGTAGCAGTCTCTTTATCGGTGTTGGAATTGGCGCAACCAAAGCGTCAAGACGCTCAC
>Ga0209491_10008847_pt1 | contig 12587 bp, 11 predicted proteins | sample BON02_FD_187213 | JGI IMG/M metagenome (GOLD analysis project Ga0209491, IMG submission 187213) | Freshwater microbial communities from Lake Bonney liftoff mats and glacier meltwater in Antarctica - BON-02 (SPAdes) (version 2) | ecosystem: Environmental > Aquatic > Freshwater > Ice > Glacier... | reverse complement strand
TTTTCAACTTCGGCTTCTGCTTGGGTGCTGCGTAGTAGCTGATCGCCTGATAATCAATTTTCGGAAAATGGGCGTTCTGCCAATTCGGTTCTTCCATCTTGAGCCACGCCGCATAAGACTTGAGCCGGAACTTCAGCAGCCATTCCGGCTCGTTCTTCTTGGCAGAAATCATCCGGATGGTGTCTTCATTCAGCCCTCTGGGCGCGACATCGGACTCGATGTCCGTGACGAAACCGTGCTTGTAGGGTCGGTTAACAATGTTTTGCAGTACTGCGCTCATGGTGTTGTTCCTAACTAAGTGACTCAATTAAGCCGAGAAGGACGACCCGCAGCCACAGGTAGACTTGGCACCGGGATTATTCTTGATGACGAACTGCGCACCTTCCAGGTCGTCTTTGTAATCAATCTCTGCCCCCACCAGGTACTGGTAGCTCATCGCGTCAATCAGCAGCGACACGCCGTTTTTGCTCATCGTCGTGTCGTCTTCGTTGGCGACCTCGTCAAACGTGAATCCGTAGGAGAAACCGGAGCAGCCGCCGCCCTGAACAAAAACACGCAATTTCAGGTCAGGGCTGCCTTCTTCGGCAATCAATTCAGCGACTTTGGCTGCCGCGCTGTCGGTAAAAATAAAAGGTGCGGGCATTTCGGTCGGGATGTTTTCAGAAACTGCGTTCATGGTGTTACCTCTGTGTTTTTTACATCAAGTTTTACATCAAGCTTGGGCTTTTTCATGTTGAAGCTCTCGCCGCAGCCACACTCGCTTTCGACGTTTGGATTATCAAATTTGAACATCTGCTTGAGCCCTTCGGTGACGAAGTCGATGCGCGAGCCGTCCAGAAACGCTAAGCTGTCGGCATCGATCAGTACACGGGCTTCATACGACTCGAAGCTGTGATCGGTCGGGCGAATTTCGTCGGCGATGTCGAAGGTGTGCGCTAGGCCGGTACATCCCACTTTCTTCACACCGATGCGCAGGGCAATCCCTTTGCCACGCTTTGCAAGCTGGCGCTGAATCTGTTTTGCCGCATTTTCAGTCAATGTAATTGACATAAGTTAATCTCCAAAGTAGCCAAAGAGAACACCGAGATAGCCGAGAAAATCCAAGGTGAAAATGTGATCAAATTAACCACGGGGCATGGCCTCATGCCCGTTTTACCTCATCCTGTGCTCGTCCACGAATTGATTGCCGATGATCCTTTGGCAGTCCATCGTGCCGTTAACAAGGCAGACTGACATAGTATCGTTCAGAAACTATATCTTGTCAAGATGATTTTTAAACGCTATTATATTTCTTGGTTTCAAGTACGAAGTGCAACGCGTTTAAAAGATTGGTGAAACACTTCGTGCGGGGTTTTATAACCTAATCGTTTTCGTGGCCGATGATTAATGAGATCTTGAATCTTTTTAAGTTCACTGGCGGTCACGGTTGAAAGGGGCCTTTTTTTTGGTATGTACTGACGCAGTAAGCCATTAAAGTTCTCGTTTGACCCGCGCTGCCAGCTGGAATAGGGATCGGCAAAGTAGGCCGTCGATTTCAATGCTTTGTCTACAACAGCGTGGTCTGCAAACTCTTTTCCATTGTCGTAGGTTACTGTTTTGACGCACAAGGCCAGCGGACCAAGACTTGTGATGATGGCTTTGCTAACCAGATCAGAAGTTTTTTGAGTGACGTGCGATATGACTGCATACCCGCTTTTACGCTCCACAAGTGTCACGATCGCTTGTTTGTGGCCCGCACCGATCACGGTGTCACCTTCCCAGTGTCCCACTTGACTGCGTGTTTCTACGGAGGCTGGACGTTGCGCAATTGGTCGTCTACCAATGATCTGCCCACGACGACTCTTGGCGCTGGCATAACGCTTACGCCTCTTTTTCTGACACCGCAGGTTTTTCCAAAGCGAGCCGCCTTGAGCCTTGTCAGCGTAGACGTGTTAGTAAATCGTTTCATGACTAATAGGCATCGAGGCCGCGATCTGCTCAGGGCTCCATTGCAGGCCTAGCCGCTCGGCGACCAAATTGCGCGTCGCTGGGTCAACCTGACGGGCGTTGCGGCTCTCTTGCGACCTCTGCTGGCGAAGGTTCTCTGCCTGGCGTGGCCTATAACCCCGCAAACCAGCATTGCGCAGGACTTCTCGACTGATGGTCGACTTATGTCGACCCAGTATCTGCGCAATCGTCTGAATGTTCTGGCCTGCTTTCATAAGCGAAAAAATCTGATAACGTTCAGTTTGGCTGAGATGTTTGTAGCTCATAGGGTGACTTTGACTTGGCGGTCTGGAAATCTGAGATGCTAGAACATTCTCAGCCAACCCGCCTTGTTAATCAAAGTTGCACTTCGTACTTGAATCCACGTTGTGAAGAGCGAATTTTGATTCAGCTGAGCCTTGAGAAAGGAAGCACCATACGGGCCATTGCGCTTAGCTTGGGCCGAAGCGCGAGCTCCATAAGTCGAGAGCTGGCTCGTAACCAGTGGTGTAGTCCTCAGGCACAGGCTTTTAGGCCTGGCAGGTCCGCTTTGGCCGGTGGTTACCGAGCTGTTCTTGCTCAACAACAGGCTCGCGTGGCTCGCTCGAGTGGTCGCAACCCCCCGCTGTTGGCGTCTGACGGTTTCCTGTGGGCTCAAGTCCAGAAGTTGCTCAAACAGAGGTACTCTCCGGGGCAGATCGCGGGCATACTGCAACGTATGTACCCTGATGAGCTCTCGATGCGTGTCAGTCACGAAACCATCTACACGGCGCTTTATGCCATGCCGCGTGGTGAATTGCGTACAGAATTGCTTGCAACGCTTAGGCAAGCGCGCAAAGCTCGTCGTCCACGTGCGCGTGGTGAAGATCGCCGTGGCGAAATCCCTAATATGGTCAGCATTCACCAACGACCGCCAGAAGTGAATGACCGGGTAATTCCTGGCCACTGGGAGGGGGACTTGATCAAAGGTCGTGGCAACGCATCTGCTGTTGGCACGCTTGTTGAACGAACGAGCTTGTTTGTGACCTTGGCCAAAGTGGCAGACGGTGGTGCGCAAGCCGCTGTTGAGGGTTTCAGCACAGTGCTGAATCGAATTGACGTTCAACGCCGATTGTCGATGACTTACGATCAGGGCAAGGAAATGTCTCAACATGAAAAGCTCTCAGAGCGCACAGGCGTCAAAGTGTATTCCGCTGATCCGCATAGCCCTTGGCAGCGGGGAATCAATGAAAACACCAACGGATTGCTGCGACAGTATTTACCCAAAGGAATCGACCTATCAGCATTCAGTCAGGATGTGTTAGATTCAGTCGCTTGGGCGTTAAACACGAGGCCTCGAAAAAGCCTCGGATTCAAATGCCCTGCTGAACTCTTTTTACCTGATACATTTAATGCCGACGAATATTACCGCCGGCTTGTTGCACTTCACACTTGAAACCGCCCACCTTAAACCTTGGAGTCTTGGGTTAGCTATGCACAACACAAATACGCTGGACGCGATCGTCATTGGCGCAGGATTCGCCGGGATGTACCAATTGATTAGCTTGCGCGACAAACTTGGCATGCGCACGCGCATCCTCGAAGCGGGCTCTGGTGTTGGTGGCACTTGGTTTTGGAATCGCTACCCCGGCGCACGCTGCGACTCGGAAAGCCACTCTTACATGTACTACTTCTCAAAAGAATTGGTGCAAGAGTGGGAGTGGTCTGAGCGTTATCCACAACAACCAGAAATCCTGCGCTACCTCAATCATGTTGCTGACAAGTTTGATTTGCGATGCGACATCTCATTTGACACCCGAGTCACCAGTGCTCGTTTTGATGAGGCCAATAATCAGTGGGTCGTTCAAACCGAAGGTGGTGAAACACTCCGGGCGCAGTTCTTGATTACCGCCGTGGGCTGCCTGTCTTCGGCAAACGTTCCCAACACCCCAGGACTTGATAGCTTCGCGGGCCAATGGTTTCACACGGGTGCGTGGCCACACGAAGGCGTGGACTTCAAAGGCAAGCATGTTGGTGTTATTGGAACCGGGTCGACAGGCATCCAAGCCATCCCTGTCATCGCCAATGAAGCCGATCATGTCACTGTTTTCCAACGCACCGCCAATTACAGCTTGCCAGCCAACAATGCGCCATTGACTGACGAGTTTAAGAAATACGCCAAGGCGCACGCCGACGAGATCTACGAAATAATGACGACCAATGGCAATGGGCACCCGTTTCGTATTGAAGCGCGCAAGGCCGTCGAAACGCCTACCGATAAAATCGAGCAAATCTACGAAGCGGCTTGGCAAAAAGGCGGGCTTCAATTTAGGGCGGCATTTGAAGACCTACTGACTAGCAATGATGCAAATAAAACAGCAGCTGAATTTATTCAGAAGAAGATCAGACAACTGATCAAAGATCCTGTTAAGGCTGAGATCTTAGCTGAAATTGATCACCCCTTCGCCGCAAAGCGACCACCAATCGATTCAAACTACTTTGACACATTTAACCGAGACAATGTCTCACTGGTGAGTCTGCGAGATGCACCGATGCAGGAAATTGTTCCAGCCGGCATTAAAACAACTGACAAAACATACTCACTAGACATCATTGTTTTTGCGACAGGGTTTGACGCGATGACAGGGTCGTTGCTCAAGCTAAACATCGAGGGCTCGAGTGGTCGCAAACTCAGAGACGATTGGCAAGCAGGCCCTCGCACTTATCTTGGTTTACAGATACCAGGCTATCCCAATCTTTTCACCATCACCGGACCAGGTAGCCCGTCGGTGCTTTGTAATCTGCCACCGGCCATTGAACAACACGTCGAGTGGATTACCGATTGCATCAAACACATGCGCGCGCATGCACTTGAAACCGTACAAACGTCTGACCACGCTTGTGATCAATGGCAGAAAGAAGTTGATCGGGCCGCTAACGCGACGTTATTGCCACAGGTCAAACACTCTTGGTATCTAGGCGCTAACGTGCCTGGCAAGCCACGGGTCTTTATGCCTTATGCTGGCGGGCTGAGTCACTATCGCTCGATTTGCAACGAGGTTGCCTCTGATAGTTACCGTGGCATGACCTTCTCATAACTGGGCGCAAAAGCTCGCCACTGGTCTCTACGGTGGTCGAGCAATCACACGGCTTGACCCTCAGTCAATGACCACCGTCAATAACCACCAGTCAACCATTAGACTGAGAGATAACGCTGCTTTACTTCTTCGTCGGCATTCAGTTCGGCAATTGACCCACGAAAAACGTCGACACCCCTGTCAATCACGACGGCTCGATCGGCCAAACCCAGGCAGAAGTGAAGGTTTTGCTCGGCAAGCACGATCGTACTGCCGAGCGACTTGAGCGTTTCGATCAACGTCCCAATTTTTTCTACCATGATGGGCGCCAAGCCCTCGCTCGGTTCGTCAAGCAACAAGACCGTTGGGTTACCCATAAGAGACCTGCCCACTGTCAGCATTTGTTGTTCACCACCAGACAGTTGCCCTCCAATCCGGTCTTTCAATGGGGCGAGCAGCGGCAACATGTCATAGACCCGCTCGATTGGCCAAACGTCTTCACCGTTAGGACCGAGTTTGTGCGCAATGGCGAGATTGTCTTGCACGGTTAAGGTGGGAAAAATTTGTCGGTCCTCCGGCACGTAACCGATCCCACTACGCGCAATTTTGTAAGACGGCACACCCTTGATATTTTTTCCCATGAAAGTTACCTTGCCATCACGGGTGGGAATCACACCCGCAATCGCTTTCATGGTGGTGCTCTTGCCGGCGCCGTTGCGACCCAACAGGGCGAGTGTTTCACCAGCCGGCACGCTTAAGGACGCACCAAACAGGGCCTGACTAGAGCCATAGAAAACATTTATGTTTTCTACTGTAAGTATCATCTCACTCATGCTGCGACCTTTTTAGCCGATCCTAGGTAGGCTTCAATAACCTGCGGATTCGTGCGTATTTGCTCCGGCGTACCTTCGGCCAGCACCTTTCCGTAAGACAATACATGAATATTTTGTGAAATTTTGAAAACGATATCCATGTCATGTTCAATCAGCACGATCGTCAATCCACCTTTTTTCCATAATATATGGACCGTTTCCATCATTTGTTCGCGCTCTTCCGGACCCATGCCAGCGACCGGCTCATCAAGCAAGAGCACTTTGGGGGAAAGCACCAAGGCCAGTGCCATATCCAGTAACTTTTGATCGCCATGCGAGAGCACGCCACTGACCACGTTGGCCTTAGACGTCAAACCCAGTTGATCCATCACCTCATAGGCACGCTCGCGCGTGTCGGGCAAAGGGAATCGACCAACCAGACTTGCCGATTTTCCTAACGGCGAAAGCAGCGCTCCTCGCAGCGATTGCTCGACAGTCAAGCTTTTAAAGAGCTTAGCCACTTGAAAGGCACGACCAATACCCATGTGCACGATTTCAGCGCTTGTCTTACCAACGATGTCTTGGCCATCAAGCAAAATGCGACCAGCATCTGGCTGCAATGCGCCTGAAATCAGGTTGAAAAATGTCGTTTTACCTGCGCCGTTCGGCCCAATGACGGCACTAAGTGATTCAGTCGGAAAGTTGAGGCAGACATCACTTGTCGCCGTTACTCCACCAAATGATTTATATAAATTCTCAACCTTTAACATGACAAAGCCCCCGGCTTCGTATGCGGCAAGCCACCGTATGTCTCCCACCCGACGCTCACCAGCCAGCCGCAATCAATGGGCAGACTAATACCGGTGATAGCAGTGGCTTGATCCGATAGTAAAAAGGCAATGCCGCAAGCGACCTCGTCAGTCTGCACCATACGCCCTAACGCCGCCTGCCGAACCAACAGTGCCCGATCGCGATCGCCGCGATCAATGGCGGCTTGTAAAGCTGGCGTCTCGGTATAGCCTGGTGCGACAGCATTCACTCGAACCCCCGCATGCCCCCACTCACCAGCCAGGCACTGTGTGATAGAAAGAACACCCGCTTTAGCGGGCGCATACGCGTGTAATGGCACACCATTGGTTGATGTTACCGATGCGATGTTAACGATCGCACCATTCTTTTTTTCGACCATGTGGGTACCGAACACGGCGCAGCACAGATAGGTGCCACGCATATTGGTGTCAACCACGAAATCCCAGTCTTTCATGGCCAGTGCATCTGGCGACTCTCGCTTTTGAATGACACCAGCACTGTTAACCAAGCCATCGACAGCGCCATGCGCCTTGACAATGGCAGCATGTACCGCACGTACCGATCCTTCGTCAGTGACATCGATTGACAGAGTCTGTACACCGAGCGTTTCAAACAATGGCAGGTCGGCTTTACCAGGCAAATCCAAACTAATGACTGTATGCCCTTGACCATGCAGTTTCTTGACAACAGCCAATCCAATGCCGCTCGCGCCACCGGTAACAACCATCACTTGTCTGCCATTCATGTTTTCACCTTTTTACCAACAACACGATGCCAACCTTGGGTAATAAAGTCAGTGATGCCATGCTTAAACACCAGCGCAAATAGCAGAATAATGGCACCCAACGCCAAGCCATGGTGTTCGGTCACCCTTGTGATGATGTCGTTAAAGCCCAACAGCAAGGCCGCACCAAAAAGCGGTCCAATGAAAGTGTTCACGCCTCCCATCAACACCATGAAAACGGCCTCTCCCGACATGGTCCAATAGGTGAATTCCGGAAAAGCTCCTGAAACCAGTAAGGCCATAATGATGCCGCCAACGCCGCCAAAACTACCAGCCAGCACAAAAGCGAATAACTTAATGCGCCACACATTAACACCCAAAAATTTTGCACGATCCGGATTGTCCCTAACCATGCGCAAGGTGTAGCCAAACGGCGACTGCAAAATGTATCGCATGCTCAATAAGGCACCCACCCCCACGACAACAGCAAACCAATACAAATCCCTTGGGTTAACCAGGTCTAAACCGAGGAACGGCGGGCGTGGCAGACCACCCATCAGTCCTTGGTCACCGCCCGTGAGAGACGTCCAAGAAATAATGATGCTATGAAATAGCATTTGGAAAGCTAGTGTTAGGAAGGCAAAGTAAATTTCCTTTAGTCGCACGCAAATGGACCCCACCACAGCAGCAACTGTCGCGCAAAATCCAATCGCCAAAACAAAGGCCAGCGGAATTGGTAATAGAAAGTGCTGCATGATCAAACCAAACGAATAGGCGCCAGCACCGAAGTAAAGTGCGTGCCCAAAAGAGACCATGCCGCCAAAGCCGACCAACATATTCAGTGAGGTGGCAAACACCGCGAAGGCGGCCAAACGTATCCCAAAATCAATCACGGCTGACGAATCCGAAAAGATCGGTAGCAGTATCAAAATGACCAAGGCAATCGCAGCAATTAGGGCTTCGCGAAAAAATGAACCTGCGGTCATCAGCGCGTCTCCTTACCCATCAAACCGCTTGGCTTGAGCACTAAGATGACAGCCATCGCGATGAACATAATGCCTTCGATAAAGTAGGGAAAGCCGATAGAGCCAAAGGATCGGATCAGACCGATGAGCAATGCACCAACCAAGGCGCCACTGACAGAACCCATGCCGCCAATGACAGTCACGATGAATGATTCGATCAAGATGGAAAACCCCATGCCCGGTGACATGGACCGTACGGGTGCCGCTAAAGCACCCGCCAAACCGGCTAAAGCACCACCGAAGGCAAACACACCGGCAAAAATTAAACTGGTGTTCAATCCAAGTGCTGACGTCATGGATGGATTGACTGCTGCAGCGCGCACAATTTTACCGATCTTGGTCTTACTCAGCAGCAACCAAAGCCCGATGGCCATAGTGGCTGCTATTCCAATTAGGTATAAGTAAAAATATGGAATAACCCCCCCCGCTATAAAAACAGGTGGCTCTTGGAAATAAGCTGGCATGCCCATCGACTGGAATTCTGAGCCCCAAATAATCTTGACAGCATCATCAAGGATCAGGATGAAGGCGTAACAGACTAGCAGCTGCATGAGCACGTCTGCCCCATAGACTCGCCTCATAAAAAACCGCTCAAAGAAAAGGCTAAAAAGCCCAACCCCCAACGCGCCGGCAATCGTCGCTAAGACAAAACTATCTGTTAGTCGAAACGCGCTCAGTGCAATGTAGGCACCAAGCATATAGAGCGAGCCATGTGCAAAATTCACAATTCCCAACACACCAAATATGAGAGTTAAGCCAGTGGCCACTAGGAAAAGCAGCGAGCCAACAATTAGGCCTGTGCTGGTTTGCGTCACAATGCAAGAAAGCGATGTCACGCAATCTAGAAGGGCTTCAGAGTCCAAGGTCATCTCCGGGGATCAACGTCAATATGGCGGCGCTAGGCGGTCAAACATTCAACCGCCCAGCCACTTCGTTAAATAACGAAATGATTAAGAGATAAAGCCTTTGGATTTCATCCACAGTTTCTCGAGCTCGAGAACAGTCTTCCAATCGCCCATGTATGGTTTAGACATGTACGGCTCTTTCGTCGTCAAGTCACCCCAAGCAATCGCGTAATCGATAATGGTGTTATCTGATGCGCGCATCGTAATCGTGCCATTAGTGCCGAATGGTGAGTTAATGGTCATACCCATCAAAGCCTCTGACATCTTCTTTGTGTCTGTCCCATTGGCCTGTTTGATTGCCGAAAGCATGAAATCAATACCAACCGCATTCTCCCAAGACCAATTCAGTGGCATTGTCTTAAACTTTGCCAAATAGGCGTCGCACCAAGCGGCGTTTTGCGCCGTTTTGGGGATTGACTTCAAATAGCGATTGCCCGAATGGATGTTAGGAGGTACTGCTTTAATTGAGGTCAGTACGGCGTAATCCGCCATGTTGACACCAAAAAACTGCCTGTCTTTCATCAAACCATAAATGCTGGCCTGATCAATAAATGAAGTGAGGTCACCACCCCAAAGGCAGGAGTAAATTGCCTGCGGCTTACCTTGCAACAATCTAGTGATTGGTTCGCTGTAATCGGCTTGAAAGAGTTTTGGCCAAACAGAGTTGATCACCTCAACATCTTTGTTGAAATATTTCAGGTATTCGAAGAATTCAGCCGTTGTATCAAGGCCGTAGGAATAATCAGGAGAAACACTCATCCACCGATTAAGGCCCTGTTCTTTCGATACGCGGCCCGAGTATTCACCACCCACAATGGCGTCATGCACACCTTGGCGTGCTGCACGAAAGCCATTGGGAATACGCATTTTTGGATCGGCAGTTAGTGACGAGGTCTCTGAGCAGGTGTGAATCACCAAAAAGCCCAAATCTCGTGCAACCTCGTGAACAGCAAACGCGCCCGATGATGCCTCAGCATCGAGGATCATTTCACAGCCATCACTGTTTATCAGTTCGCGTGTGATGCGGGCAGCCTCATCAGGACGACCCTTTGAGTCACGAATCACCAATTCAACCATGCGACCATTGAGGCCACCAGCGGCATTAAAAGCCTCCACACCCATAATGGCGGCGTTTCGGGAGGCCTCGCCAAGCATCGCTACCCGGCCAGACAAAATTGTCGGCATACCGATTTTGATGGGTTTGTTTTGCGCTAGGGAAATACTCGGCATCCCAATAGAGGCCAAGCCGAAGGCTGCGACGGAACCTTTGATAACATCGCGGCGTTGCTGCGATGCAATCGCCTGTGATCGTTTTTTCATGTCTCTCTCCTTTATAGGTTTTATCAAACTTCGGTACTGGCATTGGTATTGGTTACCGCTTTTGTGTGCCGCACTTCCGCTGTGGGCTTGACCATCGCCGTTGACGCAAGAACGTGTTCTAAATCCCCCGTACGATGGCGTTACAGCATGATCGAGACTTTTTCACCACGCGAAAGTCCTAAATCCCATAGCGCTTCGAAATAAGATCTACTGGTATATTTGATTTTTATTTTTCGGACTAGTTTTTTGGTATTTTTTGTTTTTTGTTTATTTTTTGAATATATAGCACCGCTACACATAATGAAATGGCGGGGAAACCCTAGGAATTAAAGAAGTTGAGTTCAAAAGTGAAGTGCAACACTAACCTTGAGGTACTGTGTTGCGATGAAAACCAAATACAAGCAACTTAATTGCTTGGTTTCAAGTACGAAGTGCAACGCGTTTAAAAGATTGGTGAAACACTTCGTGCGGGGTTTTATAACCTAATCGTTTTCGTGGCCGATGATTAATGAGATCTTGAATCTTTTTAAGTTCACTGGCGGTCACGGTTGAAAGGGGCCTTTTTTTTGGTATGTACTGACGCAGTAAGCCATTAAAGTTCTCGTTTGACCCGCGCTGCCAGCTGGAATAGGGATCGGCAAAGTAGGCCGTCGATTTCAATGCTTTGTCTACAACAGCGTGGTCTGCAAACTCTTTTCCATTGTCGTAGGTTACTGTTTTGACGCACAAGGCCAGCGGACCAAGACTTGTGATGATGGCTTTGCTAACCAGATCAGAAGTTTTTTGAGTGACGTGCGATATGACTGCATACCCGCTTTTACGCTCCACAAGTGTCACGATCGCTTGTTTGTGGCCCGCACCGATCACGGTGTCACCTTCCCAGTGTCCCACTTGACTGCGTGTTTCTACGGAGGCTGGACGTTGCGCAATTGGTCGTCTACCAATGATCTGCCCACGACGACTCTTGGCGCTGGCATAACGCTTACGCCTCTTTTTCTGACACCGCAGGTTTTTCCAAAGCGAGCCGCCTTGAGCCTTGTCAGCGTAGACGTGTTAGTAAATCGTTTCATGACTAATAGGCATCGAGGCCGCGATCTGCTCAGGGCTCCATTGCAGGCCTAGCCGCTCGGCGACCAAATTGCGCGTCGCTGGGTCAACCTGACGGGCGTTGCGGCTCTCTTGCGACCTCTGCTGGCGAAGGTTCTCTGCCTGGCGTGGCCTATAACCCCGCAAACCAGCATTGCGCAGGACTTCTCGACTGATGGTCGACTTATGTCGACCCAGTATCTGCGCAATCGTCTGAATGTTCTGGCCTGCTTTCATAAGCGAAAAAATCTGATAACGTTCAGTTTGGCTGAGATGTTTGTAGCTCATAGGGTGACTTTGACTTGGCGGTCTGGAAATCTGAGATGCTAGAACATTCTCAGCCAACCCGCCTTGTTAATCAAAGTTGCACTTCGTACTTGAATCCACGAAGGACTTTCTCAGAGTTTCCTTAAATCAATCCATCATCATCAAGGCCAGCTATTAATCCATCACCACCGGTTTGCTCAAATATGGCGCGGGTATTTCGCTCACGTTGATTGCGTGCCCGCTGTTCAGCGCGGCCAAGTCCCTTTTGGCTGGCGCTTAGCCCCAGTATTCGCGTAAGTGAAACCACCGCTGTTGGCGCCGGTTGAATACTGACCACCTGTACCGGTTGAATATTGACCAGGGGCTTTTGTTGACTTGAACGCAGTCAACTGTGGATAACTATAGCCGTTTAACGGTTTTTGTTGTCCCTTTTTCTTCACAGGCACACCGCGTAGGGCAACGCCCGAAGCGGTTTGCCTTAGTTAACTTTAGAACGGCTCCTCCTGCTCAGTTACCGCTTGACCCTCCTTCTGAATGCCAAGCCGGCCTTGCTCGCGCGCTTTGATCTGAGTCTTCGCTTGTTTAGTGCTGTGCAAGAAGCGATATGACTGATTGCC
>Ga0209491_10008846_pt1 | contig 12587 bp, 10 predicted proteins | sample BON02_FD_187213 | JGI IMG/M metagenome (GOLD analysis project Ga0209491, IMG submission 187213) | Freshwater microbial communities from Lake Bonney liftoff mats and glacier meltwater in Antarctica - BON-02 (SPAdes) (version 2) | ecosystem: Environmental > Aquatic > Freshwater > Ice > Glacier... | reverse complement strand
TGTGCAAAAAAGTTGGCCATTAACTTGTTGTGATGGTCTTTTTCTCCATAAAGGGAATGCTTGTATCCTATAAAATCTGTCGGGATTAATTTTGTGCCTTGGTGTATGAGTTGAAAAAAAGCATGTTGTGCGTTGGTGCCAGGTTCTCCCCAAATAATATTGCCTGTTTGGTAATCAACTTCGTTTCCGTTTCTGTCCACACTTTTACCATTGCTTTCCATAATTCCTTGTTGTAAATAAGCCGAAAACCGACTTAAATATTGCGTATAAGGAATGATGGCTTCGGTTTCTGCGCCGTGAAAATTATTGTACCATATACTCAACATCGCCAAAACAACGGGAATATTTTCCTCAAATTCCGCAGTTTTAAAATGTTCGTCCATGTCATTACCACCCCCTAAGAAGCTATCAAAATTTTCGAAACCAACAGCTAAGGCAATGGAAAGTCCTACGGCGCTCCATAATGAAAAACGACCGCCAACCCAATCCCACATCGGGAATACGTTTTCAGCGGCGATTCCAAATTCACTTATTTTTTCGGTATTGGTCGATACCGCAGCGAAATGTTTGGCGATATCGGCTTGGGTAGTTCCGAATTTTTCGGATAAAAACCACTTCTTAATAGTAATGGCATTTGTTAAGGTTTCTTGTGTGGTAAATGTTTTTGACACCACGACAAATAAAGTAGTTTCAGGATTTAAATGTTTTAAGGTTTCAAAAACATGATCGCCGTCAATATTACTTACAAAGTGCATTTTTAAATGATTGCCATAAAATTTTAAGGCCTCGACCACCATGACTGGCCCCAAATCTGATCCACCAATCCCGATATTGACCACATCGGTAATTGCTTTTCCTGTATATCCTTTTTTCTCACCAGAAATTATGGCTTCTGAAAAGACTTTTATTTTTCGCTTTACCTCATAAACTTCAGGCATCACATTTACCCCATCCACTAAAACTGAAGACGTTTCTTTAGCTCTCAAGGCAGTATGCAATGCGGCACGATTTTCCGTTTGATTGATCATATCCCCTGAAAAATACTTGTGGATGGCATCTTTTAAATGTACTTCTTCGGCTAGTTCTAATAACAGTTTAATGGTTTCTGAAGAGATTCTGTTTTTAGAATAATCCACCAAAAAATCATTCCAGGTGATGCTAAATGCTGTGACTCTATTTAAATCGGTTTTAAAATAATCTTTTATCTGATGATTTTGTATCCCTTTAAAATGTGCTTCTAATTTTTTCCAAGCCGCTGTTGTAGTCGGATTTATTGTTTGTAAGGACATTATTTTTCTGTTATCAGGGGTTCTTCTTGTAGCTTAACTTCAGTATAGGGAATTCTATCTAGTTTTAACTTTAGCGGCGCTATATGTGCTAAATATTCTGTTTTTAATGATTCAACAATCGGCTCTGCTACTGGTAGTTTTTCTCTTAATGGATCTACTTGAATGCCATTTTTCCAGAAGCGATAACAAACATGTGGCCCACCTGTGTTTCCAGTCATTCCTATCCAACCTATAACATCACCTTGGCGCACATATTGGCCTTTTTTTACATTCTGATTTTTCATGTGTAAATATTGGGTGCTATAGGTGCTGTTGTGTTTTATTTTCACATATTTACCATTTCCGCCTTTTCGTGTTGATTCTATAACAGTACCGCTAGCGGTTGCCAAAATTGGAGTCCCCAGAGGAGCAGCATAATCAGTACCTTTATGAGGTTTTACCTTATAGCCGTAATAGGCAATTCTACGATTTAAATTGTAGCGTGATGAAATTCTACTAAATTCAACAGGAGCTTTTAAAAAGGCACGCCTTAAATTTTTAGCTTCTTCGTTATAATATTCTGTAATGTTGTTTTCGGAATCTGTCTGAAAAGCAAAAGCATAAAAAGTTTCGCCATTGTGCTCAAAATAGGCAGCTTCAATAGCCTCTGCTCCTGCATAAATGCTATTGTTTATATATTTTTCTTTGTAAAAAACTTTAAATTTATCACCCTTTTGTAATCTAAAAAAATCGATAGACCAAGCATAAATTTCAGACAAATTATTGGTTACGCTATAATCTATTCCTTGCTCAGCGATGGCCATGGATAAGTTAGAAGTTATAATGCCAGATGCTGCTCTGTCCACATATGTTACATTTTTTTTACTTCTGTATGCGGTTACCGTGTCTCTTAAATCTAGTACGGTATAGTTTATTCTATCATCCTCATAAATAAAATACTGAGTTATTTCAGAAGTGTCTTTAGATTTTAAAATGGCATAAGGCTTGCCAACAATGAATTTACGAGTGTCGAAAGTATCTTTAAAATTCATAGAAATTTCATGTATTTTTTTATAATCGACCTTATTTTTCAGCATTAAATTACCAAAAATATCACCATTGCGGACGGTGTCTCTTAAAACCACAAAATCATTTAAATTAAAACCATAAGCCTCGATGATCTCTGGTTTTTTTATTACTTCTACTTTTTCAAGGTCTTCCTTCTGGTTCTTTTTGTTTTTACAAGAAACTATAAAAAAACAACAGAACAGTATCACATAAATTTTCTGCATCTCTTATCTATATACTTTTTTCAGGGTTAAATATATGGTCTATCCATTGTTTCCCCCAATTATTTAACTCATCTTTTGAATATAATTTTGGAAAAAATATTACCTTTTTAAAACTTGGAGGCAAATATTCCTTCCAATTGGTGCCTCCGGTAGCATCAATTGGTTTTTTATCTTTGGCTAAATATTTATACGCAGAACCCAGATGCATTAATGGCCAATTAACGTTGGCGTTCATGTCTAGCTCTTTTAAAGCTTTTATCAGCAACTCATTTTCGCAATCTTTTGCCGATAGTTGTAGATATTTGTTATAGATTGTTTTGTTTTCTACTTGTTTTGCAATTCGTATAAACCTTGGGGTGTATCTGTATTCAAATTGTTTTAAGGTTAAGGTTTTTTCGCCTGTTTCTTCATCAGTAGCTCCTTTTTTCCAATAACTATTTTCATACAATTCTTCAATACTATTTTTTGATGAAAATAAATTTCTTTCGGTATGATGTACCAAATTTTCTAATGGAGTAGCATACATCTCAATCATTCTATATTGCGCAGATTGAAAACCACTCGCAGGCAACAATGCCATTCTAAATTGTAAAAATTGTTCCCTTTGCATGCCGTTGATCATCACGCCAAAAGAAGAAATTAGCACTCTAAAATAAGTATTGATACGATTAATTTTCTCGATAAAGAATGCTAATTCTTGGGTTTTATCGTCAACTAATTGCTTTTGTTCGTGCAGAATTAATTTAAAATACAACTCAGTAATTTGGTGGTACATAATGAAAATTTCTTCATCGGGAAAGTGTGTTCGTGGAATTTGAAGACTTAGCAACGTATCTAAATGTATGTAGTCCCAATAGGTTAAATAGCGTTCATACAAAAGACCGTCTAAATAGGAGCTCAAATCTTGACCTGAATTTTTATATTTTTCTTCAAGCTTTGAGATTTGCAGATCAATATCTTCTTTACTTTTCAATCTAAAAAAATTTAATGGACAGCTTAAGACTATCTGTATTCCTTACAAAAATAGCATAAAGTTTAGGCTATCAATAATGATGTACGTAATTTTTCAATAAGGTTTTACAAAACAAAGCTATTGTTAAGAAAAAAAGCTTAATCCATAATAATTTTGAACTGATTATTCAAACCATTATATCCGTCTAATTCTGCTTTTATAGAGCCTACGGCAAGATCAGCTTTTATTCGGATCGGAATTTTATTTTGGTCATGAGATACCCAAAGCGATAAACCTTCCTCTTCTTTAAAAACCCGCCCTGATTGCACATAAGGTCTAAATTTTAAACAGGCTATTTTTCCGTATTTGGTTTTTAAGGTATCGACACCTAAGTATTTTAATTTAAATTGAAAGGTGCCATCTTCATCAAACAGCATATCTAATTTTATAAACTCGTTTTGAACTAAATCCTCAAAATCATAATTTTTTCGAATATAATAGAACGCTGAAATTAAATCTTGTACCTTGTTTGTAATAGTAAAATTTTGTATTTTATTATTTTTTTTATCGTTTAAGACTGCCTGCTTTTTAGTATAATCATAATTAATCTCTACATCTTTGGTATAACCGCCTTCATCTATTTTGCGAACAAACCTGTAGGGTTTGCCATCCTCTTTATCAAAATAGCTTTCATAAACATCATCTACCTTATAAAAAATCCGAGCAGCTCCAGTAGTTTTACCTTCGCCACTAACTTTATAGACGCTTTTTCCGTTCAAATTTTCATTGGTAAGGTGTAGGGTGGCGATACTTGCATTAAATATCCCATAACGTACTTGAAACTTTAACCATTCGCCAGACTTAAAAGGTGGGTTATTTTTTTGAGCAAAAGTAAAGGCGCAACAAAAGGTAACTATAAATAATGAAAGCTTTTTCATATTATTATTATTTGCTTTTATGATGCCTACACAAATTTACTTTGACATAATACCACCATAGATTTTTAAAGCAAGCATGCAAAATTAACAAAAAAACCTACTCGAATGTTTACTTCATAAATAGATACACAAAATTTATTCCAAAGTATTGTGTTTGTACTTTTTCCATCAGATAAATTTTTAATAGTTTAAGGTAAATAAACTCTATTAATAACTTATAGGGATTAAACTTTTTATACTTGAAAGTAGGAGGGCACGCAGAATTTATTAGATTACAAAACATTTAAACACAACTTAAGTATCACCTAAAGTAGTGAAAGCGGGTTTTGTAATGCCTTGCTGCGTTTTTTTAAACATCCAGATTAAATTTAACAAACCCGTTATATTTCGGCTACGTTCCATGATTAGCGGAATTATTTAAAATAGCTATTTAGTCTGCGCACTACGTGCTTGACAAAAAAGCGTTTCACAAAAAAAAGCCCAATGTTTCCAATGGGCTTTCCCTAAATAACCAACCAAACTTTAAATTATGAAAAACCAATACTTAAAGTTAATAAGGGAACCACCCCTTATTAATTACAAATTTAATACAAAGGTTCATGCTAAAATTAGTTTTAACTTACTTTAACTATTGCCTTAACAGTATTTTATAATTCTGTACTCAAATTTAAATTTTAATTAAGAAAAGCTGCTTATTTTAAAGTGTTCCCCTTGCTGCTTGTTCTCTTTCGATAGCTTCAAAAAGCGCCTTAAAATTACCAACTCCAAATGATTGTGCTCCTTTGCGTTGAATAATTTCAATAAATAAAGTTGGCCTATCGACTATTGTTTTGGTAAATATTTGTAATAAATAACCTTCTTCATCTCTATCGATAAGGATTCCATGTTTTTTTAAGACTTCAACATCTTCGTCGATGTCGCCAACACGATCTAAAAGATCATCATAATATTCTTCTGGTACATACAAAAATTCTACGCCGCGATTTCTCATATCGGATACGGTGGCAACAATATCATCTGTAGCTAATGCCATGTGTTGTACTCCGGAGCCATTGTAAAAGTCTAAATATTCTTCAATCTGAGATTTCTTTTTGCCTTTTGCAGGTTCATTTATGGGGAATTTTACACGCCCATTACCATTACTCATTACCTTACTCATTAAAGCAGTGTACTCTGTGGCAATATCATTATCAACAAAAGATACTATTTGCGCAAATCCCATCACTTCACCATAGAATTTGCACCAGTTATTCATTTCACCCCAACCTACATTCCCCACCATGTGATCTATAAATTTTAAACCTGTTGGTTCTGGATTATAATGCGATTCCCATTTTCTAAAGCCGGGTAAAAAAATGCCATTATAATTTGTGCGCTCCACAAAAATATGTACCGTTTCGCCGTAAGTATAAATTCCTGAACGAATTACAAATCCGTTTTCGTCTTCTTCTCTTGTAGGTTGTAAATATGGTTTTGCACCTCTTTTTGTGGTTTCTTCAAAAGCTTTTGTGGCATCATCTACCCAAAGCGCCACTACTTTAACGCCATCGCCATGTTCGTTAATATGCCGGTTTAATTCGCCGTCTTTTAGCAAAGGCGTTGTTAATACCAATCGTATTTTATCTTGTCGCAACACATAAGACACTCGGTCTTTAAGTCCTGTTTCTAAACCTGCGTAGGCTTCTGATTGAAAACCAAAGGCTGTTTTGTAAAAATGTGCTGATTGTTTTGCATTGCCTACATATAGCTCCACATAATCTGTACCCAGTAAGGGAAGAAAATCTTCAGCTTCTTTAAACAACTTTTTAAGAGAATATTCTGTATTTTTTAAATCTTTCAAGGTTTTTATTTCTGCTGCCATAATTTTTTTGATTTAATTTTTAAAAAGTAAGTTAAACTGTCCCTTTTTTACTTTTTGGCAAAAAGGGCTCTATACCAAAACAGGTATTATGGCCTTACCACATGGCACGTAGATGTGCCGAAATATCAACTCTAAAAGATAACATGTTACAAATATCGTAATTTAAGTATATAGTTTTTGATAATTACCAAGTAAACTTGTTTTAATGAGGCTTAAAACCAATATCCTATACTAAAAAACAAGTTGTTGGCAGATCTTTCGGGAGACCATGAATATATAAATTGTACGGGGCCAATAAATGATTCCCAACCATAACCTAGACCATATCCAGAAAAATCAGGTGCTGTAAACCATTCGCCGGTTCTAAATAAATCGTCATCAACGTTGGCATAATTAGCCGAAAAAATTAAATGATTTTTAGGAATAAATTCATAATCTAACTTTAGGGTTCCTTTTACAAAACTATTTCCTGGTAGGCTAAGAAAATCATAACCCAAAAACGGAATAAAGTTATTTACACGGTTTGCCCCAAAACCTCCTAAAACAAAATCAAAAGAGGTGACTGGCGACGTGCCAAGTTTAAAACCTCCTTCGTTCTCTATATTTAATGATAAGTTTTTTGCTATTGGAAAAGCTACCCCAGTTATAACTTGTGCAATAGAAAACTCTTTAAAATTATTTGTAAAATCTGACGAAGCTAAATAAAGATTAAAATTTCCTTCAAAAAATAAGCCTTTTTGTGGAAAATATTTATCGTTGTAGGTGTCTAAAGTAAGTTTTCCGTAGGCACTATAAAAGTTACTTTTTTCAAAATAAAGCCTATCATTGTTGTTTGTATTATTAGTAAGATTAGGGGTCAATAATTCTCCGATGGTTCTTGTACTGTATTTTAACAACTTATGTTCTATCCCTAAGATAAAAGCGAACTCTTCTTTGATAACAGTTTGTGCATAAAACTGGTTTGTGAAATCTGTTACATTTATATTGATGAAATTTAAATTAGGGTCAATGGGCACTTCAAAATTAGATTCGAAAATACGGTAGTCTATACTCTTGTTGAAGCCAACAAACCTCGAATTAATTCCAAAACTCCAATAAGAGCCCTTGTCTAGATAATACTTTAAATTGTACCTAATATTATCTCCTAAAATAAAATCTAATGATACTACATCATCATCTAATAAAATATTTTTTTTGGTGAGGTTAATGAGAGCTGAACTTTTTAATAGGTCGTCATAATGTACGCCCATTTTAATAAACGTTTTAATCGGGTTTTCTCGCAAATCTAAAATAAGATTTGTTTTACCGTTATTGGCGTCTAATTCATAACGAATAGTTTTAAAATTGCCAGTAGCGGCTAAGTTGCTGATTCCCAATTGTAATTCATTAAAAGAAACTATATTGCCAACCGGAAACCTAAGTCGTCCCTTTACATAACCTCTAGAAAAATTTTCACTGCCGTTAATAATTAAATCTTTAATTTGGATGGTATCTTTACAAACTATAGTTGGCATTTTTACGATATTATCCCTATTTTGCCTCATAGCAAGTTCTTGAAGAACTGTAAAGTTTTTTCTTGCTGCAATTTCTCCTGTATTAATTATTTCGTCTAATAAACTAAAGTCTAAAACTGAATATTTTTCGATATCTGGCTTTATGTAAATATCAGTTTTTTCAGTTTTTTCAACCATGTCTTTAACTGTTCGGTAATTATTAATTTGAAGCAGTATTTCTGTTGCAGAGCCTAGATTTTCACGTGTTGATAATCCGTGTTGAACATCAATTCCGATGATTTCAGTGGCACCCATTTTTAGAACCTCATCTATTGGATAATTATTTATGACACCACCATCGATGAGTAATTGTCCATCTATTTCAGAAGGTTCAAATAAAGAAGGAAATGTGCCGCTAGCCATAACTGCAGCTGGCAAATAACCTTTGTTTAGTAAAACTTCTTCTCCTGTTTCAATGTTAGTAGCGATACAAAAAAAAGGGATGGGAAGTTGGTTAAAATCGTCAATCTCATGAACGTGATAAAGAAGCCTTACCAATTCATTATAAATACTTTGTCCGTTAGACAAGGCAGAAGGAAATGAAATTTTAAAATTATTAAAAGGCAAGACTAGAGCATACCTTTCTGCATCGTCTTTTTCGTAAAATGTTTTGGCATCTCGCGGCAAATTGTCGCGAATAAGTTCTAAAAAATTGGTGCTTCTGAATAAAGAATCTAAGGCCTTTGCGGAATATCCGGAAGCATATAGAGCCCCAACAATAGCACCCATACTGGTTCCTCCAATATAATCGATTTCAACTCCTGCTTCTTCTATTACTTTTAAAGCTCCAATATGCGCAAAGCCCTTGGCGCCGCCACCACTGAGAACCAAGCCTACCTTAATAGGTTTATCAGCGTTATTTTTTTGGGCTAAACCACCGAAAAAGGAAAATAAAAAAATAAGGACAACCCATTTTCTACACATAGCTATGCTGACCTAATTAATGAAAAGCATCATAAATTTTTTTGGCTCTTGCCGCTCCAACAATGGCCGACAAGTTTTCTAATGAAACCTCTTTAATTCTTTTTACAGACTTAAAGGTTTTGAGTAAATCTTCTATTGTTTTTTCTCCAACTCCTTCTAGTGCTGATAATTCTGAATTTATAGCACCTGTGCTTCGTTTATTTCTGTGAAACGTAATTCCAAAACGATGGGCCTCATTTCTCAATTGTTGAATTATTTTTAAACTCTCTGATTTTTTATCTAAATATAGGGGAATTGAATCGCCTGGGAAATAAATTTCTTCTAATCTTTTAGCAATTCCGATGATGGCAATTTTTCCTCTTAATCCTAAAAGGTCTAAACTTTTTAAAGCAGAGGACAATTGCCCTTTTCCTCCATCAATAACTATGAGCTGCGGTAGAGGCTCTTCTTCGTCGAGCAATCTTTTATAGCGTCTAAAAACCACTTCTTCCATAGATGCAAAATCGTCAGGACCCGAAACAGTTTTAATATTAAAATGGCGATAGTCTTTTTTTGAGGGCTTCCCATTTTTAAAAACAACACAAGCAGCTACTGGGTTTGTACCTTGCATGTTCGAGTTGTCAAAACATTCTATATGTCTAGGTTCTGCCGACAACCTAAGATCTTTTTGCATTTGACCCATTACTCTATTGGTATGCCTCTCTGGATCTATTATTTGAATTTGATTAAAACGCTCTTGCCGGTATAATTTAGCATTGCGTTCGGAGAGTTCTAAAATTCTTTTTTTATCGCCTAATTGTGGAATCGTCACTTTTAAGTTTAAATCGGTAGTTATCTTAAACGGCACGTAAATTTCTTTAGATGTTGAATTAAACCTTTGTCGGATTTCTACAATGGCTAATTCTAATAATTCTTCATCAGTTTCATCTAGTTTTTTCTTGATTTCTAAAGTGTGTGAACGGATAATGGACCCATGCGAAAGCTGAAAAAAGTTAATGTAAGCAAATGCCTCGTCGGATATAATGGAAAAAACATCAACATTACTAATATTAGGATTTACCACCGTAGATTTTACCTGATAATTTTCGAGAATTTCAATTTTTTCTTTGATGATCTGTGCTTCCTCAAAACGCATATCATCAGCCAAAATTTTCATTTGATGTTTAAAATATTGAAGTGATGATTTGAAATTTCCTTTTACAATTTCTCTAATATCTTCTACCTGATTTTGGTATTCTTCTGCACTTTGAAGTCCTTCACAAGGACCATTACAATTCCCTAAATGATATTCTAAACAGCGCTTGTATTTGCCTGCTTCAATTTTTTCTTTTGACAAATCATAGCTACAAGTCCGCAGTGGATATACACTCTTTATTAAATCGAGTAATGTGCGTACGGTTTTCATACTTGTATAAGGACCATAATATTCAGAGCCATCTTTTATATGTCTTCGAGTAGGGAAAATTCTCGGAAAACGTTCGTTTTTAATACAGATCCATGGATACGATTTATCGTCTTTCAATAAAACATTATAGCGTGGTCTGTACTTTTTAATTAAATTGTTTTCTAATAATAAGGCATCAGACTCTGTGGGTACAATAATATGTTTTATAGACTTTATCTTTTTTACTAAAACACGTGTTTTACCAGTATCATGGTTTTTATTAAAGTAGGAGCTTACCCTTTTTTTTAAGTTTTTAGCCTTACCTACATATAAAATTTTATCTTCATCATCGTAAAATTGGTACACACCAGGATTTTCTGGCAGGGTACTCAGTTGTATTTGTAAAGAAGGTTCTTGCATTAAAATTGGTTTAGCCAGACACAAAATTGCGTCCTGTTAAATTAAGGTGTTTTTGTTAAAGACTATAATTTTTAAGCTACTTTAACTTCAATTATTAATTTTGATTTTTTAAAATAGAGAAATATGTTGTCTTACATTTAGATTTATATTGGAAAATGATCTTCGTTTTGAAAAAATTATATAATTTCTTTGAAATTCAAGTAATTATTAACAGCAGGGATTAAGAGTTAAGTCCAATTAAATTTATTCTAGGATAATTACCTTTTTACCTCTAAAATCATAATTCTTTGCTAAAAAAGTGGATTTCATCTATTAAATGATCCCCTTTGTGGATTTTCCAAGAAATTTTTGTTTAGATCTAATCTAGGAAATACAAATTTAATATAAGCAATGGGAGATTATATCATTACCTTAGGAACTTATTTAATATTAATGATTCTTTTAAAATTTAAACTAAGGTTGCCGTTAAGTATTAAATTTTAAATTCCATTTTTCTATTTTTAAGTTTGCGCGTATATGCTTAAAAAAGACCTTAGATCAAAATTTTCATTAAAGCGTGATCTGCTTTCCAACGATAAAATATCAGAACTAAGTCTTCTCATTACTAATAGGGCTCTTGAAATTCCTATTTGGAATTTTACCAATTACCACATTTTCTTAAGCATCTTTGAAAAAAACGAAATAGATACCCAATACTTTATGTCTGTTATTCACGGGAAAGATAAAAACATTATTGTTTCTAAAATGTTTGGTGATCAACAATTAAAACATTTTTTACTTACTGATAATACCCTCATAAAAAAAAATAAATGGAATGTGCCCGAACCTGTTGATGGTTTCGAAATTGATGTACATAAAATTGATGTTGTGTTTATTCCTTTATTAGCTTTTGATATTTTTGGAAATAGAGTGGGCTATGGAAAAGGCTATTACGATACTTTTTTGAAAAATTGTAAACCTAATGTAATTAAAGTAGGCTTATCTTTTTTTGATCCCGTAACAAAAATTGATGACATTTTTGAAGCCGATATTTCATTAAATTATTGTGTTACCCCAGGAAAAATTTATGCGTTTTGATATGCCTCTTCTTCCGGCTTTGCAAAAGCTTTCTTATTAAATACCAGTAAAATACCCACACCTGTACTTATAGCCATATCAGCAATATTAAAAACAGGTTCGAAAAAACTAAATGTTTTGCCGCCAAAATAAGGCATCCAATCGGGCCAAATTGCATTTTCTATAAACGGAAAATGTAGCATATCAACTACCTTGCCATGAAAAAGACTTCCGTACGGTTGTTCTGCAAACATAGTAGCTACGGTGCCTCCGTAAGCACTTTCACTAAATATCATTCCGTAAAAAACAGAATCAATGATATTGCCTATAGCTCCAGCGAATATTAATGATATTGCGATAGCCAATGTTTTGGATAAATTTTTTCTAATGGTATCAAAAAGCCAATAACCAATTCCGATTACTGCAAATAATCGAAATACCGTTAAAATTAATTTTCCTGTTTCTTCTGAAATCGGTAAAAAATCGCTAAGTTTAGTTCCCCAAGCAGCACCAGAATTTTCAATAAAAACAAACTTAAACCATGAAAAAACCTCAATACTTTCATTATACGTAAAATGTGTTTTTACATATATTTTACTTATTTGGTCTATAATAAGAATAATGGCAACAAGTAACAATGATTTATTTAAATTCATGTTTTGGTGAAATATAGATTGTAAAAATAAGTATATTATTCGGTTTTATAAATATGTATATTTCCGGTAATTGAATTTAGTTGATACTGTTGATTACCAGATAAAATGTTATCTGAAATTACCTTTCCGTACTTAGAAATAGCACTAACAGTTCCACTTTTTGTATATAATGCAATCGCACCACTTTGTGTATGTACAGTTGCTTTATCTTTAATATCTTTTAAAACACAGTTTCCATCGTTTAGAGCAATGCTAATTTTTTGATATATCCCTGTTGCGTCTA
>Ga0209491_10008844_pt1 | contig 12589 bp, 9 predicted proteins | sample BON02_FD_187213 | JGI IMG/M metagenome (GOLD analysis project Ga0209491, IMG submission 187213) | Freshwater microbial communities from Lake Bonney liftoff mats and glacier meltwater in Antarctica - BON-02 (SPAdes) (version 2) | ecosystem: Environmental > Aquatic > Freshwater > Ice > Glacier... | reverse complement strand
CGCAAATTTCAATTTGGTGAACCGCCGTATACGAGACCCGTACGTACGGTGGTGTGAGAGGCGCAGTGGCGATTTTTAAATCGTCACCCGTCTACTCGATTGGGCGTTCGTTATTCTTTTTCCGCATACTTTATTGTCAATTCATCTTCCGAGTCGAAAATTGTCAATGCGTGTTTTATTTTTTCAAACTTGCTAATATTATCAATATTTCCTTCTATAAAATACGTGTCATTTATCGCAACAGCTTGTCTCGGATTTCCTTCTTTTGGGTTTTTAGTTAATGTAATTTTCTCGGCTAAATCTGTCGTGAAAAAGGTTTCTGGTTGTAACTCAAAAAGTTGTTTAAATACTTCTACATATAATTTTGCAACTTGATTGACTTCTATCTTCTGGTCAAAGAATATGGCATATTCTAATTTCTTAAATTTCGGGTCTTCTGCTTCAAAAATGTTGATTTCATTATTTTCGTCTCTTTCATCCAATTCAATTACAGGTAATTGCCAAATTTTCAAAAATCTTTCCGATAAAAGGTCAAAACGTCTTTCAATTTCGGCTTTGTCCCACTTTTCTGCTATCGAAAGGTATTTGTTGAGCCATAATCGACTATCTTTATAACCTGCGTTTTCCAAGTCTCTTTTAAATAAAAATGGCTTATTCCCAAGTTTGCCATTGTTGCCTGACAATGTCAAGTTTCCGATTGTATTCAGATAAGTTTCTTTTATCAAATTATATTCATCTGTTCCTAAATCCACTTTCCATTTTGGGTCAGGATTTTGCGGGAAAATATGTTCTATTGTAATGTCTGTATTTCCTTCAATAATTACAGGTTCTTTGTTTTCAAAATTTTCAAGACGTTCAAGAAGATAGGTTCTGTTTTTTGATTTAATGTTGTAAACGTCCTTAAGTTTAAGACTTTCAATAACTTCTTTGCTTTTTGGAAAACGCTGGGAACCTGGTCTTTTAAGTAGCCACTTTTGTAATGACAACAAATAATCGTTTTTATCCACTTTTTCATAAAGCGTCATAAATATTTTGTTGAGCGCATTTGTTGGCAAACCAACAATAAATCTTCTCCAAGCAAATGATTGAATAAAATCCAAAACTTCTATGAATGTTGATTTATCTATTACGTTTTCAGAGTAATCTTCATATACTTTCATTAAAAACGGGTACGCTACGTTTATTTCAAGTCGATTAATATATTCAAGTTGTAATCTTATGTCTTTATCAGATTCGTTTTTTGGATTTAGTAGTTTGTTGTAGAATTTTACAAGCGACTTTATTGGTGAAAGATTTGCTTCCAATTCTTGTAAATCTGTTGTAGGAAATTTTGTTTTAAACTCTAAATAAACCTTGCTTTTATTAGGTATTTTGTTGTTTGTCAATGTCAAATAATCTCTTATAAAATCGGAAACTTTGCTTGTGTTTAAGGTTTCGTCTTTTGCAAGTTTTTCGATTATTTCCCAATAGTTGTTATAAATCTTATTTTGGTCTCTTCTATTAAGACCCATTAAAATATAGTTTCTAATTAAGTCTGCTTGGGAAAGTTCAAGACCTGTTGAGTTTAAACTTTCAAATATTCTTTGTGGGTCGTCTTTTTCTCGGTCGAGTGAAATTTCAACGAACATTAATTTAGATAATCCTTTAAGTACAAATTCTAAATTTTCTCCAGTAATCCGGCTTTTGAAGTAATTGAAATTGTCTATGACTTTTGAAAAGTTAGTAAACTCTTCGTCCTTATCGCTTCTTAAAAGATATTTAATTGCTTTATCATTATTTTCAGTCGGTCTAAGTTTTAGTTTTTCTTCTTCGGGTGCAAATTTATTTATCAGATAGGTTTCGCTTATTTCGTTTACAAGAGCTTCATCATTGATTTCAATAGCTAAACGATAAAGTGCTAAATAAATTAAAGTCAAAGTGGTTAAACGTTGCTGTCCGTCAATTACAGTCAATTCCTTAATTCGGGAAGAAGTGTAAACGTCATCGTGAACATAAACAACACTACCAATGAAATGTGCAGTCATTTTATTGCTTGTTCCAACTTCCAAAATATCGTCCAAAAGTTGTTTGCATTGACTTGTCGACCAATCATAGTTTCTCTGATAAACAGGAATTACAAATTGGGTTTTATTTGAAGATAAAAAGTCTTCTACTTTCGTTTCGTTTGCTTTCATTTATTCAATTCTGTTTCTCGTGTTCTCGGGTTTTTTTAATGACGCCCAACGGTCTTGTATATGGCTCGTAGCGTGTAAAAAGAAATTATCTTTTCGGTTAAGCACGAGCCATATTTTTTAATTTTTCTTATTATCTTTTTTACAATAAGCCAAATTAAAAAATTTGGCGGACTTGCAAATATACCTTAACTTTGAATTAAGCAACTAATTAGCTATGAGCTATATACGTTGTTGCCAGTAGTGTTTTCCTCACAGTTTCTCCGTTAGAAATTTCGTTATTTTGTCATTCCGTTTTTGGATTAATTCTCTTGTCCAAGTTAGATTTTCCTTTGTCATTTCAGCGATTTCTCTTTGCTGATTTGAGTGTTTATAACTATCTCGTTTATCTGAAAAAGGTTTATTACCAACTGAACAATTATGTGACTTCGATAACAAAAGGTAATTTCCTAAACAATCGATAAATTGTGTTCTAAATTCCTCGTCATAAACATCATAACCATTTTTTGGGTTTTCAGTTTGTGGTGCTATGTGTTCTAATTCAGGACTTTCAACAACATCAAATCTCGTTTGAGCATATCCACTTTTCCCGTTTGATTCAAGATGATTTTCGTATTTCCATAATAGAAATTTAGATGTTGAATGATTTACAGCACCTTGTATTGATTTTTCAAATGCGTTATCGTTCCAATATGACCACCACCAATTTTCGGAAGGAACTGTTTTTATAAAATCAACTCTTTCAATAATTGGTTCTATGCTTTTGTTTTCTTTGGTAAATGTTTTGTAAACTCCATCAAGTCTTGAAGTCATATCTGCTCTTGTTCCAATTAATCTTTGTCTTAAAACTAAAGATTCTAAACTTGAACATAATTTATCAATATTTTCTTTCCCAACATTGAATGAATATGCTTTGATAATAAACGGAATTGCAATTCCAAAACCTCCAAGCGTAATTAAAGAATGAATTTGTAAGCTTTCTTTCTCGTCTTTACCAAAAAAGTTAGTTAAGTGTTCAAAACTTGTAGAAAGTGAATATGAAAATTGTTTGATGAAAGAAATTGAGCCTTTTTCATCAAGCAGTTTATTAATTTTTTCAAGTGCGTTGTTTTCCCAAAGCGAATTGAAATAAACACGCATTGTGTAAACTAAAACATCATCTTCGTTGATATTATATTCAATCGATGAAATCGATTTATATATTTTTTCAAATCTGTTTTTTATTTCTTCAATCAGTTCTTCTTTTTCTTCATCTCCGTAAAGATGAATGTAGAACATAAATTGAGCTTTAATAATTTCCAAATTTGAAGGCTTCTTACCTCTATTATTTTGGAAAATAAACATTTGGATAGCTTCGGATTCGTCTTTAACAGGATGAGTTGTACAAGACGAAAACTGTACTGTTTCCAACATTTTCGTTAAATAACTTTCGTCTTTTGCAGAAAGTGCTTTCTTGAAAAAATCAAATGCGTTTACTATTCTTTTTGCGGAAGTTGTTTCAAGTCCGTTATTGTCAGTCTTTGTTTGGTCAATAACATAATCTTTAAAAAGTTGATTGTCATAACCAACTGTTGAAAATCGGTAAGTCAAATTACGTTTTAAAATATCTTCTTTTGTTTCTTTTTCCGAAATAGTCAAAGTCCTAATTTCTTCAAGTCTTGAAAATAAAGCAGAAAGAAAAATAGTTATTGTCGTTAGTCTTTGTTGTCCATCTATTACACCAAATTTACTATCACTTTTTTCTTCGAAAAGAAAGTGTCCAAAATAGTATTTTGAATTTGTTTGACTTTTATTGTAATCTTCTAAATCTGAAAGAAAGACATTTACTTGTTTTGGTGGTTTTGATTTATCAAATTCAGTTTCCCAAGAATAAGCTCTTTGATAAGTTGGAACGAAAATTTTATTACCTGCTAATACTTTTTTGATTGTTGATGATGCCTCCATTAATTATTCTATTTCTTCTTTATTAATTCATTGATGATTTGCTTGATAGCTTATTATCTTGCAGAACGAGTATTTATTTTTTTGCCCGATTTGTCGTAAGTATCTAACCAACTACTTCTTTTAACCACAAAAGTGTTTCCAGAAATTGAAACAAAATCTCCGATATTAGTAGATAAGGTTTTATACTTTTTTCCGTTTTCATCATAAAGGTCAAACCAAGAACCTCGATTTGCTACAAAAAAATCTGAACTGAAACCTTCAATATTCCCTATGTTTGAGGAAAGGGTTTTTCCTTTTTTTCCACGTTCGTCGTAAATGTCGTACCACGAACCTCTGTTGTCAATATTTGATATTGCCATATATTTTGTTTTTTTACCTACTCTAAATCGGTTTTCGGTTTTTCCCGTTTGCTTGTAAAATTAATGCACTTGTTCGCCAAAGTATGTCGTTTCATTCGAAGATGGATGTTTTTTTACATTACTGGCAACGTTAAGTATAAGAAACGTAGGGCAGTTAAAAGCATTTTTGTTTCGATTTATTACTTAGCTAAATATAAATATTTTGCTTTTATTTTTTCTTCTATAAACGTCAAATTTTATATTTAGCGGACTTCATTAATACACACTGACCTTTCGATTAAGCACAAACGCCCTATGTTTTTTATACATTGTTAGGTGTCTGGCTTTTTTTTCGCAAACTTGCTAGCGTTGGCGGTTTAAGCTCTTTTATTTTTTTAAGGGTTGGCTTTAGGTGTTGGCAAAAAATAAATGTGCTTGAACCTTGCGTTGGCTTATTTCCGTTTCTTATTTTCTATTTTTTTTATAGCTTTTTCAAAGTCTCCTTCTGAAATAGTTTTTTGTTTATTCTCTTTAAATTTCAGGTATTCTTGTTCTGCGTTTTCTTTTCCAATTTCGTGAGATATACTTCCTGCATTATTAAGAATTTCTCGGTCATTCAATGTCAAGAACCCGTTTAATTTTTCAATCCAAGTGTTCATATACATTGGAACTCTCCGTTGAGCTTGACCTTGTGCAAAAATCAAGTATTGTTCAACCAAGTTATTTAAAGCAGATAACTCTTCCTCTTTTAGGTAATTCTTAGCTATTGAAACGTCTGTTTTTCTAATATTACTGCCTCTCCAAGTGGTTAATCCCATATTCTCTTTTAAACTATCAGCTCTTTGGGTAATTATTTCAGCAGCTGTTTGCCCAGTAATGGCCCAATGTAATTTATTCTGTACAGTTTTAAAAAAACTAATACTAATTTCTAAAGTTGGGTCGTAATCTACACTTGTTGCGTAAATGTCTGTTATTTTTCTGTAGAAACGTTTTTCGGAAGTCCGAATATCTTGTATTCGTTTTTCCAATTCTTCAAAATAATCGAAAGGTAAATCTGGATTTTTTAATCGTTCATCATCTAATACAAATCCTTTTACTATGTATTCTCTTAGTTGACCAGTTGCCCATTGTCTAAACTTGGTAGCTACATTTGATTTTATTCGATAACCAACAGAAATAATGGCATCAAGGTTGTAAAAAACTTGCTTTCTTTTCACCTCTCTGATTCCTTCTTTTTGAACTATTAAGAAATCCTTAATAGTTCGATTTTCTTCTAATTCACCTTCTTCAAAAATATTTTTCAGATGAATGTTGATATTAGGAACTGATGTTTGAAACAATTCAGCCATTAATTTCTGAGTCAACCAAACCGTTTCATCTTGAAAACGGACATCTAATTTTGTTTCTCCGCTTTCGGTTTGGTAAATGATTATTTGAGAATTATTTTCTTGCATACTATTCAGTTATTTATCTGTAATGTGTGGTTTTATTAGTTCATCTATTTTAATATCAATGCTTTTTGAGTTGATGAGATTGCTTATGAATTTGACATTCGACACTTCTTTTGGAATATCTTTATTTTCGATTTTAGGAACTTCAATCGAATTGAATAATTTGAAAGATTCTAGAGCTAATTGATAGTCAAATTTAATCTCATCAATTTTGTCAATATCAGTTCCTAAAACAGAATAGATTAATAAATGCAATTTTTCTTTTTGCTTAGGGTAGTCGCTCAGATTGTTGTTTATTCGTTCTAATATATTTTCTAAACTGATTCCTCCAGCATTTATATTAACTAGAACTGAGGCTATAAATATTTCTGTATCATTGATAGGATTGAGCTGAGAAGAACTAAAATGATGTGTTCTAATTTCTGTTCCAGAACTTTTAACTTCTAATCTCAATTTCCCAAAGCTAAAATCAAATTTTTCCTCTGGAATACTATGCCAACCATTAATTAAAACTTCGGGAAAATCAGATTGCTCAATTACAAATAATTCAGCCCATAAACCTTGCAAAGATTTTTTAGGGACTTCTTTTAGAGATTTGAAAAGTTCAATGAATTTTCCAACGATAAATTTAATTTTATTATTTGATGGATTATGACCTAATGATTGTAATAAAATCTGACTTGTACTAAGGAAGATATCTTTTATATCACTATCCTGTCCTGTATAAGAAACTACAGAAAAATTATTTTGAATTGTTTTATTATCAAATTCTATCTCACATCGTAAATTGTGAGATACCTTTATGTTGAATAAATTTTGATTTGCAATAAAAAAATCCTTGTCTTGCTCAGAAATAAAGATCAACAGACTTGGGTTGTCTAAATAATTTTTACCAATTCTATGATTTTCATATCCATTGATTGCCTTTGCAGAATAGGAATGAAGATTCTGTTTTTTTGGTAATGGAAGATTCTCATATATTTCTTTTAACTCAATCATTCAGTTTTGAGATTAATGATTGGGAAAGACGAGCAGGAACCCAAACTGCTACTGTAATTATATTTTCATATTCTGTTTCTCTAAAGTCAAGATTGTGCACTTGAACAGTTACACTATCTTCTGATTTTATCTTTTCGTCTCCTGGGTAAATAACTTCACCAGTTCTTGGATTTTTTCCTTGAAACAATTGTTGAATCTCATTTTTCTTGTCTAAACGTCTTGTTCGAGAATCACCTTTGTTAATTAAAAAAACAAAACTGTCTTCTGGTGGAAATTCATCAGTATATAAATCTATTACGGATTTCAAACTTGTATATGTTGTAGAATCTGACTGTCTTGTAAATTTTAAATTATTTAATAAATCAATAAACAATTCTTTTAAGGGAATTTTAGCCACAAGATGTTTTTGGTCTTCTGTTCTATCTTTGTGTCCAATATCTTCAGTAAATGAATCGTTGTATTTTGACAAAAACTTATCAAAAACATCACGGTTACTTTTAATTATTATTTCACTATCGTGAGGAGCTTTTACTCTTACCCATTTATTGCCAAAAGTAGTTCTTGTTAAATCCTCTGAAAGAACATTTTTTCTAGTTAGTTTAAACATTTCATCTAAAACAAACCTCCTTTCCATTTCGTTAAGGTGCTGACCCGAAAGTTTATGTTCAGCAAGTTTTTTCCGTATATCTTGTTCGTGATTTACATATTCACTAAATAAATGTTGATTTTCCGCATCAAGATATACTCGACAATGACCTAGAAAATCTTTTTTATAACCAAAGAAACGAGCTCTTTGTTGAATTGTATCAGCATTTCCTACACCTTTACTTCTTGGCATATAGGTAATTGTCAAACCTTCAACCGTAAATCCTCTATCCATTGCTTGTCCTCCAACTAAAATAAACGAATAGTTGCTATTCCAATCAACAGAACTACCTGATTTTGAGTTTAATTGTTCTACTGCTGTATTACTTATGTGATGTCCTAAATCTGCTAATAATGTTTCAAATGTTGGTAAATCGGAAACATTAGATTTTAAATCTTTATATGATTTTTCAAACTCAATAATTAGTTCTTGTCTTGTTTCATCACTTTCTTCTCTTTCCAATAAAACTTTTGCCCAATGGGTTTTAATATGGTTTACCCACACAAAATATACACCTTGTTCGTCAACTAAACGAGAAGGGTGTACCATCATAGAACGATTTTTAGGGTTGCCTTTTTTGTCTGCTAGTAAGTAACCAGCAGTAACACTTAAAAAAAATGTTCTCATTGCTTCTTTCAAAGTTTCTGGAGCTTCATCAAATGGATTATTATCGCTATAAATTTCTGAGTAAGGTATATTTCTTACTATAAAATAATTTTCTAAAAAGAAAGCTATACCACCAGTATATTTTTCCCCAGGTGTTAAAAGTTGAATGAAATTTGGAGATAGGTTATCTAAAATGTTTATAAATAATGGAGCTTGCGGAGTTGCTGTATATTGAATAAAAGTATGGTGTGGTAAAATGGCTTTTAAATTTCTAATTCGACCATATATTGTACTCATTTCAAGTTCAGTATGTATTCCTTCCGTTTTTGCATTTCTCGCATTGGAACTTGCCTTTGTATTCATACTTGCTTGGTCTCCCTCATCATCTATAATCAATGTTGGGACTTTTGATAAATCAAGTTGTCTAAGAACAGATAATAAATTTTTTAAATGACTTGTATTTTTCATTACTGTTATTAGTAATGTTTTTTTGAAATGAGCTGGAGTATTTGGCTTTTTCCAGTTATCAAGTTCTCGCTTAATGGTAGTCTTATCCTGTGGGTTTCTTGTTGGGTCTTTAGGATTGTTGAGCAAAACCCATTTCCGTTGAATACCACCTTTATTTATATTCAAATCATTTAGAAGTCTACTATATGATTGATTTACAAGATTTGTAGAAATTCCTGCAAGGATGATTACTATTTGATAATTATTATCTCGTGCTAAAGCTGTTAATGTTGTAAAGGATAACGTTTTTCCGCTTTGGACATAACCAAAAACTAATCCTGTATCTTCATTAGTTTCCCTTTCTGGGTTACCACATAATTGCATTATATGATAAGTTTCTTCTTTTACCTTCTCTTTGGCTTCAATATCATTTCCGAAAAATTTAGATAATAATTTTTCTGTCTCTTCTCCGTATTCTGGATTCCAATTATCATTATTTGATGATGAACTTAGAACATTTATATTTTCAATATCTGCCATTTTTTTATTGTTTAGATAACGAACCATTTAATAATTCGTTTAAATTATTTCTGACTTCTGTAATTGGAGCTCCTGACTTTTTAGCTATTATTTCTGACAATCCAAGAGCAACTGCTAACCTTAAAATAGGTTCAATAATTTTGTGGTCATCCCCAGCAAATTCTACCATAAATGGGTGGATTAAAGACAGTCTTACACCAATGTTTTGATAATTATCATCTTTTTCAGCAACTAGATGATTACCTACCTGAATGAGTTCATCAATTGTTTCATCATACGACAATTCGATATGAACCATATAGTCTATGTTAGAAATATTTAAAGGGAATTTTTTAAAATATGACTTGCTTAATTTAATTAATGGTTCAGGTTCTTGTTCGTTTACCAGTTTAGATTCAATTTCTTTAACATCTTCTGAAATTGTTTCTTGAATTTTTTCAGCAGTGCTATCAACTACCTTTTGTGAGACTTTTTGATAGTTTTTTGCACTTTCTCTTACTCTGTATTTATCAGCTTGTTTTAGTATTGGAATAGAGTTTTGACCTGATAATTCCTCTTTTAGTAAATCTAAAAAAACATCCATATTATCATCCCATTGAAAGCCATCTTTTGTGTGGCTTACGCTAAATCCTTCTAAATGTAATTCTCCAAAAAGCCTTTTGTACCTGTGGCTTCCTAATGAACCAGATAAGGCCGGAGGTCTAAAACCTTCATCATTATCAGCACTTCCTTCAATTACTCTACCTCTTCTAAATAATGCAAACCCACTATCTTTTACAGACATTGTTTCCATAATCGCAATAAAGCCTTTTGCCTTTAGTTTTCCCCCTTTATGGTCATCTCCAAAATCAAATTCAACCTCTTGCTTCCAAAATATTTTATCTCCTTCTGGATTGTCGTAATATGGTGTGTCAAGTATTTTTGGAGATTTGTATTCTAATTTTTTACCATTTATATATAAATCTAATATTCCTTTTCTGAAAAAATCTCGATAAATACTAGCTAAATGTCTTTTCACCTTGCCAAGACCTCTTACAATTGGCATTTTTTCCTCAATACCTAGTAATGTAATTACTGTGTAATGTGAATTTAATTGTACATTTTTAGATTTGATTTCTAATTCTTCAATTTTGTCTTCAACTATTTTTGAAATATCAAATGATACAGTTCTTTCTTCAATTTCATTAATTGATTTTGATTTCGCTTGCCAATTATTAGTAAACCAACAAGCTGCCGATTTCATTCCCATTCCAAATTCAGAAAGACGTGTATTGTCAGGTGGTAACTCGGCAGTTCTAAAAGCTCTTTGAAAATCATTAGAATGGATTCCAGCTGCATTGTCTTTTATTGTAATTCTTTTATTATTTGTATCAAATTCAATATCTACCCTTAACTTGAAATCTTCTCCTTCAATTCTTCTTAGTTCTGTTTCATTTTTTAAATAGCTATCAATTGCGTTATCAATAAATTCGGCTAAGGCATAGTATGGTTTATAATTCAAGTGTTTTAAGACCGAAAGAATTGTTACTCCTGGACGAATATTTACATTATTTAATTCCTTCATAATTCAATTCAGTTTTATTGACTCCGTTTAATTTGTGTCCTTTCACGCCATTTAGTTTGCCATTTTTTTTAATTGCCTTTGGTTTTTCTTGTATTAGTTTTTCCGCAATCAATTTGACGATTGTTCCATTAACTGCATTTCCTAATGCAGAAAAACAAGTGCCAATATTTTCTGGCAGTTCAATACCATTTAGAGATTGAATACGAGCTCCTTCAGATGGAGTAATGTATCTTTTTTCCCAACTTATAATTGGAATTTGAGTACTAACAGTAACTAAGGAGGGAAAAAAATCTGTTTTTTTTATCCTAACTCCAGAGCCTCTAAATTGAATAATATATTTGTACAAATCTCTTTCTCCACCTTGGACGTTCCATTCTAATTTTTGCCAACTGGCAATTTTTAGATTTTCTATTTTTTTTACGATAGGTTCTAATATTTCCCTGTAAGTTTCGTAGAAAGCTCTATTTTTTCTAATGTAGTTTTTTTTCCAAGAAGGAAACTCGTTTTCTTCTGTTCGAGCATAACTAGGCAAATTTGCAATCTTATCTTCACGGGATAATCCTTTTAATTCAAGACCAAAATTTCCTTTAGCTTTTCCTATTGCTATTGTGGAAGAAGCGTAAGGTGTTTTTTCTTCAAATGGATATGTTGCTCCAAATTCCATACTCCATATTGGAAAGCCAGGTAATTTATGTTCTTTCGGTATTGTCGTAATAAACTCTTGCCATAAATCTATAACTTCAATTTTTTCATCTTCTAACTTTCGAGCATTTATAGGTTTCTTATCAAGATATTCAAAAATACTGGTTGTTTTGTTTGTAGTTTCTAACCATTCAAAATGTTCCAATCCATCACTTGAACCAATAATAAAAAGTCTTTCTCTGTGTTGAGGAATTCCAAAGTTGTGAGGAGAGTATATTTTCTTGTCAATTTTATAACCCAACTTGTTTTCAAGTTGCTCTTTTATATAAAACCAAGTGTTTTCATTATCGTGACTAACAAGATTTCTGACATTTTCAAGAATGAAATATTTTGGTTTGTGATAATCTAAAATATCTACAATTTTATCAAATAAAGAACCGTTCCTTTCATCAAGTAACCCATCTCGTTTTCCTGCTTTTGAAAAGGGTTGACAAGGAAAACCTGCACACAAAACATCAAATTTTGGAATTTCAGCCACTTCTATTTTCGTTATATCTCTATTTACTTCTATTCCGAAATTTTTTTCGTATAATTCTGCTAGATTTATTCTTTTCTCACTTGCAAAGACACATTCGTGTCCAAGTTTATCTAGTGCAATATGAAAACCTCCAACTCCAGCAAATAAGTCTATAAATTTTAATTTTTTCTCAATCATTCTTATATTCACTCTCAGTTAATAAATCTCTAGCATCTACATTTAGTAATTCAGCTATTTTGTAAAGGACTTCAATTCTCGGTTGCTGTCTATTTTGAGCATAAGCATTTACCATATTGCAACTCCTTCCCAATTTTTCAGCTAACCAAACTTGTTTTATTCCTTTTTCTTCTAAAACTTCCTTAATTCTGTTCATTATGGATGTTGTTTTTTTGAGCCACTAAAGTAATTAATGTTTTCACATATACTCATATTATTTGGATATAAATGTAAATATTTTGTTTAGTCAAGCGTTGGCAAGAAATTGCTCTTTTGGTTTTTTAGGGTTGGCTTGCGTATTGGCAAAAACCAAATGTGCAATTTGTGCGGTTGGCTTTTTTTTAGCTTGCACCTAACGTGTTTGTGTATGGAAAGTTGCGATTTTGTGAACGAGGAATTTCCAACGGAAATTCAGCAGTTTACAAAAATGCAACAAACTTTGGTTAAGCTAAAAGTAGCAATTTTTTATAAACGTTGTTGGCAAATG
>Ga0209491_10008843_pt1 | contig 12590 bp, 7 predicted proteins | sample BON02_FD_187213 | JGI IMG/M metagenome (GOLD analysis project Ga0209491, IMG submission 187213) | Freshwater microbial communities from Lake Bonney liftoff mats and glacier meltwater in Antarctica - BON-02 (SPAdes) (version 2) | ecosystem: Environmental > Aquatic > Freshwater > Ice > Glacier... | reverse complement strand
ACCGGCTGCCCGTACTCCGCCCCGCTCGACATCAACTACGGCCTGGCGGGCGCCAACCTCACCGGTGCCAACATGGCCAACGCCGACTACGCGCTGGCCAACCTCACCGGCGCCAACCTCACCGGGCGAACCTCACCGGGTCCACCCTCACCGGCGCCAACCTCACCAACACCACTTGGAGCGGCGCGCAGGTGGGCAACGCCTTTCTCGGGTGCTCGTTCATGGCGGGCGCGAACCTCATCGGCATTGAGGGGCAGCCCGTGGACTTTCCGCAGCAGTTCCCCACCGGGTGGGGCGCTGCGGGCAGCGTGTTCGCGGGCCCGGGCGCCAACCTGGCCGGCGTGGGCTTCGGCGGCGCCGACTTCCGCGGGATCAGCTTGGTGGGGGCCAACCTCGGCGGCTCCAACTCGGCGTGGAGCAACTTCTCCGGCGTCGATCTCACCGGCGCAAACCTCTCCCATATCGATGCCGAGTCCGCCACGTTCGACGGCGCCAACTTCACCGGGGTCGCCTTCTCGAGCAGCGACTTCACGAACGCCAGCATGGTGAATGCCATCTTCCGCAACACCACCTTCAGCGACGACACCTCGTATTTTTCTGGCGCCAACGTGAGTGGGGCCGACTTCACCGGGGCCCGTAACCACTTCGGCGTGCTCACCACGCAACCGAGCGGTCAATTCTGGATCAGCGCTGGCATCTACGGGCTGGGCGTCATCAGCAACGGCGTCACGTGCGCGCCGGGCGTGGTGACCAACGACTTCGCCACATGCTTCCCCGCCGCCAGCTCGTTTCCGATGCCGCCTGGCGTTTCATGGTGAAGTAATCCCCCGGTTCACGAACGCCCTCCGTCACCCCATCCTCCTGTTCTCCCCCCAGCGAGCTCGATCTACTGGCCACGCCATGCGCCACCACGACCACGGTCAGGTGGCCGACGACCCGCTCGTGGGTTCCTGCTGGGACGCCGACCGACGCGACCTCGCCCGGGCGGGTATGCCATCCCGCCCTGACACCTGGCAATAGCGCCACGCGTGCACAGCCCGCGCTAGCCAATTAGCGCCAAAATGGGCTGCCGCACGACAACTCGCCGAGTGCTCGTTGCCACCACACCAGGCGAGCCACTGGCCGAGCGTCTGCACTGCGACGCCGGGCGTAAGTGGTGCGACGCCAGCGAGCATCCGCTCGAGCACGATCCGAGTTAACGGATCGCGGTCGGCGAAGTGGCGGTAGACCGAGAGCCCGACCTCGCCCGAGCCGTCTGTGGCCCGCACCCGCGGGCGCTCGATGGGCACCCGGCGGCCCTGGCGCGGTCGTGATGGCCCTTGGGGCCGACGACCTCAGTGACCTCCTCCGCCATCAGATCGGCGAGGACGCCCAGGCCGAGGCCGACCGACAGGGCCAAAAGGCCCTCCTGCGCAACGCCCACCAACTCCCCGAGCGCCTCCTGTACGCGCGGCGACAGCGGGTGCTCAATCTTCGTGACGGCCTGCTCGAACGGTACGGTTTCCTTCACGGTGGTCCTCCTTCGATCTTGCCGGATCACTCCGAACGCTGCCAGCGGCAGCGGACGGAGCAGGAGGACCGCCGTTCTCAAGTTCTACGGGCTACGGGACAATCTCTGGACCACTTTGGGGCCCCACCTCAACATGGTGAACCCCACCCGGGCGCTTGCCATGCCCGGGTGGCAGGCAGTGATGGGCTGGCACCCCGAGGAGGCCCTGGCGCTGCAGATGGCCTTCGGGGTGGTGCACCCGGAACTGAGGTCGCGCTGAGTTGGCATACGTTGTTCCGGGCTCGCCCGCGTGGGAGTTAGAGTGGCCCACGTGGTTGATGAGCGCGACATGTTCAAGACGGTGGTCGTCACCGAGCGCGATCCGGGTGTGGCACCCGGCCTTCGCGGCGTGCTCATGGACGTGTTCGACACGTTCGTGGTGGTCGAGACGCCTCCGAGCACCGACGACCCGCACGGGCGCCCGTGGATGGTGGCGCGTGGCGCGGTGGAGTTGGCCAAGGAGGCTGCGCAGGCCGTATAGCGCTCGACGGTGCCTGTTTGGGAAAGGCGTCGTTGGGACCCGGAGATCGGTCGGTGGTCGGCGGCGGTCGGCGATGCTGACGACTGCGCATTGGCTGGTACAGCTAGCGTTATTGCATGACTGACGATCTTCACCCCGGGCTCTACGAGTTGCTTGTCACGCGCGACGTTGAGTCACGCCTGGACGCCGACGGTGTGATGCCGCCAGACGCACTCGATGAGCGCTCCCCCGAGGTGCTCGGGCGCCACGTTGGAAATCTGGTGGAGCGCGTGCTTCGCGACATGAAGTCGACCGACCCCGCTGAGCAGGTTGACGTCGTCAACAGGTTGCTGGGGCTACTTCGCGAGCAATCACCGCAGTCGTTCGATGCCGATGGTGACGTGGTGGTGGCGCCTGCTCGCGAGCTCACCGAGGTTGCTGGGCCCGCGAGCCCCACTGGGGCATACCAGCCCTTGCAACGCCCTGCGATCCCTCTCTCCGACTCCGCACTGCTCGTCAACGGCCGGGGTGAGCCCGCCGTGGGGAACCAGCTCAACCGCGAGATCTCGTCAGCGGATCGGGTTGATGTCCTTATCCCGTTTGTTCGTTGGACAGGTGTCCGGATCATCCGGGATCAATTGGCCGGAGTGATCCTTCGGGGTGGCACGGTTCGGGTGATTGCCTCCACATACCTCGCGTCGTCGGAGGCAAAGGCGCTCGAAGCATTGATTGACCTGGGTGCCGCTGTTCGCGTTTCGTACGACACGGGAACAACTCGCATGCATGCGAAGGCATGGCTGTTTGAGCGTAACTCCGGCTTCTCGACTGCGCTGATTGGGTCATCGAATCTGTCGCGGACAGCACTGCTTGATGGAGTTGAGTGGAACGTTCGATTGTCAGGCGTGGAGAACCCAGGCGTACTCGACACCTTTCGTGCCACGTTTGAGAGCTACTGGAATGACCCACAGGTCGACCCGTATGACGCCGAGCGGTTCGCAGCCGCTATGCAGGTGGGTCGGAATGCCGACGACGCGATAGATGCATCGATGTTGGACGTCACCCCCCGCCCGTTCCAGCAGAAGATTCTCGAAGCCCTCGACGTCGAGCGGCGGCGGCATGACCAGCACCACAATCTCGTAGTGTCGGCGACCGGCACCGGAAAAACAGTTATGGCTGCCCTCGATTACAAGCGACTGCGCGACGCTCGGGGTGGGCAGTTCTCCCTCTTGTTCGTTGCACACCGCCAGGAGATCCTGAAGCAGAGCCGGCACGTCTTTCGCGATGTTCTGAAGGATGGGGCCTTCGGTGAGTTGTACGTAGACGGTGTGCGACCGACGGAGTGGCGCCATGTATTCGCATCGGTTCAGTCCCTTAGGACGCGTGATCTGGATTCGATCGATCCCGCCCACTTCGACATGGTCATCATCGACGAGTTCCATCACGGCGCTGCGCCGACGTACCGACGGCTCCTCGATCACTTTCGACCCCAGGAGCTCCTGGGGCTAACGGCGACCCCCGAGCGAACGGATGGGCAGGACCAGGACATTCTTGACCTCTACTTCGATGGCCGATTCGCGGCCGAGCTGCGTCTTTGGGATGCGATCGACGGCGGAATGCTTTGTCCGTTCCAGTACTTCGGCATTCACGACGACGTGGATCTATCGAAGCTCAAGTGGTCTCGTGGACACTATGACGCGACCGAGCTGGACAACCTATATACCGGCAATGACATCCGCGTTGCCAAGGTGCTGGCAGCGTTACGCGACATCGTGGCCGACCCGCGCGCGATGAGGGCATTGGGTTTCTGCGTGAGTGTGGCTCATGCGCAGTACATGGCCCGGACGTTTGAGAAGGCCGGAATCCCATCGGTTGCCGTTTGGGCCGACACGCCCTCAGAGGGCAGGGCTGCAGCGCTCGAGGATCTCCGTGCGGGCCGCATCAACTGTGTGTTTGCCGTCGACCTCTTCAACGAGGGCGTTGATATTCCGTCTATCGACACCGTCATCTTTCTGCGTCCCACCGAGAGCGCTACCGTGTTCCTCCAGCAGTTGGGGCGCGGTTTGCGCCATGCTGAGGGCAAGGCATGCTTGACGGTTTTGGACTTCATTGGAAACCAACACAAGCAGTTCCGGTTCGAGCGGCGGTTTCGAGCGCTTCTCCCCAACACGGGTCGTACGGACCTCGAGCACCAGATCGAGGAAGACTTCCCGTTCCTGCCCGCGGGGTGCTTCATGACTCTCGACAGAGTCGCGCGGGATGTCGTGCTGAAGAACATTCGCAGCGCCATTCGAGGCGGATGGAAGGAGCTCGTCGACGAACTGCGCGAGGCCGGGGATGTTGACCTTTCGGAGTTCCTTCGCATTAGCCAGCGGGAGCCGTGGGAGCTCTACCGATCAAACCCGCGAGCGGCCACCTCCCGTGGCGGCTGGATGGCGCTGCGCCGTACGGCCGGGCTCCTCAGCCCACAGCCACTCGAAGGCGACGATGTCCTGGTGCGTGCGATGGGGCGCATGACGCACATCAACGATGCAGAGCGCCTGCACCTCTACATCGAGACCCTTCGAGCGGGTGCGCCACCTCCAGTACCGGTGGTGGGCTCGCGTAAGTATCGGCTGCTCACCATGCTGCACTATGACCTCTGGAAAGCGACACGATCACTTGAGGACGGCCTCGCCGAGGTCTGGCGGCGGCCAGCGGTGCGAGAAGAGATTCTTGCCGTGCTGCCTGTGCTCGATGCACGTGCGATGCTCGCCACGTTTCCGTGGGATACCAGTCCCGACATCCCGCTGCACATTCACGGCATGTACACACGAGAAGAGGCCCTTGCTGCGCTTGGGCTGTCGACCCCAGAAAAGGCCCATCCACATCGCGAGGGCGTCCTCTGGCATAAGGGCATCTCCTGCGACTTCTTCTTCGTCACGCTTGAGAAGGACGACCGCAAGTTCTCCGAATCAACCAGGTACAACGACGTTGCGCTATCACCAACGTTGTTCCAGTGGGAGTCGCAGAGCACAACCACACAGTCATCGCCGACTGGCCGCCGTTACATAAACCATGAGCGCTCGGGCAGCCGGATCGCGCTCTTCATCCGGAGGGCTCCTGGCGATCCATTCCTGTTCGCCGGGCCCGCTCGATATGTCTTGCACGAAGGCGAGCGGCCAATTCGCTTTCGTTGGAAGCTGGACTATCCGTTGCCGGAACTGATCTACGAGCGCACCAGAGCAGTCGCGTAGGCCGGGCAGAGCCCCTCAAGCCCAGGGCATCGGGCACATAGCCCAGCGGACTCGACATTCGCGCCAGCCTTGGTTGCCGGCAATGTCGGGACCTCGCTGAGCACGTCGTGTGCCGCTCGGGCTATGTCGGGACCGCGCGAGACTGGGTTCTCATCGTCGGCGTTGGCATTGCCCTCCAGGTAGACCCAGCGCTGGGTAGCGCACATGGCCGTAATGAGGTGGGCCCCCCAAAGTGGTCCAGGTGTTATGAGACTCTGATGCCCGTTTGGGCGAAGGAGGAACGACATCGTGGGAACCAAGAGGCGGCGGCATTCGCCGGATCAAATTATTCGCAAACTCGCTGAGGGGCACAGGCTTCTGGCCGCCGGCCAGGGGTTGGATGAGGTGTGCCGGCACCTTCAGGTCGCAGAGTCGACCTGGCACCGGTGGCTCGCCCAGTACGGCGGAATGAAGGCCAATGATGCGAAGCGGTTGAAGCAGCTCGAGGCCGAGAACGTTCGGTTGAAGAAGCTGGTCGCGAATCAAGCCTTGGATATCGACATGCTCAGGGAGTTGGCGGAGGGAAACGTCTGACCCCGAACCGTCGTCGCACCACCGTCTTGGTGTTGCGTCAGCGGTTCGGGGTCTCCGAGCGCAGGGCGTGCCGGGTTGTCCGCCAGCACCGCTCCACCCAACGGCTCTTGCCGCCGGTGGTCGCTGAGGACGACAAGCGCCTGCGGGCATTTCTGATCGCGTTTTCGAAGGAGCGTCCGCGGTGGGGGTGGCGTCGTGCGGCGAAGGGCGCCAGGCGGGCGGGGTGGAAGGTCAACGACAAGCGCGTACGCCGTTTGTGGCGCCAAGAGGGCTTGCGAGTTCCAAAGCGGCGCAGGAAGAAACGGTTGACGGGTTTAGGCACACAGGTCGGCTCGTTCTGCCCGATCCGGCCGAACGTCGTGTGGGCTCTGGATTTCCAGTTCGACACCACCGCCTGTGGCAGGCAGTTGAAGCTGCTGAACGTCATCGACGAGTTCACCAGGGAATGCCCAGCGATCCTCGTTGATCGCGGGATCGACGCCGACGGGGTCGTAGCCGTGCTTGACCGGCTCATGCTTGAGCGGGGTGTGCCGGGGTTCGTGCGCTGCGATAATGGACCAGAGTTCATCGCCCATGCTGTCGCTGACTGGTGCCGATTCAACACCGTGGGCACCGTGTTCATCGACCCCGGCTCGCCATGGCAGAACGCGTGGATCGAGTCATTCAACGGGAGGTTGCGCGACGAGTTACTGAACCTCTGGCGGTTCGACAGCCTCCTCGAGGCCCGCGTGATCATCGAGGACTGGCGGATCGACTACAACACCAACAGACCACACACCGCTCACGGCGACCAGACACCAGCCGAATTCGCCGTGGCGTGGACCACCATCAACGAACTAGAAGTCTCATAGCGACTGGACCACTCGACGGGTCCCTCTCAGTAAGGTCTTGGTAGTAGTTAGTCGACGGAAGTACGAATGCCACATCCCACCAATGAAGTCTCTGAACTGAGCATGGTTGTCGCCGTCCGCCCCCAGCGGCTTGTGGCCATACTCGGGGATCGCATTCGTCGGCTCCGCGTGCGAACGCCGCTGGCACCGATCGACATCCTCGCCGGTTCCGTGCTCCTCCGATCCTTCCTCACCCAGTCGCTGGCCGAGGACGGCGGAGCCCTCGGAATTCGCGTCTCCACGCTGGGCGAGTTCGGCGCTCGCCTGGGCGAGGCGCGAATGTCGGCCGAGGGCCGGCGCTCCCTCGACGCGCTGTCCGCCCGGGCCCTCTCCGCCGCAGTCAGCCGCACGGCCACCGGCTACTTCGAGGTGGTGCGCGACTCCGCCGGCTTCGCCGACGCCGCGCGCCGCACCAGCCGCGACCTTCGCCTGGCCGGTGTCACTCCAGAGGCCTTTGCCACGGCCGCCCCCGAGGCGGCCGAGTCGGCCACCAAAGCCGCGGGTCTCATCGACCTCTACTCCCGCATGGAGAAGGCCCGCAGCCCCTTCTGGGATGGCGTGGACGGCCTGGCCTTTGCCGACCCCGACGCCTTCGATGGCGCCGCGCTGATCCTCTACGGCATCACCTCGGTGCCCGATGTCGCCAAGCGCGTGATCGAGGCGATTGCAGAGCGGGTGCCGGTCATCGTGCTGCTGCCGCACTTCGTTGATGACGAGCCCATGCGCGGCATGGCGGACATGCTCACCTGGCTTCGCGGCATCGGCGCCACCGAGGAGACCATTGAGCCCGAGGTGGGCGACCGCGAGGCGACCTCGCTCACTCAGTTGCAGCAGTCCGTGTTCTCCAAACAGCCGGATGAGGCACCGGCCGACGACCATGTGCGGTTCGTCTCGGCACCCGACCCGGTGGCCGAGGTGCGTGAGGCCGTGCGCGCGTGCCTCGACTGGGCCGAAGATGGCATCCCGTTTCGCGAGATGGCCATCACCTATCGCCAAGCCGACCCCTACGAACCCATCATCGAGGCCGTGCTTGATGAGGCGGGTATCCCCGCATACCTGCACCATGGCTCGTCGCTTGCCGAGCGCCCGCTGGGGCGTCGTGTGCTGGGGCTGCTCGATTTAATCGAGTCGGGCATGGGCCGGCGCCAGGTGGTGGCGCTGCTGTCAGATGGCCCGCAGCCCGCGGCACTGCGCGACCGAAGTAACCGCGTGCCCTCAGGGCCCAAGGTGGACAAGGTGTCGCGCGAACTCGGGGTGGTTGGTGGCATTGATTCGTGGATGTCGCGGCTTGACGCAGGCATCGCCGATGGCAAGCGGCGCGAGGCCGAGCCCGATGCCCCCAGTTGGGCGTGGCAGGGGCCGAAGGATCTGGCGTCGCTGCGCGGGTTCGTGGTGGCGCTCGATGCCCGCATCAAGGCGCTGCCGGCCGAGGGCACGTGGGCCCAGTGCGCGGCGGCGCTCAAGGGTCTCATCACCACCTACATCAGTGATGACGACCCCGACCTTGGGTTCTTGGATGCCTTCGCCCGCGCTGACGACCAGGTGCCGCGCGTGGCCTTTGGCGAGTTCGTCGCGCTGCTGCGGCACGACCTGGAAGAGGGTGTGTTTCGCACCACTGTTGGCGACCCGGGCGCATTTCGCCGTCGGGGCATCAACGTGCTCGACGTCAACCAGGTGAGCAAGTTGGGGTTCCCGGCCGTGGCAATTCTGGGCATTGGCGAGCGGCAGTTTCCGCCCCCGCCCCGCCAAGACCCGCTGTTGCTGGATGAGGAGCGCACGGCGCTGAACGCGGCGCTTGGCAAGCCGGACGGGGAGGGGCTGCCGCTGCGCGCATTTGGGCCCGACCCTGAGCCCTTGCTGTTCGCGCTGGCCGTGAACGCCGCCAGCGACCGCCTGCTTTTGTCGTATGCGCGGTCGGATGGGTCTGGGGCCAGCGGCAGCCTGCCGTCATCGTTCTTCATGCGCGCGGCATCGGCCGTGGCGGGCAGGCGCGTGCGCACTGCCGATTTCGAGTCGGGCCTGGGCACCCGCCTGCTGCGTATCCCCGCCAGCCGCATTGGTGCGCCGGGCCTGCCCGTGGCGGAGCGCGTTGAGCAGATGGATGTTGACTACGGCCGCGCCCTCACCATTGCCGAGTGGGATCGCACGTTGGTGGAGAGCGACGGCGACGTGTCGCAGGTGGGTAAGGCCCTGCTCGACCGCATCGCCCCCGACCGCGCGCCGCGTGCCCGCGAACTCACCCGTGCCCGGTGGAGCCCTGCCCTTACGGCGTTCGACGGCCTTACGGCATCGCCAGAGGCAATCGCGGCGATCAAGAACGGGCACGAGGACAAGCGCCCGTTCAGCGCCACCCGCCTTGAGCGCTACGCCGGCTGTCCCATGCGGTACCTGTACGAAAACGTGCTGGGGCTGAAAGTGCTTGAGGAGCCCGAGGGCATTGTCGAGGCCGACAAGCGCGAGGTCGGCACGCTCATCCACCACATCCTTGAGCGGTTCGTGGTTGATGCCGGCGAAGACCCGCCCGACGAGGCCAACCGGACCCGGTTGGAGCAGTTGATGAGCGACATCGCAGAAGAGGAGTTCGCGCTGTTTGAAGAACGCGGCCTGGCGGGTGCGCCGCTCATATGGCAGGTGGTGTCGAAGGAGTTGATGGGCGATCTGTTCGCCTGGCTGGCGTACGAGATCGACAACCCGCGCAACCCAGCCCAGCACCACGTTGAGGTGTCGTTTGGCATGGAGGTTCGCCGCGAGGGGCAGGGCTGGGCCAAGATTGACTTCTCCACGTCGTTGTCAAAGTTGGAGCCGCTGACGCTCGACGTGGTCACCCCGCCGGTACGGGTGTCGGGAATGATCGACCGCCTGGATGCCGAGATTCACGACCCCGGCTACTCGGTGATCGATTACAAGACCGGAGGGGGCAAGAAGGGCAAGGATGGCCAGCTAGGCCAGGGCACGGCGCTTCAGTTGCCGCTCTACCTGCTTGGCGGCCAGTTCATCCTGGGGCGCGACCCGGCAGACGGCGCCGCCGAGTACGTCAACTTCTCGCGTCGCAATGGGTTCAAAAGCATCGTGTTCACCGGGGACAACCTCGAGGAACGGCGCGACGACCTGGACAAGGCCCTGCGCATCATCGTGGAGGGCGTGCGGGGTGGCGACTTCCACCCCGAGCCCAGCCAGAGCGAGTGCCGGTACTGCGACTTCGACTCGCTGTGCGACTCCGCGCGCGGTGCGCAGGCCGAGCGCAAGGCGGGCGACCCGCTGGTGCAGCGCTATCGCGAGCTCAGGGACATCGAGTGAGCCGCGAGATCGACATCGAGCACCGCGAGCGCATCCGTACCCAGGTGGAGCAGAACCTGTGCGTTGAGGCCGGTGCGGGCACGGGCAAGACCACCGCACTGGTGGCGCGCGTGGCATCCATCCTCACCGCCCCATCGGTGGGCGGGCGCCCCATCGACGTGGACCACATCGGCGTCATCACCTTCACGGACTTGGCCGCTGCCGAGCTGATGAGCCGTGTACGCGAGCAGCTTGAAGACCTGGGGGCGGAAGAAGCCCTTCGCGATCTGCACCGCGCCCACGTGGAGACCATCCACGCCTTTTGCATCAGCATGCTGCGTGAGCGACCGGTTGAGGCCGGGCTCGACCCCCAGTTCGGGCCCATGGACGACATGCAGGCGGGCATCGACTTCGACGAGGCCTACGCGGCGTGGTTGGAGGCCCGCTTGGCCGATGGCGGCGAGGCGTTGGCGCTGGCCATTGACCGCGGTTTCGGGCTGAAGCAGATCCGTCGCCTGGCCGAGGCCGTGCACCTGCACCGCGGGCTCATCCCAATTCCTCCCATTTCGGCACCCGACCCCGACCTGGCGCTGGTGGCGTCGTCCATCGCGCGCTTTGCCGACCAGCTCGACCGCATCCGCAAGCACTGCGACGACGATGACGACAAGGGGCTGCTGCAGGTTGAGGCGGCACTGGCCTGGGCGCAGGCGGCCATGGAGAAGGCGGCGGTGCTCGATGACGACCCCGCAGCCTTCGTGCGGTTTCTGCTGTTCAACCCGCCGAGGTTTCGCAAGGACTGGGGCACCAAGGGCAACTGGGGCGACGACGTCGACGACCAGAAAGAACTGCGCACCAACCTGCGCCACTACGGCGAGAACATGGCTGCGCAGCTACGTACGCACGCGCTGGTGGGCGTGCTGCACGAGTGCGAGGGCTTCGCCCTTGAGTACGAAGAGAGCCGTCGCCGGCGGGGCGTCGCCGACTTCGACGACATCCTGTTGTGGGCTCGCCGCATGCTGCGCGAAAGCCGCGAGGCGCGCGACTACTTTCGCCGCCGCTTCCCCGTGCTGTTGGTTGACGAGTTTCAAGACACCGATCCGGTGCAGGCCGAGATCATCCTCACCATCGCAAGCGACGACGAGCCGGGCGCCAACTGGCTCAATATGACCCCCCGCCCGGGTGGCCTCACGGTGGTGGGCGACCCCAAGCAGTCCATCTATCGGTTCCGCAGGGCCGACATCAGCATGTATGAGGAGATCCGCCAGGGGCCGCTTGCCGGAGGCGATGCCGAACTGCGGCAGAACTTCCGCACGGTTCCCGAGGTGATCGCCTGGCTCAACGACACGTTTGACGAGCTGCTCACGGCGAGTTCGAAGATCCAGCCGGCCAACCTCCGGTTGGAGGCTCACCGACCGTCAATCGCCAGCCCGGAGTTGGCCGTCACCATGGTGCGGGGCGAGATCGAGGGCACCGCCGCCGAGATGCGCGCGCAGGAAGCCGACATCCTCGCCCGCACGCTCACCAAGGTATTTCGCGATCAGTGGCCGGTGTTCGACCGTTCGCTCGATGACGGCGCAGGTGACCAGCGCCCGGTCGAGGCCAAGGACATCGCGGTGCTGGTGCGGTCGTGGACCGAGGTGGACGTGTTCATCCGCGCGCTGCGTCGCGCCGGCATCAAGGCACTCACCAGTGGCGGCAAGTTGTTCTTCAACCGCCAAGAGGTGCGCGACCTGGCCAACATCCTGGCGTCGCTGCACGACCCGCTCGATCAGGTGGCCTTGGTTGCTGCGTTGCGTTCGCAGGTGTTCGGCTGCTCCGACGAGGAGATCCTGCTCTGGAAGATGTCGGGCGGGCCCATTGACTACCGCTGGAGCAAGGCGGTTGACCCGCCCGAGCGTGTCAAACGGTCCATGGGCATCATGAAGCGCCTGCACCAGCGCACACAGCAGGTGTCGCTGCCGGTGCTGGTGCGCGAGGTGGTTGACGAGTTGCGGCTGGTGGACATCGTGCTTGCCGGCAACGGGGGCGTGCAGGGCGCGGCCAACGTCATGCGCCTTGTGGAACAAGCCCGGCATTTCTCGGCCACCGGCAGTGGGGGCCTTCGGCAATTCGCCGCGTGGCTCGCGCGCCAGCGCGAGGAGGAGCAGGAGGGCGACGCCCGCATTGCCGAGAAGGCCGACGACGCCGTGCTGGTCACCACCATCCACGGTTCAAAGGGGCTCGAGTTCCCCGTCGTGGTGTTGGCCAACATCGGCACGGCACGGAAGAACCGCTCCGAGCCCATCCCCGATCGCGACCGGGGCCTGTTGCACGTGCGCATCAAGAACGGCGACGACGAGTTCACCACGCCCGAGTGGGATACCCACGCCGAGCACGAGGCCCTGCATGCCGACGCCGAAGATGTTCGCCTGCTGTACGTGGCGGCCACCCGCACGCGCGACCACCTCATCGTGCCGTTGCTGCGCGCGCCCAAGGTGAGCCAGAAGGATGAGGTCGAGAAGAGCCTCTTGGCGCTGATCCACCCGCGCCTGCCATGGGCCACCGGTACGCATGGCCGGGTGAAGGACGGTGTGTTGGTGATTGATGCCGAGCACCTGCCCGAGCTTCCC
>Ga0209491_10008841_pt1 | contig 12592 bp, 11 predicted proteins | sample BON02_FD_187213 | JGI IMG/M metagenome (GOLD analysis project Ga0209491, IMG submission 187213) | Freshwater microbial communities from Lake Bonney liftoff mats and glacier meltwater in Antarctica - BON-02 (SPAdes) (version 2) | ecosystem: Environmental > Aquatic > Freshwater > Ice > Glacier... | reverse complement strand
TATGAAACTTTACTAGGAGCAAGTAAAATATATGACCTTAATAACAACCAAATTGGCCTTACAGGTGCCGATACTAATTTCTTAGAAACAACAGGCCAACAAGAAACTGCAGATTATATAAGAGCAATCCAACCTCCAACTGACGTTACCTCAAACTTTCAATACACAATGGGGTATGACAAAATTAAAAGTAGGAGACAAATAAAACCTGGGTTTACAGGGATTACAGATTTTAGAAAAGATGTAATAAATCCTAGCAGTGTTCAATCTAGAGATTACAATAGCTTTGAAGTAAATAAAACTACAAGAGTAGGTATAGGTGATCCTGGATCTCGACCTAGGGACCAAAGAAAAAACCCAAATACTTCATATTATGGAGGTCAGGATAGGGTAAACATGACTGATGTTATCAACACCTATGATTCTAGTACATTTGTCGGAGACAAGAGAGATTTAATTAAATTTGGATTTGAAACTATCCAAAACGACAACACTGATAAAATAACAGCAACTCATTTTAGAGCATTTCTAACTGGATATTCAGATAATCATAGTGCTGAATGGAGTGGAAAAAAATATGCTGGTAGAGGAGAAAACTTTTATACATACCAAGGTTTTGATAGATCCGTAAGCTTTACTTTTCAAGTAGCAGCCCAATCAAAACAAGAAATGAAGCCTTTATATAATAAGTTAAATTATTTATTATCTACCTTATACCCTGACTATACTAGTGATGGATTTATGAGAGGTAATATTACTAAACTAACCATAGGAGAACTATTTAATAGAACACCTGGGATTTTAACTAGTCTAAACCTAACAGTTGACGATAACACCCCTTGGGAAATTGCCTTTAAAGAAGGAACATCCGGAAATACTGATTCCGAAATGTTAGAAACTCCCCAAATTATAACGGTGGCTGTTACCTTTATTCCAATTTTATCTGTTTTACCTAGAACGGGGCTTACTGTTAACAATCCAAATCAAACTCCAATATTATTAGCATCAGAAGCACAAAAGTCAACTACTTTTTTAAATAATAATAATAATGTTACACAAAGATTTAATAACGTAGATGGATTTACTGATATAGATGCTAGTTTAAATTTAGGAACTACAACATAATTCAATGGCTAGACGGTACGAAAATATAGGAATTCAAAAAACCATAAGCGGTAAAGTAGGGTATTTACCTACTCGCTACCCTTCACTTGTTCCCTCAAATAATGATTATTATATTGTGGCACGTGCTGATGATAGATTAGACCTAATATCAACAGATTTCTTTGGGGACCCTACATTATGGTGGGTAGTTGCTATGGCAAATGATTTACCTGGAGATTCAATGTTTATGCCTATGGGTTTCCAACTTAGAATACCTGGTAATCTATCAGATGCCCTAAATGCTTATGAATTAGCAAATACAATTTAAATGTTATGGCTGAATATAAAAACATTGTTGGTACAGGATTTCCAGAGGAAATTCAAAACCAAATAAATACCCGTCAACAAAAACTTAATTCCCCAACAAGGGATTCCCAAACATTACAATATTTAACTAATAGAAATGCTTGGGTGCGCCTAAGCTCAGGAGTACTTCTCAGACCCCAAATTCCACTATCCCTCCCTTCTGATGATGTAGGCTTAACACCACCACTTGTTATTGAAACTGGAACCATAAACCCCACTACTAATGTAACATTTAAACCTAAAGATCCTGACGTATTTACTAGAAGATTAAGAGATTATTCTAATATTATTCAAGGAAATGATTCTTTAGCAAAAAGTAACATTCTTCAAGGAGGTACTATTTCTAAAAATGGGCCTAATACTACCCTAAGAGGGGGTTTTAAAGAAACCTATACTATAGGTGCTACTGATAATCTAGGCTTTAAACCTATGCCCGGTATTACCAATGTTAGTATAACTACAGGAGGTAAATGGCAGACTTTATTACAAGCAGATATTGATTTTATCTGTTATGACCTAGACCAATTAGATACAATGTCTAAACTTTATATGAGTTTGGGGTGTACTGTATTTTTAGAATGGGGTCATACTAACTATTTTAAAAATGATGGTACATTTGAAGTAAACCCCAAACCTATAGACTTCTTTAATGAAAATAATAAAGAGGACTTAAGAAAAAGTTCCACCAAGAAGGTTAAAAACACAGAGGGGAATTACGAGTCTATTGTAGGTACTGTCTATAACTTTAGTTACCAAGCTAATAGTGATGGGTCTTATAGTTGTAAAACTGTTATAATGGGAGCGGGGGGAATGGTAGAATCTCTAAAAATTAATAATTCTACTAATTATAACTTTGATTTTTATTCTACATTAGAGGATAAAGCTGAAATATTTTCTTCTACTTTAGAAAATGCTTTATATACTATAAAAAAATTTTTAATTTTATCTGATAGTGGACCTAATTCCAACCTAACATCTATGTCCCAAGCCTTGTCTGGGACCGTTGAAAAATACCTTGTTCCCATTGAATTTGGAGAAACAGTTCTAAACAAAAAAACTCAAAAAAAGGATACTTACGCCGACCTACTAAACAACATATTTCAATTACCTCTCTACAAAGGTCCAGAGTTTACTCCTTCTTCTATGAAATCCCAAAATATCTCAGCAACTTATGGTAATCCTTGGTCTCTCCTCTCAGGACATCAGACTGAAAAAGACTTAACTGCTATTAGGAGAAATTTTTATAAAGGATATAGATCTTTAACTTCATATAATGGAGATTATTCTAATATCTCTGATCCTTCAACCTATATTACATTAGGCCATCTACTATCCCTAATCCAACACTTAAGTATATTTACGGAAGGTAGTGGTAGTAATTTTAAACCCGTAATTTATATAGATTATAATCCTGATTCCACTATTATAAAAAGAGGAATTATTGAAGCTAGTATAGATCCTAGTAAATGTTTAATTTCTTACGTTACTACAGAATCTAATCAAGATATTTTTTACTACCCTTATAATCTAAATGATTCTACAACGGGTATTCTTTGGTGGAAGGAAAAAGGAAGCATTGAAGATAACCTTTTAGTAGAACCAAAAAAATCACTAAATGGGGTTAATAACACATTAGGAAAAAATGGGTTTGAAGGTAAACTATTTAATATTCTAATTAATATAGATTTTGCTATTAATACCTTAAAAGACCTATCTAGCAAAAATGAAGATAAAACTGTTAATTTAATAGAATATATAGATACTATACTAAATGGTATTAATATTTCCCTCGGGAAGGTAAATGCTTTAAGGGCCTTTTATGATGATAAAAGCAATTGCATTAGAATAATAGATGAAAATTATAATAAAAAAGAAATCAAAACAGAACAAGTTTTAATCTTAGAAAACTTTGGCACCAAATCCACAGTATATGATTATAGCTTTACTTCTAAAATAACACCTAATTTAGCCTCCCAAATAGTAATTTCTGCCCAAGCCCTCGATGCGGGAGGTATAAAAGAATTTTCTGAAGACGTTTTATCTTACCAAAAATTAAATGGGGGTGTTATAGATAAATTTGCAACTACTAAAAAACCCCCAATCCCCCCTCAGGTAAGTACAATCCCCCTTGATGGTGAACAGAAATCCCCCCTAAAAAAACTATTTAACCACTTTTATAACGTATATACATTAGCCAATCTTCAACTAGATACTATTAATAGCCTCTCTACATTATATTCAGACTTACAAAATAAAACAGAAAAAATTATAAATCCAAATAACCCAACCTTATTAATCCCTTTAGAATACAGTATAACCCTAGATGGAATATCTGGGATTTTACCTTACAGCATATTTAGAGTCCCCGACAGTAGATTACCTAAAAGATATAGAGGAAAAGTAGATTTTGTAGTATTTTCTATCAACCACTCAATTGAAAATAATAAATGGTACACAACACTTAGAGGACAAACACTAATTCGTAACTAATGGCGTACATACCTAAATCAATGGTTAATACAAACCTGTATACTTCCGGAGGGCAGTTAGCAGATTTCGAAGGTAATCCTTATGAAGGTTACTATCACGGGTTATTTACAGGACAGAATTTTAGTGGTAAAACTCCCCTATCCCCTAACAAAAAACAATTATTTCCTTCTACTCAAACCCTAACCCAATTAAGTTCGGGAAATAATGTTCCAAATACCGAACAAAACCTACAATTTCAAACTCTAAACCCTACAGACCAAGACTTATATAAATTTGGTAAAGACCCTGATTACTTTGTAGTCCAACCTACGGGAGAGGATTATAAAAGGGGTACTATAACACGTTACTTTTCTAGACGTAAAAACCAAACCCCACCAGAAATTAGAGAAATATCTAAACCTACATTTGACGATATATCTAGACAAGGCCGAGAATATAATTATGCCTTATGGGACGTAATTAGTATGTTCTGGAAAATAACAGGGCCCCTAAATGATTCAAAAAATAAGAATGGTGTGCTAACAGCGGGTATTGTAAATACAAACGAAAGGCTAAGAGCCTCCGCTAACCAACAAATGAGAGGTATAAAATCATATCTTAACGACCTCATTCAATACTCAGTTAAAACAGATCTTGAAATTATTTCGGGACAGTATACGGGTGGTGGAGATTTTACAGTAAGACAAAATAATAGTGACTTTATAGGTTATTACCATATAATGGCCGATGGTACTATTATGGATGGTGGTACTCACGAACAAACTACAAACGTAATTATTTTAGCAGGAAATGTGTTAGTTCAAAACCAAATTAATACATTAGTAAGAATAGCATTAGGTAAATTAGGTTCATCATAGAATAGTTCGTATATTTACCCAAATAAGAAAAGGTTATGTTTTATATTGTTGAGACACCCCAACAACTTACGAATCTACACTGTTTAGGAGACGAATGCTACATTAGCATCATTCCTATGAACGACGAATATCATTCATCATTATCTTCCCCTTGCCTTATATATTTTAGAACTTTAAATAGTAAAGGATACATATTTCCTATAAACCATAGTGAAGGGTTTAGCCTTAAATTAAAAGATGTTTTAGAGTGGATAGATTCAAAGTATAAGAATATATATACACGAAATAAAAAAGAATGTTTATATTATTTTAATAGTAACAAATTAATTGACATACAATATGACAACAATAGAGCATATACTACTGGGATCCGGGATTGGTATTATAGGTTATATCCTAATAAACCGTTTACTAATTCACTGGTTCCTATATCAAAGCATTATGAAGAACAGGAAAAGATCTTCGAAGAGGTCAAGGCCCAACTTGAGACAAGCCCAAATGGATTTTATAACGAAGCATACCCTGAAGTCTTCAAGTCAATCGAGCAAGAAGGAATAAAGATAGATCCTATTCTATTTGATAAACACTTTAAATACCACGAAAAAAATTGGTTTATAAAGGACGATACTGTCTATACAAAATATAACTTGTATAATTTAACAACTCGTCCTACAAATTCATTTAATGGAGTAAACTTTGCTGCTTTAAACAAAAATGATGGCTCACGATCAGCCTTTATCCCTAAAAACGATTTATTCTTTGAATTCGATTACGATGCATACCACGTACGTATTTTGGCGAAACTCATTAACTATCAACTAGATAACGGATCGGTACACACCCAACTGGGCCGTATGTACTTCCAAAAGGACACGCTGACAGACGCCGAATATAGCCAATCTAAAGAACTTACATTTAAGCAATTATATGGGGGTGTGTTTGATCAATACAAAAATATACCATTTTTCAAACAAATGACAGAATATGTAAATATTCTTTGGAAAAATTTTAACGAAACAAAACAACTTGAATTAGTTGGAGGTAAAATATTATTATTTGACCAAATCATAAACCCAACTCCAAACAAAATACTAAACTACATCATCCAATCAGCGGAAACCTATAATAATGTAGTGTCTGTAAAACGAGTTATAGAATATTTGGATAACAAAAAAAGTAGTGTTATATTATACACATATGATTCGTTCTTGATAGATTATTCTAGAGAGGACGGGAACGGAACATTAAAAACAATTAAACAATTATTAGAACAGGACGGTTACGTGGTTAAAGTCGAATATGGACTCAATTACGATTCTCTCAACAAAATTTAAAAATGACTACACCCACAACAGCTACACAAAACCACTACATATTTATAGACAGTGAAAATTTCTCACTAGACTACGATATGAATAAACTATTTTGCACGTTTACCACTAAGGACCAGCTAGACACTACCATAGAGACTATAAAATCACAATATCAAATCTTATTTAATAAGATATTTGTGCTTTATATTGAGTCAACAAACGAATACGTGTGCACATATAATGTAGATTCATTTAATATGTCTAATACTATATTAGATAATACTATACTTTTGCATAGAAAAAAAGAATCCAATACCCTTTATACAATAAATGCTTTAAATGATTTAATTCGAGAATTAAATGGTGGGAAAGCTGACCCAAGCTATAGAGTCAGTTGGCAAGAATATAGAAATTGTATCTTACTAACTACTAGTGGAGAACTAAAACGACTGGATACTAAAATCCACGAAATTTTAAATTTCTAATAAAATATTTGGCTTCACGGAGGAGCCTTATTATATTGAATCGTTATAAATTAAAACAAACAATTAGTTATGGATTTAAGTGTTATCTCAAGCAAGTTAGAACAACTTCAAACACCACAAGGCCAAGGTTCAGGCCAAAAAACAGACCGCTCCCTTTATTTTTGGAAAGCCCAATTAGGTAAACATCAAGTTAGATTTGTCCCTTCAGCAGTGAACAGGGATAACCCATTCCAAGAAGTATACTTCCATTATGGTATTGGAGGTAAAACAATGATTTCACCAATTAACTTCGGTGAAAAAGACCCAATCGTAGAATTTGCAAAAGAATTACGTAAAACATCTGAACCCGAAAACTGGAGGTTAGCTAAGAAATTAGAACCTAAGATGAGAACATTTGCCCCCGTTATAGTTAGGGGTGAAGAAGAAAAAGGTGCCCGTTATTGGGAATTTGGTAAGCAAATCTATCAAGAATTATTATCATTAGCAAATGATGAAGATATAGGAGACTACACAGATATCGAAAACGGATTTGATATGACTATAGAGGTAACTAAAGGTAACCCTTATAATGAAACAGCAGTCCGTATTAAACCAAAACAAACCCCCCTATCCCCAGATGCTACTAAAGCAGACACCTGGACTAAAGAACAACCTGAATTGTTTAAATACTTCAAAAAGTATTCTTACGATGAAATGAAAGAGGCTTTATCTAGTTTCCTAAACCCCGAAGAAAGTGAAGAGCCAACCCAATCAGGTACACCCTTAGATACTGTTGTCCCAAAAACACATCTATTAGATGGTTCTCCATTAGCTGAAGATGTACAGGTAAAAGAAAAAAAGGATAGTAAAAACTTTGGCTTAAATGTTAAAACAAAAGAAGCGTTTAACGAAGACGAATTCGAGGATTTATTTAAATAACTAAAACCAATTTATGGCAAAGAAAACAACAAGCCTTGGAGGTGATATCTCTAAGTCTGTTAAAGGTACATTCTCCCTCGATAGGTTTAAAAACTCAAAGGGATTAAGTGCTTCTAACAGCTCGTTTAAAGCACAAGAATGGATACCCTTATCACCCGCATGGCAAGAGATGGTTTCCTTACCTGGAATACCTCATGGTCATATTACATTACTTAGAGGCCACTCCGATACTGGAAAAACAACAGCTCTACTAGAGGCTGCGGTTAACGCACAAAAGATGGGAATATTACCTGTTTTTATCGTCACGGAAATGAAATGGTCTTGGGATCATGCTAAAATGATGGGTCTTAAGTTTGAAGAAGGAGTAGATGATGAAGGTAACAAAATTATAGATGGTGATTTTTTATTCGCGGATAGAGAAGTATTAGGTACTGTAGAGGCTGTCGCCGGATTTATGATAGACCTAATGAATGAACAAAAGAAAGGTAACCTACCTATGGATATGGTATTCCTTTGGGATTCTATAGGATCTGTCCCATGTCAGATGTCCGTTGAAAAAGAAAAAAACAACAACGAATGGAATGCTGGAGCAATGTCAACCCAATTTGGTAATTATGTTAACCAAGAAATATTATTATCTCGTAAAGAATCCCGTCCTTATACTAACTCGTTAGTTGCTATTAATAAAATTTGGGTTGAAAAACCTATTGGACCTATGCAACCACCTACAATGAAAAACAAAGGTGGAAACACTATGTTCTTTGATGCTAGTATAATTGTAACATTTGGTAACATATCAAATTCTGGTACACTAAAAGTAAATGCTGTTAAAGATGGTAAGAAAGTAGAGTGGGCTAAGAAGGTAAAAGTTTCCGTTGAAAAAAACCACATTAATGGTGTTACCTCTACAGGTAAAATTGTAGTAACCCCACACGGATTTATTTCTGAAACTAAAAAAGATATGGATAACTATAAAAAAGCTCACCAAGATGAATGGTGTGATGTTTTAGGAAGTGGACCCTTTGAAGTAGTTACTGAAGGAAGTGAAGATGAAGATTTTAGCAATATAGTATCAACTAATGAATAAAGCATATCAAGATATTCTAAACAATTTAAATAAAGAAGAATCAACGCTGGAGCCCCTACACTTAAATAGTAGGGTGCTCTTAATTGATTCAATGAATACATTTTTACGTTCTTTTGCGGTTATCCCAAACGTTAACACACAAGGAAATCATGTTGGTGGGTTAGTTGGATTTATGAAATCTTTAGGATATGCCATAAAATTAATTCAACCTACACGAGTTATACTTGTATTTGATGGACAGGGAAACATTACAAATCGCAGAAACATATACGCTGATTATAAGGGAACCCGCAAAATAAAGCGTGTTACAAGGTGGAACTCATTTAGTTCGCTGGAGGAGGAATCGGCATCAATTGGCGAGCAGATGATGCGTTTAATTGATTATCTAAAAGTATTACCTATTAACTTATCTATTATAGATAAAATAGAAGCAGACGATACTATAGCCTATCTTGCCCAAAAATTAAAGAATGATGTTGTAATATATTCAGCTGACCAAGATTTCCTACAATTAGTAAACGATAGAGTTACAGTGTATTCTCCTATTAAAAAGAAATTCTACAAACAGCAAGACGTATTTGAACATTATGGTTTATATCCTAAAAACTTTATTACAATGAAATGTTTAATGGGTGATAAATCGGATAATATTCCGGGTGTTAAGGGTTTAGGTGATAAAAAATTATTCAAGTTATTTCCCGAACTATCTGAAAACAAAAAATTCACATTAAAGGAAGCATACCAAAAAGCAACCAATAATATAGAGGAACATGGGTTATACGGGAACATTCATTTATTTAAAAATCAACTTGAAATAAACTATAAGTTGATGAATTTAGAGGATATTGAACTAATGGAGGCTGACCAACAAGAATTAGATACCCTAATAGAATCAGAAACATATAACTTCAATAAAACTAAATTCTTACAAATGTATGAAAAGGATTTACTAGGTCGTGGGATTCCTAATGTAGAATTTTGGCTTACAGAAGTATTTTCTTACCTTCAAAATTATAAAGTAAAGTAATGATAAAAGAAGACGCATTATCTCTTGTACAAGAAATAAAGGACAACATTCATATATGTTGTGCTATAACAATGGAGCCCGATGATGTTTTAGTACTATTAGATAAACTTGAAAAATATATAAATGAACAACCTACAATAAAAGCTCCCCTAAGTAATTAGGATTATAGGTTTAATTTTATTACATTTAATTATAATTTTAACATTTAAAATAAAAGGTTTTTGACACTCAAAGCTCTCTCCCAATACGGCCCACATTTCCAACTAAAAGTATTAAACTCATTACTACGTAATAAAAAGTTTATACTTAATATTCGAGATGTCTTATCGTATACTTTCTTCGAAAATCAAGCCCACCAATGGATTGTAAAAGAAGTATTACAATACTTTGACGAATACCATAGTGCCCCTACCTTAGATTTCCTTAAAATTGAAATTAAAAAAATAGACAACGATGTTTTACAAACATCTGTTGTAGACCAATTAAAAGAAATTTACAAAATTATCAACGAAGACCAAGAATACGTTGAATCAGAATTCTCAAATTTCTGTAAAAACCAAGCCCTCAAATCCGCACTACTCAAATCAGTAGACTTCCTACAAGATGGGATGTTTGACGATATTCGATTTTTAATTGACAATGCTTTAAAAGCAGGGCAGGATAAAAATATAGGACACGAATATAACAGAGATATAGATGCTCGTTATCACGAAGAAGACAGACAAGTTATTCCTACACCTTGGGAAATTATCAACGATAAACTTATGGGTGGTTTAGGAGGAGGAGACTTCGGTTTAATATTTGGTTCTCCGGGAGGTGGTAAATCTTGGACTATGGTTGCTTTAGGAGCACACGCTATTCAGTTAGGTATGAATGTCGCACACTATACTTTAGAGTTAGGTGAAGGTTATGTTGGTAAAAGATACGATGCTTACTTTACAGGTATTCCGGTAAATACTATCCATACTGAACAGGAAAAAGTAAAGGAAGTAGTAGGTAAACTAAAAGGTAACCTAACAATTAAAGAATATGCCCCCCAACAAGCAACTATCACAACTATAGAATCCCATATTCAAAAAATGACGGATTTAGGATATGCTCCTGATTTAGTTATTATTGATTATGTTGACTTGTTAAAATCAACACGTACAAGCCACGACAGAAAAGAGGAAATAGATGACATTTATATTGCAACTAAAGGTCTAGCTAAAACTCTTAACATCCCAATATGGTCAGTATCTCAAGTTAACAGGGCAGGTGCCAAAGATGATGTAATTGAAGGAGATAAAGCAGCTGGCTCATATAACAAAATCATGATTACAGATTTTTGTATGTCATTATCTCGACTAGCTCAAGATAAAGTAAACAACACAGGTCGCTTCTTTATAATGAAAAATAGATACGGAATGGATGGAATGGCTTATTATGCAGATGTAGATACTGCAACGGGTCATATTATAATTGATGAAAACCCCAGAGAGGTTGATGAAAGTGGGCCACCTGCTGATCCTAAACGACCTAACGACTATACTGATACTGACAGGAAAAACCTAAAAGTATTATCTGAAAACTTCTTCATGAAGTAATATCAAAGTATATAGTATATATTATATTTATTAACCCATTCGCGGAATTTTAAACCAAACTAACTAGATTATATGAGAGACATTACTAAGGAACGAATTGTATACAAACCATTCGAATATCCTGAAGCACAGGATTATTGGTGGAAACAACAACAGGCACATTGGCTGCCTAGCGAAGTGCCCATGATGTCAGATATAAATGACTGGAAACAAAACCTTACAGATACTGAAAAAGATATTATAGGCACCATTTTAAAGGGATTTGCTCAAACCGAAACTGTAGTAAACGATTACTGGACTAATTTAGTAACAAACTGGTTTAGAAAACCTGAAATTATTGCGATGGGTGTAACCTTTGGAGCGTTTGAAACCATCCATGCTGAAGCCTATTCATTGTTAAACGAAGAATTAGGGTTAGATGATTTTAGCGAGTTCCTTGAAGATGAAGCTACAATGGCTAAAATCCAAAATTTAATGGATGTTAGAGATGCACATGACGGGACACCTGATTGGAGTGCTAGGGCAAAATCGTTAGCTATATTTTCTGCTTTTACAGAAGGTGTAAATTTATTTTCTTCATTCGCAGTTTTACTTTCATTTAAACTACAAAACAAATTAAAAGGAGTAGGGCAAATAGTAGAATGGAGTATTAGAGATGAATCATTACATTCAAATGCTGGGTGCTGGCTATTCAGAACATTATTAGATGAAAAACCAGAATTAAACACACCTAAATTAAGAGCCGATATTGAAGAAGCAGCTCGTTTGTCATTAAAATTAGAATTAGATTTTATTGACAGAGTATATGAAATGGGAGATTTAGAAGGATGTCCAAAATACGATCTCGTATCATTTATCAAACATAGAGTAAACACTAAAATGGGTGATTTAGGATATGGAGCAATTGTAAACGATATAGACAAATCAGCAATAAAAAGAATGAAATGGTTTGATAGTTTATCAGGTGGCAAACAACATACAGATTTCTTCGCAAATAGAGTAACAAATTATAGTAAAGGAGCCCAAAACTGGGATGCCGACAGTTTATTTTAAGATATGGATAATAATAGTTTAGTATCAAACGTAAATGAATGGATAAAGGGCCGTGATTACCCTGAATTTTTTGACGAAATTTCCTTAGCAACCATTTCAAAAGGTTATCTCTTACCGGGAGAAACCCCTAAAAAAGCATATCGAAGAGTAGCCCACGCTGCTGCTACTAGACTTAATCGACCAGATTTAGAAACCAAATTTTTTAAAATTATTTGGAATGGTTGGTTAGGATTAGCTTCCCCAGTTCTTTCCAACATGGGAACAGATAGAGGATTACCTATCTCATGTTTTGGAGTAGATACACCT
>Ga0209491_10008840_pt1 | contig 12592 bp, 17 predicted proteins | sample BON02_FD_187213 | JGI IMG/M metagenome (GOLD analysis project Ga0209491, IMG submission 187213) | Freshwater microbial communities from Lake Bonney liftoff mats and glacier meltwater in Antarctica - BON-02 (SPAdes) (version 2) | ecosystem: Environmental > Aquatic > Freshwater > Ice > Glacier... | reverse complement strand
CGCAATCGACCGCTTCATCGAACTGCACAACGAAGCAGATGCCAAGCCCTTCAAATGGCGCGCAAACCCGGACGAAATTATTGCTGCCAGAAATCGGGGGTTCCAATTGTTGGAATCAATCCACTAGCAATTTGCACGACCATTTTTCAAATTTCATTGTCGCAAAGGAACGCCCCATGGTTGATCCGAAACAAGCCAAATCCAATCTGTATGTTGCTGGGTTCATGAGCATCGTCTTGATCCTTGGCGCCCTTTACGCTGTCTTTGTGACCGCAAGCGAATACGACCCGGAAACCCTGATCTGGATGTATCTGTTGATTGATGCCGCGATGACCGGGCTTCTGGTCATTCTTTTGGTGCGGGTCATGCGGGCCGAGTTTGGTGGCGGGCTGAAGGCGTTGGTTCTGATTTTGGGTCCGCTAGGCGTGATCGGGGGCCTGATAAAGCTGGGCGCGCGGTTTTCCAGCGACCATGGTTGGTGGACCGGGCACTATTCCTACGCTTTCTGACGCTTGACAGATATTGCCATCGGCCCCGATCACGCCTAGCTACCCCGATGCGCCTGATCCTGCTGACTACCCTTGCGATGATCGCCTTTGCGGCCAATTCGGTGCTGAACCGGGTGGCGGTGGCCCCCGGCTGGATCGGCCCGGTGGAATTCGCGGTGATCCGCTTGGGGGCAGGGGCCGCTATGTTGGCTGTCCTGCTGCTGGCCCGCCGCGCAGCACAAGGCGGGCGTGTCTGGCCGGGGACCGACGGGCGCGCGGTGGGCGTGACTGGCCTGCTGGTCTACCTCTTCGGCTTTTCACTGGCTTACCGCGGCCTTGATGCCGGCACCGGCGCACTGATCTTGTTTGGCGCTGTGCAAATCACGATGTTTACCGGCGCGCTGGTTTCGCATGAGTCGTTGCCCCCCCGCCGCTTGGCCGGGGCCGGGCTGGCGATGGCGGGTCTGGCCCTTTTGCTGACACCCGGAGGTGGCGCGCTGCCCTCCATGGCGCTGATGGCGGCGGCGGGCATCGGCTGGGGGTTCTATTCCCTCGCCGGGCGGAAGGCGGCCGATCCGCTGTCGGCCACGGCGTGGAATTTCCTGCTGGCGGTGCCGGTGACACTGGCCTTGCTGCCCCTTCTGGGCTGGCAAATTCCCGAAGGGCGTGGCGTCGCGCTTTCCATCCTATCCGGGGCCATCACTTCCGGCCTTGGCTATGCGCTGTGGTATGCTTTGTTGCCGAAACTCGGCGCTGCGCGGGCCGGGGTCGCGCAACTGACCGTGCCGATGCTGGCCGCTTTGGGAGGCGCGGCGCTGATCGCCGAAGTGCCAACACCCCGCTTCTGGATCGCGTCTGCCATCGTTTTAGGCGGTGTTGCCGTGGCCAGCCTGCCAGCCCGCCGCCGCTAAAGGGCCTTTGCCAACCGCTCCAGATTTTCCCCTCGCAGCCCTGTTGGCGCAAACCCCTCCCGCAGCCAGAACGCCCGGCCCCGAGGGTTTGCATCCAACACCGCCAGATACAGCACAGGCGCACCACGCCCCCGCGCGAAACCTTCCACCCGCGCCAGAAACCGCTGCCCATGCCCAGCACCTTGCGCCCAAGGCCCCAGCATCATCAGCCCCAGATAAGCATCCCCCACATCGGGAAAGCCGTAAGACACCTCCGCCACCCCACTCAGCCGGCCATCCAGAAACAACCCCAACCGGTCGCTTTGCGCCGGATCACACCCCGGCGGACAATCAGTAAAGAACTCCGCCGCCTTCGAATCCGGCTCACAGCCACCATCGGCCAAAACCCAATACTCTGGCGCAGCGCGGTAAAACCCCGCCACCGCCGCCAGATCAGCCTCAGGATCAAGCGCGCGAAAGGTCAGCTTGGGCAATCCCAACCACCTCCAACACCAGATCCCCCACGGGCCGCCGCCAGACCACCTTATCGCCCAGCTGCGCGCCCAACAAAGCCCGCGCCAAGGGCGATTGCGGCGCAATCCGGCCCACGGACGCATCCGTCTCATCCTCGCCGACAATCTGATAGACCGTCTCAACCCCGTCCTCATCCGCCACCGTCACGACCAGCCCAAAGGCAACTTCATCTACGGAAAACCCCGCCACATCGACTAAAACCGCCGTCCTCAACCGCGCCTCCAGCCAGCGGATATCGCGCTCTGCCGCCGCCTCCGGCAGCTTATCCAGCCGCTCCGCCCGCGCCTTCAGCACGGCCAGATCGGCCAGCCGCGCGGTCAACCGCCCTTCCAGATCCGCCAACCCCCGCACTGTCACCGGGTTGGGATGCGCCGAGACCGGCAGTTCCGGCAAATCAGGCCGGTCCGCCCCGGCATCTTCATTCACAAACGCCCGGCTCATCTTACGATCACTTCCAACGGATCATACTGGCAGCCGGTGCCCCAAGCCGCCTCAACCAGACTGTCCGGCTTGAACCGCACCCGCCCCGCTTCCAACTCCGCCCGAGAGAAAAACTGCCGCCGCGTCACCACGCCTTCGGGGTCTTTCCATTGATGATCCAAAGCCCCAGAGGCCAAAGTGCAGCGAAAGAACATCTCGACCTGATGAAAGCCTGATTTCGGGTCATGAAACTCATTCACCAAAGCAGGCTCGCCGACGGTGACGCCAAGCCCGGTTTCCTCCTGCACCTCGCGGATCAGGTTTTCGGGGATGGATTGCCCCGCCTCACAACCGCCGCCCGGCGCGCACCACAGATCAGATCGGCCCCCGGCATAGGCATTGACCAACAAAAGCCGATCCTCCGAAAGGATCAGCGCACGAACGGCAAAGCGGGGGCGATATAGGGCCATGCCCCAAGGTCGCGCGGGAAGGCCAACTTGTCCAGCCTTGCCGCGATCAGGCGCAAAGCGCAGACTGGGCAAGTCGTAGACTGGGCAAATTGCAGGCAGGGCAAAGCGCAGATTGGGCAAAGCGCAGATTGGGCAAATTGCAGGCAGGGCGCGGAACCTCGGAGTATATCGCATGGCCTACAGAGAAATCGCCAAAAGGGTCGCGCATTGGTGTGGCCGCCCCGGCACCTTCTTGATTGCGGTCGGGGTGATTGTGGTCTGGATCATCACCGGGCCGCTGTTTGCCTATTCCGACACCTGGCAATTGGTGATCAACACCGGCACCACGATTGTCACCTTCCTAATGGTGTTCCTGATCCAGAACACGCAAAATCGCGACACCGCCGCGATCCAGCTGAAGCTGGACGAACTTATCCGCGCCACATCCGGCGCGCATAACGCGCTCTTGGATCTGGAAGAGATGGACGAGGCGATGCTGGACAGTTTTCGCGCCCGCTACGAACAATTGGCCCTGATCGCGCGCGAGCAACGGGCAAATGGCCTGTCCGATACTGATTCGCCAGAAGCATGACCAGATCCATACGACGTAAGGCCCGCCTGACCTTGCATCCGCCGCGCGCTGCGGCATGATCGGCAAGTGATGCGCAACCCTCTTGCCCCCTTCTTCGCCAAACCTGATGAGACCGGCAGCCGCTATGGCCCCGGTCCGGCCCGGGTGATCCTTGTGCATGGTCTGGCCCGAAGTGCGCGGTCGCTTGCCGCCGTTGGCCTCTCCCTGCGACAGGCCGGCTACCGCGTCGATCATGCTACCTACCCTTCGACCAAAGCCGGGCCCGAAGCACTTGTCAACGGCGTCGCCCAAGCGTTTTCCGCGCCCCACGCCGGGACCACGCATTTTGTGACGCATTCGATGGGCGGCATCCTTTTGCGCGATTGGCTGTCTCGGGCGCATCCCGCAGCGCTGGGCAAAGTGGTGATGCTGGCGCCGCCCAATCACGGTTCGGAACTGGTTGACCGCTTGGGCAACTTGCGGGTGTTCCAGATGGTCAACGGCCCCTCGGGCATGATGCTGGGAACCGGGCCAGACAGCTGGCCCAACCGCTTGCCCCCGCCAGATTACCCCTTGGGCATCATTGCAGGCACGCGGTCCGTGTCGCCCTGGTTCTCGCAGCTGCTGCCGGGGCCGGATGATGGCAAAGTCACCGTCGCCAGCACAAGGCTGAACGGGATGGCTGACCACCTGACTCTGCCGGTCAGCCATACCTGGATGGTGATGAATCCCACCGTGATCCGCCAGACCCTGCACTTCTTGCAACACGGTCAATTCCAGCGCCAGCCCTGACCCATCGCGCCCTTTGCCAACCGAGGGCCTCCGGCGGGAGTATTTAGAAAAGGGCAATTGTAAGCGGGGCTGTGCATTCGATTTGCCCTTCGCCAAATACTCCCGCCAGAGGCCCCGGCCAACCAAAGGCGTATCCGCTGCAAGTTCAGTCCGTGACAACGCCGCCGCGGGGGGCCTCAATGGCCCCCAAGGCGGCAGCCCTTATCCCCTGACGATGCGGTTCACATGGCCCATCTTGCGGCCCGGACGCGCGTCGCCCTTGCCATAAAGATGCACCGCCACATCGCGTGCCGCCAACAGATCCGGCACCCGGTCCAGATCCGCGCCGATCAGGTTTTCCATCACCACATCGGCATATCGCCCACCATCGCCCAAAGGCAGACCCACCACCGCGCGGATATGCTGCTCGAACTGATCCACCGTGCAGCCGTTCTGCGTCCAATGGCCCGAGTTATGCACCCTTGGCGCGATCTCATTCACCACCAGCCCGGCCGGGGTGACAAACAACTCCACCCCCATCACGCCCACATAGTCCAGCGCATTCAGGATGCGCGCCGCCAACAGCACGGCATTCGTGCGCTGGTTGGGGCTCAACTTCGCAGGCACGGTGGTTGTACGCAGGATACCGCCCTGATGCACATTCTCGCCCGGGTCATAGCAGGCGACAGACCCGTCCCGGCCCCGCGCCGCAATCACCGAAACTTCGCGCTGAAAGTCCACAAACCCTTCCAGCACCGCCGCCGCCCCGTCCATCGCAGCCCATGCGGCGGGCACATCGGCGGCAGATTCAAGCCGCACTTGCCCCTTGCCGTCATAGCCCAACCGGGTAGTCTTCAGGATCGACGGGCAGCCCAAAGCCGCTACCGCAGTCGCCAGATCCGCCTCTGACCCCACCGCCCGAAACGGCGCAGTTTGCAGTCCAAGCCCGTTCAGAAACTCCTTCTCCGGGATCCGGTCCTGACTGATCGCCAAAGCCCGCCGATTAGGCCGGATCGGCCTCAGGCTTTCCAAAAGATCCAAGGCCGAGGTCGGCACATTCTCGAACTCATAAGTAATCACATCGACCGAAGCCGCAAAGGCGCGCAGCGCGGCCTCATCGCTATAAGGCGCCGTTGTCACAAACCGCGCCACATCGCCCGCAGGTGCTGCCCCCGGCTCATAAATATGGCAAGCATAGCCCAAGCGGCTGGCCGCAACCGACAGCATCCGGCCCAGTTGGCCACCGCCCAGAATACCAATCACCGATCCTGCTGGCAGCACGTCACTCATCCTTTGGCTCCTGCGGAATACTGTCTGACAAGGCCGTGCGCCAGGCCTCCAGCCGGGTCGCCAAAGCCGCATCCGCAAGCGCCAAAATCCCCGCCGCCATCAACCCGGCATTGGCCGCCCCCGCCGCCCCGATGGCCATCGTCGCCACCGGATAGCCCTTGGGCATCTGCACGATGGAATAAAGCGAATCCACCCCCGCCAGCGCCTTGGTCTGCACCGGCACGCCAATCACCGGCAGCCGCGTCTTGGAGGCCATCATCCCCGGCAAATGCGCCGCCCCGCCAGCCCCCGCAATAATCACCTGCAACCCGCGCGCCACAGCGCCCCGGCCATAATCCCACAACCGGTCCGGCGTGCGGTGGGCCGAGACGATTTTCGCCTCATAGGCCACACCCAATTGATCCAGAATCAGGGCGGCTTCCTTCATCGTCGCCCAATCGGATTGCGATCCCATGATGATACCGACAGGTGGGGTAGGGTGGGGTGGGGTAGGGGGGATCATGCGCGCCTCCATTGCCTTTTGCGCCGCATATACCGCCCCCGCCCCTAGGGCAAGCACCGCCCCCGCCCCCATTCGAAGGGTTGAGCCTGCCCGCAAAGCCGATACTCTGCCCCCGTTCGGCACAAAGGAGTTCGCCATGGTCTTGCGCATTGCCGCCACGGGTTTGGCGATTGGCCTGATGACGGGGCTTTGCGGGGCCGGACCGGCCTTGGCGGAACCCGCCGAAACCATAGGCGCAGACTTGGCCAAAGCCGTGCTGGAGGCCGCATCGCTGGCCCCCGGACCAACCGCCATCTGCCAACGCAACGCGCGGGTGGAGGCCTTGCCCGCCGCCGCGCTGATTGATCTCTATGCCCGCCATATCGCGACCCGCACCTATATCCTGAACACCGAAAACGGCTCTGATCTGTCCAACAAAGCCGATGTGGTCATCGCCGAACAGCGCGCCCTCTTGCCCGAAACAGCGCAGGATCTGCCGCCCTTGATGCTTTTGGCCAAATACGAGGCCTCCGGCAATCCGGTCATGGCGCTGGTGCTGTCCTCAGAAACCGCCCTGCTGCCAGAGATGTCCAAGGCCCTTGAACGCCAAGGCCTGACGAAGACCCTGCGCGCCCTGCGCCTGATGCAGGCCTCAATTCCCGAGTGGATCAAGCCGGAGGCCAGCTGGGTCGGCGTCTACGCCGATGCGCCTTCCCCGGACAAAGAAGCCGATCTGGCCACAGCCAAAGCCGCGATTGAGGCGGCAGCCCGGCTTTATCCCCCCGGCAGCGCCCGCGCAGCGGCGATTGCGATCATCGAAAAAGACCCCGCCCTGATGGCCAGGATCATGGCCATCCTGACAATGGGGGATAAGGACACCGCGATGTATTGGCTGCTCGATCAGCTATGGACCAATTGCACCCGCGAAACCTCCTCTGCCGAAGAGACTGAGAGCGCCTTTGCCGCCCTTGGCACGCCACAAACTGCCATTCTCTTGCTGGATACTATCTTGTTGGAGATCAGCGAAGGCACGCTTGAATACTATTTCATCGGACCTCCGGGCGATATGATTCCGGCCACGGCCCGCGTGCTTGAAATCCGCGGCCTGACCGCCGAGGCCGAGGCCCTGCGCACCGGCATGGCCCTGTTCGGCACCCCCTTTCCGCGGATGGATTGGGCGCGCGCGGAGGCGATGAATGCCATGACCAATGATCAGTTGGCGCAACTTGCCGCCCTGTCAGACGTGTTTGACGAAGAGGTGCTTTGGGCTGAAATGACCCTGATCGCCCGCGAAGCCGGGCTGTTGCCGGGCAGCAGCCCGACCCCACAACCCTGATCAGGCGATAATATCGGGAATAAGCTCATCCTCGATCTTGGTGATCGTATCCTTCAACGACAGCTTTTGCTTTTTCAGCCGCCGCAGCGTCAGCTGATCGGGGCGTCCGCCATGTTCCAACGCATGAATAGCCTCATCCAGATCGCGATGCTGGCGCCGCAACACTTCCAGCTTCACGCGAAGCATCTCGTCAAAGCTCATTTCCGAAGGGGCGTTCATGTGCTGGTCAGCGCCTAATTGTTCTTTTGATCAACTCTATAGCGCGCCGGGGTGATTCTATGAAGAAATCTGTCCCGACAGGGTAAAAAACCCCACAACGTCCTTGGATCACCGCCGGGCCTTGCAGGCAGGCCCCCCGCACCCCATATCTTTCGGGTGCGGTTGGTGCCCGGCATCGGGGCCAGACTGCCGGAGATGTCGCTTGCAACAAGGACAATCTGATGACGAAACTTGGTTTTGGGGCCCACCCCTTCCTTCTGGGGTTTGAGCAGCTGGAAAGGCTGGTCGAACGCACCGCCAAATCCGGCGCCGAAGGCTATCCGCCGTTCAATATCGAAGCCGTGGCGGACAACGCCTACCGCATCACGCTGGCCGTCGCCGGCTTTTGCGAGGAAGATCTGGCCATCACGGTCGAGGAACGCCAGCTGGTCGTGCGCGGCCGTCAGCCCGATGATGTCGGCGACCGGGTGTTCCTGCACCGCGGCATCGCCGCCCGTGCCTTTCAACGCAGCTTTGTTCTGGCCGATGGCGTCGATGTCGCCGGGGCCAGCGTCGATCATGGCCTGTTGAACATCGATCTGACCCGCCATGTGCCTGAAACGGTGGTGCAAACCATCCGCATCGGAAAAGGATTTGCCAAATGAACATGCCCTTTGGAGCCATTGCTGACACCGCAGAGCGGATCGTCTATGTCCGCCCCATCGCCGTGGCCGATCTGCCCGAACAGATCCGCGACCAGATCGAAGGCCCGGAACAAGTCGTCTATTCCGTCCATGCCACCGATGGCCAACGGCTGGCTTTGGTGGCCGATCGCGCGATGGCCTTTCATCTGGCCCGCGCCCATGATTGCTCGCCCGTCAACGCACATTAAGCGTATAGCTGTCAGCCAAAGAAAAAGGGCGTCGTATCAGCGACGCCCTTTTGCAATCTGACACGGGCTAGGCCAATCAGGCCTTGATCAGCCCCATCGATTCCAGCTTCAAGATCACCTGATGGGCGCAATGGTCCACATCAACGTCTTGGGTATCCACCACCAGTTCAGCCTTGGTTGGCATCTCATAAGGGTCCGAAATCCCGGTGAATTCCTTGATTTTCCCCTCACGCGCCAGCTTATACAGCCCTTTGCGGTCGCGGCGTTCGCACTCTTCTACGCTGGTCGCCACATGCACTTCGATAAAGGCGCCAAAAGACTCCACCATCTCGCGCACAGCGCGCCGCGTCGCGGTATAGGGCGCAATCGGCGCGCAGAGCGCAATGCCGCCATTCTTGGTGATCTCGGATGCGACATAGCCGATCCGCTTGATGTTGATATCGCGGTGTTCCTTGGAAAACCCCAGCTCGCTGGACAGATGCTTGCGCACCACATCGCCGTCCAGCAGCGTCACCGGACGCCCGCCCATCTCCATCAGCTTGACCATCAAGGCGTTGGCGATGGTGGATTTGCCAGACCCCGAAAGCCCGGTGAAAAACACCGTAAAGCCCTGCTTGGAGCGAGGGGGAGAGGTGCGCCGCAGCTCCTTGACCACTTCAGGAAAAGAGAACCACTCAGGAATCTCAAGCCCCTCGCGCAGACGCCGCCGCAATTCAGTGCCCGAGATATCCAGCACAGTGGTGCCCTCCGACACTTCATTCGCCGGATAATAACTAGCCTTTTCCTGCACATAGACCATGTGCTTGAAGTCCACCATTTCTATGCCGATCTCGGTCGCATGCTCTGCAAACAACACCTGCGCGTCATAAGGCCCGTAAAAATCCTGCCCCGCCGAGTTCTTGCCCGGACCCGCATGATCGCGCCCCACAATGAAATGCGTGCAGCCATGGTTCTTGCGAATAATCCCGTGCCAAACCGCCTCACGCGGCCCCGCCATCCGCATCGCCAGATTGAGCAGGCTCATCGTGGTGGTCGAGGCCGGATACTTATCCAGCACGGCCTCATAACACCGCACGCGGGTAAAATGGTCCACATCGCCGGGCTTGGTCATGCCGACAACCGGATGGATGATCAGGTTCGCCTGCGCCTCACGCGCGGCGCGGAAGGTCAGTTCCTGATGCGCGCGGTGCAAAGGGTTGCGGGTCTGGAACGCCACAATCTTGCGCCAGCCCATCTTGCGGAAAAACGCGCGCAGTTCGTTCGGCGTGTCGCGGCGCGCCTTGAAATCGTAATGTACAGGCGGTTGCAGGCCAGTGACCGGACCACCCAGATACACCTTACCCGCCTGATTATGCAGGTAATTCACCGCCGGATGGGCCAGATCATCGGCCCCAAAAACCTTTTCGGCCTCCAGCGCCTTATTCGGCACCCATTTGTCGCTGACCGACAGAATGGCCAAAATCACGCCCTCTTGGTCGCGCAGTGCAATATCCTGCCCCGGCTCAACCCCTTCGGCAAATTTCTCGTTCACATCCAAAGTGATCGGCATCGGGAACAGCGCGCCCGAGGTCAGCCGCATATCGGCAACCACCCCATCATAATCGGCCTGCCCCATAAAGCCCTTCAGCGGGTTGAACCCGCCATTCATCAGCAATTCCAGATCGCAGATCTGCCGCGGCGTCAGATTCCAGGAAATCAGATTTCCCGCCTCCGCCTTCAACTTCTGGGCAGACTCATAAGACACATACAGCTCTGGAATCGGAGCAAGATTGGGAAGCGACATAACAAAACCTTTCGAAGCGGAACGCCTGTGGCGGGGTGTTTTCCCCGTCTTTCGCGGCTGGTCCTAGCCCGCGATTGTGGCGAAATTCAAGCAAACTCCCCGAATTTTAACAAGATAGGGTGCAAATGCTGCGACAATAGCGCAATCCCAGACAAGTTTTCTGCATTGCAGCATCTGGCCGGGCGATTTTCCCTTACCCCACAAAGGGCAGGGCAGGCCCCACCCCCAAAATCGCCGCCCCGTCAAACAGCACCAAATGCGACAATTCCGGGCGCGAGCGCGAGGAATAAAGCATCCCCTGCACTCCAGACGCCCGCGCGGCATCGGACGCGGCCCAAGTCGGGGCCACAGCCCCGCCCGCCCGAACATCCTGCCAAACCATCGACAAGTCCGGTTGCCCGCTGCAATCCAACACCAAGGCCGAAACCTGCAACGGCACCACCACGCGCGGCGGATCCCCGGCCCGCAGATAGCGCGCAATCGCCACCGCACAGCCTGCCGCTGTCAAAGACCCGTAGATCGCCCATTGCCCGGAATGGTGAAACCGCCCCTCCGGTCCGGTCACCGGCGCCAGCGGATCCGCGCTGTCAAACACGGCCCGCCAAAGGGTTCCCCGTAGGATGTGCGGTTCCGCGCCGCTTTGCGCGGGTTCGCGCATCATCCGTTCAATGCCCGGATAGAAACTTTTCCGCATCCAGTGCTGCCATGCAGCCCATCCCTGCCGAGGTCACGGCCTGCCGATACACATGATCCGTCAGATCTCCCGCCGCAAACACGCCCGGAATGCTGGTGCGGGTCGATCCCGCCTCAACCTTCACATAGCCGCCGTTATGCATCTCCAACTGCTCTTTCACCAACTCACTGGCCGGCGCATGGCCAATAGCCACAAAAAACCCATCACACGGCACATCAACCGCCGCTTCCGTCTTCAGATTGCGCAAGCGCACGCCGGTCACGCCCAAAGGCCCCTCAGTGCCCAGCACTTCCACCACTTCCGAATCCCAGATCACCTCAATCTTCGGATGCTTGAACAGCCGCTCTTGCATGATCTTTTCCGCCCGCAAGGAATCGCGCCGATGCACCAGTGTCACCTTGGTCGCGAAATTGGTCAAAAACAGCGCCTCTTCCACCGCCGTATTGCCGCCCCCCGCCACAACCACTTGCTTGCCGCGATAAAAGAACCCGTCGCAGGTCGCACAGGCCGACACGCCAAAGCCCTTGAACTTTTCCTCACTCGGCAGCCCCAGCCACTTCGCCTGCGCGCCGGTCGCCAAAATCACCGCATCGGCCGTATAGGTCATCCCACTATCCGCCTGCGCCACAAACGGCCGCGCTGACAGATCAAGGCTGGCGATATAATCCGAGATCACCTCTGCCCCCATTGCTTTCGCATGCTCTTCCATCCGCACCATCAGATCGGGGCCCTGCACATGGCTGTCGCCGGGCCAATTCTCCACCTCGGTCGTAATCGTCAACTGCCCGCCGGGTTGCAAACCCTGCACCAAAATCGGCTCCAGCATCGCCCGTGACGCATAAACCGCTGCCGTATAGCCTGCCGGGCCAGACCCGATGATCAGAACGCGCGTGTGCCGTGTCTCGCCCATGGTAAACCCCTTTTCGGATGACCCGACCGATATAGGCAATGCCGCCCCCACCCGAAAGCCCCGTTGCACATCACCCGTTTTCGGGGCTGTTGTTGAAATATTATTGCGCAGCATGCCCCAACCGCCTAAGACCAACTCAACAATGGAGACTTAAATGGCCGGACATAAGCTGGACCCGATCGACCGGCACATCTTGGCCGAACTTCAGGCCGATGGCCGCATGACCAATGTGGAACTGGCCAGCCGTGTGGGCATCTCTGCGCCCCCCTGCCTGCGCCGCGTGCGCACGCTGGAAGAGGCGGGCTACATCACCGGCTATCACGCCGATATCGACGCCCGCGAATTGGGGTTCGAGGTGCAGGTTTTCGCCATGGTCCGCCTGCAAAGCCAGGCCGAGGCGGATCTTTCGACCTTCGAGGCCCGCTGCCGCGCCTGGCCTCTGGTTCGCGAATGCCACATGCTGAACGGCGAGATCGATTTTATCCTGAAATGCGTCTCGCCTGACCTCTCGACCTTTCAGGCCTTCCTGACCGGCGAACTCCTCAAGGCCGAAAACGTGGCAAACGTGAAAACCAGCCTCGTGATCCGCTGCGCCAAGGATGACCCCGGCGTGCCCTTCGACGTGTTAGAGGCCCGTCTGGCCCGCAGCGCCTAAAGCGCATAACCCCAGAATCGAAAAGCGGCCCCATATGGTGCCAGAGGAGCACCGGGGCCGCATTTCCCGAGCGGGTCCCGTCTCCCAAAAGGGGCCGGGCAACTAGGGCGTGTTGACGTTCACCGGAGCCGGATGACGGTTGATGCGAGGGAGATAAATGCGCTGAAACTGGTGTCGGTCTTGCAGCATCTTGTTGCTATACCCCTATATTCCTTAAGTTTTCCAAAGAA
>Ga0209491_10008834_pt1 | contig 12597 bp, 9 predicted proteins | sample BON02_FD_187213 | JGI IMG/M metagenome (GOLD analysis project Ga0209491, IMG submission 187213) | Freshwater microbial communities from Lake Bonney liftoff mats and glacier meltwater in Antarctica - BON-02 (SPAdes) (version 2) | ecosystem: Environmental > Aquatic > Freshwater > Ice > Glacier... | reverse complement strand
CCGCGGTGCAGCAGTTCCACGCCGGCCCGAGTGATGCGAGCATCCAGGCTTTGGCCTATCAGCGGGTGGGGGACGCTGTAGTAGTGGCGATCGACCTCAACGTGGTAATCCACATGCACGCGTACCGGCCGGACGGTCAGGATAGTTGACGCGGACCACAAGATCAAAAAAGTCTACAAAAACAAGGATGCCAAGACCTCGCTGGAGTGTTTGGTGCTGCTCGATAAAAAGGGGTTGGTCAAATTCAAAGCGGGCATCACGCTTGGAGATTTACTGGCCAAAGCCAAAGGACAAACTGATCTACAAGCGGCCCAGGAGATGCAAAAATCCAAGGCTCAATTGTTCGAGTTGTTCAACAAGCCAAAACGCAACCAGCAGGCCTGACGCCACTCAGGAAAAACAGGATCGAGCGAGAAAAAAAGCTTGCGCGCCGGGGGGCCTCCGGCGGCCTGGCAGGGGCCTGCATGAATGCAAAACAGCAGACAAAAACCCCACCCTCTAAACTTCCACTTTCAACCCGGTCAAGCCGAACAGCAGAAGTTACCAACTCAAGCCAGCTTCAGGCCCATACCTGGATTGGAAAATACTTGGGGCAGGGTGGCTGCCAGCCCGCATCGCGCGCTCTTGGTAGGTAACGCCCTTGACCGGGCGAGTGCCGCTGCAGGGGCTTGGACGGATCACGTAGGTGGAGCCCCCATTTTTTTGGGCATTTTCCAGCAGCACCTTGCCGCTGAGTTCAAACGATGTGGTGACTCCGGACGGGAAATAGAGAGGTTTTCGTGCGACGCACGGTGCGTGAGGGTGCGTTGGATCACCCGAGCCTACGCGATGACGACGCGCATCTCGAGCTCGCCTGCGCGTCGGCAGAATTGTGGCGGGTCGGTCAAAAAAATCTACTTGAGCGGCTGGGCCTGGCACACCATGAAAGCCCATCAGGTGTAGCCGCGGCACCAGCGCGGCCATGCGCTGCGTGCACTCCAGCGGTGATTTGCGCTGTGGGTGGTGTCGTCGTGCGATGCATTTTTGCGCGCCCGCGCGGTCTGCCCTGCGCCGTTGCACGGTATCCCGCTCGTTGGCCAATGTCGGGCGAGTGATGGTTCTGTGCGGTCGCTCACGGGCCTGATTTTGACTGTTGGTTGACAGTCAACATAAATCGCAATATTATTTGGGCAATCGTTTGCGCAATAAGAAATTAGATGAAAAATGGATGCGCAATCGATTGTTCAAACTAGATGGCCGTTGTCGATCATTCAAGAGAAATGGCGAAGAGCCAGCCTGAAAAAATCAGCGAGCCAGGTGTGAGGCCATCAATATCTGGTTCGACCGGACGTAAGCATGGGTCGAAAACTTCCAAAGGAAATGAAATGCAGGTGACCAGAAAAACCCGATTGAGTGCGCAGGAGATAGAGCGCTTTCAAGAAGAGGGCCTCATGATTCCCGATTACCGGATTCCCGATCCATTGCTGGCGAAGATGCGGGACGAAGTCGACAAACTCATCGCGCTCAATCCGGAGGTGCGGCCGGAGCAACTATCCGGGGCACACAACCCCTGGGGGCAGAACGCCAAGATGGTGGGCACCCAGACATTCCTCGACTTCTGCCTCTTTCCGGAAGTCATCGATATGGTTGAGCAGTTGATTGGCCCGGACATCATCCTGTGGGGCAGCATGTTGTTCTGCAAGCCGGCAGGTACCGGTAGAGCAGTTCCGTGGCACCAGGACGGCCAGTATTGGCCACTGGACCCCCTGGCGACGGTCACCGTGCGGCTCGCGATTGAAGATTCCATCATCGAGAACGGATGTATGCGCTATATCCCGGGCTCGCATAAGAGCAAGGTGCTGGAACACCATGAACCCGTCGCCGGGACCGAGGCAGTGCTTGGGCAGGAACTGCGCACGATTGACGTAACCAAGGCTAAGGACGACATCCTTCTTGCCGGTCAGATATCGATCCATGACGTCTATCTGATTCATGGCTCGAATGAAAACCGCTCCGACAAGCGGCGCTCTGACTACGCTATCCGATACATGCCCGCAACGTCCCGCTACGTGCGCGACCCCGAGTTTCCGGCCAATGCAATGGCGTCCAAGGCGATGGACTACACCAGGCGACCGCTCTGGCTGGTCCGCGGAACGGACCGCGTCGGCAATGATTTTTCGACTGGACACGGGCCTCGTCAGTCGTGAAGGATCCAACCGCGTCTGACGTTGCTGGCATGTCGACCTGCAAGGCTGTCGCTCTCGACGAAGAGTCGACGTGACGTCACACAGACCGACATGCTGTATCGCCCGTTGCTGCTTCCTACCAACCCCGGAATTGACCGATGACATATTTGAACTCTGCCTACGCAAACCTTGACCGGCGCCGATGTGTTCGGCTGGCGACGGCCAATTCTGCACTCTGGCCCGTCACGGGCAGGGCTCCCGGGACCGCACCGCGCAGAGCGCGTGGGCTTGCGCCGCATGATGCAGTCAGCCGCGGTGTTGCCGAGGTGGCGGCATGAGCGCGCAAACCTTTCAACAGGCTATCCGATCGCACGTCTCTCCAGAATGGGCTGCAGAGTACGCGGCGATAGTGGGTGCCGAACATGTGCTTACGTCGATGCCGCATTTGCTGGCATATGCGCGCGACAGGCTCCCGTATGCAACGTTTCACCTGCGCGAAGGCAAACTACCGGGCACCTTGCCTTTGGCGATCGTCTGCCCCGCAAACGCCAGCGAACTGGCAGCGGTCGTCAAGCTGAGCCGGGCGCGGAAAACACCACTGATCCCTTTTGGTGCAGGCTCCGGTGTGCTGGGGGGCACGTTGCCGTTGGACCATGAAATCATCGTCGACCTCAAGCGGCTGAACCAGATCGTCGCGTTGAACGAAACCGACGCCTGCGTCACCGTTCAGGCCGGTATGAATGGAGGCCAGTTCGAGGCCTGGCTGAATGAGCGCAAACTCACCTGCGGTCACTATCCCCAGTCGCTTCATATGTCGACCGTGGGCGGATGGGCTGCATGCCGGGGAGCGGGACAAAATTCGAGCCGCTTCGGAAAAATCGAGGATATGGTCTTGGGCTTGACGGCTATCCTGCCAGACGGCCAGGAACTCCGTGTACGGTCAGTCGCACGCCGCGCGGTGGGTCCCAGCTTGAAAGATCTGCTGGTGGGTTCAGAGGGGGTGCTCGGGATCATCACTGAACTGACGCTGCGTGTCTGGAAACTGCCGCAAAAGCGTTATAGCGTGGTCATCGGATTTCCTTGCTTGCCCGAAGCTCTCGGCGCATTGCGCGACGTCATGCAAGCCGAGTTGCGTCCTGCGCTGGTTCGCTTGTATGACGAAGAGGAGTCGCGTCAACGCGGCGAATCCGCAGGAATCGACTCTGTGCGACCCATCATGGCCATGATGGAGTTCAGCGGCGTTGAACGGCTGGCAAAGGTCGAGCGTGATCTTGCAATGGACATCGTCGCCGCGCACGGTGGCAAACAAATCAAGGATGAGCCCTATCACCATTGGGTGGCCCATCGATTCGAATCGTATTCGCCGCAGTGGCAATCGCGCGACTACTTCATGGACACGATCGAAGTAACAAGCGCCTGGAGCCAGTTGCCGGAGTTGTATGCGCGTATCCGCAGTGGCATTCTGGGGCTCGCTGAAGGCACCCATTTCGGCACCCATTGGTCGCACGTCTACGCTGAAGGGGCCTGTCAGTACATGACTTTCCGGCTTCCGCCGATGGACACTGCGATCGGTCTGCGTCTTCACCACCGGGCCTGGGAGATCGCGCAAAGCGTCTGTCTGGAATTGGGCGGTTCGATCAGCCATCACCACGGTTCAGGCGTCTTCCGCAATCCGTGGATGGAGCAGGAGCTCGGTGGTGGCTTGTCCTTGCTACAGGCGATCAAGGACCACCTCGACCCGGACAACCTGTTTGTCCCCGGCAAACTGGGTCTGCGGCCGCGCCCCGGCGCAGTCGACATCCACAACAGGAAAGACGCGCAATGAATCAACACCGCGACATGCTGCGCTTTTGCGCTTGCTGCCCTAATCCGTGCAGGCGGGCCATTCCCGCAAATCATGAACGCCAAATTGAGTCGGAGACACCCTCCGCACTGGCTTTGATTGGCCTGTCACTGATCGACAGTCGCCTGGACTTCGACGCCGATGTGAGCGAGATGCTGTCGCACACCGACATGGCAAGACTCTGCCGGGCGGCATGCCCCTACGACCATGACATAGCAGGGGCGATCGACGGCCTGCGCAAGCACTACGAGGTCAAACCGTGAACGCATCAGCACAAGCATGCGTGATCGGAATCGACATCGGAGCCGGTAGTCTGAAAACAACTGTCGTCGATGCGCATGGTCGCGAATGCGCGAGCGCCTCGCGCGACTTTCCCACCCGTGCGCCGCATTCAGGTTGGAGCGAACAGGACCCCGAAGAATGGTGGCTATCCTTGTGCGATACCGTTCCACGCGCATTGGCCACGGCAGGAATGTCCGCAGGACAAGTGCGTGCTGTCAGCTTCAGCGCGGGCGCTCATACAGCCGTCCTCACAGATGCAAACAACCAGGTCCTGCGTCCTGCCATCCTATGGAACGACCAGCGTAGTGGCGCACAGGCGCGAGAACTGCAGGAGCGACACGGCGCACGTATTCTCGAACTGTCGCTCAATCGCCCCACGCCCACCTGGACGATGCCGCAACTGGGGTGGCTCCGCGAACACGAGCCCGATCTCTGTGCACAGGTGCGCCGGATCTACCTTGCCAAGGATTGGTTGCGGATGCGCCTGTGTGGTGAGTGGCATACCGATGTCACCGATGCGGTTGGCACCTTGTTGTGGGATTACGCAGGTCAGTGTTGGTCTGATGAGCTGTGCAAGCTGGTCGGCTGGAACCCTGAGACGCTTCCACCGGTCGTTTCTCCGACCACCGTCGTTGGCAAGGTCACGCCCGGGGCCAGTGCCGCGTCTGGCCTGCTTGCCGGCACGGCGGTTGTTTGCGGCACGTCAGATACATCATGCGAGTCCTACGGAGCTGGCTCTGACCGACCGGGCGCCGGGGTCGTCAAGCTGGCCACGGCCGGCACGGTCAGCATCATCGGAGACAAGCCGCATGTGCACCCGACCCTGATTAACTACCCGTTCGCCATTCCCGGACTCTGGTACACGATCACGGGCACCAACGGCTGCGCCTCTGCCCATCGGTGGTTACGCGATCGCTTCTTCATGCGCGCTGGCGACATTGGCTCGGAAGTATTCGCGCAGATGGACCAGCTCGCGGCCACAAAGCCCTTGGGTTCGGACGGCATGCTGTTCCACCCCTACCTGCAGGGCGAACGGGCACCCTATTGGGATCCGTTGCTGCGTGCCGACTTTGTCGGCATGACCACACGCCATGAACCTGGCCACTTCGTCCGCGCGCTATATGAGGGGATCGCCTTCTCCCTGCGCGATGTGCTCGGAGAATTCCGGGCACGTGGCTTGGACATGTCCGAAGCGCGCATCGTAGGCGGCGGCTCCCGCAGCGCTTTGTGGCGCCAGATCGTGGCCGATACGCTGGGCGTGCGCATCGTGTTGCCGGCAGTGACGGACGCATCGTTCGGCGCAGCCCTGCTCGCTGGTGTGGCAGCTGGCCTGTTCGCAGACGAACAAACAGCGGCCGGGCATGGCAAGGCCAGTCGCGTCATACACGAGCCTAACCCCGCGGCCGTGCGCCGTTACGAGGACTTGTTCGGCCTGTACAAAGAAACCCAGTCCCGGTTAGCTGACATCAACCATCGCCTGCATGCGTTCGCGCAAGGCCAATAAGCCCATGGCACCCGGAAACTGGGCGCTCCCGATTCTTCTCACGGCCTGTAATTTGCGGCCGCGGCTCGCGCCAGATCATTCCTTCGTTTCATGTCAATTCCAGGAATCGGAAAAAATATGCTGAGAGTTTTTGGTGCTCCACACCGTTACGTCCAAGGCCCGAATGCGCTTGCGCAATTAGGCGAACTGATCGGCATGTATGGAAAAAAACCATTGGTTGTCGTGGACGAATTCGTGGAAAGACTGCTGCGCCAGGATGTGATGTCCGGCCTGGGCGCGCTGGCCAAGGAATCGTTGCTCGTCGTGTTTCAAGGCGAATGCACCAGCAACGAAATCAGTCGCATCGCGGGTCTGGCGCGCGGCTGCGATGTCGTCATCGGTGTCGGTGGTGGCAAGACCATCGACACGGCCAAAGGCGTGAGCATGTCGCTCGGGGCGCGCGTGGCAATCGTTCCAACTGTCGCATCGAACGATTCTCCGACCAGCCGTCTCGCCGTTCTCTACACAGATCAGCACATATTGTCGGAAGTGCGGCTGATGGCGACCAACCCGGATCTGGTGCTCGTCGATACGTCAATTATTGCGCGCGCGCCACGTCGCTTCTTTGTCGCGGGTATCGGCGACGCGCTGTCCAAGAAATTCGAGGCCGCGCAGTGCTTTGCCGTGCAAGGACCGAATTTTTACAAGGCACAGGCCCCGTATCTGGCCCAGGTTCTGGGGGACGCTTGTTACGCCACGATCCGTGCGCATGCGCAGGACGCTCTGCGTGCACTGGACCAACAAACCCCCGATGACGCGTTCGAGCGCGTGGTGGAAGCCACCATTTTGCTTTCGGGTCTTGCGTTTGAAAGCGGCGGGCTGTCCATTGCGCATTCGATCTTGCGGGGCTTTTCTGTCATCGAATCGCTCAACGGCGCACTGCATGGCGAACAGGTCGCCTTCGGGCTGATAGTACAACTGGTGCTGGAAGGCAGAAGCGACGCCGAAATCGAGGAGATGCTGAACTTCTATGCTCGTATTGGCTTGCCCCGCAACCTCGCCATGCTGGGGCACCCGGGTGCCGCCACCGATATTGCAGCCGAGATCGCCCACCATACCTGGGCAACAGCACCCTACGTACGCCACTTGGCCGCGCCGGTGGATGCCGAACGCATCCAGGTGGCGCTCGTTCGGGCAGACCGAATGGGCTCTCACCCATTTTCTTGACGTTTTTCAACCACGATAAAAGGAGATATTCATGATCAAATTTCTAAAGCGTCGCAGTGCCACTCTGGGGATACTACTGCTCGGACTGGCCTCGGCGTTCGACGGCAGTGCGCAGACATGGCCAAGCCGAAATATCACGATCGTCGTGCCCTATGCCGCAGGTGGCGTTACGGACGCCATGGTGCGCGAGGTGGCGCGCAAGATGTCCGATGATCTCGGCCAATCCGTGATCGTGGACAACAAGCCTGGGGGCGGAACCATGATCGCGGCGCAATTGGTGGCCAACGCCCAACCTGATGGCTACACACTGTTAGCTAATGTTGGGGCAAACATGGTGACGGGTCCCCTGCTGCAACCGACACCGAATTTCGATCCACTGGTCAACCTGACGCCCGTGGCGTTATTAACGGCAAATCCGCTTATTCTGGTCGCCCACAAGAGTACAGGTCTCAACACAATGGCCGATGTGCTGGCTGCGGCGCGTGCCAAGCCGGGCACGCTGGCGATCGCGTCATATGGTGCTGGAACACCCTCCCACCTCGCGATCGAACTGCTAAAAATCACGGCGAAAATTGATGTCATTCACGTACCCTACAAAGGATCGGCACCGGCGATGATTGACGTCCTGGGCGGCCGGGTACCGCTCCTGATGGATGTGTTGCCGAGCCACATCAACACTATGGCCCAAGGCATCATGGTTGGCATTGCCGTGGGGCAGAAGTCACGTTCCGGGTTGGCCCCGCAGGTGCCGACCTTTGCCGAAGGCGGACTGGCTGGAATGGACCTCAGCACTTGGGTGGGTTTGGCTGCGCCGGCTGGAACGTCCGTCGACATCGTGAACAGGATCAGTCTGGCTGCGTCGCGTGCCATCAACGACCCTGACCTCAAGAAGAAGATGGCAGATCGGGGCATGAGCATGGTTTACGCATCCCCAGCGGACTTCGGAAAATTGATCCGGTTGGATATCCAGCAGGCGGCGATGGTCATCAAGAACGCCAACATCAAGCTCGACTGAGCACATTCCGTGCGCCAGGCGCACGGATCCCCAAAGGGCATTGACCACAGGACAAGCAAATGACAGATTCCCTCCCTGCCGAAGCCTTCCATGGCGTCATCGGATCGACATATCAAAAATCCAAACCGTCATGGCCTGCAGGCGTGAAGGCCCGCTCAGGAGCGCCCAATGTCGTGCTGCTGGTTCTGGACGACATCGGCTACGCGCAACTGGGCTGTTATGGCTCAGACATTCGTACGCCGCGTATCGATGCGCTCGCCGCCGGTGGGGTGCGCTTCACCAACTTCCACACCACGTCGATGTGCTCGCCCACGCGAGCCGCGTTGTTGACGGGACGGCATCATCATGCGGCCGGAATGGGGGCCATCGTCGAGTGGTCCACCGGTTACCCCGGTTACCAGGGCCTGGTAACCAAACGCGCCGCCACGCTTGCGGAAATCCTTCGAACACAGGGCTATAACAACCATGCGGTGGGGAAATGGCATCTGATGCGGATGACGGACGCCACAGCGGCCGGCCCCTTTGACTATTGGCCTTTGGGACGCGGATTTGACCGTTATTACGGCTTCTTGAGTTCGTTGACCGATCACTGGAACCCTGAACTCTTCTGCGATAACCATCCGATCTCGAAGCCGCAAAAGCCCGGCTACCACCTCACCGAGGACCTGATCGACAAGTCGATCGAGTACATACGAGATCAACAATGCGCCGCGCCTGACAAACCCTTCTTCAGCTACGTTGCACTGGGCGCCTGCCACTCACCGCACCACGTCCCCCAGAAATATATCGATCGCTACAAGGGACAGTACGACCAGGGTTGGGACGAGACGCGCAAGAAGTGGTTCGCACGGCAGCTCGAGTTGGGGGTCATTCCACCGGATACCGAGTTGACAAGCAGAAACCCGGAGGTCAGGGCGTGGGAGGACCTCGATGCCGATGAAAAGCGTGTCTGTGCGCGGATGCAGGAAGTGTTTGCCGGCTTTCTCGAGCACACGGACGAACAGGTGGGAAGGCTCGTGGACTACCTCGAGAGCACCGGCATTATGGACAACACGATTTTCGTTGTAATGTCAGACAACGGTGCCAGCGACGAGGGTGGCGATCTGGGCAATGTGAACATCCGCAAGCACTACGCGTTCGTCGAGGAAACCATTGAGGAACTGCTGCAGAACATCGACAAGCTTGGCACCGAGTACACCTATAACCATTACCCGAAAGGCTGGGGTTACGCCGGTAACACGCCGTTGAAGTGGTTCAAAATGGATACCCACGGTGGGGGCATTCGCGACCCGCTGATCGTGCATTGGCCAAAAGGAATCACAGACAAAGGGGCGTTGCGGAACCAGTATCACCACTGCGTCGACTTTGTGCCGACTGTGCTCGAGATACTGGGAGTCGAGGCGCCAAAGATCCATCAAGGCATTCATCAGCTGCCGATCCACGGAACCAGCATGGCCTACGCCCTGAATGACGGCAGCGCGCCCACAACGAAGAGAGTTCAGTATTTCGAGATGCTGGGAGATCGCGGGCTATGGTGCGACGGATGGAAAGCCGTCACGCGGCACAAGAAGGGAGAGGATTTCGAAAACGATGAATGGGAGCTTTATCACCTGGAAGAGGACTTTTCCGAAAGCCGCAACCTTGCCGCACAGCATCCGGAAAAGCTGCGCGAGTTGGTCGCCATGTGGTGGACGGAAGCTGGGCGGTATGACGTGTTACCACTGGACGACCGCGACCGCGAACGCACCGCAGCGAGTTTGCGCGCCACAAGTCGCAACCGCTATGTCTATCGGAGCGGTATGGCGCGCATCGACCGGCTGTCTGCACCCAACGTCGCTAATCGGTCGTACCGCATACGGGCGGACATCCGGGTGACGTCGAACGGCATGCAGGGCGTGTTGTTCGCCGCTGGCGGTCGATTTGGCGGTTACGTGCTGTTCATGCTGGACGGGTACCTCGTCCATGAATACAACTGTGGAGGAGAGCGGAGACTTGTCGTGAAGTCTTCTGAGCCACTCGCCCTTGGACCGCACGAAGTCGGATTCGAGTTCAAAAAGACGGGATCTTTGCAGGGCGTCGGGACTTTGGTTGTCGATGGGGCGGCAGTAGCTACGCTGCCGATGGCGGATATGTGGCCCCTACTGCCAAATGCCACGGGCGTACATTGCGGACGTGATGACGGCAGCCCTGTGAGCGAGAGTTACGCCTGTCCCAATGCATTCACAGGCGAATTGATGCAAGTCGTCGTGGAAGTGGATGACGACCAGCAGATCGACTTCCTCAAGGAATATCACGCCGCGTTGTCTGACGATTGAGCTTTGCTTCGTCACAGGCCGACCTGGCAGGGTCCGTAGCTGCGGCCATGCCTGCAACAACTTCGGTTCCGCACATACTCTTGGGGAGGGAGTAAAGGGGGTGCCTACGCACACATCAGCCTGTCACGGTTGGCGCCCGCAGACCGAGTGCAGCTGCGTCTGGCCATGCCGCGCACACGCGGCATGGCGCTATAGAATCCAAAGCACGATGACGCGACCAAACTCTCACCGGGGACCACCAAGCCTGCAGGATTCGGGGTGCTGAGGGTGCGTGCCGCCAAGTTGGCCGATGTCGCGGCCGCGGCGGAAGTGGACATATCCACTGTTTCACGGGTTCTGAACAATGACACGGCGCATCGGGTCGCGGCACTGACGCGCGAGCGCGTTGTTGCAGCCGCAGCGGCCCTGGGCTACCGCCCCAATCCATTGGGCCGTGGACTGCGTACGTCGCGTACCTACTCGTTGGGCATCTCGATACCGCAGTTGGAAAACCCGGTTTTTGCGCAGATTGTTCTGGGAGCGGAGGCCGCCGCTCGAAAGCGTGGCTATTCGTTGCTCATATCCCATGTCCAAAGCCTGGCAAACGAACCTGGAGTCTTCGAACGCCTGGAATTGACGAGCCGGATGGATGGCTTGATCGTCTCCACCCTGGAGGAGGACAAGTTCATGCGCGCAGCGTTGGCAAGAACCTCGCTTCCGATTGTGCTGGTGAACCGTAGAATTCGGGGCGTCCCCAACAGTGTTGTGTTTGATGGCAAGGCAACCGCGCTTCTCGCAACGGAAAGGTTGACCAAGGCGGGGCATCGAGGCATCGGTTTCCTGGGAGGTCGTCTGACCGGTTACAACGGCCTGGCCAGGGTCGATGGCTACAAACAAGCCTTGTTCGCCGCCGGCATTACCGCCGACCCGTCATGGATCGTGGCAGCGGGATATACCGCCGAAGGCGGCGAGAAAGGTATGAACCACCTACTCAACCACGCAAGCCCCCCGCTGACAGCCGTGGTCGCAGCGACATTGTTGACTGCTGCGGGCGCGTTGCGCGCGTTACACGCGCGGGGTCTGCGAGTGCCAGAGCAGATGTCGATCGTTAGTATCCAGGATGCCGAACTCGGGCAACTCTTCTATCCCCAACTCACGACGGTCAAGATGCCCTTGCTGGAAATGGGAGCGATCGCAGCAGACGGATTGATCGACGTGATCGAGAATGGAATCGGCTCAGTCTCCCGAATCCTGGCGCCTGACGGTTTGGTAGAACGCCAGTCGGTCGCTCCTCCACCTATTTGTTGATCTTGCGGCGGCGGCACGCCGTGGCATTTCGACGCTCCAATAATTGCGGCAAGAATGCCAGCGTGAGAGTGTGCGGGGATGAGCCACACGGGTGCACCCCGTCGTGGGTATCGTCAATTGTCTCTGACGCTGCGAGCCGGCCGGCACCCGTCAATGCGTTGTGGCCGGCGCAGCATCTGCGAGGGCCTGTGCCCAGGTCTCCCGCAACCAGCTAGTGTAGTGTTGCAATCTTGTGGGAACGTATTTCGCTACGGCCTCTCCAATGGTTTATTACGGACGATTGCGGAGAAAGAATGTGCGAGTTGCCCCTCAAATTGAGTTGACCAACGATGAGCGCGCCGAGCTCACCCAGCTGGTTCGGTCCAAGCTCACCAGCGTGCGCCTGTCCCAGCGTGCACAGATCGTGCTGCTGGCAGCCGATGGCCTGCAAAACATGGATATCGCCGAGCAATTGGGCATAGGACGCATACAAGTGGCTCGCTGGCGCGAGCGCTACATCCGGCTGCGCTTGGCCGGCATTGAGCGCGACTTGCCGCGCGGTGCGCCGCCGGTGAAGGTGGACAGCGCACGCCTGGTGGAATTGACCACGCAAACCAAGCCAGAGGTGGCCACACACTGGAGCACGCGCACGATGGCCGCGCAACTGGGCGTTAGCGCGGCAAGCGTATCGCGGCACTGGCGCGCCAGCGGGCTGAAGCCCCATATCGTTCGCGGCTTCAAGGTCTCCAGGGACCCCAAGTTCGTTGAAAAGCTCGAGGACATCGTGGGCCTGTACATGTCGCCTCCCGAGCATGCCATCGTGCTGTGCTGTGACGAGAAAAGCCAAGTGCAGGCACTGGACCGCACGCAGCCCGGACTGCCGATGAAAAAGGGGCGCGCCCAAACCATGACCCACGATTACAAGCGCAACGGCACCACTACATTGTTTGCCGCGCTCAACGTGCTCGACGGCCAGGTGATCTCGCAATGCCAGCAGCGCC
>Ga0209491_10008829_pt1 | contig 12607 bp, 7 predicted proteins | sample BON02_FD_187213 | JGI IMG/M metagenome (GOLD analysis project Ga0209491, IMG submission 187213) | Freshwater microbial communities from Lake Bonney liftoff mats and glacier meltwater in Antarctica - BON-02 (SPAdes) (version 2) | ecosystem: Environmental > Aquatic > Freshwater > Ice > Glacier... | reverse complement strand
ATTTGTGCGCGCCGTGAGAGGGGCGCGCGCGGCGTGACCACGAGTCCCGGGCTGCGGCGGCCGTCCTTGGGCGACGATGTCGCAGCTTGGCTGCTCTCGTATGGCGCCGTATTGGAAGCTGCCATTGCAACCGCCACTTTGCCACCGCCGCGCTCGACGCTGCCCAGAAGAGCGGGGGAGGGGGCGCCCGGTTGGTGGACACTATAGAGACGTTACGGGCCGCGGGGCCGTTGCGGCGCCGGCGCTGCGGCGCCTCGCGTCGGATACGGCAGCGACCGGCGCGGCGCGGGCCGGGCGGCGCCTAGGTTGCGCCGGCACATGCGATGTGGGCCTGGAGGGAGGCGCAGCGGGCAGAGGGCGGTCGCGCAAAGTGCGCGAGGTTGAACTTGTGCTGCTGCACCGCGGCCGCGCCATGGATTTCGCGGTCGGCTTGTCACCATTTCAGGACGGCATCGCCGCTGCTGGCGCTGTCGGTGGCCGCGGGGGTGGTACGTGCAGTGGACTTGGTGTGGACGCGGCCGGGCCGCCGCGCGAGGCCGCTGGAGGGGGGGGCGCGGTCGATTTGGGGCTATCGATGATTTTGTTTTTTTGCATGCCGGTGCATGGTTCCCGCCTTTTGCGAGGACGCGCGCGGCGCCTGGGAGACGGCAGCCTCCGGCACGCTGCATCACGGGTTGTGGGGCGTCCGTGCGGGGCCAGTGCCGGCGATCCGGTCCGGCACCATGGCGTTGTTTGGGGGCAGCGGCGGGCGAGGGAGTCGAGCGGGTTGTTCGGTCGCAGCCGCAGGGCCGCAGACGAAGCGTCGATTTGGCGACCGTCTGGCTCCATTACGACGGCGGAATCGCGGTCTTCGACGCTGGCTCGACTGGCAGGGGTATGGGGGGTGGTTGGGGCGTGGGTGGGCGCATCGGGGCTGCGGAGGGAGGCCGCCAGGCGGCTCCCAAGGCCGAGAAAACGCTTTTTGGGGGTCGACCCCCCCCCGGTATTTTTCCGTTGGGGTCACGTGACCAGACCCCAGAATATTTTTGGCTGATTGTTTCGACCCCTGTGCGTGGACATGGCATATGGGTTGCGTATGAGCCGCTTGGGAGCCTCTGAGGAGTGCTACATCGCTCATAACGTTCACTTATGCCCAGATTTGGCGAAAAAGCCCAATGTGATATATAGATATAGATATAGATTCCGATACATAGGGGAGCTCAGGTGCCTCCTACACGGCACAAGGCAACCGGCACCAGTACAACACGACTAACATGGTCTCCAAGAAAAGTGAAAAGTGTATTAGAAACCCCCAGACTGCCCCGACCGACGCGCCTAATGAAGGACAGCGCCCAATCGCCCAGTCGCACGCGCGCGCGTCGCTCAACCAACTCCACCTATGTCGGCTCGTGCGCCTTGCCACGGCTCCCGTGGCTTGTGGGGATTTGTCGTCGTCGCATGCCCATGCCGCTGCCGTGAGTTCACGTCAGGGCGTCACGGCACGGGCTGCTTCAGACTTCAGAGGGCGGGCGGACGATAGCGCGTCGGTGGTTTCTTGACCGCCTTCTCGAGCCACTTGGCCACTTGGTCGACGTAGCGCTGCTGGGCTGGCGGAAGAGTTCCCCCGCTGCTCAGGTAAATCAGGAGCCCGACCCCGGCAGAGGCACCCACACGCAGGACGGGCGACACCGCGCGCTTCAGCGCTGCCAATGGGCCCATTTTGGAGGCGGCGCTGCTCGACATCCACGACGCGGGGATGCCACTCGACGGGCGCGTGATGGACCGGTCAATGATTACCGCCGCGCGCTGCGGATTCAGCCGCTCCATCTCGTCGGGCAAGTAGCCGAGCTGTAGGAGCTGCGACTTCATGCGGCTCGTCACCATGAACTGCATCGAGGCGGGGCCCCGGTTGGATGGAGCGCGAGGTGCCGGGCGCGTCCCACCGGCGGAAGGACGCGGCGTCGGCCGCTGCGAGGCTGAAGGCAGTCCCAACACAGGCTCAGCGCCGTTCGTGTCCATTGCCGCCGCGGCGTCGTGGACGTCGTCGAAGTCTCCCTCGTCAGCTTCAGCCTCACTCTGGGAGGTGTCGCCAGGTCCAGGCGAAACGCCGGAGAGGCGGGTCGGGCCGTTGGGCGTAGAGACGGCACGCACAACCGCGGCGACAAGGAGGAGCCGGAGTAGCATTCGACTCGGCGTGGACGGCTGGGGAGGCGGCTAGGCGGGCGCGCCGGCGCTTCGGCGTGGGCTTCGCGTGAGAGCGTTGGCCAATAATTGGCCGACTCGGCCAAAAATAGAAAAACGTTACAAATCGGCGGCCACAAAGCAGCTTGGCCGGGCCGCGGCGAAGGCGGCGCCAAGCCTAGGCACTGATTACTCGTACACAGGCCCAGACGCTTGGGGAAATTGGGCTCCGGGGCGATGGCAGCAGCTGCGGACGGGGACCTTGAGGCCGCGGCGCTGTGTGCCAGAGACCTGGCTGCCAGCGCTGCGACGTCCGTGGCCGGCCCCGTCGCCGCCTCGCGCCCCGCCTCCGGCTCGGTCTCATCCGGCTACCGCCTCTCCCTTTTGGAGAACACGACGGAGGTGCGCAAGGCGACGGATGTGGAGCTGCTGACCAAGCTGCAGGAGGTGACGGGGCGCATACAGCGCGAGCTCGAGACGCGCGCGGCGGCGCTTGCGGCGCGGCAGGCCATGTTCGAGCGCGATACGGAGGCGCAGCGTGCGATGCTCGTGGCGAGGGAGTTTGAGGTGATGCGGGGCACCGACCGGCTCCTGAAGGAGCAGGAGGCATGGCTGGGCGCTCGCCACACGTCGGAAGAGGCCCAAGTGGACCAGCAGACCATGGTACGGATTCTGGCGGGCGGCGTCGCCTTCACCTCCACCGCCGCGGTGCTGATGCGGCGCGAGCCGGCCTCGGCGCTAGCCCTGCTCGTCCAGAAGCGATTGGCGGCGCGTGTGGCCTTCTCACCTCACGTGTCGCTCGCTGGGTCCGCGGCTGGCTTGGCGGTCGCTGCGGGTGGCGAGCGCAGCGCGCAGGCGAGTCCGGCACCCCTCGGCGTTGACAGAAAGGAGGGCGCCTCCTTGGACCCGCAGCAAGAGGGCGGGGCGCAAACCGACTCCTCGGGAAACAGCAGGCTTGCGGCTTCCTCCTCCGCGAGTGTGCCGCTGGAGCTGGTGCTGGACCGCGACGCGGGCACCGTCTCATTGTTGCTCGAGTGGCTGCGCGACGGCGAGCCCATGCTGCGCGGAATGCCCCCCTCGGTACTACGCCGGCTGGAGCGCGAGGCGGCGCATTGGGGGATGCGCGTACTGGCGGCGCAGTGCGCGTCTGGGTTGGGCGCGGCGGGCGCGGCAGGCGACGACGAGCGCCACCACGCCTTTCTGCTCTCGCAGCTAGCGGACGCGGCGGGCTCGGCCGCCGTCGCCCGCGTCGTGGTCAGCGAGGTGTGGCAGTGGCTCGCCGAGGCGGCTCCGCGCCGTGCGATTGCGTGCGCGCCCCGCGAGGAGGTGGGGCGCGACGAGCCCGGCGGCGCGAGCGACCGGCGGCCGCCCGCTGTTCTCGACGCGCTGGCTGCGGCGCTCGAGACGCACAGGGCCGACGGCGCGCTTGCCCGCTCGGCGCTCGGCTGCTGCGCGCTGCTTGGTGCGAGCTGCGCCCCGGCCCGGACCGCGCTCCACAGGCTCCGCCCACGGCTGGAGGCGGCCATGGACCGGGTCGAGGCGCTGGCGCTGGCGCTCGAGAGCGAGCCGGCGGGCGCCGAGTGGGTGCAGGCGGGCGCCGAGGCGCAGCGGCTGAGGCGCGTGCTTAGGCTGTGCAAGTGAGGAGGGAGGTGATTGTGTAGTTCTTATATACTTGTCATAACAAACTGTAACACCAAGCACACAAGACGAAGACGTGTGTATATATCGTATATATCCATATACATATACATATATGCCAAATAAAGAGAGAAAGAGAAAGAGAATTTAATAGAATTTTGAAAAGCAGAGAAAGAGAGCATTATGCGAGCATTCAACAGCTTCAAATTCAGGTCATCGTCATCGTCATCACAGCACACACATACACATACACGGCACGAGACCACACACAAAAAACACAGACAACCACAACTTCATGCATGTATGATACTATGTATGTGGCGATTGAAAGAGCACTCAGAGGTGATGATCGTATACCGTTGCCGTTATGCGTTGTGCACCCTTTTTCAAATAAACATTTGCATTCACGTGAACGTTTGTCGTCGGCAAGTTGGCGGGCGAGTGTGTGTCGCATCTTTTTTTGCGCACCAACGCCGCCCCCACACCAACCGCTATGCGCAAGACCACTCTCCTGCCGCTTGTGCTCGTGGGGCTGGCCGTCTGCCTCGCAGTGTTCAGCTTCGTTCGGTCGCTCTACACGACGCGAAACGCCGAGAGCGCGCGGGTCCGCCAGCTGCACCAGGAACTGGTCCAGGTTCAGCTGCGGTTGCGGGAGCAGGAGCGGTTGCTTCACGGCGGGACGACGGAGCGGCCGAAGCCAGCGATCGGCCACGTGTACACGCACAGCATCGCGACGATGCCCGTGCGGAGCGGCGACTGGGCGATGATGACCTACGCGACGGGCGGCGTGCACGAGATGCTGCAGAACTGGGTGCTGCACATCCAGCGGCTCGGCGTGCCCATCCTCGCCATCGCAATGGACGAGCAGGTGGCGGCGCAATGCAACGCGCAGCGCTTCGACTGCCTCGACTGGTCGCGGACGGCCTCGTCGCTCGACAGCGCCTACGTGCGCGGCGACGAGTCGGGGTTCCGCAAGCTGGGCGTGCGCAAAGTGGACGCGCTGCTCGCAGTGCTGCGTGCAGGCGTCAACGTCGTCCTCTCCGACGTCGACTGCGTCTGGTCGCACGACCCGGGCCCGATCGTGCGCGGCGAGGCGCCCGGGTACGCGCACTTTGCGCAGGCAGACCTCATCGCTGCCACCGACTGCATGAGCACCGAGGCGGACCACAAGGACGCGGGTTGCTTCAGCGGCCTCATCGACAAGAACACGGGCGTGCTCGCGATTCGCGCGACGCGCAACGGGATCGACGTGATGGCCGAGTGGCGCGTCCGGCTGGCCGTCGGCCAGAAGAACGAGCAGGACCAGACCACCTTTATGGATCTGGTCGACGGCAACGGCCGCGGCCACCGCTGGGGAATGACAAACCCACAGCGGAGCGAGTGGATGCAGTTCGCGGCGGGCTGGTGCGGCTCCTCCAAAGGCAGCCTCGGCGCGCGCGGCTACGCGCACCGCGCTACCGCGGAGGTTCCGGTCGAGGGCGAGCGCGACCTGTTCGACGTGTGCATCCCAAACGTGACGCGCACGCTCAAGATGGGCGTCTTCCGCATCACCGATGTGGCCGGCGGCCACGCCTTCTTCGTGCAGAACCTCCAGTCGCTCACCGGCAAGTGGCCGGCCGCCGTGCACGCGACGTACCAGTTTGGAGACCAGGTGCGCAGCACCTTGTCCCTGCGCTCTCTCGGCCGCTGCAACCGGACAAAGAGAAGCCCACTGTCAGGCGCCGGGAGCGCCTCGTTTGCATCGGGTCGTTCATATATATATATATATATATATATATATATATATATATATATATGTATATATATATATATATATATATATATATGTATGTATATATATATATATATATATATATATATATATATATATATATATATATATATATATATATATACCCCCTCCCCCCCCGCACTGCACCTCCGCGCTCTGGCGGCTCCCCGCCACCGCCTCCGCGTCACTCACGCCCCCTTCGCCCTGCCGCCGCAGTCGGACTACCCCTTCGGCAAGCGCCAGCGGTTTCGCGACTGGGGCCTCTGGCTGGTCGACTCGGACCAAGCCTCCATCGTGGGCCGCCGGTATCTGGTGCTGGAGGAGGACGCGCCCGCCGACGCGGCGCCGTGGGTCTGCGAAGGGCGCGGCAACCTCTGCTCGGCGGAGGAGCTGCACGTGCGCGGGCGGCAGCACGTGGAGCACCTCACGCGGCTGCGGCAACGGCTCGCGTCGGGAGTAGCGCTCGCACGTGTGCTCAACCGCACGCTGGTGCTGCCCACCTTTTACTGCTACTGCGACAAGTTTTGGCACCGGCTCAAGGCGTGCGTCATTGCGGACGCTGCGGACGGCGCGCAGCCGCTGCCGTTCGTATGCCCGATGGACCACGTGCGCCAGCGGCCTACACCCGAGCGCGTATATATATATATATATATGTATATATATGCACACACACACACATATACATATATATATATGTATACATATATATATATATATATATATACTGCCTCTGACCACTGCGTGCACCGGCCCTGCTGCCCCGTCCCTTGCGCACCCCCTGCTGAGCCCGCCTGCGCCCTTGCCTCAGATCCTGGACGTATCCATGTGGCACGGCACCTCGCAGGCGCGCACGGCGCGCCCCGTGGCGGGAAGCCTCGCCACGCGCCAGGACGGGCCGTGGAGCGAGGGCATTCCCTTCCGCGGCGCGTATTGGCTGAGGCGGCTGGGCAACCACCCATCCGTCGGACTCTCCGTCGCGACGCTCGCCACCGCGCCGCCCGCGCGAGCCGGAATGGCTCTCAGCCCCTCGCTGCTCCAGTCGTCGCTGAGCAATCCCACCCCCGGGAATCGCGTCGAGGGCGGCGCGGCGAGCCACGTCTACGTGTCGGGCGACTACGGGCCGCACCTGGTGGTGGAGCAGGGGAGGAGCGACGCGCAGCTGCGGTCCGCGCTGGCTCCGTACGAGCACGTGAGCTTGCTCAAGGTGTCGCTCTCGGACGCGGCGGCGCTGCTGCGCTGCTACAGGGACGGGGTGGAGGCGGCCGAGGTGCGGCGGCTGGTGGGCTTCGCCTTCAAGGCGGAGTGGTGCTACCGGCCCATCGAGATGACCGAGGAGTGGACGCGCGTCGAGCGCAAAGGCAAGCCGAAGAAAGGCGACGAGCCGTGGTGCGTGTGGGGGTTCAGCGAGCCGACCACGCCAGGCACCTGCAGCGCTTGAGAGCTTCTGGCGCGGCGCTCTCTGGCGCACGGCGTGTTATTATAGCTCGGGTCTCGTGGCGTGTGCACGCGGTGCGGCGCCTGCGCGTGCCTCTGCCCCCCCCACGTATATATATGTGTTTGTAGCGGAAGAACGCAACCTGGCCTCCCCCTCCCCCCTGTGCCCTGTAATGTAGAGTAGGGCTAAGGCTAAGGCCCTTTCCCTTTATAATTGCCTTTTTATCCCCCTTATATTATTTTTTTGACATATATAGTATCATATAGCATATACGCTACTATATATAATTTATATTATATATTTTTTAATGAAATATTATATATATATATAAATCTCGAAAACCGGCTCACCCCCCCCCAAATTATAACAACCGCCCACACCCGCCGCTGGAAATAGAAATATTGAAGACAAAACTCATCCTCCACATAAACATACACCACCACCTCCCACACATATATTATACATATCCATCATATCCATACTTACACACCATATACCATCACACCGCAGCACGCACGCGGCGAAGCCACCAAAAAGCAGAGTGGGCGTCCTGCACTGGGCAGCTCAGCCGTTCGCCGGCGAGGCGCTCGAGCACTGCGCTCAGAAGCACTTGCGGTGGACGATGGACGGCCCCGACTCGTCGTACTCCTGCTTGGAGATCCACATCTGCTGGAAAGTGGAGAGCGACGAGAGGATGGAGCCGCCGATCCAGACCGAGTACTTGCGCTCCGGCGGCGCGATGATCTTGATCTTCATCGAGGCGGGCGCGAGCGCGGTGATCTCCTTGGACATGCGGTCGGCGATGCCCGTGTACATGGTGGTGCCGCCCGAGAGGACGATGTTGGCGTAGAGGTCCTTGCGGATGTCGACGTCGCACTTCATGATGGAGTTGTAGGTGGTCTCGTGGATGCCCGCGTTCTCCATGCCGAGGAAGGAGGGCTGGAAGAGCGCCTCGGGGCAGCGGAAGCGCTCGTTGCCAATGGTGATGATCTGGCCGTCGGGCAGCTCGTACGACTTCTCGAGCGCCGACGACGAGGCGGCGGTCTGCATCTCCTGGTCGAAGTCGAGCGCCACGTAGGCGAGCTTCTCCTTGATGTCGCGCACGATCTCGCGCTCGGCGGTGGTGGTGAAGGAGTAGCCGCGCTCGGTGAGCAGCTTGACCAGCCAGTCGGTCAGGTCGCGGCCGGCCAGGTCGAGTCGCAGGATGGCGTGCGGCAGCGCGTAGCCCTCGTAGATGGGCACGGTGTGCGAGACGCCGTCGCCCGAGTCCATCACGATGCCGGTGGTGCGGCCCGACGCGTAGAGCGAGAGCACCGCCTGGATCGCGACGTACATGGCGGGCACGTTGAACGTCTCGAACATGATCTGCGTCATCTTCTCGCGGTTCGCCTTGGGGTTGAGCGGCGCCTCGGTCAGCAGGACCGGGTGCTCCTCGGGCGCCACCCGCAGCTCGTTGTAGAAGGTGTGGTGCCAGATCTTCTCCATATCGTCCCAGTTGGTGACGATGCCGTGCTCGATCGGGTACTTGAGCGTCAGGATGCCGCGCTTGGACTGTGCCTCGTCGCCGACGTACGAGTCCTTCTGGCCCATGCCCACCATGACGCCGGGCTGGCGCGGCCGCCCGATGATGGACGGGAAGACCGAGCGCGGCGCGTCGTCGCCCGCGAAGCCGGCCTTGCACATGCCGGAGCCGTTGTCCACAACCAGAGCCGCAACTTCGTCGTCAGCCATGGCTCGCGAGGGAGGTTGGAGGTTTTCCTGTGCGGGGCGCGGGGCGGGGGATGGGGGTGAGGTGCGGCGCGCCGTGGTGGGCGGGCGCGCGCGCGGCCGCGTTGCCTGGCGTGCGGTTGGCGTGCGTCGGCCACCTTACGAGTTTTTCACGCGGTTTTTTCGAGCGCCCACAAATAGAACATAACAAAATAGAGCCACAAGCGGCGCTAGAAGTGACCAAAATAGCTCCGTCAGTGGCGGCCGTTGGACCCTGTCCGATGTGTGATCCCAGCTTGATGTTGAGCTCGACACCGTGCCGAACAGGCCTGACGATCTCGACGGGTTCGTCGGCGAACGAGAACATGGCAACGCTGAGTGCCGTCTCGGCACTGCAGGTGCGCGGCCGGCGACGCCGCCGCTTGTTGAGCCTCTGTTGCTGACGCGGATTTGTTATCCCGGCCTGGCAGGAGATGTCGTGCTCGCCGCACCGGATGCACGTGCCACGTGCGTTCACTGAGAGTGCGCTGTTGACCAAGAGGGGGATCCTGCAACCGACGCCCACGGACTCGGCAGAGAGTGTGAGTTCGGAGGCGACTACGCTGCACGCTGGTGCCTCGCCATCGTCGGCATCATCGCCGGGAGGGCAGCGGTTGAGGCTTCTAAACTACATCGTTTTAGGCCAGGTGCACGCGCCGGCCCGAGCCGTCGCCTGGCCCGCTCGTCGTGCCATCTAGCACACGTGAGCACTAAGCATGTCCGCTCATTACCTCGCACACCCGTAAAACAGGATCCGACGCAGGATCAGCGGCCGGCCAGCCAGCCCTGTTCACTCGACGACGCACCCCTGTCCGCAAGAAGGAGCTCCCGGGCGGCCAAGGGCGACCGCTTCTCGCCGTTTGAAGACGCGCAGGTGACGGCTGCCCGAGAGCGTATAATACACACGGGAGCCCGCACAGCGTGTCACCCACACACGTGTCCCGCACTCTACTTCAGGCGTTGGGCAGCTTCGGCCCGGCAGGAGCCGGGGGAGACGAATTGGAGGTGGGCGCCCCGCCCCTCCCCGCCCGCGTGCCTTGCTAATGAACTGACCTCCCGGCCGCCCCTGCAGGTGCACTCCCCGTCTGACCGCAAGCGAGTGCGCGGCCGTGGGGCGGGATCCTCAACGGCGGCGGAGCCTCCGTCCATGGAGGAGGATGGCGCGGGGCTCTCGGACGGCTCCGGCGGCGGGAGCAAGGCGAGCCGGCGAGCGAGCTGCCAGTGGACGGCCGAAGAAGACGCGATGCTGCTGGCGGCGGTGGAGGAGCTCGGGCCCAAGCGCTGGTCCGCGATCGCAGGCTCGGTCCCCGGTCGCAGTGGCAAGCAGTGCCGGCTGCGCTGGTGCAACCAGATCGACCCCAACATCCGGCACGACTCGTGGTCGGCGGAAGAGGACGAGGCGGTGCGCGAGGCGCACCACTTGCTGGGGAGCCGCTGGACGGAGATCGCCAAGCGGGTCCCGGGACGGACGGACAACGCAATCAAGAACCGATGGAATGGCACGCTGTGCAGGCAGCAGTTGTGCGGCCAGGAGTTTGAGGCGGACAGGCCAGCGCCGCCCGCACAGTTTACGGCGCTTTGCGCTGTCGCAGCCACGTCACAGACCGACGAGGCGCCGCAGCGGGGTTTTCAGGATGTGGCCGAGTGACGGGGCACGAGGGCGCACCCTCCGCGGCCGCGGCTTAGGCGTCGTCGCGAGCAGCTGCCGGCGTGTGTGTATGTATGTGTGGGTCATGGGTCGCCAGTGTAGCTGGGTGTGTGTGTGTGTGTGTATGGTGTTTTGGGTGGCGGGCTCGTGTCGCGTCGTGTTTATTTTATTTTATTGTTATTAAATATTTAATATTTTTATTATATATTACTATTATTATTATATATAATTTGATGGTTATGGTTGATGGGCGAAGGCGAAGAGCGAAAACGAACAGTGGCAGTGGCAGTGCGCATCTCCTCTGCAGAGCAGCTAAGCTGCTTGGCAGCTATGAAAAAAATGAGAGAGAAGAGGTAGATTAAAGCAGGTAGCAGGTAGCAGTAGTTGAGTAGTAGATAGAGATGAGTAGCAGAGGACTAGAACTAGAGTCAGAGGTAGAGGTACTAGATGTAGAGGGCACGCGTGGTATATTAACTTGTGTGCTCTTCTGCTCGTGTGCAGACGCTATAGCTATACATATACAAGCTTCTACTTCTAGCTAGAAGCGTTGTAATGGTGTAGGGAAAGAAAGCCAAACCGCGAGCCTCTCCCTCAGCCCCCGACCCTTTATCTTTGCAGCGGCGCATCATAACCTATCGTGCTTCATGCCGAGAGCGAGTAAGTCGACGGCCCGCCTCGTTTGCTGGGCTGTAGCCTCCCGCAGTTGAGCAGCAGCAGGACCAGCGTCTTAGTGCGCGGACCCAGGCGGAGCAGCGTGCTGAGCTCCTCGTGCGTGACCGAGTGGGGGCCCTCGCCGAGGAAATACTTGTCCGTCACTAGCTCGTTGATCTTCTCGACGGCTGCATTTATATGGCTCAGGTTCAAGTCCTTAAGCTGCGAGCGCATGTATGCAGGGCATGCGTCGTACTCTCCCTCATCCAGCGGACTCATCGTAGGGTAGAGGTTGTCTGCCGGCGGGAGCGGAGGCGGCGGCGGCGGCGGCGGTGGCTGCTGGGCTGCGAAGGGCAGACCGTGTGCCGCCGTGCTGTGTGAGAGCGAGGCCATGCAGCGTGGAGGCGAAAGCGCCATCGGCGACTCAGCCTGAGGGCTCGAGAATAGCTGGCGCGTCGGCGCTACGTCCCCCAGGTCGATGAGAGGCGATCGCCCATCGCTCTTGCGTTGCATAGCGGAGGAGGCGGCGGGGGACGCATGGTGAGGTTTATCCATAGCTATCAGCGCAGGTGATGTCACAGTCGGCAGCGGCGGCGCGACGGAGCGGCCACATTGGTTCAGTGCCTGCAGAGTGGAAGCAGAAATGCCCAAATCGCCGAGCCCACCGAGGGGCGAGGGCCCATCACCAAAATCGGAGTCGTTCGCAGCCAGGCACGCTTCTGGCGGCTGCTGCTCCTCAACAACCGCGCTCCTTTCAAAGCCGAACTGGTAGAGCTGCGTCTCGGCCGTGGCAATCATGGACTCGTTCGCCTGCTGCATCCGCTCCAGGCTGTCGACAAATAGCTCCCCAGCTGGCCAAGCGGGCTGCGCTCCTGCGCCTCGTACGCCCGCCAGGCGCTGATGCAGTTCCTTCAGCCCGCCAGCCGGCGTTGACGCTTCGAGCAGACCCTCAACCTCCTGCTCGATCCACGATGTCATCGCGCTGAAGGCGGGCCAGAAAGCCGCGTCCGCCATGTCGCTGGCGACTCGCTGGCGCTGATTTTTCAAAAAGGCCTCCGTTCGTTCTCCGTTCACAGAACTTGTTCACAGCGTCATCACCCTGGACAATAAGTACTACGAACTACGAGTAGTAACACAATTACTAACACCAGCCTACTTATAGGCAGCAAGATAAGCGCGCCGCGCGGTGGAGACATCCGGCCTGCTCTTTAGAAAAATGTATTCGCGTCGGCTAAGAGAAACCAGGTCACGAATTTGCATTGTGTTTGTCACTGTGTACTGTGTACTGTGTGTGTGTGTGTGTGTCGTTATCTATTCTCGTCGCTGTGTCGTGTGCTGTGTGTCTTTTTGTTTTTATTTTTTTTATTTTGTGTCGTATGTCTCTCGATCACGTGTCTCGCTCGTCGTTCGTGCGACTGACGTACTGACTGACTAACATACTGAACCTCTCTTTTCTGTCTGTCAATAACCTGTCACACCTGTTTCTCTTTTATATTATATATATATATATATATATATATATATATATATATATATATATATATATATATATATATAT
>Ga0209491_10008820_pt1 | contig 12615 bp, 20 predicted proteins | sample BON02_FD_187213 | JGI IMG/M metagenome (GOLD analysis project Ga0209491, IMG submission 187213) | Freshwater microbial communities from Lake Bonney liftoff mats and glacier meltwater in Antarctica - BON-02 (SPAdes) (version 2) | ecosystem: Environmental > Aquatic > Freshwater > Ice > Glacier... | reverse complement strand
AGTTTCCTGATTCCGATTGGCATTTCGTTTCGCATTCCGGCGACCAGTTCGAGTCTCGTCTTCCACTGTACCGGAGCCGCAAATTTAGTCCTGCTACCGGCGTCAAGAGAAGCGACTCCAATTATAGAGAGCCTCTTTATGTGAATAAAATTTAAAAAAGTGAAGATGGCAACAGGAAATGTGTAGGAATCTCTAACGCGCGTGAGACTTTAGAACATAAACGCTCAACTAGATCGGAGTGGTGCCAAAATGCGAGTCCAGATGGAAGTCCTCGCAGCACTGCTGATAGCAACCAGGTGTGTTGGTAGTGAGCAGGCTGGGCAGGCGGAGCGGTTCGAGGAGGACCTTCTGGTGCGACCGCTGCCTGACGGCAACGTGATGACGCACTTGACGATGCGGACGTGGACCCGCGGTGGCGGCATGCAACACTACGGCATGTTTCCGAAGGTGATCGGCGAAATGGTCGATACCTACGGCGTTGGCGAGGTGCACGTAACGATGTCGCGCGGACAGTGGATTGGGAAGCGCTGGGGCAGCGCGCCCGTGGCTGCACCCCAGGGCGTTGAGCTTCTGGCATGGTTTGCACCGGCAAGCCCTGGCGCGCCGCGGCGCAGTGGCAGCGAGCTGAAAGTTGCGTGGCGGGGCCTGACCAACGCACTGGCAGGGCTACTAGGGGCCTCGCTCAACTTTCTCGCCTCCGACACGCAATACGTCCACCCCAAGCACTCGGCTCGCCCTAGCTCGGGTGTGCTGCGAGCCCGACGGAGCCAAAACGAGTCGGCGATTGCACCCGAGTCTCACGTCTTCCTTGGCGCCTTGCCACTCGAAGTTGCGTGCACCGAAAACCTCTCGCCCTGGGGCAAGCTGCTGCCGTGCCGCCAGCGAGCAGGCCTCTCCTCTCTCCTGCGGGTCCGCTTTCGTCCCCTCAACCTGTTCCGTCCTCCCTTTCCTTTCTTCTCAGCTGCTTGCAGGAGCGATGCAGCATGCGCGGCACGCGGCTATCCATTTTGATGCGCGCGGCGACGGAGCGCTTGCCGCGGGCCCACTGGATCGGACCAATGATCTGAGGATATAGATTGGGGAGTGTATTGGGGGAGGGACTCGCCAAGTACACTCCCCTATACACTCCACTATTTTTTCCTGCCGCGGCAGGCTTATGTGTCTTAGTTGTGTGCTGCCCGTTGTTTTGAAGACCAAAGTTGCACATTGAGAAGACGAGCACATGCACTCAACACGCCGACATTGTGTCTGTCTTGAATCTCGAGCACAGGCTGAACGCGCTTGTCGGGGGCTTTTTTCGACCTACAGCATGCATGTGACTCAAGAGTGCGAGGGCGGTGTGCCTGCCTCGGGCACGTGCAGCAGTGACGCGCTACAGCTTCTTCTTGTGCAGGTTGTTCTTGGCTCATGTCTTGGCTCATGTCTTGCCTCACGTCTTGCCTCGTCTCCTTGTCTTGGTCTGCCCACATGTCATGTGTGCAGCACGCCAAACAAGGGCACAGACGCTGCATGTTGCACGGACGATGCTTGATATTTTTGCATGCATGGCATCATGGCAGACGGCAACGGTGGTGGAAAGGCCAGGAGCATGGCCAATGGGCAAGGAAGCAGAGCGGGTGGCAAAGGGTGCAAAGGCCATGTTTTCACTGTCTTCCATGTTGCGCGACACCAGTGCACAGGGCGACACGCCCAGTGCATTACAGTGGGTAACGAGATGCCCTTTGGCGTCAGCTTCTTGGGTGCATGTGCACATTGGTAACGACTGGCATGAGCACCGGACGATAGCCTTGAATGTGTCGCGCCCTGCACTCCACACAAATGTGTCGCGCCCTGCACTCCACTCAAGCCTTCCCGAGGTTTGACACTGTGCCTCTGTCGCATGTGTTGTTCTTGTTGTTCTTGTTTGCTGTGTCCAAAGGGTGCTGCCTTTGCCGAAAGATGCTAGAGATGCCCCACACCATAAAAGCATGTTGCCAATACGTTTGCACGTGGCCTGTCTTTTGGAGCGGCAAGCAGGTCGAGTTGGTTTGGCGCACCTGCATGTGGGTGATGCATCATTTGATACGTGTGCGACATGACATGATTCATGCTTGACACCTGCAAGATCACAGGCCCTTAGATGACTGGGCGTGAGATTACAGATGACTGTGCAACTTGGATATATCCAACCTCCCAGTCGATAGGCATACGTATACATGTGTGGGACATATCGACAGAGGAGATATCCAAGCTTGCAGTCCATACCCATACGCATCGGTCAATATGTCATGTGTCAGTCATCCGTATGCCTACCGAATCCGCGTTTGGATATGTCATCTGTCTATATATCCGACACACGTATTCCGTCTTTGTATCGACTGGGAGGTTGGATATATCTATAGAGAGTCTCTATGTCTATCGCCTCGGAGCTTCGATACATGACATGACGACTTGCAACGGGTGCATCATGCAGGTACGGCGGCAGCTGGGTGGCAGGCAAGGCACTCTTGTGTCGTATGATCTAGGCAGCCACCAGACCTCAGGCCTGGATGTGACTATCCGGTGGGCAGTCTTTGAGGCTGCTTCTTTGAGTGTCGGGGAGGGCGCAAGTGTCGTGTCAGCACGCCGGGTTGTAGCATCAGGAGGCCTACCAGCAAAGCACGCAGGCTTGGACGGCACTCTGGTGCTCGAAATCAAGAATGAGCACCCCTCATTGTCGGTCTCGGTATGGGTACTGGATCGACTACCGTGGTTTGTGCGCATCCTATCGCACACCTTGCGTGTCGAGTCTCGCCAAGACTCGCACCACTCGCAACAGTCACCCGACATCAGGAACCTGTCGCTCAAGCACTTGCAGGATGCCGTGTTTGATCTACCGCAGCAGCGGCAGGGCATGAGCTTACTGGAGTATCGAGTTGATGTTGCTCCACAAGCATCAGTGCGTGTGCTTGTCGGTATGCGCAAGGCCTTGCTGCATCTCGACGACTTTCCTCCCGGTGCTTTGCTTGACTTGTTGATACCTTGATACCTTGATACCTTGTGAATGGCTTGCTTGTGCATTCCTCGCTTCATGATACCCTGCTTCATGATACCCTGCTTCTTGATACCTTGTTGATGCCTTGAAGATGAAGTTCTTGATGCCTTTGTGTCAATCATGCCATGACATATCAGACATTCTCCCTACACCTATGGTCATCTCGCAGTCGATAACCCCTTACGGATAAGTTTAGGCCTGTTATCAGGGGAGCAGGTTTGCAAGATGGCAGACTGACTTTGGAATGTAAGAGTCCATAAGTTGTGACTGTTAAAGTCAATAAGTTGTGACGCTCTCGAATGTTAGAGTCCATAACTTGTGACACTGTAACCAAATCCTCATTCGAATCTTACTCTTCGAATGTTACACTTCGAATGTTACACTTCGAATGTTACATTTCGAATGTTACACTTGGAATGTTACACTTCGAATGTTACACTCCATAACTTGTGACCCTCTAACCAAATCCTCACCGACTTTTTGGACGAAATCTGGAAACGCAAAATCTGGACGCACAAAATGCGGACACAAGTGGCTTGGGGATAGACAGACAAGTAGAGGGGTTTAAGCGACGTCTTAGATGCATAGGTGATACTCCCAGTTGCGTATGGATAGACATTGGGATGTCATGTGTTAGATGCACATGTGATATCATGTCTTAAGTGCACACATGATACTCCAACCTCTGCGATGACTTGAAGTATGCCTTGCCATCAGTGAGTATGACGGCACATGCGATGCGTTGGCATCAGTCACTATCACCGCACATGCGTATTGCTATGCACTTGGAGCTTGATGCCCATTGACTTGGCGCTTCGACACACACTGATCATGGGTTAGACACACACGGATCATGACATGCTTGCCTTGACTGGTCTGATAGCATGCCGTCATGTGCTCGCGTCGGAGCAACGCGAGAGACAATGTCTTGCAAACAGCACCTGCGATGCCAGTGGTGCACCACCTTGCTGCCGCTGCCTACCGTGCATGCTCGTGGAGCACACGTCCTCTTGTGAAGAGGGGCGTGAGGCAGTTGCATGTCACGCAAAGACATGTCATGCAAACACATGTCACCCAACTGCATGTCACCCAAAGACATGTGACGCAGAAACATGTGACGCAAGCGCATCTCATGCAAAGACGCCATCTTCATCGCCTATCCTCTATATGTCACATGCTTTATGCGTCACACCACTGACGCATGTTATTGGTGTGAAACGAACAAGATAATGATATGTGACGCATGTTCTTCGCTGACGCATATTATTCGTGTGACATGACACACCACTGACGCATGTTATTCGTGTGACATTGCTTCAGATGTTGGCATCTTTATATGCGTCACACCACTGACGCATGTTATTCGTGTGACATTGCTTCGTGACATTGCTTCAGATGCCAACAGAGGATTCGATCTGCCAGCGCCGCGACTAAGCTTTGTGCCACCTCTTGACATGACGGACCTCACACAGCAAACACCGCCTGTGCACCTTGCCGGCTGCTCCTCATTGCTACCCCACTCCTTGTCGCTGCACGCACAGTGCGCGCACCAGGGACTGGCCTATACGTGTGAGCAAGGCAGCAGAGGGCGCGGCAGAATACACCAAGATACACAAGGCGGCACACGACAGCAAGATACACAAGCCGCGCGTTGCCACTGCCTTGACGAGGGCTTATCTCAAGTGTGTGCGTCGCCATCCCACCGCCTCTGTCTCTGCAAACTCAAGGCGCGTGCCGTGGCATCCTTTGTTCTTTTTCCGGTCCGTCTTGCCCTGCCTTGCTTGTTTTTCGTTTTCCTTAATATGTTCTTGTTTCTCTTGTCCCTGTTCTTCCTCACCCTCTTGCTGTTGCCAAGGGACAATGTCATTAAGTGAAGCTCCAAGTCGATAGGCAAACGGAATGCTCAACCTCTCTTCATCTCTATGCCTATCTACTTACAATCGATTCAGACTGGCCGGCAACATTTGTGGCCATCCGGCCTGGAATAAAAAGAATCAATTGGAAAAAGTGAGAAGAAATGAATCAAAAGCAACGAAAATGTTGAGTGAAAAAATGGGAAATCGAGAAATAGCTGCAGTGTGGAAATTGATGGTGTGGGCGTCGGGGGCATGATGACGTTTAAAACAAGTTGGAGCACTTGTGTTAGACTCAAGGACATAATAGCATGCATAATAGCATGGATAATAGCATGTACAATAGCATGGATAGCAATACCGGTGCCACCACCAGATTTGGAGGTGCCACCGCCTGCTACCACCCGCTGCGGCCCCATTCAGATTTTTGAGGGGGGGTCCGCCAAATGGCGGACTTCCTTTGTTCCCCAGCTAGTCTGATGAATGTCATTGGTGTGTGGTTGGAGGGGATTGCGAGAGATGAGGTATTGCAAGACACCAGACATTGCGAGACAGCAGGTATTGCGAGACACCAGGCACCACACGCTGCTTGACGCCGGCGCGGCGCAAACAGAGGATGGGGCGGCAGGTGTTAGATGAAGGTTGCAGTCGATACGCGTGTCAGGTGCCTATCCACTTGGACTTCCAAGTACACGCGCTTGGCTGCGGTACCAAATCTAGCTGCTCCGCAGACAGACTGGTCAGTCCCGGGCTGTTTTAACCATCCGTATGAATGCGATGGTAACCGAATGCGCGTGTGCCGCGCGCGCCCGCACCACTGCCTCGTGACACCCTCATCTGGTGGCGGAGGCGCTCTTGTCAAGCACGCTGGCAAGGGGCAGGTATAGCGGGAAGAGGTGACGTAGCTCGAGACGTAGCTCAAGACTTGATGACGTAGCTCAAGACTTGATACCTCAACCCGCGAGCTACCTCACACCTTACCTTGCATCCTTGTTTTCCTGCCTCATGAGTGCCGTGACATGACACCTGGCGATGCTCAAGTAACAAGTACCGTGGCATGACACGTGCTGTGACATGCCGCTGAGACAAGTGCTGTCACATACGAAAGGAATGGTTAGGCAATGTGGTTTAGGCACCTAAACCCCACCTAGACCTGCTGACCATCAAAGGGGGGGTGGGCGTGCAATGGTAAAACAGGGTAACGTAGGCCTGGACTGGCCGGTAATGGTGCGGGCAGGCGTGTCGGAGCGGCTATGGAGTAGCCGGCATCACAACAGGGATGGAAGGGAGGGCCTTGTGGTGGAGTTTGGAGAATCAGTGCTGCTGCAGTCACCAGCCCCCGATTTCTCGATGCCATACAACGTCATCACCCTTACCTCCACTGTCCTCGCCCTCTTCTTCGGCAGGTGTTTTCTTTGCCTGACTCTCTCTTTTGCCTGCTGCACCTTGCATGCGTGGCGAGGGGCGAGGCTACTGTACTCGGCACATCAAGGCTGTAAAAAGTAGCTTCATCAACCTTGCAAAGCCTAGCTTGCCACATGAATGTTGCAGAGCCATGAATGTTGCAGAGCCTGCCTTTAGCAGGGTGAACTTGGAGCGCACCCTGCTGTATGTAGGGCGATGGCTTCATTTGCAAAGAGACGAGGCTTCATTTGCAAAGAGACAAGGTGCCTGCGAGACTCTGGAGATGGTGCGTTGACACTGGAGCAGTTTGCATGGACGGGCGTTTCAAGAGGCTTTCTGGAGTAGAGAGCCGTCTGAAAGGATTGCTTGAGTGTAGAGCAATGCAACTTGGTAGACTGGAGCAATGCAACTTGCTGCAGTCTCGACTGCAGCAATGCAACTTGCTGCAGACTCGAGCAATCCAACCCTGCATCAACCGCGGTATCAATCCCGGCTCTTGTCATGAAAGTGTGAAGTTTCAAACATGCGAGGTGATGGCGTTGGGGTTGTGGCAGCATTTTTAATCTGGTGACGCGGTCGCTGCGACCTCTCAAACCCGAGCCCTGTCCGACAAGCCGCTTCTTTGGACTTTTGCCCGCCAAGCCATGACCTTGCCACTTTGGCCACAGCCTGAACCTACACCAACCGCCAAAGGCGTGGAAGAGCAGAGGCGTCATGTGCCTGTGCCGTCTTGCCTCTCGTCTCTCACCTGTGCCGTCTTGCGTGTGGTGTGTTGCAAGACGTGCAAGTCTTGAGCTCCAAGTCTTGAGTGTGGTGTGTTGCGAGACGTGTGTTGCAAGACGTGCAAGTCTTGAGCTTCACACTTGTTTCACCATCCACCACATTCAAACTTCAAGTCGATAGGCCAAGCTCCAAGTGGATACGCATACGGATATATCATGTGTCAGATGCAGTATCATGTCTTAAATGCACACATGGTACTCCAAGCTTCAAGTCCATAACCATATCTCGCACATAACCATATGTCGCACATATCCATCACTCATTCACATGCACCACAGATGCATCACTCATTCACATGCACCACATGATTCACTGGCACCATGCCACGCCGTCAGGCCAGCTCCAAGACACGCACCCTTTGCAATTCCTCACCGACAGGCACCTTTCGCAAAGTGCGAAGTGTGCTTGGGTATAGGCCCGAGAGGGACTCGTGTGGTACTATAGCCCTGAGAGGGACTCGAGTGCTACTCGCGCCTTGTGCTATTGCCTTGTCATTCGCCTGCTATTGCCTTGTCATTCGCCTGCTATTGCCTTGTCATTCGCCTGCTATTGCCTTGTCATTCGCCTGCTATTGCCTTGTCATTCGCCTCAGAGGTCTAGAGTCCTACTGCCCAGTCTCTTAAGCACACCCTTGGCTGTAGGTAAGAGGGCAGGCTATAAAGACACGGATAGGTAAGAGGGCAGGCTATAAAGACACGGATTAGTCTTTAGGGTAAGATGGTAGGCGCCGTGTGCCGCCAATTGGCAGCGCCTCAAGTAGACATACACACACTAGCTACACCTGTCATGTGGCTCCTTCTCATCTCCCGTTTTACCATGCGTGGAGGTGGTCTTGCGATGCCTCTCCACCCATCTCATCCCTCTCCAGGCATCCCCAATGTAGACACACAAACGATTCATCTCCGTTACAAAGGCTGGGGACGTTGAGAATAAAGACAGAATAGTAGGGTATCGCACATACCTGTATGGCCATCACAAACATCCATATGGCCATTACACATGCGTATGGCTATGGACTGATCGGTTCAAAGACAGAATGCTACGGTATAGCACCACGCAAGAAAGATACAGTAGTATGTCACAACTCCGAAAAAGAAAGACCGTTACACAATGTACGCGACAGCAGCAACGATGAATGTACGTGACAGCAGCAACGACAGCAACAAGACCAGGACGAGGGCGCAGTGACGTGCAACAAGACGCCGCCTACTCACCAGAGATGTGAAACAAGAAGCTCAAGGGTGCGAAACAAGAAGCCAACTCAAGGGTGCGAGAGATGTGAAACAAGAAGCTCAAGAGAGATGTGAAACAAGAAGCCAACTCAAGGGTGCGAGAGATGTGAAACAAGAAGCTCAAGAGAGATGTGAAACAAGAAGCCAACTCAAGAGATGTGAAACAAGAAGCTTCTTGTTTCACGCACTCAAGGCCGCGGCCTTGCATAATAAGCCCAGGGCCACACTCGTGCATCACCTGCAAAGTCCCATACTGGTGCACACACGCCAGAAGCATCTTTGCTCACTCTATTTATACACATGATGTTAAATACACATGATGTTTCACTCTATTTATACACATGATGTTTCTGTCCAATAATTGGAACATTCAAAAAATAATGGAAGATTCGTGTTGATCCGCACCCACATCAGTTCTGGACTTGACTTTAATCCATTTTGCTTTTCTTTTACTATGTGAGTCATCGATTTCCCCCTTGGTTTCTCTTATTGAATACTTCCGAATAAAACATGACAGAATATCGCAATTTCTTGCCGGTTTGTGCCTCTCGTGATGTTTTGGAGACTGGAGATGGTGAGTTTCTCCCATGTACACCTTCAAATTTTGATAATTAAAAACTCTTAATTTATGAGACGGTGTGGTTAGGACAGGGTAGACAGACACTATGAGATAGCGTCTTAGGCTCAGACATTCTGAGGCAGCATCTTAGGTTGCTTCTGCCTTGCATTACGTCATACACAACCTGCCTTGCATTACCAGCCGAGCTCTCGACCCCGTGTCCACTCTTTTCTTTGATTTGTACCATTATCTTGAACAAAACGGGGCATTTTGATGGGTACCACACAACGCCCCAGGTCGTGGGCTCGCGGCGACTGAGCGCTTTAGCCCGCACTTTCCGCGCGCCCACTGGAGCGGACCAGAGCAATAACGAGGAGTGAGATTGGAGTGTATTGCCCCTATGTAGAGGTGACTCCCTCTCCTGCCCCTATGTACAGTGCTCTGTCGCCGTGCGCCCCGCAGCCAGGTCCTTCCTGGTTACCGGGTTCGACACCCACAAGGTTCCAAGAAGCTTTAAGTGGGGATAGGCACAGCAGCATTCTAGAATTGCCAGTCCGGAAACCTGACACGGACAGCCTGCACTTCACTTTTGCACAAGTCGAGCTTGCGTTGGAGCACATTGTTTTGGAGCTCTGCATCATCCGAGCGAGCAAACGCTACCTGCCACCACCCACATATATCAATGCGCTTTATTCTCGCATATCAATGCGCGAATGTGTGCTACGCCCTTCAATGCGCTTCATGTGTGCAACGCCCTTCATTCTCCTCACCACACCCAACTCATTCATCCGGCCCTCCGAATCTCAGAGTCGATAATCTGCACACACAAAAATCTGCACACAAATATGCGAACTGGCGACGGAGAGATTTGAGATCGTGTTTTCTAAAAGGACACAAGGTCTCTGCTGGCATAAGAATGTGTGATGTGCGACATGTCATATGCGATGTGTGCTATGCGATATGTCATATGTCATATGGCATATACAGATAAGACATGTCATGTGTCATAGGTCATACAGAATATGTCATATGCGTATGCCCATCAACTTGGAGATAGCATGTCATGTGTCATATGTCATGTCATATGCGTATGCCCATCAACTTGGAGATAGCATCAGTCCGGATGTGAGTCCGCATATCTTTGGTGTCCCAATTTCAGTGTTTCAGACTCTTTCTGTGCACGCGACAAAATGAGGGGTCAAGATATGTTTGTTGGTGTGCTCCACATATCGCATACCACATGTTGCATACCACATGTCGCATACCACATGTCCGACAAAATGAGGGGTCAAGATATGTTTGTTGGTGTGCACGACCAATCAATGCGACGTGTGCACGACCAATCAATGAGATGTGCACGACCAATCAACATCGATTCCAAACAACACTTGTCTGATGAGATTCCAAACAACACTTGTCTTTATCCCAACACCTCGTGGACTCTCAGATTCACATTGGCCTCGTTTGCATTCATCTTCCTGTTTTCTTTTTTTGGTACCGTGGCCGGCGGAATAGCCTTCACGTACACACATGCACAAGCCCCCCCCCTTCATAAACACACACACGCACACACACACGTACACACAGAAGTTTATGAGTACGGGATAGAGGGGTGAGAGACGACTGGATAGACGGGATTGACGCGACAGTGTGATGCAAGATGACGCGATAGTGTGATGCCACATGAGACATGACACGAACCACACGCGATAGTGTGATGCCACATGACACTAACCACACGCGATAGTGTGATGCCACATGACACGAACCACACGCGATAGTGTGATGCCACATGAGACATGACACTAACCACAAAACAAGCTACGACTCGCTGCACACATGTGAGTAAACACAAGAAACGCCAAGATAAAGACTGACTTGGAGTTCGTGTCGTAAAAGCTCGGCTGTTTCACACATGCCATCACACTCGGCCGTGATATCCTCGGCCATATCCTCGGCAGTATCCCCGGGCATCTTGTCACTGATATCCGAGTGAATACATGTGTGATGTGTCATGTTGTCACTGATATCCGAGTGAATACTCTCTTGTTTATCTGCAGCGGATGGCAGTGTCACGGGCTGATGGCGGGCTGGAGACAGTCGCTGAAGCAAGGCCTCCACAAGGTGCTCGAGCTGCGTGTTGCGCTCTACTTGTTGCACCAGCTCTTGCTGCAACGCCTCCAATTTCGTGTGCACCTCCGCTACTATATCGTCATTTACAGATGCATGCACCTGCATACATCCATTGGTGTGTGTGTGTGTATGTGTGTGTGTGTGTGTGTGTGTGTGTGTGTGTGTGTGTGTGTGTGTGTGTGTGTGTGTGTGTGTGTGTGTGTGTGTGTAAGTGATGCGTGTGTATGTGCACGTGTATAGGTGGACGCGGCTGTAGATAGACGTTACATGTGGAGCTGCACGCGCGGCGCGCAGCGCCGCCATGCGAATGACTTACACATACTTAGACATAAATCGTCAATTTTGACACAATTAAAGACAGTGAGAGACAGTTACACATAATCAGACGACGTTAGACATAGTTAGAGAGAGACTTAGGGATAGTTAGAGATAGTCAAGTCACGATGCTTCGAAAGAGATGCACATATGCTTCGAAAGAGATGCACATATGCCACGGCGCTGGGCGGCACTGAGGATAGCACTGTGTTGGATAGCACTGTGTTGGATAGCACTGTGTTGGATAGCACTGTGTATCCAACACATTACAGGCCGATCAAGTTTTGGGAGCAAGACACTGGGACAAAGGTTTAGGAAATAGACACGGGATCAAAGGTTAGGGGAGAGACAAGGTTAGGAGAGAGACACAAGGACGAGAGACACACGGACGAGAGACACAAAGAAATACGTTTAGGAGCCCAGCAGAGTGTGGTGCTGTGGCACACCATGGCCCCTGTGTCGCACTGCCACACCATGCCCGGCTGTCACTCCCGCCTGCTTCTCTCCTTTCTTCTTGAGCCTCCAAGCACATGGGCGGAGAGGGGGCGGGGTGAGGAGGAGGAGTGGAGGAGACGGGAGGGGGCGGCAGAGGACGGCAGGGGGGAAAGTCTTGTGGCAAGTCACGTGTCTTGTCTTGTGGCATCTCTGTGTCTTGTGGCATGTCTTTGTCTTGTGGCATGTCTGTGTCTTGTGGCATGTCACGCTGCTCGCGCTCTGTGTCTTGTGGCATGTCACGCTGCTCGCGCTCTGTGTCTTGTGGCATGTCACGCTGCTCGCGCTCTGTGTCTTGTGGCATGTCACGCTGCTCGTGCTCTGTGTCTTGTGGCATGTCACGCTGCTCGCGCTCTGTGTCTTGTGGCATGTCACGCTGCTCGCGCTTTGCACCCTGGTGATGCTGTGAGGTCTCTGTTGGGTTCACTCGGTCTTGCGTTCCCCTTGCCGCCACTCTTTCTTGCACTCTGTGGTCCACTCTGTCTTGCACTCCTCTTACCAGTCCATCACATTCTACATGTTGCCGTGTCTCTCCACCATACCCTCCGTCTCTTCCTGTGTCTGCGTTTGTGTTTGTGTGTGTGTGTGTGCGTATGTGTGTGTGTGTGAGCAAGAAAGTGTGTGTTTGGGTTTGTGTTTGTGTGTATGTGTGTGTATGTGTGTGTATGTGTGTGTATGTGTGTGTGTGTGCGTGTGTGCATGTGTGCATATATATGTGTGTGTTTGTGTGTGCGTACGTGCATATGTATATATACATCATATACATGCATATGCACGAGTACGTGTACGTGTAAATATATACATATATATATATATATATATATATATATA
>Ga0209491_10008818_pt1 | contig 12617 bp, 12 predicted proteins | sample BON02_FD_187213 | JGI IMG/M metagenome (GOLD analysis project Ga0209491, IMG submission 187213) | Freshwater microbial communities from Lake Bonney liftoff mats and glacier meltwater in Antarctica - BON-02 (SPAdes) (version 2) | ecosystem: Environmental > Aquatic > Freshwater > Ice > Glacier... | reverse complement strand
TCGTGGCCTTCCCAACACTCCTGCTTTTTTAGAATGTTCTATCCCCCGCTAGTGATTGTCCATCCTCGTCCTGGGTCCAGGCATGTAGTCGGACCTTCTGTCGTGATGATTCTCGTTTCGTCCACTCACTCTTCCCATACCTGCGAAGAGTCTTGGATTCTGACGAAACCACCTGCTGGAATCTCTTGGTCCAGGAACCAATTTTTTCCTATCACTAGTGGCGTTTCTTGCTCACGAAGGAGTCCAGGGTCATATGCAGATGTTGGCATCGAGGGCGCTTCCCACCGCATGCTTCTATGCATGAACTCCGAACCTTTCTTGTCAATTGGGTTGCTGACAACGAGTGGATGATGTGTTGAGCTTTGTCCCGAGGGCTCCATCTCTTTACTCCAATCACTGTGTAGCAGCGTTAGTGTCTGTTCAAGATCGTTGTTGCAACACAATCGATTGTCATCTGAAATAAAGTCAGTGATTGCAGACGCCAAGTGATACGCAGGTTGTTATATACAGAAACGGGGTATTTTGGAGATTCGAAACCGGATGTGCGCCAAGTGATACGAAGGTTGTTATATACAGAAACGGGGTATTTTGGAGATTCGAAACCGGATGTCAGTAGCAACCTTATCCGAGACGATGTAAAACTAGCTCAGTTGGTCAGAGCGCGGGACTGTCAGTCACGAGGTCGTCGGTTCGATTCCGGCAAAAACTCAAAACCCCGAGAACTCAAATCTACATGGATATGAGGTACATAGACCCTCAAGCAAGGGTACTAAATTACTGTTTCGAGTAATAAAAGCAATCATCAATCACGCCAGTACTGCCTTGCGATGGTAAGTCTGATGCGGGTTGTGAATGGTTACTTTAAATAACAGCCAGTGTGAACTTGGCAGGGAGTTGTTCGGAGACCGATGTTTAGGTGCTTGAGCCCCAAGTCTTTCTTTCTTTCTTTCTTGGGCTTTGAGGACCCAACCTAATCACTGGAATAAGCGGATGGCGAGCACCCGATTAGCCACTTAGGACCCAAGAACCTGTCCCGGACCGGAGGACCGGAGCCTACGTAGTTTATGGCGGACCCAATCAGATCCCCTACCAGTGGGTAAAACAGATCACAATGTTGGTGGGCTGGCATGTATCCTCGGGCTAACCAATTTCCGTAATCAATCTCCTTAAGTACCAAGAAACGTAGCGCCTAGGGATCAATGGTGCCCCCACTAAGGTAGGAAAGGCACCAAATAGACCTAGTGTCCTCCAAGCAGCGCTCGTCAAAGTTGTGACTGAGATACTCTTCTGGCAATGCGCCTTTGGCGAACCATGAAACAACCGTCTTGGCAGCAGATCACAGACTAGCGCACTAGAAAACACGGCAGGCACGTGGATAAATAAATACGCACATACATCATCATCATATTCTTAAACCCAGACCATATGGACACACGTACTGGATTCGGGGGAATTGTTGGTACATCATCATCATAGTTTTAGGAAAACAGGCACAGCATGTACACGCAGTAAGTTGGGTATGGTAGCGTACCAGGGTGGTGTCCACATTGTCTGTGTAGGTATCGTCATCATACTATTATGTGTAACAAATATCACGGCAAGCATACATCTAAACAATGCAAGGTAACAGACAGGACGGGTATGGAGACGTACCATGGATCTGCGCACGGCTGTATCTGGTACCACACCAAGGTGTCAGGCATTTTACCATAGATCTCAGTCATCCGTATACAAACAAGGCCCGCGCAACATATGTCAGGCTCGTCCGGGCAAGTACTACATCTCTGGCGTGCGCACAGTCCCTCAAACCGCTCTCTGATGCGCAAGCTTGCGTGCGCACAGTCCCCCAAACCTCTCTCTGATGCACAAGCGAGTTCCGAAGGCGTTCACACCCGTAGGCTTGACTGTACGACACTGAGTGAATAACCCGCGCGCCACCTGGAGAGAAATATGGTGCTGCCCAGCCCGACATTAAGATGTTGTACCCCCCCGTTCGTTCAGTGACAAAGAATTGCGCACGCCAGCACCTTCAATTTCAAGACTGTCCCAAGAGTAACAAATCTGTGCAGTGCAGCGCACGTCGCACATAAAGGCTTCCCTTGACACAGTCTCACAAGATGCATACATAGAGACCTAAACAAGCATGAGCAAACCCTTGACGTGGGAAGAGGGAGGCCGTGTCGCGTGTCGAGGTGCTTGGAATAGGGCGAAGGAGGAGGGGGAAAGCCCCCCCCCGACGCGTGTCAGCCTGGCAGATTGGAGGCGGTGGAAGTTGGACAGATGATAGGGAGAGAAGGGGCGTCGGCGGGGGAGTAGTGAAATTATTGTCATCCGCATAATTACAACAAGTCGGTTGTCATGGAGGACTTTTCAAATTCACTTTGGCCTAATAGAATCTGAAGAAGACTCGTGGATATCGATATATTTTTGTCTTCTGTGTTTCGGTGTCGACTGTCGATAACGCCGAGTCGACTGATTTTGGGCTAACATCCAACATAATTTTTAACATCCAACATAATTTTTTTGCACGGAGCATGCCGGGTGGTGCTCATAACGTTGGCCCTGCTGCAGGTCTATATGATCCTATGATGGACCCTATGATGGGACGGCCGGTGGTGATGGCAGCAAAAAGTATCCTCAACAAGCTGACAATGGCCAATATAACGAAGCCGAGCAGCGATTTGTGCGAATTGCACATCACAGAGGCAGAGGAGCTCACGGACATAGTCAGTATCATCTTTAGCAAGGCTATAGAAGATGAGAGCGCCTGCCAGATGTATGCAATGCTTTGCAATATCATCAAGGACAAGATGCCCGAATTCCAGGAGGGTGATCCTATGCTGGTCAATGCTAAAATCAAAAAAATGTCGTTCAACAGGTACTTGCTCCAAAAGTGCCAAAAAGAGTTCGAACGTGCGGGTCATCATGACAAGGCCACAGATGCAGAAGTTGCCGGCATGAACGCGTCTGACCAGACTGCCACATTACGCTGTGTTCGTGTTCGTATGCTCGGCAATGTCAAGTTTATCGGGGAATTATTTAGACAGGAGATTTTGAATGATAAGATCATGCACGATTGCATCAAGCGCCTCCTTGCGAGCAAGGACAAAAACACGATTGAGTGCCTGTGCAAGCTGATAGCTACCATCGGCAAGCAGCTCGACAGAAAAGAGGCCAAACTTTACATGGACTACTACTTTGAGCAGATGCAGGCGACAGCCAACGAAACAGACAGCCAGCGTCTCAAGACCTTGCTGTTGGACACGCTGGATCTTCGCAAGAACCGGTTCGTCGCTTGCTTTGTTTGTGTGAATTCCTACTTTATTACTCCGATGGCATTTTTGACACTGTTTCTGTTACTGGTGCCATGAATCTAGTACTTGATTTAAACGCCGTGTGAACTTTAGTGCGTAAAACTGGAGGATGTCAATGATTCACTTTTTTTATGTTGTGGCAGATGGATACCAGAAAGCCAAACTATTGATCAGATCCCTGAAGGCAACCCCATGATGGATCCAAGGGTGCGTGGCAATAATATGGATAACTTTGTGGCAAAATTCTGGCAAACAGTGGGCAATTTGGGCACACAAAAAAATTCGAGAGGGTGCTCTCTGGAACACGCGTTCGAGCGTGTCGATGGGCGGTTTCGCCTCAGGAAAAATCGGGTGGATACTATGTGACTAGTGTTGGATAGCAAGTTTGCGAAAAAAATTCCAGCAGGGTACTGGCACGTCGGAGAGCGAATTCGTGTGAAGCATTTTTCCACTATCTATCTTCCCTAGGAAAGGTAGAAAGAAAGAGAGCTTTTAAATAGAGATGAAAGGGGAGAAAAGAAAAAAAGAAATGGGGACAAAAGAAAAGCGATCGAGGTGCCACTCATGAACATTCTATGAGAGTTTCAACAATTTCAAGTAGAGAATAGTGGCACAGAATTCTAACTTCGCAGTCACAGAATGTGACAGAATTCAACACGTACGTACACTGTATAGCCCTTCACAGTTGCAAAAATTCGTTTGAAAGTGAAATGTTATATCTTTCTGAAATGAAACTTGCTGCACCTGGACTTGCTACCGCTTTATTTTTAAATCACCCATCAGACCGTAGCATTCTAAGAGGAGGTGTTGCCAACTATGCTGTCGTGATGGCACTGTGACATGTGAGGGGGGCGAAGATGTTGATGGGTTACTGACTGCATCAACTGAGCTGGGCGCAAAACTCACAAATGTACATACACACGTTTGTATGTGTTGCAGAGAAAGAGACTCGGAGAGAGAAAGAAAGAGCTTCGGAGAGAGACAGAATGTGTATATGTGCGCGTGTATATGTGTGCGTGTGTGCGTGCGTGTGCGTGCGTGCACACAGGTATGATTATGTGTTCTGTGCGTTTTACGCGGTGAGAGGCAGCGTATTAGGGTTTAACAATGGTATAGGCATGTTCCTAAAAAACCTTGTAACTTTTCAGGAGTCAAAGTTGCTGGATTTTTAATTAACTCAAAAGTTGCGTTTGAAAAAATGCAATTCAAATGTGTAATAAAAAAGATAAGAAGCCTGAGTGTGATCTCATGTCTAAAAAAAGAAAGTGGCTTAAAACCAATAGAATTGACCGTCACCGGCTCAAAAATTCAAACCGGCCCGGCGGTTTGAATCCACATGTTCTTTGGCTAAGTGCACGGTCTAGATGAGCAAGCACCAATGCGGCCAGACATTTCGGGGAGTGGGGCGCGCTCGCAAATTTCGTTTTTGATGATTTTTACTATCAATTTGTTTTTGAGAAATCACGCGCAAAGGTACAAAATACACAATCACATCATGACAACAGGCTATGAAAAACTGCGGCAGTCTTATCCGAATCAAGTGAAGAAAACAACCGTACTGTAGGCCGGCCAAAGGTTAATTAATTGATTAATGAATTATTTAATTCATAAATTCATTAATTAATTCATTAATCAATGAAAAGAAGAAGATTTTCAGCTGTGATTTGTGGAAAATAAATTACATACTACATAAATAGGACAGAGTATCCATTAGGACTTCGTCAAAAATTCTGGCCTGCGGCGCCTTTTGTTTCATAAATCTTGCTTGCGGCGCATTTTGTTTCATAAAAAATCTGGCCTGTGGCGCATTTACTTCATATTTTTTTGGCTTAAACCAGGATGCATTTGATTTGAAGTTTCTTGTTCTGTCTACCAATTTATTGGTGGTGAAATGATTCCAACTCCAGTACTGAGTGATCATAACGACATAATTTGTACCAAACAGTAATTGAGAAAGTGTCAAATAACAAACCGTTTGTCAAATCAAACCTCTTGAGATACAAATCGCACAACACCATGTCAATTCCAAAACAGTTTATAAGAAACAACGTACAACAGGGGGAATGCCTCACCCAAAGCCTACAGATTTGGATATGACCAAGCACTCAAATTATTTTGTTTGAAAGGACACGTGAGAGCGCGTGGCTCGACGCTGTGACTACACCTTTGATAAGAAGCGAGTGAATTCTTGTGTACTAAAACACCTCTTTTTGGAGGGAGTGGAGCAACCAAAAATATCACCAAAAAAACCTGGAAATGCACTCTCCGACGCACTACTAATGTCACGTTTTCAAAATTTGAAACCGCGCTTCGCGCGGTTTTAATTAATTGATTAATTCGAATTATTTCGGGGCCAAACATTCTAAGAAAATGCTTTCTTTACTGCCTGAAGTTAATCTTTAATAAACACTCTTAAATTAAAAAAAAATTCAACAACAGAAAAAAACACATTTCCGAGATCGATGGGAGGAGCGAGTGAATTCTTGTGTACTAAAACATCTCTTTTTGGATGGAGTTGAGCAACCAAAAATATCGCCAAAAAACCTTGGAAATGCACTCTCCAACGCGCTACTAATGTCACGTTTTCAAAATTTCGCGGCTGACGCCGCAAAGAAAAAACTGATTTTTGAAACCACGCTTCGCGCGGTTTTGATTAATGAATTAATTCCAATTAATTTGGGGCCAAACATTCTGAGAAGTTGTTTTCTTCACTGTCCGAATCGACTTATACTTCAATAACGCCTTCAACTCAGCAGGTCGTTCCTGCCTCTGGGCAATCCTGCGAGGCTCAGGAGTTCCGGACGTAGAATTCCTAAAGGCCCTCTATAGCAATTCGTGGATGAAGATACACGTGGGAACGGAAAGCACAGCTCCTATACAGTTAGACACGGGAACAGTACAGGGATCTGTACTCTCCCCCCTCTTCTTTGATTTATTCCTTAACGCCCTTCTGTGATTGCTAGACTCAACGGGCATAACACACGGATATAAGGGGAATACCTCAATGGAATCACGCTGCCTTTGCCGACGACCTGTCTATTTATGTATGTATGGTTAAAGACGGCAACAAACTGCTAGACGTGGTACAAGAGTTCGAAGACTGGAGCGGACTCCGCATCTCAACCCCGAAGTCTCTAGCCACGGGAGCAATGTACGGTACTGGGTCGGAAAGGAGATCAGAGAGGGCAAAGACGGACACAGCCAAGAGGAGACGAGAGGCCGGACCGACCGGGTATCCTAAATCCTCAAATTCAATCCCTAGGGGTCATGGATGAAGCACTAGACGAAGGAAATACGACACAAGCCAGCAAAAAGGTACAAGAAGACTGGCAGATGAATTTGGAAACAATGAAAAGCCAATGCCCCATATGCAACAAGAAGAAAAGGAATTCCCATTTTCCAACAAACGTCACTCCCAGTCCAAAACACGTGGAAGTCAACAGGGATCCAATACAAAGACACAGACCTCAAGGTCATTCATGGACGGGCCCCGATCAGGCTTTTGGGCATATGGTAGAACATGTGGCTTGACAGCGCGGCACAGAGAAAATATGTCATAGATGGAATAACACAAATGGCTTGCTTTCTCCGAAAAAATAGAGACCTTTCAATCGAAAACAGCCTGAGATTAGTAGAATGCACCTTAGCTCCTCTCCTCGCCTTCTCAGGTCCGGTGATCATATGGCCTGAGAAAGAGTTCAAATGAATTACTGCAGCCTGTGTGAGGTGCAATAAAGAAGCATGGCATATGTTACCAACACGTCAAGTCAAGATGCCATTGTGTTTGAATTCCACCTCACCAGCACGCTAGGAACAAAAGTAAGCTGGGACCCATTCCACCCGGGCTGGATAGCGTCTGCCGTAAACAATTTGAAAGATGTAGCACAGGCCATGAAAACCAACCAACACTTAGTCAACGTATAACATAAGGATAAATGTATTTGGGCCCAAACAAGGAGGTGTTGGCAGATGGAAAACAAGTCACCATGCAGGATGAAGGAGGGGAAACGTTCGTGATGAAAACCGAAGGCCAAGATACAACAATTGGGTACCCAACCCTTTGGGAGGCCTTTCAACGAACCTTCCACACCCTGGTGCGATTATCGCAACTCACACAAATAGACCGAGTATACGACAGTGATCATTAGGAGAAGGGAAAGAAACAAATAGGATGTGCCCAAGCGATATACCCCCTTCGGGCCCGGTTGCAGGAACTCAAAGATGCTAAGCCCAACTCCCAGAGAAAGAAAAACACCCCCGAGGCCGAACTAACAGATCTAAAGAATGGGGAACAAGCCTTCATGGCTATCAGACTGCAGCTAATGGGGGTAGGTTACAGAACACTGGACTGAATCCCTCGCATCCAAAAAGCCAGCAAACTGTGACCAGCTGGATCCAAAAACCGCACAAATTCCCAACCCATTTACATGCATTGGACATAAAAGAAGCCCAAACGCAAAGATGCCCAGGAGTGGAGCAACTGAGAGGAATGAAAACAACGCAACTATTAGACAAATATATAGTAAAACGGAATAGAACACGAAACGAATGTACTCTACAAAAAAACATCGGAGAGGAGGGCATCCAACACTACCCAGACAAACTCGAAGAGATCATGAGGGCATGTGACAAATTACTACACACCTGGAAGACACACGGCTCCCCCCTTGCAGATCGAAAAGCGAAAGAGACCATGCTCCAAAAAATATCCAAGACGGCAGACGAGCTAGAACAATGGAGGGAGAATTCGAACACGGACTCGGAGGACACACTGACCTCCCTGACTCAAATAGAGACATCCCGAGAAGTGATCAAAGAAATGGACGCGGTCATCCAGCTAAACGAAGAAGAGGCAGCAATCGAGTTTCCCTCCCTGTTGAAGTTACTAACCACAACAACTAGAATCTTCGGAAATGATACACACATCCGTGAGTGGTGGTACGAGGTGATGACGGAAAGCCCCCCCCCTTGGCAAAACGTGAAGATAAATAAAAACGAATGGAGGAGGGATAGCAAGCAGAGGAGTGGGCAACACGCATACCACAAAAAGTCAACGAGCTCCTGCTCTGGAACCTGTTTGAAACCAGAACCCCCCAAGCTGCAGTAGAGAAAAAAAAGAAAAATGATACACAAATCAATCTGAAAAAACAAAAGCTCGGTGAACTCTAAGTCTATCTCAAACCAGTCGGGCAAACCCTGTGCAGTGCTACAGTACCCATCAAGAAAAGACAGAGCAGCAGACCGCATCCAATGGATCCGCATGGAAGAGCTAGGGAAAGCTCTCACCAATAGATGCCGAGCAGTACGAAAATTGAGAGTATCGGAGAAATTTTCGATAAACTTTAGATAAAGTTCGATTTATTCGCAATGTGGGCTATCTGCAATAGCAAAACACGAACGATATAACAGACAAAATGCAACAGACACAGTTTCACGATAGTGTATTTCCAGCATGACGGTGTGTTTCCAGAATGTGACTATTCCTGGCATCGCGAATCTAGGCATGTCTTTATAAGTGTCATGTTGTGTACGATTTAGTTGCTATAAACTTTGCTCGCATGGTACGACGGAGTCTGGCACAGTATCCCAAAGCCCTGGAACCCATCCCTTGGACATCTGTCCCTCACACCTTTCCTCTTTGTCAGTCTTTGACTGTCCTTTTTATATATTGAGTCGGTTTTCGGAGTAAAAGGTTCGCAGGTCACTGAGGAGCAAAATGACAGGACCTTTCCTGCCTCGTTGAGAGATGAAGATTGATGTGTGGAGGCACATAAGTCCTATCCTCATTGGCCTGGGCGCATTTTCGCTCTATAAAGCTTGCTCACCCTGACCGTACACTGAGCCCTTGCATATTTCAAGATCTTATGAAAAGGGGCAAACATGCACATTTGGTTGTATGGGTGAAATGTGCATTGTAAAAACCTCAATTGCGTTTTTGACATCCCACTCGGTGAAGTGGAGCTTTCTTTTTTCTGCACAAAAACTGTTTTCGTGTTCCTATCCCCTTTCCAACTAACCGCTTTAATTTTGAAAAGTTTCCACCTCCCCCTCCATTGTTGAGAAGAATTTTGACTCTCTAAGATCCCACTATTGCACAATGGGGAGAGAAATCTTTTGCATAATATAGTTTCTTTTATGGAGCACTTTCGCAAAAGAGACCTATCATTTTAAGAAGCCTACTCATCGCTTCACCTCCATACGGGGTGGCTACAATTGGTAGGCTCCATACAATTATAGGTCTCTTTCGCAGAATATAGCCTCTTTTGCAGGGCGCTTTTGCGAAAGAGCCCTGTCATTTTATGGAGCCTACTAATCGTAGCCACCCCATATATAACCACAGTATGTGGCAGGTCTATACCCTTGATTTGCCAGATCTGTCATGCAAGTGTGCGCACAATTTTTGTGTCCATCACATTTTCGAGACTGGCATACGGGTGATCAATAGTCTGTTCCAGAACGGTGGCACATGCTGGATATTTGACAGTCCCTCAACGCGCGTGTCTTTCACCACGCACGTATGACGGATACTGATTGGGGATTTTCCATGTGGCGATTTCAGCAACGTCGGCATTCTGCATTCCGGTATTTTGCACTCGTGTGATCTCTCATCAATAGTTGCGTTGAGTGCTCTTGCCATGCGGGCCGCTGTCGCTGCTGCTATGGCTGTCAACATGCTCTTTTTCCTGCCCTTACCTCGTTGTTCACATGCTTTGTCCAGGGTGTCTGCCCATGGGGCTGCATGGGACCTGCCCGCGAGCTGCCAATCAAGGACTGATTTGTTCGACACGCCGTCACCCTTGATGATTGGTGTTCCTGCCTTCCCCGCCTGATGTCTGCCACTCTCCAGGCTTGCGGTTGCCATGTCGTAGTACCCCTGCATGCACTCCTTGCCCTTGTCGTTGATCATGTAGCCCAAGAGGTCGATGAGCTGGGCTTTGCGCGCTGCGCCTCCCAAGTTGCCCAAGTCATGGTACCCCTGGATGCTCTCCATGCCCTTGTCGTTGGTAATGTAGCTCAAGACGTCGATGAGCTGGGTCTTGCGCTTGTTGCCTCGTGCCTTTCTCCTGAGCGCCCCGGCTTTGACCTTGGCCTGTTCTGACGCAAAGGCTTCCGCCAGTATTACAACATCTGCACCTCCGAATATTCGTGACAGTGCCTGATTATGTCAAGGACAGGTCAGTGTCGCTTAGATCTCATTGGCGTTTAAATCTCATTAGCGCTTAAATCTCATAAGTGCTTAAATCTCATGAGCTCTTACATCTCATTAGTGCTTAAATCTCATTGGTGCTTAGAAAAATCATGTGGACTATGAATTTTTCAAATATACACATGTATCAATCATCGTGAGCGAAGCACTCGTCCTGATAATTGTGCGCAAGCTGGTTTCCCAAAAACTATTCGTCATCAAGACATTCATAGGGTGCATCAACTCGAGGATGCCGTCAAATTCTCGAACGTTCGGTAATTCCCTTTCAAATAAGGCCAGCTGGCTCGCAGGCCAAGCCCCCATGATAAAGGGAAGTGGGGACTTGGTTTGTGCGGCAGTCAACACCTGTGTATTTTTTGTGACTTGTTTGGTGGGGTGTTATTTCCCCGGTGCACGTCCCGAGACAACACGTCTACGGGTCCACCACACCTTCCAGGCGTTGCACATGCAATGCAACAAAACATACAAGGCGAGCCGAACACAGCGTGGATTGTATCGTCTCTGTGGTCAAAACACCTGCGTGCGAATTTGCTGCAGAGCTCTCGCCAGAGAAAATGCCGACGCGCGCAGCAGCTTCTGCACCATTGGCGTCTGCTGCGTGTAGATAGATGGTATTGAAGTCTGTTGCCCAGATTGACATCACACTCTTTTTTTGTATATTTTCATATTTGGTGCGTATGTGTATTGTTGGTATTCAGATGAAACTCTTTGTATGCTGAAAAATATGACCAGAAACGGCGCCGAAGATGTCTACGAGAGCAATGTACGCGTTTGCCCCTCCGAATTCAATAGTGATTCCTCCAAACAAGTCGTATACGAAGTTATCGGAATCAATCAGAGGGCGCCCCGCTGTAGCAGTATTGGGCAGTGCCTGTCCAAGCCTGAGCAGAATGTATCAATGCTATAGTACTACAACACGCAAATGACGCACTGGAAACCACGCTCTTATTGCTCGTTTATCGAGATTCAGCGGAAAGATACGAACTTTGCTTCGGGCTTTTCAGCATGATGCAGTATGGGGGGTAGCAAATCTTATTTGAGATTTGAGGTGCAAGCAATGACATCAGAACTGCAGTGTGTTGTACCTGTTTGAACGGCGTGTAGCTCCCAAGCCCAATCACGACATGCGCTTCTGCGTCGGACAGTTTCTCGATGTTGATGCACGGGATACGATCACTTGTGTTGAAGCCAGCCGCCATTGTTGATAGCACATACAGATAAAGTGGTGGAAAGTGCTCTATCATCTCTAGGAGGGACCTCTTGCTCTCCTGATTTCGGAGCTCATCAACGAGGACATCAAGCTTGTGGGCTTGAGATTCGGGGAAATGCGCAGAATACAAGAGGTGAGACACAAAACTTACGTATGCAAGTCCATTCCTGGGTCATATTCATATTGATACAAATGCAATGCTATGTCAGATAGACGGAAGAGGCATCTGACCAAACACATGTAGTCTGACGATAAGTATCACATGATGGCATCGTGCAGATCATATACGTCTTCATGCGGGCCGGACGGAGCTGCGAGCTTGGCTTGCCTGTCTCAAGCACAAAGGAAGCTCTGAGGCATGCATTTGTCCAACGAGTTCAGGCGGGTGATGGTCACTTTGACATCCAACCCATTCAAATTATGCTCGTTTACAGTGTAAACGAAAAGACGGGCGGCAACCAGATGATAGGCCTCTTCATCTTTGAAGCTGTACGTTCTTTGGAATACGCACACACGGTGAACATCTCGCTCGACGAGCTCACGTGGCCAGCAGGGCTACAGCAAGAAGTACAAGAGGATCATTGGGCGAAATCGAGAGCAGCACAGCGGGGTGATGGCGGCACCCCAAGACTGCTGCAGATTCGGGCAATCATGCTAGGGAGGTTGGAGAAGTTACATGACACCAGATACATGACCCCCTCAGGCACACACCGTGACATCGGACCGTTTGGCATAAGTCTGGAATCCCTTGCTGCACAGGGCGTCTATCTCGAAATGGGAGCGCTTCGTGCTGTCATGCAAAAGCAATAGAAGCAAGATCCACAATCGAACAAAAGTTATAAAGATAATGAATATTTTAAGGTTTTATGTTGTTTTCTTGTCTTTT
>Ga0209491_10008815_pt1 | contig 12619 bp, 7 predicted proteins | sample BON02_FD_187213 | JGI IMG/M metagenome (GOLD analysis project Ga0209491, IMG submission 187213) | Freshwater microbial communities from Lake Bonney liftoff mats and glacier meltwater in Antarctica - BON-02 (SPAdes) (version 2) | ecosystem: Environmental > Aquatic > Freshwater > Ice > Glacier... | reverse complement strand
CCCCCCCCCCCCCTCCAAACCATCAAACAAACAAAACACGCGACCGTATCCGCCCGCCCCCCCCCAAAATCAAACAAAAAACCGAAACTCACAGGTCAAGGGCCGCCAGGTGCGCGTCAAGGGCCCCCGCGGCGTGCTCACGCGCGACTTCCGGCACCTCTCGGTCGACATGTTCATCGAGGATGCCGAGGTCGTCGTCGCCGACGAGGAGGCGGAGGGCGCGTCCGACGCGCCCCCCGTCAAGAAAGTGCGGCTGCTGCACGTCGAGTGCCATTTCGGCAAGCGCAAGCGCCTTGCCGCCATCCGCACCGCCTGCTCGCACGTGCAAAACATGATCACGGGCGTGACGAGCGGCTTCGAGTACAAGATGCGCCTGGTGTACGCCCACTTCCCCATCAACACGGCCGTCGAGGACAAGGGCCTGGTCGTCGAGATCCGCAACTTTCTCGGCGAGAAGATCGTCCGGCGGGTCGAGATGCTGCCCGGCACCACCATCGCCCGCTCCGACGCGGTGAAAGATGAGCTGATCTTGCAGGGCAACGACGTCGAGTCCGTGAGCCGCAGCTGCGCGCTCATCCACCAGGTGTGCCTCGTCAAGAACAAGGACATCCGCAAGTTCCTGGACGGCATCTACGTGAGCGAGCGCGGGCTGATCGCCAAGAAGGAGTGAGGGAAAAAGAGGAGGGGGGGGGGAGATGCGGGGCTTTGTGTCTCTCTGTCGCGGCGTCTTCTTTTCCGTTCGGCGGCCTGCCCCCCGTGGCTTTGTAAAGGGTTTCTTCCCTCACGCGCGCAATACGCCGATGAGCAACGTGGTCTGTCCCTCGAATCGCGTCTCCGCGTCTGGCCGCGGCTCCGAGCAGACGCTGCACCAAAAAGACGCGCCGCGCGGACGAGCGCGAATGCCGGCGACGACAGGCAAGAAACGAAGATGAACAAAATGCCCCGGCTGAACCCACCAGATGGTCCGGTCTGACGGGTTCGCGCTCGAGCGGGCGAACCACTGGCGCGTGCTCTTCCGCGAGCAGCAAACAACGATCGACGTTTGTGCGGGAGGCTCGACCTGCCGCCGCCCGCCGACGCCCGCCGACGCCGCCGCCCGCCGCCGACGGGACTAAGGGCGCCCGCCGGCCCGCCGGCCACGGTCATTATCGTTCCGTCCCTCCCTTTAGAAACGACAATCCCCACGAAACTCCGCACCCACCACCCAACCATGTCCACGCGACAAGTGCGCGAGGCCTTGGTCGGCACGGGCGCGCCGGCCAAGGCCTCGAAGAACGAACCAACGCAGAGCGACGGCGTCTTGACGCAGGACGTCGCGCACGCCTCCTCCGCGACCTCATCGCCGCTCGAGGCCGTCGGGACCTCGTACCTAGATGACGACGATGACGGTGAGCAGCGTGCCTAGGCTGCAGTGGCTGGGGACGTGGGGCACTGCGTTGCTCCGTCTCTGCCGTCCCTTCAAACCTTCGCTTTCTCACGCGCGCGCCCCACCCCCCACCACGCTCTCCTCGCAACGACGCACCCCCTCCCTCCCCCATCACCGACTCCTGACACTCGCTACACTAGGCGAGCGCAAGCCCAACGAGCTGTACGGCAAGTTCACCTGGCGCATCGACGACTTCACCGGCACCAGCAAGCGGGAGCTCAGGAGCCAGCAGTTTGACGTCGGCGGCTTCAAGTGGTGCGTCGGGCTCTCCCTCGGGGCATTCGTGTGGTGGCGTGACGTGCGCGCGAGGCAGGGGGGGAACGGGCGGCGCGACGGCAGCAGCGACGAGCCGCGCCGTCCCGCGCCGTCCCGCCCCCGTTCGACGGCTGCCGTCGATCGACGCTCGTCGCACCGCGCGCGCCTCCGATCGATCCGCCAACCCTCGACCCTTCCTTGCCCGCCCCCCCCCCCACCCGAACCAAAAAACAAAAACACAGGTACGTGCTCGTCTACCCGCACGGATGCGACGTGTGCCACCACCTCTCGCTGTTCCTGTGCGTCGCCGACTACGACAAGCTCCTGCCCGGGTGGTCGCACTTTGCGCAGTTCACGATCGCGGTGGTCAACAGCGACCCGAAGAAGAGCAAGTACTCGGACACGCTGCACCGGTTCTGCAAGAAGGAGCACGACTGGGGGTGGAAGAAGTTCATGGAGCTGTCCAAGGTCCGCGGCGACGCCGGGTTTGCGGCGGCGGCGGCGCAGGCGCAGGCGCAGGCGGCGCAGCGCGAGGCCGGGGCGGCGGCGCCGGCGGCCGACGGCGGCGGCGGCGGCGGCGGCTGCAACGGCCACCACCACCCCGGGGGCGCGCCGTGCTCGGCGCCAAACGGGATCGTGAGCGACGGGCGGGGCGGGGTGACCATCACCAATGTGGTGTGCGGCGCAGGGGGAGCAGGGGGAGCAGCAGGCGCAGGGGCAGGAGCGGGATCAGGAGGAGCAGCAGCGGGAGCAGCGGGAGCAGCGGGCGGCGGCGGCGGCGGCGACGGGGGAGGCGCCTCTTCCTCGCCCGCTCCTTCCTCCTCCGGCGCGCTCGTCATCCGCGCGCAGGTGCAGGTGATCGTGGCCCGCCCCGCGCGCCCCTTCCGCTGCCTCGACCCGGCCTACCGCCGCGAGCTCGCGCGCGTCTACCTGACCAACGTCGAGGCCATCGTGCGCCGGTTCGCCGACGAGCGCCGCGCCAGGCTGGCCTGGTGCCTGCGCGAGCGGCCGCAGCTCGAGGCGTGGTGGCGGGCGCTGGACGGCGCGCGGCGGCGGCGCGTGTGCCAGGACCGCGCGGACGCCGCGCTGCGCGGGATCGTGAAGCAGTTCTTCAATGAGCGGGAGGTCACGTCGACGCTCGTGATGGACGCGCTGTTCAGCGGCGCGCGGCAGGTCGAGGCGGCGACGCGGCGGTGGCAGCGCAAGCAGGGGCAGCAGCAGCAGCAGCAGCAGCAGCAGTGGCAAAAGGGGGGCGGCGGCGGCGGCGGCGGCGGCGGCGGCGGGCGCATCCACGGCGCCGGCAACCACGCCGCCGCCGCCCCGCCAGACGGCAACGGCGCCGACGCCTCGGCCGGCCCCGTCATCGCCACCATCGACAGCGTGCGCCAGACGGTCGGCTTCGGCACGGACGCGCTCGCGGCGCTCGACCTGGTTTTGGCAGAGGGCTTCGTGCCGCCGCCGCCGCCGCCGCCGCCCTCACTCCCGACGACGTCGGCGGCGGCGGCGGCGGCCGCAGCGGCCGCTGCGGCCGCGGCCTCGGCCTCGGCCTCGTCCACGGCCGAGGCGGCCGGCAGCAGCGGCAACGACGACGGCGTCGGGAGGAGCGGCGGCGGCGCGACCGACGCGAGCGGCAGCAGCGGCGGATCAGGGGCAGGGGGAGGAGGAGGAGCAGGAGGAGCGGCGGGCGAGGCAGGCGCGGCCTCGCCGCCGCCCCCCCGCCCGGCGCCGCCCCAGGCCCCGCCCGACGACAGCGCGGGCGGCACCGCGGGGAGGCCCGAGCCCGCGGCCGCCAACGCCGCCGCAACCTCGGCCGCGGCCGCCACAGCGGCCGCCGCGGCAGCCACAGCCGCCGCCGCCGCCGCCTCGTCGCTGGCCGCCGTCGTGCGCGGCGCGCCGCCGCCGGGCGACGGGTCTGCCGAGGCCGACCTGCGGCGCGACAGCGCCGAGCGCGACGAGCGGCGGCTGGCCGAGCTGGGCCGGCGCGCGGTCGAGGTGTTCATCGTGTCGCACCTGTTCTGCGGCCCGCTCGAGACCGCCTACCGCGACGACCAGGCGCTCGCGCGGCAGGAGCAGCTGATCGCCGAGGAGGACAAGCGGCAGCGGCAGGAGGGCGCGGCGGCGGCGGCGCGCGCGGCGGTCGAGCGCGAGAAGAAGGCGCGCAAGAAGGAGCGCCAGAAGGTCAAGCGCGACGCCGACCGCGCCAAGCGCGACGCCGAGGAGGAGGTCGAGCGCGCGGAGCAGCATCAGCGGCGCGAGGCGGAGGAGGCGGCCGAGCGACGCAAGAAGGCGAGCGCCGCGGCCGAGGCCAAGCGCGAGGCGGCCGAGGAGGCCGAGGCGGCGGCGGCGGCGAGGACGGCGGCGGCGGCGGCGGCGGCGGCTGCTGCGGCTGCGGCCGCCGCCGAGGGAGAGGCGCAGCGCCGAGCGACGGCCAAGCAGCAGCAGCAGCAGCAGCAGCGCGAGGCGCGGCAGCAGCAGGAGACGGCTGCCGCCGCCGCCGCCGCCGCTGCTGCCACTGCTGCTGCTGCCGCTGCTGCTGCCAGGGCGGCGGCGGCCGAGCCCTCTGTGCCGGCGGCAGCGACGCCTCTCGCCGCTGCCGCCCCGCCGACGGCGTTTGCCCCCGCCGCCGTGCTCCCCGTTGCCGCCGCGGCCGCCCCGGTCGTTGCGGCCGCGCTCGCCGCCGTGGCCCCGGCGCCCCAGGCCGCCGCCGAGGAGGTCGTCGCCTTGCGCCGCCGCGTGCGCGCTCTGGAGCAGGCGCTCGGCGAGCGCGACGCTGACCTGATAGCGCTGCGGCGGCAGCTACGGCAGCAGCAGCAGCAGCCGCCGCAGCAGCTGCAGCAGCAGCAGCAGCAGCAGGCGGCGCACGCGGGCTTGGCTGCGGTCGTCGGCGGCGGCGGCGGCGGCGCTGCGGGCGGCATCCCCGCAGCGGCCGTGCCCGCGGCGACGGCCCGCAAGGGCGTCCCGGCCGTCGGCGGCCTGCTCAACAGCGACCTCGCGGCCGTGATCAAGGGCGCGGCGGCGGCGGCGGCGGCGGGCAAGGTTGCCGAGGCGGCGGCGGCGGCCGCTGCCGCGGCCGCGGCGGCCGCGGCTGGCGCCGGAGCGCCCGCCGCCGTCGGCGCGGCGCCGGCACGCCTCGTGCACGCCAACGGCGGGCCCTCCAGCAACGGCAACGGGCCCGTGAGCGCCCCCACCACCACTGCTTGGGGCGGGGCCGGCGTGGCGGCGGCGGCTGCAGCGGCTGCGGCGGCTGCGGCGGCCGCGGCGGCCGCCGCCGCCACCAGCGGCCCCGCCCCCGCCTCTGCGGCCGTCACCCCGTCCCGCGGAGCCGCTGCTGCGGCGGCCAACGGCCCCTCGTCGGTCCCCTCGCCGGCGCCTCCCCCGACCGTGGCACAGGTGCTGGCGCGCCAGGGCAGCGGCGGCGGGCGCGCCCCGATGTCGGCGGCCGCGGCAGAGGCCGCGGCCGCCACAGGCGCAGCAGCAGGCCCGGCGGCCGGCATGTCCCCCGCTCCTGCCGCGCCCTCGGCCGCAGGCAGCGCCGCCGTCGCGGCCGCCGTGCGCGCCGTGGCCGCCCAGGCCCGCGCGGCCGCGCCCCCGCCGCCGCCCACGCCGCCAACGGCGGCCGCCGCCAAGGTGGCCGCGGGCGCGCCGGCGGCCTCTGCCAACGGCGGTCGCCCGGCGGCCGGCGCGCGCGACCCCCGCCCCGCGCCCGCGGCCGCCGCCGGCCCCCGCCACGGCCCCGCCGCCGCCTCCTTCTCGGCCGTGGCGGCCGGCGCCGCCGCCGGCAAGGGCGCCGCCGGCGTCGCGCGGCCGCCCGGCGCGCCCGGCGGCGACGCCGGCCTCGACGAGTTTGCGCACATGGGCCTCATCGACGACCTGCTGACCGAGTGAAACGTGTGAAGAGGAAAGAGAGCCGGCCGGCGCCGCTTGACTCGCCGCGAAGACGCTGAGCGACGACATGAAGAGGTTGTGCGAGAGAGGACAGACTGAAACGAGCCCCCTTTGGGGATTTTTCGCATCCCGGCACTCCGGCCCCTGCTCTTTCGGACGACGACGGAGACGCATCGGGGAGCGCCTCGCATTCTTTGCGTTTTTGCTTGTTTCGATTCACGAGTAAGAACAAACCGACGACACGTGGACCACAGACAGACGCGAGAGATCGCTCTACAGAGACACGTGTTGCACAGGACAGACTGGAGGTCAAAAGAACAGGGGCGCGCGAGGCACAGGGGCGCTCAAAAGAGCATGCGGCGCTCGAGACGACGAAACGAGAGGAGAGCGCAACTCTCCTCTCGTTTAAAAAAAAACGCAAAGCCCCTCCCCTCCTTCCCCTCTCTGCAAGCGCCCCAAAAAACCCCAAACCGAAAGCGAAGCGCCCTTAAGCGTAGTAGGGCAGCACCTGCGTCATGATGTAGGCGAACGCGACGCCCGAGAGGCCGCCGACCGTCCAGCCCGCGGCGAACCCGTTCCACCCGTCGGCCGACTGCAGCGGGTCGGCCGGCACGCTGCGGCCGCTGAGCGTCTTTTTCGGCACCGACGCCGTCTCGCCCTGGAACGTCGCGCCGCCGTAGATCGACAGGCACACGGCCAGGATGAGCACCAGGCCCGCGCCCGAGGCGCACCCGGCGATCTCGCCGACGTCGGGCACGTCGCGCAGGGGGCCGAGCGCGATGAAGGGGCCGGGAATCAAAAAGCCGTGCGCCAGGCCGACCTCGACGCCGCGCAGCAGCGGCGACACGCCCGTGCGGTACGCGGGGAGGGACGAGAGGAACTTGGCGACGATGGGGGCCGAGGTGACGGGCGTCTCGAACATGCCGACGAAGGGGTCGCCGTTGATGGGCTGGACGACCGTGAACTGTGTTTGGTTTTCTCCGTGGGGTTTTTTTGTTGGGTCGGGCGGCCAGGGCAGAGGGAAGAGGGGGGGGGGGGGGGGGGGGGGGGGGGGGGGGGGGGGGGGGGGGGGGGGGAGGGGAGCGGTCGAGACGGCGTGTTTGGTTGTTTGGTATCGAGGGAGGTCGAGGGGCGTCAGTGACTGGTTTCGCACGATGAGGCGGGCAGCAAGCGAGAGAAGGAAAGCTAAACCAACAAGACGACAAGAAGATGGGACCGCCGCCGCCGCCGCCGCCGACGACGGGGCGCGCCGGCCGGCGTCGGGGCCCGGTCGGCGGAAAAAGCGCGCGCCGCTCCGGCGCCTCCCCCCTCTCCTCCTGCCCTGAACGAGCGTCCGGCCGCCCCACCCGCGCGCCCTGAGGGGTCGCAACGGCGCGCATCTCGCCCGGCCGCGCGACCGATCCGACGCGCGGGGCCGCCGCGCGAGAGCCGCGCGGAGGGCGCTTTTTCGCGGAAGGGGAGGGAAGCAGAGGGGAAATTCCGTCTTCCGAACGCGCCCCCCGCTCTTCGCCTCGAGGACCCGGACCGCCAGATTGGAGGGCCCGGGACGTGTCGCGCGAGGCGCAACACCCACGGATCCGCGATCTGACGTACCTTCTGGTCCGCAGCGCGCACGACGACCGACGTCTTGCGCGAGGTGCGGAGGCCCATGGGGCGAGTCGCGCGTGCCAACTGCATGATGCTCGGTTGCTTTTTGTGTGGGGGTGGTGTGAGGTCAGGTCTGTGTGTATGTCTGTGTGTGTTGCGTGTCTGTCGCGGAGAGAGAAGGCGCCGATAAGAGCGAAAAGAGCTCGCGTGATCGCGTTTTCCCCCCTCCTCTCCCCCCTCCTCTCCCTCTCTCTGTCTCTCCTCCTCCCCCTCATGCTCTCCCCACCGCGCCGTCCGTCCTTTCTCGCCAGACCACGTCGACCACCGACACCTCACTCTCAACACCAGTTGGCGCGCCCGCGCGTCTCACACGACTTGAGAAGGAAGAGCCTACGGAGAAGCCACGAAGCAAAACAAAACGATGGCGCTCCGCGCGATGCGCATGGTGAGCAGCCCCCCATTCGATGCGGCGCTGGTCACGCACCGACCCAGGCGACCCGCCCGTGCGGTCGCGGCGTACAATGGCAGCGCGTGCCCGACGCGGGAGGCTTGCAACCCGCTCGAGCGGCGGCCGACCCATCGTCCTCTCTCCGCCCGCCGGGCCCCCCCAGTCTCCTCGACCGCAATGCGCGCTGCGCTACGCGCGCGCGCGAGACGCATCCGATCGACGCCGGCCCCGACACTCCTCGGAGCACGCGCCGTCAAGGGAAGCCAAGGGCGGGGGCAAAACAAGCCCGTCCTCGTGTGGCCGTCGCCAGCGCCGCCGTCGGAGCGCGCGCTCGCGCATTGCCGCCGCTCGCACCTCCTCTTTCGGCACCACCCAACCTCACGCCCCCAACAACCCCCCCCCCAACAACCCCAACAACCGCGCAACAACAGCACGCCACCACCGGCCGCCCGGCGCCCGCCCAGCGCGCCGTCGCGGCCGTGGCCCGCCGCCCCGCCCAGCAGGCCGCCGCCGCCGTCCGCGCCGCGCCCGCGACCCGCCGCGCGCCGCTGCGCGTCGTGGCGCTGCGCCTGAACAACGTCGAGATCCCCAACCAGAAGCGCATCGAGATCTCGCTGCAGTACATCTACGGCATCGGCAGCACCACGAGCCAGGCCATCCTGCGCGATGCGGGGGTCGACAACAAGCGCACGCACGAGCTCAGCGAGGAGGAGCTCACGCGCCTGCGCGACGAGGTCGGCAAGTACACCACCGAGGCCGACCTGCGGCGCGTGGTGTCGCAAAACATCAAGCGCCTCAAGGACATCGGGTCGTACCGCGGGCGGCGCCACATCATGGGCCTGCCCGTGCGCGGGCAGAACACGAAGAACAACGCGCGGACGCGCAAGGGCAAGCCCAAGACGGTGGCCGGGCGCAAGAAGTAGGAATGGAGGAAGAATTCGCGCTTTTGCCGCGCGTGGGTTTTTTGTTCTCTTCCTCTTCACACGAGCGGGCGCCACCACGCGCCTGCTCCTTTTTCCTCCCTCTCTCTCTATACTCTCAAGGCCCGCCCCTCTTTCATTCATTTTTTCGCCGGTGTGTTAATCTCCACGGTTTCGACGACACTGTTGGTGGGTCGAAGAGGGACTGACTTGTCCGACAGCGGCGAGCGCGCCGTTGCCCGCCCCGCACATCTTCGCTCGCCCCCATTTGCCTCTCTAAACGCAGCCGCCAACGGGACAAGCAAGACGAGGAGCACCCAACGCTCGCACGATTGTCTCGTGCCCACCCGCACAGCGTCAGAACCTCACCTCAGGTGCCCCTGCGCCCCGCTGTACCCGCGCATCCAGACGTAGGCGCGGCTCAGCAGCGTCTCGACGTCGCGCTCGCGCCAGCCGGCCGTCGGCGGGCGCTGCAGGAACAGCAGGAGCTCTTGGAAGTCGGCGCACGCCAAGAGCTCACGCTCCCAGGCGGCGAGAAAGGCGGCGCAGGCGTAGACGAGGAACTCGGCGAGGCCGCGGCCGCCGCCGCCCGAGGCGCCGCCGCCGCCGCCGCCCGCGCCGAGCGCGGCCGAGGACGACAGGGCGCCGCCGCCGCCTCCCGCCCCCGCCCCCGCCCCCACGAGCGCCGGCCCCCCGGCCCCCCCCTCCTCGGCCAGGAATGTGTCCCACAGCCGCGCGGCCAGCGCGAACGGCACCTCCCGCGCCAGCAGGCAGTTGACCCACCGGAACGCGAACTGCAGGTAGTTGTCGAGCCCCTGCGCGTCAAGGTGCGCCGCCAGCTGTGGGCACACGCCGCGGGCGAGCTCGCGCACGCGAAAGACGGCGCGCTGGATGCCCGGCTGCGCGTACGTGTAGTGGTCCTGGATGGACTCGAGCATGCGGCTGAGGCACCAGTAGCTGTCGGCCTCGGCCTCGGCGAGCGCGGGGGCGGGGAGGTGGGGGAGGAGGGCGGGCCAGTCGCGCATGGGCGGCGGCGGCGGCGGCAAGAGCGGGAGCGGGGCGCGCTGCGGGTGGGGGGCGGCGGCGCGGGCATGGGCGGCGGCGGTCGTTGCAGCTGCGGCTGCTGCTGCTGCTGCTGCTCCCTCCTCGTCCTCGCCCTCGCCGACCCCGTCCCCTGCACCTCCTCTTTCGTCGGCTGCCGCCGCCGCCGCCGCCGCCGCCTGTGCCGCCGCCGCCTGTCCCTCCGCCTCCGCCTCTGCCTCCGCCTCCGCCTCTGCCTCCTCGTCCGCCACCATGGCCGCGAGCTTCTCCCCCAGGAACACGGCCAGAAAAGGCGTCACGATGTCGTTCATGCCCTGCACGTACCCGCTCGCCGGGTGCCGCACGCCCCACACGTAGAGCAGCCTGCCCAGCAGCGCCTGGACGCGCGCGTCGCGCGCGAACGGCTCGCCCGGCGCCGTGCGCGGGCAGTCGACGGCGACCTGCCTCCCGAGCGCCGCCTCGTCCTCGGAGCGCTCGGCCGCCGCGCCCTCGCCGCACAGCTCCTGCGCGAGCTCGAGGTACTCGCGGCGGCGGCGCGCCAGGGCCGCGGCCTGGCGCGCGCGCGAGGGCGGCGCGTGGCCCAGCAGCAGGCGCCACACCTGCGGCCGGAGCGCGGGGGGCACGCCCGACCAGGCGGCCTCGCGCAGCGCGTCGAGGTCGACGACGGCGGCGGCGGCGTCGCCCGGCGCCGCCTCGGGGCCGTGCAGGATGGCGAGGAAGCGCCGGACGCGGTGGTTGGAGGTGTCGGGCGGCGGCGGCGGAGGCGGCGGCGGCGGCGGCGGGTTGGCGTCGGCGCCGGGCGGCGGCGGCAGGCCGGCCGCGGCGTTGGCGCTCCGACTGCGCTCGAGCGCAGGCGTCGGCGATTCAGTGCGGCGCGCGAAAGCGGACGAGGGCGAAGGGCCGCTGGGCACCGAGCCCAGGGCGGCGGCGCTCGTGGCGGCGGCGGCGGCGCCGCCCCCGCGCGGGGAGGCCGGCGGGGCGGCGGCCGCGGCCGCGATGTCGCGCGGCGGGTTGGCCGGCGGCGCCAGCCCGCCCCCGCCATACATCGCGGCGCTGTCGCCAGCTGCGCCCCCGCCGCGCCCCCCTCCTCCCAGCCGACGCGCCCCGCCCGGATGCCCGCCCGGCCGCCGCCGCAGGAGCGACGCAAACTGGTGGCGCAGGCGCGCCTCGAGCGGGGCGGCGGCGGCGGTGGCGGCGGCGGCGGCGTTGTTGTTGTTGTTGTTGTTGGGGCTGCCGTCGCCGCCGCTGCCCGCGCCGGGGTTGGCCCCCGCGCCGTCCTGCGGCGGCGGCGGGGGCGCGCTCATCCCCCGTCTGGCTCAAGGACGGGGCCTTGCGCTCCCTCGCTCGACCGACGCGGCGGCGACGACGCCGGCGCCCCCCGTCCCCGAGCGCGCGCGCGCGCGCCGACAGCGGCGTCGAGGGCTTTTTCTGCTCACAAGCCTTTCACAGCGGTGCGGTTGCGGGGTTGCACGAGCTGAGGGGCAGACGGTGGGCGTGCTTTCGAGGCGTGCCTGGCATGCGGGAGCGACGAGGGGCGCTTGTGCGCGCGAGAGAGACGAAGGGAGGGAAAAAGATGGAGCGGTTGGATTGGCGCACGCCGAGGTCGGTTGGGGCAGCTCACGAGTCGGGTTTGCAATGGGCCTTGTCGTTCGGCGGGCGCGTGCGTTTTCAGTGGATGTGTCAGGGCTTCTTTGACGCGTGCAAAGCAACGGGAGGCTTTTTTTCGCGGCCCCGTTCTTCGTCGGCGGCGTCGCGGTCGCGCGTGCCCCATCAGACACCCGCCGCGATCGCAGGCCGGCAGCGGCGCCGTTCGCTCCCCACCGCCCGTCTGGTTTCCAACCGCTGGGGCCCGTCGAAGGCCGCCGCAGCTGGCACGCGGGAGGTTCGTGGCACAGGCCTGAAGGCGTGTTCTTGGCTGCGAGCACAACGCGCGCTGAGGCGGCGCCGACGCCCCCAATGAAAGGAAAAAAAAGCAGTGTTCAATCGCGCAGTCCTGGTTTGGTTTCGCGCCTCAATTCATCAGGGGATGGAGAATCACGTTGATACCAGTCGTGGCAAAGCCCTTTCCTGGACGTTTCATGTCGCAAAGGGGGTCCCCGGAGTTGCGTTTTTTCCCTCCTCTTCTCTCTTCTCTCCCCTTTTTTGCTTCTCAATCCCCTCCTCCTGTTCGGAATAGGCTCTCAAAAGACTCCTTCCCACCACCGAACCCTCCCGTTTCGCTACATTCGCCCACCCACACGTAGACCACTCGCCTCCCGACAACCACGAACCCCGCCCCTTTGCCCGCAAGAGAGAGAGAGCGCGTTTCTGTCAACGTTCCTGTGAGACAGAGGGGAGAAGCGAGGGTGTCCCGAACGCGGCGCCTCTTTCACAGCTGGGCAGCCATGGGTCTTACGATCTCCAAGCTCCTGTCGCGCTTGATCGCCAAGAAGGAGATGCGCATCCTGATGGTGAGCGGACGCGTGAGGGAAGAGAGCTCTGGAGCCCTCAACCACCCCCCCTCCCTCCCTCTCTCCCTCAGCTCCTTTCTGGCGCGCGCCCCCCCTCTCTCACGCCTCTCCACGCACGCACGCACGCACGCGACACCAACAGGTCGGACTCGACGCCGCCGGCAAGACTACGATCCTCTACAAGCTCAAGCTCGGCGGTGAGGCTCGCTGCTTTCAAAAGGAGGGGGGAAGGGGTTCCCCTTTTCTCCCCCTCCTTGGTTCCCGCCGCCGGCGGCCCGCGCATCGCGGCGGCGGCAGCACAACAACGACAACAGCAACAACAATGGGCCCGTGCCCTCGCTCACTCTCTCTCCCTCTCTCTCGTTTCTTCCCTGGACCCTCCACACCACACCCTCCAACCACCGCACAGAGATCGTGACGACCATCCCCACCATCGGTGAGTACGCTGCGCCCCCAGAGCAGCGCGACGCACAGTGCGCGCGCCGCCGACGCCCGCCCGCCCCTTGCCGCGCCCGCCGCCCGCCCGGCCGCCGCCCGCCGCTCCCCGTTTTCCACACCGCGCGCCTCTCATCCCCCCAAAACAAAACAACCCCCCCCCCCCCCCCCC
>Ga0209491_10008811_pt1 | contig 12623 bp, 10 predicted proteins | sample BON02_FD_187213 | JGI IMG/M metagenome (GOLD analysis project Ga0209491, IMG submission 187213) | Freshwater microbial communities from Lake Bonney liftoff mats and glacier meltwater in Antarctica - BON-02 (SPAdes) (version 2) | ecosystem: Environmental > Aquatic > Freshwater > Ice > Glacier... | reverse complement strand
TTCAGGGCTGGTTCATTTACCTTACAACCATCGGGAAAGAAACCGCAGAGCCAAAGAAGATTTTTGCCTTGTACAAACTGAGATGGAGAATCGAAATCATATTCAAATCCTGGAAAAGCAACATGGCTTTTGATAGCGTACATAATGTCTCCAAAATTCAATTATGGGTAATACTCTGGTCAAGGTTTAGTATGATAATTATCTGTACACAACTTATTTACACTCCATGTAGAATAGTAATTAAAGCTACTCTAGACAAAGATCTGAGTCTGTTAAAAGTGACCCATTACCTGATTAAGCATCCTGAGAAAATAACAGGAATAATCAGAGAATTACAGAGTGATCCAAGTAAACCGGGAATAATAAGCACCACAATGGCAAAGTATTGTTCCTATGAAAAAAGAAAAAAAAGATCAAATTATCAGGAGGATCTCAGAACAATCTATGTCTAAGTTAACGCCAATGGCCCGAGGCGCATTTTGATTATAGCAGATAGTATAGAATCTGCCAGAGCACCAGCGGTGCGATTTGATCCTTGACCGGGTTAAATCCCAATTGAAAATAGTATTGGTCATCAAACCGCTTCTCTGAAGCTGTTCTATCATTTCGGATTTTCTACGATCAAATCGCTTCTCTGAAGCTGGGAAAAATTGATTTTTCAATATGTATTTCCGAAATGATGCCAGTAGCCTTATTTTCCTCCCTTTTTGGGACCGAAAACGGAAGACGCCTGCCTGCCTAGGCGTGAAAAACCGAAACGCCAAATTATGGATTGTGTGCCAATTATATTCTTACCTCCTCTACTGACCGGCAAAGTAGTGGATAATCAAACTGTTCAATATGCATATCTGCAAATTCATCAAATTTTCACTTCAATTGATTTGGATTCCGGATTTTCGATCGGTTCATGTTAGCGCCCGAGGCGCATTTTGATTATAGCAGATAGTGTAGAATCTGCCAGAGCACCAGCGGTGCGATTTGATCCTTAACCGGGTTAAATCCCAATTGAAAATAGTATTGCTCATCAAATCGCTTCTCCGAAGCTCTTCTATCATTTCGGATTTTCTACGATCAAATCGCTTCTCTGAAGCTGGGAAAAATTGATTTTTCAGTATGTATATCCGAAATGATGCCAGTAGCCTTATTTTCTTCGCTTTTTGGGACCGAAAATGGAAGACGCCTGCCTGCCGGTAAACAGGAAAAACCGAAACGCCCAATTATGGATTGTGTGCCAATTATATTCTTGCTTCTTCTGCCGGCTGGAAAAGCAGTGGACAATCAAATTTTTCAATATGCATATTCGCAAATGCATCAAAATTCTACTTCAATTGATTTGGGTTCCGGATTTTCGATCGGTTCATGTTAGCGCTCGAGGCGCATTTTGATTATAGCAGATAGTGTAGAATCTGGCAGAGCACCAGCGGTGCGATTTGATCCTTGACCGGGTTACATCGAAATTGAAAAAATCATTGATCATCAAATCGCTTCTCCGAAGCTCTTCTGCTATTTCTGATCTTTTCTACAATCAAACCGCTTCTCTGAAGCTGTTCTACTATTTCTGATCTTTTCTACAGTCAAACCGCTTCTCTGAAGCTGGGAAAAATTGATTTTTCAATATGTATTTCCGAAATGATGCCAGTAGTCTTATTTCCCTCCCTTTTTGGGACCGGAAACCGAAAATGCCCGTCTGCCGGTAGGCAGGGAAGACCGAAACGTCCAATTATGGATTGTGCGCCAATTATATTCTTGCTTCTGCTGCTGACTGGCGAGCTTCCATTTGTCTTAAAGATTGGAAATCATTTGGACTACCAAAAAAATAACTTTTCTAAAAACTAACACCCAGCACCATAAAAATACTTTTCAATCCCAATCCCAAAGTCACCAGCCAAATCAAAACAGCAAAAATTGTCTGGAATAGGCTGTTCTTAAATTTCCCCAAAACAGCCTTTTGCGCAGCGATATAAATAATCCATCCACTGATCAAAGGCAATAAAATACCATTTGCCAACTGGGCTAAAGTTATCAGTTCAATCGGTTTGATTCCCAGCGAAGAAAACAGGATTCCCAACCCTACGATCACAGCCATAGTAATCCGCATAGACCGGGATTGAATCTCTTGACTCCAATTCAAAACCCCACAAATCACCAAAGCTGCCGCAAGTGGAGCGGTGATCGAAGAAGTCAAACCCGCTGCCAACAGACCAAAGCCCATCAAGTATTTGGCATAGCTCCCAAATATCGGCTCCAGACCTTTCGATACATCTACTGCATTGGTGATTTCGGAACTGGTATTGGCAGCTCCTACAAGTAAGATCGCCATGGATACTAGTCCTCCTAAAATGATGGAAATCGCAATGTCTTTTCGCATCCAAGAAATAGACTCAGCTCCATTCCATCGATGTTTGGCCAGACTGGCATATAGAAAAAGATTGTATGGCACCACCGTCGTTCCTATCAAGGCTACCAGCGTGGTCAACTCATTTGGATCAAATGAAGGGATCAAACCATTTAAAACAAGATTCCAGTCTGGTTTGGTGAATATTGCGGTAATGATAAAAGCAGTTGACATAAATATAACCAAGCCAACAAGTACACTTTCTAAGGCATTATAAGTGCCAAGCCACAGCAATGACAGGACGAATATACCAAGAAGAAGATTTCCACTTTGGAGATTGATTTTCCCAAGTGGAATGACTGGCGCTTCCCAAAAAATCTGAAGTCCCAAATTACTCCCAGAGATATTTCCAGATTCATAGGCAGCATTTCCTAGGCCAATTGCCAAAAGTACCAAAACGATCGAAGCCACCTTAAGAATTGGGCTTTGCTTTTGGTTTCGAATTAGTTGCGCGAGATCCATGCCGGTAACCAATCCAATTCTCCCAGAAATCTCCTGTAGCACAACAGTCGCAACAACAGATAACACTAATGCCCAGATCAGTCCAAAGCCAAAATTGACTCCTGCAAGGGTACAAACGGTTACCGTTCCCGGACCAATAAAAGCTGCTGCAACAATTGGCCCCGGACCAAGGTTTTGGAATAGTGATCTAAGCTTCAAGAGTTTTTTTGCCAAAATAGCTATTTAGTACAGATTATTTAAAGTTTTTAAAATTAGATTTAACACACAAACTGAATACTAGTATATGATAATATGGCTTAATCGATTGGCTAAAGGACTGGCAGTACTTCTGCTTTCACTAGTCTTTTTTCTAATTTTGATGTTTAGAAGTGATATCCCGGTAGAAGAAGCCGAAGAAAAATATCAAACTCCCGAATCACATTATATTGAAGTGGATGGTGTGAATGTTCATGTTCGTTTTTTAGGGGATGGCGAACCAGTAGTGCTACTTCATGGGAGTTTTGCTTCCTTGCATACTTGGGAAACTTGGCAACAGGCAATGAGTCCCTATTTTATGACCATAGCGATTGATTTGCCAGGTCATGGTCTTACAGGACCCGATCCGAAAAAGCGCTATAGCACCAAGGATTATAGTCAATTGGTCTTACGCTTGATGGAAGAATTGAACATCGAAAAATTCCACCTCGCCGGTAATTCAATGGGAGGGGCAGTAGCTTTGCAAATTGCTTCATCCCATCCTGATAAGGTCTTAAGCTTAAATTTGATTGACGCCTCTGGGACTCCTAGGTCTCAACAAAGTATACCAGAATCCCAAAAACCCAGTTCAAATGTTAATGCGACTGCCTTACTATTTAAAGCATTGGAAAATCCAATACTTGCGCAAATTTTCCTGAAGTGTACGCCTAAATTTCTATTTGCAATGAATCTCAAGCAAGTCTATGCCGATGAATCTAAGATCACAGAGAAAACGCTCGATCGATACTATGAGCTTATGCTACGGGAGGGAAATCGAAAAGCTACCATCGATAGGCTGATGATGCCCAAAGGTATGTCTGTGGATTTTGATCGACTGATTATGCCCACCTTGATACTTTGGGGTGAAAATGACACCTGGATTCCTGTAAGTCAGGGCCATCTATTTGAAAAATTGATTAAAGGATCAAAAATGATTGTTTTCTCAAACACCGGGCATGTGCCAATGGAAGAAATTCCGGCGGAATCTGTCGGTGCTTATCTTTCATTTTTGGGTATAGAGATTCGGAAGGATTACCCTCGAACTCCGAATTATGTCAGCTATGCAGACTGAACAACTTATTTTCCTAGTTATAATACTACAGCTATTGGTTGTGGTATTGGTTGTCTTTACCAGAAGTAAGACTTCTCAAAAAGAAAATCTACGGCAAGAGATTCTCCAACTCAGCAGCGCTTTAAACCTTGCTCTAGGGCAAGCACGAAAGGAATCCAATGAAAATCTTACCAATCAATTTCAACTGGTTTTCAATTCGCTCCGAGCAAATTCTAAGGATCAAAATGAGGCTTTAAAATCCTTTGGAGAGATTTTCCGTCAAAATGTGCAAGATTTCAATAATCTACAGCGAGAGAAATTTTCAGATCTGCATCGCAGACAAGATGAGCTGTTGAGGTCTACTGAGCTTCGTCTGGAAAAGATTCGAGAAACCGTTGATGAGAAACTCCAGAAAACATTGGAGGCCAGATTAGGTCAATCCTTCGAAATGGTCAGTAACCAGCTTCAGGCAGTTCAAAAAGGTCTTGGCGAAATGCAAAATCTCGCAAAAGGAGTGGGGGACCTTAAGCGTGTGCTTACTAATGTAAAGAGTAGAGGGATTTTGGGAGAATACCAATTACAGGCAATTCTAGAAAGTTTATTAAGCCCGGATCAATATGTGCTGAATGTACTGGTAGGAAATGAAACTCGGGAGCGGGTGGAATTTGCGATTAAAATGCCCGGTCAGCAAGAAGAAATTCTCCTGCCTATTGATTCTAAATTCCCTCAGGAATCGTACTTGAGGCTAGTTGATGCGTATGAAGTAGCTAATAAGCAAGCTATAGATTCCAGTCGCCAAGAACTATTTAAAGCAGTTAGAAAAGCTGCATCTGATATCCAGAGTAAATACATTAATCCTCCACACACGACTGACTTTGCCATACTTTTCCTCCCGGTGGAGAGTTTATACGCGGAGATTCTACGAGAGCCAGGCTTCTCACAGGAAATTCAGGTGAATTATAAAATTATTATTACAGGACCTACGACTTTATCCGCAATCTTAAACAGTCTTCAAATGGGTTTCAGAACATTGGCTATCCAAAAACGCAGTTCAGAAGTATGGCAGATTTTGGGTGCGGTTAAGACTGAATTTGGAAAGTTTGGGATGCTGATCGAGCGGACTCAGAAAAAATTGGGCGAAGCCAATTCAGAACTTGATAAATTGGTAGGTGCTAGAACGCGTGCTATTCAGCGGAAATTGAAAGATGTGGAGGAGATGCCGGATAAAAAGAGCACCGAACTACTGGATTGATATGCAGATTGGTTCTTTCTGAGAAGGGTTGCAAATACTTTTCCACTGGATTTTTATTCAAAAACTAAAAGAATTCGCTTATAAACTGATTACCATCAGGAAAGCTATTATTTTTGTCCCTTATCAAATCACCTGAATTATCTTATGGGGATGAAAATTGTCATTGCAGGAGCGGGGGATATGGGTTACCATCTCGCAACTCAATTAAGTTATGATAATAAGGATATCATTCTGATCGATAATGATCGCGAAGTCCTAGACTATGTCTCTTCCAAGCTTGACGTATTGACAGTACAAGGGGATGCAACTTCATTTGAAGTCTTGCAGCGTGCCAGTGTTGATAATGCAAGCATGGTTCTGGCAGTGACTACTTCGGAGAAAACGAATATTGTCACTGCACTTCTTGCAAAGCAGCTTGGAGCTAAACGTGTAATGGCTCGCGTAAGAAATCACTCTTACCTTGACCCCGAAAATTTAACTTACTTCAACAATCTGGGAATCGATAATTTGATTTCCCCTACCATGCTTTGTAGTAGGGAAATTTTTAATATGATCGAGAACTCAAGTTTCAATGAGATTTTCGATTTTGGTGGTGGAAAACTGAATATAGTAGGCGTTACGCTAGATAAGTCTAATCCTCTTGTTAACCAGCGGATTATGGATACCAAATCCAATCCTATCTTTGAAGATATCCGAATTATTGCGATCCTTAGAGATCAAAAAACAATTATCCCAAGAGGTAATACCATCGTCCGAAATATGGATCATGTTTTCTTTGTATCCATTAAGAAAAATACTGAGAATATTCTTGAGTTGCTAGGTCAAGAGAAAGTAATGGTCAAAAACATCATGATCATTGGTGGCGGTGACATGGCCTTATCCACTGCGCTTAGATTGGAGGATAAATATAGAGTGACTCTGGTCAATAAAGACAAGGAGCAATGCAAATGGCTTGCGGAAAACCTGAAAAATAGTTTGGTCATCAACGGCGACTATAAAAATATCGAATTACTTATCGAAGAGGGTCTAGAGCAAATGGATGCATTTATTGCGTTGACTGAATCTTCCGAAACGAATATTATCACCAGTCTTTCGGCCAAAAATCATGGCGTATATAAGACGATTGCGCACGTAGACACACGTGAGTACATCCATATTTCACATAGCATTGGAGTGGATTCCTTAATCAATAAAAAGCTGGTAGCTGCGAATGAAATCTCCCGTTATTTGAAAAAGGGAAGCGTAGAGGCAGTATCTGGAATCTATGGAGTTGATGCTGAATTTATCCAATACTCTATTTGCAAGAATAATCGTGTGATTAAAAACCAGTTAAAGGATCTCCGCTTCCCTGACTCAGCAATTATCGCCGGAGTGATTCGAGGAGAGGAAGTTTTGATTCCAGATGGAAATTTCCAGCTTGCAATGAATGATAAAGCCATAGTATTTGCACTTCCAGAGGCAAAGTATGCATTGGAAAAAATATTTCACTAAAGTATGATCCATTTCAAAGCGATCGCAAGAATCATGGGCGCACTCTTAGTGCTAATAGGATTCTTGATGCTGCCTGGAATTGCCTTTTCGATTTATTTCGACGAAGATCCTTGGCCAGTCTTGACCTCGGCAGTTTTTGCTATTATTTTAGGGATTAGCTTGTTTATGTCTTTTTCCAAACAAGATCAAAATATCAGGAAGCGCGAAGGTTATTTAATCGTAGCTATCAGCTGGCTGGTAATGGCTGGAGTTGGTATGCTTCCTTACATTCTAAGTAAGGAGATAACCGGTTTTGCAGATGCACTTTTTGAGACTATGTCTGGTCTTACTACTACTGGAGCTTCTATTTTGACTGATATTGAAGCTATGCCAAAGGGATTGCTATTCTGGAGAAGCATGACACAATGGATTGGAGGATTAGGGATAATCGTACTTACAGTAGCCATTTTTCCACTTTTGGGAATCGGTGGAATTGAGCTCTTCGTAGCGGAATCGCCCGGACCCACTTCTGATAAAGTTCACCCGCGTATTTCAGAAACTGCAAAGCGACTGTGGTATGTATATGTAAGCTTGACCACTGTTGCGATGTTACTCTTTTGGGCAGGGGGAATGACCTTTTTTGATGCGATCAATCATGCCCTGACCACCTTGGCAACTGGTGGTTTCTCCACCAAAAACAGTAGTATGGCTTATTATGATTCGGCCTTTATCCAATACACAGCTATCTTTTTTATGTTTTTGGCAGGAACCAACTTTACTGTAATTTATTTTGGTTTAGTAGGCAAATTCAAGCGCGTTTTAAAAAGTGATGAGTTTAAGACTTATACTTTTTCGCTCATAGCAATCGCAGTAATATTATACTTCCCAATATTCGCTAAAGGTGGCGTTTCCAGTGAATTGGCGTTTCGAAACTCTTTATTTCAGGTAGTCTCATTAGTGACCACAACGGGATTTATTACCGATGACTATACGACTTATAATGAAGGAGTTACTTTCTTCTTCTTCATGCTATTGTTTATAGGTGGATCTGCGGGCTCCACCGCTGGAGGAATCAAATTTGTGAGACATTTAACTTTCATCAAAAATTCTTGGTTGGAGTTTAAGCGGTTAGTTCATCCTCGAGCGATTGTCCCATTGATGATCAATGGAGATCGTGTTACCGGTAGAATTATTACTCACATTATGAATTTCCTGTTGATCTACCTCCTCATATTTGTGCTTGGATCGGGGGTACTTTCGCTCATGGGTTATGATTTGTTAACCTCTTTTGGGGCTGTGGCTACTTCGCTGGGTAATGTGGGTCCGGGAATCGGATTAGTAGGGCCGGTAAATAACTTTGCTTTCTTTTCCCCAGCAGCCAAGATCTTCCTTTCCTTCATTATGCTTCTAGGTAGATTGGAATTATTTACGATTCTAATTCTTTTCACGCCATTCTTTTGGAGAGCTAATTAAACTTCAATCCTTATCATTGCAGCAGGTGCAGGACAGGGCAGTATGATCTTCCTCGTTTTTCGATCGAACTAGTACAAGATGTCTTACTATTCGATTGAAAATGAATAATATTATAAAGGTTGCGCTCGTCTTTTTTTGCCTTGCCTGCTCTGGAGCCAAGAATCCAGTCAAGATAGCTGATGCGCAAAAGCCAAATCTAGTTTTTATACTTGCAGATCAATGGCGATTTGAGGCGGTGGGCTATATGGGGAATCCCGATGTGATTACTCCAAATCTTGATAAACTCGCTGCTGAAAGTTTAATCTTCGAAAATGCCGTAACGGTAATGGCTGTCTGTGCACCTTGGCGTGCAAGTTTCCTGACAGGACAATATCCACTGACTCATGGAATTTTTTACAATGATAAGCCGCTCGATACTGCGGCAGTTACGCTGGGAAAAATCTTTAAAAAGGCCGGCTATCAAACAGGATATATTGGCAAATGGCATCTCAATGGACATCAGCCAGGCGAAGACCCTTTCAGTGGTAGAGGTAAACCTGTTCCTGCAGCACGCAGACAGGGATTTGATTATTGGAAAGTTCGAGAGGTCACGCATGACTATAATAACTCCTATTACTTCGATGAAAATGATCAAAAGCAGGTTTGGGAAGGTTACGATGCTTTTGCCCAAACAGATAGCGCTATCAGTTTTATCCAAAAGAACAGGGAAAACCTTTTCGCATTGGTCATGTCTTGGGGTCCTCCGCATGATCCTTATCCAACTGCTCCACAGGAGTATAAAGATCTTTATGATTGGAATAAGTTAAGTCTAAGGCCTAATGTTCCGCTGGCTTTGCAAGACAGTGCAAAGCACGTAATCGCTAACTACTATGCACATATTACAGCTTTGGATACGGCTTTAGGCAAGCTCTTGGATGAACTAGAAAAATCAGGGTTAGCAGCGAACACTATTTTTGTATTCACCTCAGAACATGGCGATATGCTGCTTTCGAAAGGGGTATTGAAAAAGCAGCGGCCCTACGATGAGTCCATCAAGGTGCCGATGCTAATTCGATATCCACAGAAGTGTGGCGCAGCTTCCCGTCGTATCAAAAACCCAATAAATACTCCCGATATTCTGCCTACCCTTTTGGGCTTGAGTGGAGTTCCGATACCTGAAACTATGGAAGGAAAGGACTTTTCGAAGAACCTCATCGAAGGAAATGATCTTGATAATGATGCGGCCTTAATCATGCTTCCAGTCCCATTTCATGAGTGGCAGTTTAAAAATGGAGGTCGGGAATTTCGAGGAATCCGAACCAATAGATACACTTATGTCAAAGATCTCAATGGACCTTGGCTTTTGTATGACAATGAAAAGGACCCATTTCAGATGGATAATTTGATGGGAAAGGCAGATTTTACAACCTTAGAAAATTCAATGGAGACCATCCTGATGAAAAAACTAGCCGAGCGTAACGATGCATTTCTTCCGGCGGATGACTACATGATGCAATGGAATTACCTGTATGATCGCACTGACAGTATTCGTCCGGCTAACTATCTAGATGTAAACCGGTAGAGGGAGTTTCAATCTTGAAAACCAAAATAAATCTGATCCTAATCTAGCTCATCACTATTACCAAGGCCAATCCAGTCAGTCTTTGCCTCTAAGATTTTTGATCTCTGATTTCAACATAGTATTGGTAAACAGTAAAATCAGTAAAAATTATTTGAGTTAATATTATCGTCACAAAGCAGTTTTTTCTATATTCAGTATTAAAAAACCCAAAATGAAATCTTCTAAGTCACTAAGCATTATCGGAAGTCAAAGTTCTGACCCTCAGTTATGGATTCAGTTGATGAGTGGTGAAATAGATGGACTGGAAGGTGTTTATGTGAGATTTTCTCCCGGACTTTTTAGATATGGAATGGCAATCAAGTCCAATAGAAGCTTTATCAAGGATTGTATCCAAGAACTGTTCATAGATCTCTGGAAATATAGGAACACGCTGGCGCATACCGATAATGTGAGACTTTTTTTGATCAGGTGCTTATCCAATAAAATCAATAAAGAAATTGGAAAAGAAAAACGAATGATTTTTGAGAGTAAGATTTCAACTTATGAAAATATTTTTTTAGAAGAGTCTGTAGAAGATAGATTCATCCATGCGCAAAGGGATCGAGAGCTTCAATTAAAACTTAAGAAAGGATTAGAGAAACTTCCATTAAGGCAAAGGGAAGCTATTCAACTCTTATTTTTTGAAAATCAGAACTATGAAGAAACCTCTAAAATATTGGGTATTAATGTAGAATCTTGCTATACACTAGCTTGGAAGGCGATAAAAAGCTTGAAAAAAAACGTCTTTTTTTTTTACTTTTTGGATATATTCATGAGTGTCAAGACTGACTATTACATTTGATACAGATTGATTAAGTCAGTTCATGAAGGTAATTTTTTTAAGCTCTGATTAATTTTTCTAAAGTAAAATTAAGAATGCTATGCCTTTGTGACTAGTGCAATTCGAATCGAATAAAACGAAAAACCATATTATCATTTTAATAAATCGCATTTTTCTTACAAAAAGTAAAAAGTTTAAAAATATTTCCAAAATAGAGGATAGGAAATTAAATATTGATCCTTTACTTATTTGGAGATAAAGGATTGGATTTATCGAAATTTGCAGTGTGGGATTTTGTGTTTGATCAGTTTTGGCAATTTTATGCATTATCTCCTGAAATAGCGGTGAGTATGCCTTAAAAAAGCAATCTCAAATGAAAGTCCATTGCAAATCGAAAAACCCTTATTTAGCGAATAAAACTAACTGTTATGATAGAGATGTTTCAGGCAATTTATGATTGGATATTCGGCTTCTTTGGTATCAATCAATTTATTAAGATTATTAATTCAGGTGATTATAGTTCTTTTCTAACCTACGAAGGATTTATTTCTATCATAGGACCGCTTTTCCCAATCGTTTTGGTTCTGGAAATTGTGGTGGCTTTGGTTTTCCGAAAGTTTAAGGCAATAGATTATAAGATCCCTTTCTTTTCTTATGTCCTAAATGCCTTTATTGGAAGATTTATCTCCATTGCTGCCATTGTATTTTGTATCGGGCTTTTTGAGCAATACGCAGTATTTCAGACAACATTCACTTGGTACTGGTTTATTTATGGATACATTGTATGGGAATTCGGTCACTTCATTTACCATTATTTAGGTCATAAAGTACGACTTTTCTGGTGTTTACATTCTACCCATCATTCGCCGCAAACCATGAACCTTTCCGTTTCTTATGCACATTTCTTTCTGGAAGGACCTTATGCTGATGTGATTAGAACAACGGTTTGTATTCTACTGGGCGTTAATCCTCCAATGCTTTTTGTCATTATGTTTATTGATGGATTTTATGGTGGATTTATACATACAGGTGAGCATCTTTTGAAGGATGGAAAGCTGGGCTTTATGTACAAATATATTCTCACACCATCTCACCACCGGGTGCATCACGCTAAGAATCCACTTTACATGGATACTAATTTTTGTAATTTGCTCAATATTTGGGATCGGGCTTTCGGTACTTATCAGCAGGAAGTACAAGATCTGCCTATTGAATATGGCATTACCAGAGAAATGAAGGCCAACAGTTTCCTAGATAGTTATTTCGGGGAATTTTCATGTCTTATAAAAGATGTCTATAGAGCGCCAGGCATTAAAAATAAGTTTCTATACATTTTTATGCCACCGGGGTGGAGCCATACCGGTGAACATATGACAGCGAGCAAAGTAAGATCTGAACATATGAACACTCAAGTTCGATCTGTTCAAAAACGGTTTTCATCCGATCAACTGGTATAGATGATGACTGGAATTGCAGCGCGTTTTACATTCTAAGTCTGTGTCTGTTCCATTTGGTCGGTATAAACTACTAAATGCCTTTTTTTGGCATTGAATCTTTCGATAAGTTCTTCAATGCAATTAAATTTATACTTCTTATTATTTCAGTTGCTGGTACAGTAATATTTGATGACTATATTTTCTGCTTTTTGGTTAGAACTCATAAAATAATAAACGCTGCTCAGATCAATAGATCCTATTTGATTTTTTACTTTACTCTGATCAATTCCCGTCTGTCAGGGTAAAGCTTAGCCACTTAACCTACTCTCTTTAGGTGAGTGTAGAATATTATCTTTCACTTGGACATTAAGGCTGTAAGCTTGAGAAAAAGTATTTTACTTTCACTTTTACCCTCCATTTATTTTACTTGGCTTTAAAAGAAAATTAAATCTTAAAGCTGTATATCAAT
>Ga0209491_10008807_pt1 | contig 12625 bp, 15 predicted proteins | sample BON02_FD_187213 | JGI IMG/M metagenome (GOLD analysis project Ga0209491, IMG submission 187213) | Freshwater microbial communities from Lake Bonney liftoff mats and glacier meltwater in Antarctica - BON-02 (SPAdes) (version 2) | ecosystem: Environmental > Aquatic > Freshwater > Ice > Glacier... | reverse complement strand
CTGGTCATACAGACTGTCCCCCATGCCGTGCAAACATTGAAATTCGAATCCCTTTTTATCATCACCAGCCAATTCAATGATGACCGCTGCAGTGTAAGCATTATGGGTAGCAAATTGCGGATAGATCGTGTCGCGATAATCCAACAAGCGGTTGGCGCAAGCATGATATGACACGTCGGTCGATGACTTGCGGGTGAAAACAGGAAAGTGCTCCAAACCCTCTTTTTGGGTAGCTTTTATTTCCGTATCCCAGTAAGCGCCTTTTACCAGCCTGACCATCATTTTGCGGCCCACTTTTACGCTCAATTCGCGTAACCACTCGATCACAAAAATTGCTCGTTTTTGATATGACTGAACAGCTAAACCGAATCCATCCCAGCCGTTCAAGTCTGGATCACTGAACACCTGTTCAATGATATCCAGAGATAGATCTAAACGATCACATTCTTCTGCATCAACCGTTAGTCCGATATCATATTGTTTAGCCAGCAAACAGAGTTGTTTCAGTTTTGCCGGTATCTCTGCCATGACTCTATTACGATGGGTGAATTCATAACGGGGATGAATTGCCGAAAGCTTCACTGAAATTCCGGGACTTCTTCTTGGTCCTTTAGCCTGTGCCGCTTGACCGATCGCCTTGATCGATTCCACATACGCATTAAAATAGTCGTCGGCATCTTTTTGAGTTCTGGCACCCTCGCCGAGCATATCGTAAGAATAGACATAACCTTTACGTTCTTTTTCTTCGGCACGCTCTAATGCATCTTTGATAGTTTCACCCATCACAAACTGCTGGCCCATAACTTTCATAGCGATGTTCATGGCTTTACGAATGACGGGCTCGCCAACCTTACCCAGGGTCTTTTTAAGGAATCCAAACTGGTTGCGTTGATCGGCGTAATTAACCAGTCCACCGGTGAGTAATAATCCCCAGGATGAGGCATTAACAAACAGTGAATCGCTGTTGCCCAGATGCGAACTCCATTGGCCTTTAGATAATTTATCGCTGATCAATTTGTCCTGAGTATGTTTGTCAGGCACACGCAACAGGGCTTCGGCCAGACACATCAGTACCACACCCTCTGCCGAGGACAGGGAATACTCATCTAATAACGCTTCAACAACGCCATTCCCTTGCTGATCATCACGTATTTGCAGCACCATTTTGCGCGCTCGCTCCCAGGCCCGGCTGCGGGCAAGCATGTTAACTTCAGCCGCGGGCAGTATAAGGTCAACCGCAAGTTCTTCATCAATCCTGTAAAAATCACGAATTTTTTGGCGAGTGACAGACTCAGTGACTAAATTACCTTCAAATAACATAAGTAACCTTTCTAGACAGTTTGTTGGCACGTCAGGGCGCGTGGGAATGTGTGGAGTATATAGCCTTTGCAGGGTTTAAGGTACGCATCCAACGACTACAATTGAGTGCATACGGCTACACTCTACTACGCTGAATTTATCCTTGTGGTTCTGCGCCATTCTCAAGGACGTTCTCAATTACAACAGCAGTACCAACTGCCAGCAATTCGGCTGCACCACCAACAATAACGGATGTGGTGAAGCGCGCAGTCACGATCGCATTGGCGCCCAGGCTTGCCGCCTCAGCAACCATGCGGTCAATGGTCTGTTCACGGCTTTCGGCCATCAGCTTTGAGTACTCGTGAATTTCACCACCGATGAGGGTACGCAAACCCGCCAGGATATCCTTTCCGACATGACGCGCACGCACAGTATTGCCACGCACGATACCGAGCGTCTTTACAATGCGATGATTGGCAACTGTTTCACTGGTCACTATTAACATTTCAGATCTCCACGTCTTTGTATTTGTCTGTTTTACGTTCAATAAGTCTCTGCCGCAACACCGAGAATAACAGCATCGCCAGACCGCCATAAATTGCGATCATGATGAGCTTCATCCCTATCGGTATTTCAGAACTGAATATGAATCCGAACAGGCCAATACCGGCGATCACCAGCAGGCCCGCAATAAACATCAGCCAACCAATATTGCGGCTGGTCTCAACGGTCTTATCATTCATTGTTTCTCTCCATTTGTCTGTCCCAACCTCGCTGAGCCGTGCATCGCTAATGCGCTCACGCAAAGCACGCAGGCTTGTAAGGTTTCCCCGGCATTCATCACACTGCTCACAATGCAAGGTAACCCGTTGGCGTTCTTGTTGGGTTAATTCGCCATCGACTAAACCTGTGAGTAGTTCACCCACGTGTTGGTCGACCTGAAATTTCTCGTTATTCATGACGGTTAAGCTCCTCCTTTAAAGCCATTCGGGCACGATGTAAACGCGACATAACGGTTCCCGGCGCGACTTCCAAAACTGCCGCAATTTCTGCGTATCCAAGATCCATGTAATCACGCAAAACAATGATCTCTCGTTGTACCAATGACAATTTCGTCAATGCCTGCTGTAACTTAGCGTCGCGCTGTGACAGCGCTAACAAAGCTTCGGGGCCGAGACCGGGATCGGCCAACTCTTCGATCTCGCTGCCGGTAGGCCGCCGGCGTCTAATCAGGTCGATACAGTGATTGCGAACCACCCGCAAAAACCACGGCGTCAGCGGTCCATTGTCTGCGTTATAGGCGTGCGGTTTCTTCAACACTTTTACGAACGCATCATGAACCGCATCCGCCGCATCATCACGATTGCCCAGCATTTGTATCGCCAGTGCATGGGCCCCGTTTCCGAGTTGTGTAATCCGTTGGCGCATATCGTTTGTTTTCATTGGGTTCGTACTATATACGTTTGAAGGAGGAATTTATTCCCGGAATAGAAGAATTGGTATTTGGTAAATACAAAGCAAGCGCACGCGCAACGTGCGGAATTTAATGTGCGTGCTGCTGAAACAATTCCATTGCACGACAAAGCCACCTGTATGGAAGGGCCCATGGCAGAGTTCGGCCGCTATATCGGAAACTGGGACATTGCAGATTCAATTCCGGCTGGGATTGGAAATTGGAAATCTCTCAAGATGATGGGGTAAGTTGGCTTGAGGTCTACCGGATAAAAGCAACGCCTGCTCAGCACTGGGGCAGGCAGGCGCACTTACTCTTTCAGCTGACCGCCTGTGATCCTGGTTTGTCGCCAAACCAGGATTCCGGCCATCGCCAAAATGCGCAACAACAGACTAAATCTATTCAAGCCGGGAATAGGTGCGATATAAATCACCAAACAGTCCACCGTGATATTCAACACACTGTTGCCATTGATGACACCGCTACCATTCGAAACAGTACAGGTCTGGTCTAAATTGGTCGGCTGTAGCCGGAGTATCAGCACCCAGTCCAAACGCGAATAATTCAGAGGTTGTATTGGTAAAGTCACCAAGCGCCGAATTTGCAGGTACCAGCAATTCCACAACGAATGTACAGGACCCACCCGGCGCCAGATTGCCACCGGTCAGGCTAATGAATGAAGTACCTGATAAGGATGATCCTGTCCCGCAAGGCGTTGCAGGCAGAGTTGTAGCCACTAGTCCTGTCAGCACATCGTTGAGCCTGCGCAGGTGTTGCTAACTTCGGCAGCCACCACCAGACCTGCTAATGTCGCAGCAAGGTCATCGGTGAAGGTGATAGCGGTCGCTGAGTCGCTACGACTCTTGTTAGTTACAGTAAATTTGAGGTTCACCGTGCCGCCCGGTGATACCGGATCGCTGGTGAATTCTTTGCCCAACTGGAGCAGGCCATTAAAGGCTGTGACCTGGAGGACCGCTGCCGCCTTTCCGGCTGGTTGATTAAAACTAGTCGGGGTATTGACGAGAAGCTCGCTTGTCTCATTGCTCAGTGAACCAACAGCGCCGCCGATCACGTCCACTGTGACGCCGCAGGAATCTTCAATTGCAAGCGCCGAAAAACCACTAAAGCCATTCGCCAAAAGGCTGATATTCGACGTTCCGGGAACTGCGGTGAGCTCTGGTGGGACTATCTACGCGCTCCCACAAGTCGTCGAAGCATTGGCTATTAACCAATTTATGGCCCCCGGAAGAGTATTTATATTTGTTGTATCTATTGCTTGGCAGTCCACGTAAAAAGTGTAAACCCGTTTTGTACATTTCTCTCACAATTCCTTACAACCGTGATCAAATCATAACAAAAGCATCGGTATTGAGTACAGGTAACATAAAATTGTAAGTTTCTGGCGTTTAAAAGGCAGTGTGAAACCGACTGAAGCAGGCAATCACACCTGCCAGTGAAAACCTCGTTAGTTGCCAGATACGGACCATAGTTCGAACAACTTTCTGAATGAGAATGATTGTCAATAACATTTAATCAACGTATACTCCAGACCCTGAATGAGAATCATTATCACTTAATCGAGTGCCTCTGCGGCACCGAATTTTGGAGCCAATACCTTGTCTGCTATGCCCCCACGTAAAATCTTGTCGCTGGCGCTTCTGGCCGCCCTTGTTTATCAACCGCTGTTCGCTGCGGATGCCCCCGGCCAGTATCAAATTTGCCAGAATCAGAACGCTGATGATCCGACGGTCCGCTCCATGCTGTGTTCACCTGCAGAGGAGATCACCATCTTCGGCAGCGCATCAGACGTACGCGATGTCGCCGGTGGCGCAACCTATCTTGATCCGGAAGACCTGCAACGTTTTGAGGCCTCCGATGTGGTGCGGGCGCTGCGGCAGGTTCCAGGGTTGTCGTTTCAGGTTGAAGACGGTTACGGCCTGCGGCCGAACATCAGCATTCGTGGCACGGCCACCGAACGCAGCAGCCGGATCACACTGATGGAAGATGGCATACTGATTGCGCCGGCACCCTACTCGGCACCCTCGGCATACTACTTTCCGACCTTTGGACGGATGCATGCGGTTGAGGTCCTCAAGGGCCCGGCGTCGATAACCGAGGGGCCTTACACGGTCGGCGGTGCCGTCAACCTGATATCCACGCCCATTCCGGACAGCAACAGCGGCATGCTCCTCGGCGAAATCGGGAGTTTTGACAGCAGGCGGATGCACGGCTGGTATGGCGGCGGCAATGAACGAGCCAGCTTCCTGCTTGAAACCCACCAATGGCAGGCAGACGGCTACCAAACCATTGACCGCGGCAATGCCGATACAGGCCTCAAGAAAGAGGATTACCTGGTCAAATTACGTGTCTCCAACGACCCTGCTGCCGCTACTCGACACACCCTGGACCTGCGCATCAGCACGGCAAACGAAAAATCCGAACAAAGCTATCTCGGACTGACCGATACCGACTTTGATCAAGCCCCGCTGCGCCGCTACGGTTTGTCGGTTGATGACCTGATGGACAATGACTTCCGTCAGCTCAGCGCCAGCTGGAGTATGGCATTCAGCAATGATGCCGAGCTGACCATCACCGCTTATGACAATGACTTTGAGCGCGCCTGGTACAAAACCGAGGGTATAGATTTCGACGGCAGCGAAACTGCTCAGAATTTCAACCGGACCAGCTGGGCCAACGTGGTCCAGGCGATCAACCTTGGCAACGATCTGGGCGGACTGACGGCCGATCAACTGCAAGCCATTCTTAACGGCGCAGATACGGCACCGGGCGCTATCCAACTGCGCAACAATTCACGTGAGTACTCATCCCAAGGCATTCAGGCAAATGCCAGCTGGATTTTGGAAGCCGCTGCCACCACTCATACGTTGCAGACCGGCCTGCGCTATCACGAGGATAGTGAGGACCGTCTGCAGCGCAACGACAGTTACCAGCAACTCAACGGGCAACTGGTGCTAACAGGCCGAGGTCTTCAAGGCAATGCCGGCAACCGCCTACAGGACGCGCAGGCCTTGGCAGCCTACATCACGGATCGTGTTGAATGGAATGCCTGGACGCTAACGCCAGGTGTTCGCTTTGAGTCCATAGACCTGGGCAGGCTGGATTACGATACCGGTAGCGATACACCGGGCAGCAGGGACCCGGACAACTTGAAAGGCGCCCGCAGCAATGAGGTCGACATCTGGATTCCCGGCATGGGCCTGCTGTACGACTTCTCAGAACAAACGCGACTGGTCGCCGGCGTTCACAGGGGCTTTGCCGTACCTGGCAATGCGCCAGGCGTCGACCCTGAGGAAAGCACCAACTACGAGCTGGGCGTGCGACTGGCACAAGACCGCTTTGAGCTCGACTTGATCGGCTTTTTTAACGACTATGACAATCTGGTCGGCGTGTGCACCAATTCGTCTGGTAGCGACTGCGAGCCCGGTGGCGCCTTCAACGGTGCAGGTGCGCACATCGCAGGCATAGAGCTCGGTCTTTCAGCAGATTTGTACGACACCGGCACTTGGCAGTTTCCCCTGACCCTGACCTACACCTGGATGGATGCAGAATTCCAGAGCGACTTTAACTCCGATTTTTTCGGGGCTGTGCAGGCCGGCGACCCGGTGCCCTATGTTCCCGTTAACCAGGGCCTGCTAACAGTGGGCATGGAGAACGATGCGCTGGCGATGTGGCTGAGCATCAACTACGTCGACAAGGTCTGTACGCGCGCCAGCTGCGGCGCATATGAAGAGACCGAAGCTGCCACCCTGCTGGACCTGTCCGCGCACTATCGCTTCAACGACAACTGGTCGGCCTACGCCAACGCCGAGAACCTCACGGACGAGTTATATATCGCCAGTCGCGAACCCTATGGCGCTCGCTCAAATAAGCCGCGCGCTTACCATGCTGGCGTTCGGTTTAATTTTTGAGAATCGAGTTTTAGGCAGTCAGATCGGGTTTTGGGGCGCAGCGTGGATGATGGTGCGCAGGATCATGGCGCGAACCTCCCAAGAAAGGTAAGACCTGTTGATAGTTACGACAATATCTTCTATATTATGGATACGTAAAATCTGGTAATGAATTAATCATGGCTGAAACCCTCAATCTCAATGTCCGGATTAGCGGCACATTGAAAGACTATGTGGCTCGCGAAATTAGCGAAGGCGCTTATGAGAACATGAGCGAATATGTACGCGATCTTATTCGCCGGGATCAGGAACGGGCTGAGGAACAGGCTTTTCAGACATTAAAAGCGGAATTGCAACTCGGTTTTCAGGCACAAGAATCTGAATTTAAAGCAGTTAGTGCAAGAGAAATAAAGCAGCTGGCAGCACGGCACCGAAAATAGTGGCCGATTACCTGCTCTGGCGTGGCGCGGTTGCAAGCCTCACTGATATTTATATCCACACAGAAGATAACTGGGGCACTGCTCAGGCTTACAAATATATTTCCCAGCTATATCAATGCTTTGAACAAATAGCGGCTCAGCAAATCCCCTGGCGACCCATTCCTGCAGAATTCGAAATCAGCGGTTATTTCACACGCAGCGAAAAGCACTTTGTCTATTTTAAGGAGCTGGCTGACGGAGCGATTGGTATAGTCGCGGTAATTCACCAACGACGTCATCAGATTGCCCGCCTTCGGGAGGCATTTAGTATCGCCGAGTGATACGGCGTAGGTTCATGGGTTTATCTCGTGGCCGGCTTGCAGCACCAATTCGAACGTATCAAATTCATAGCGCGCCTGACCGTCGCTGATCTTTTTCGCTTTGGCATTCCCCGCGAGTACAGTGTCGAGGCCCTCGCGCACTTTGATGAGTTCATTTGGATGACTGAAAGGCTCGTTATGACCGCCGTGCACTGCGTTAAGGCTTGGCGCTAACGCTGCAAGGCGGGCGATTGTAGCGCGATAAGCAACCAGATCAGTCTCCGGCGCAAACAGCCAGATTGGGCCCTTGTAGTAACTGTCGCCGGTGAACAGCCGACCGTCTTGCCGATTCACAAGCACAATACTATCAGGCGTGTGGCCGGGGGTGGCTAGCACTTCCAGTATCACGCCGCCGAGATCAATTTGAGTTCCATCCTTTACGCGGCCGGTTGGGTTGAATGCCTTGATGTGATGATTGGCTTGTGTCACGCCCTCGGGCAAGGGCGCGCAAAGTGCTGCAGCGCTCGCTTCTTCGCGCACCACTTGGTTAGCAAGACCGGCAGCGCTCTTGCGGGTGAATGCTGTATCTGGAGCCAGAATTTTTTCAAATTGCCAGAGGCCTCCCACGTGATCGAAGTGGCTATGGCTGGCAAGGGCTGTAACCGGTAGCGACGTTAATTGCTCGACTACCGCTCTGATATCACCCATGCCGTTGCCGCTGTCAAAGAGAAGCGCCTGATTTTCGCCGATGATCAGATAGCTGATAACTTCCTGCCATTGAGCGGGTTCGGTAATCGCAAAAAGATCATTCTCAATTTCATAGACATCAAACCAGGACCCGCTCGCTGCATGTTTGTTATAAGCCGCCCATCCTGGCCGTGGAATGTCAGAACAAAAAGCTGGTGCGTCATCCGCGGCGACGGCGCAATCATCTCCGTCGCAATTCTGCTCAGCGCAACCCACCAACCCAGCGATCGCAATGAAAAGCCAGACACGCATTCCAAGACTTCCGATGACGTTGTGAAAATTCATCATTTATTGTCTCTACTGCTTGGTAAAATACGTTTTGATGCGGCGCAGGATCATCCGTCGGTTTCCTTCATTGCCGCAAGGGTTAACTGTGCCGTTTCATAGGCGTTGCCAAGTGAGCCCAGCTTGCCGTCAAGGACGTTCTTCTGAAACCGCAATTTCAGGCGAAGTTCCTGGTTCGCATGCAGCCGATCGATCTCTTCCCTGACGAGAGCGTTTGGCAGCTCGATCTCGCACTGCTCTGGTAATTGAAGATAGACAAAGTTTTGCCCGCCCCGCACATAGCGGTCATCGCAGCGCGCCCGGACTGCACTCTGCACGCGGTCGTCCATCAACTCACGCACCATCCGGCGATAATCCGTACGCTCATTTAACGTGTCGACTACGCCACTTTGCCGACCATAATAATTTGATAGGAGGCGCCGCGTTTCACTACCGGCCACGGTTTCAATACGGCCTGTTGACAAAATTTCATCAAAGGTGCCTCTGTCAGCGGACGCATTCCAGCGCTGCGAGGCTTGATAGAGGTCAATCAGGAATTGTTCGTCGAGATCTGCCGGATCCTTGCGAAAGCTCTCAAGCGCGGCAAGCGCATGATCGCTCGCGTTTCGATAGTATGTCGAGAAATGTGTCCATATAGCGGCTTCGTTTTCCAAATCCGTAATAAGACGCTCAGTGTACACTTGCCCGATATTGCGATTGACACGCGCCTCGTTCCAGTTCGACACCTCAATACCGATGAACACACCGACAACAACGATCACAATTTCAATCAGAACTGTGAACCAGTCCTGATTACGAACAGAGTTGGAAAGGCGACGAAAGATCATTTGTTAACCTCCGCAAGATAGGCATCAAGCGCATTGGCGCGGGCAATGATCAGGTTGGTAGCGATGAGATAAAGATCCAGCTCTGAAAGCCGTCGCACCAGCGCGCTCATGACATCCTGCTGGATGATTGCTGCAACCGCCTCGGATACTATATCAGGGCTCAAATCTATGTTGCAGCGCTCAGGAAGCGCTACGATCGGCTCGCCCCCGTCACCGGTTGTCAGGACATCGTCACAGTTGGCGCGGATCGCTGCTTGCGCAGGATAAGGCATATGCTCCCGAACGATTTCGCGGTAGGGCACGACATTCTGCAGGTTGAAGAGGCTGGCAACAATACTGCGATAAAAATTCGCCAGACGCTTGCGCACCTCGATATCCGAAATCGCATTGTTGGCGCCTACAGACAGGATTTCATCATAGGTATCGCGCGCAAATGAACGCGGCATGTATTGACTGGCTTGATAGATGCCTATGAGGAATTGCCCACCGAGCGTTTCTGGCGGTTGGTCAAGCGCACTCAAGGCATTTAGCGCATTGCTACGAACCTGATTAAAGTAGGCCGTGCGTTGGCTCATATCATCCACATTTGCCGCCAGATCTTCGCGAATGCGTTCGATATAGGAATCGGCTGCTTGCTCCTGGATTCGCGCTGCGTTCCAGTTCGATACCTGAATACCAATGAATACGCCGACAACAACGATGAAGAAATCAAGCCCGACTGCGAACCAATTCTGATCTTCGACATGTTTTGAAAGGCTGCGCAGGATCACGGCTTTATTTCCCGATCTTTAGTTCAATCATCTGCTACATTCCAAGGGTTGATAAGGTCAATACCAGCGGCCTCGAAATATTGAGTATTTCGAGTTGCCAGACTTGCTTGTTGACTCGCCACGGTGCCCGCAATCATTGCATCCCTGAGATCTACATTCCGACCCGTACTGCGCGCTTTGGCGCTGATCAGTGCGGTTTTTTCAGCGCTCTCATTGTCAAATACCAGGATTCGCTGTTTGAGATCCTGCAACAGCATCGCGTCAAATGCAGAAGTAAGTGCTTGTCGACGATTACCTTCAGCCATGATTGCCAGTCCGAAACGGATTTCAAATACGCTGATAGAAGTAGTCCAGACAGTTTCAGGTGTCAGCTCATCAAGCCAGGCAATAACACCGCGGTCAGGCTGTATGCGCATCAGCTCCGACATAACATTGGTATCAAGAACAATCAATCAGGTTCCTGGGAATTGTCAAATACAGCAGGCCGCGCCGCTGAACCACGCTGTTCAATTATAGGGTTCTCCAACCCGACATGCTGGAAGCGCTGACTAATTGCCGAGCCCAGCGCTAAGCTGTTGGCGGTACTGGTATCCACTGCCTCACTCAGAATTTGCCGCACCTCAGCTTCCATACTGTGCCCTTTACGTTTGGCGCGTGCCTTGAGGGCGTTTTTAAGCGACTGGTCTATCTTTCTGACGATGAGTTGCGACATCGACATACTCCTAAGCTTAATTTGATATCATGATAGCATATTTTTAATAGCCGCGGCAATCTGACCGGACACAAGCTCCAGGGTACTGCTTTTTCCGTCGATTTCTCCAAGCATGTCGTAGTATCTCAACCGGTCGTTCTGACTTAGGGTGGTTGAGACAGCCAGCGTCCTCATGCGTCCCTGCAAGGTGAGAATATCGTTTTGCAAAGACTCCGCGTATTGCGTTTGCTTGAAAGTCCCATCCATCAAGGACCGCCTCTCGTCATCCATTTGATTGAATGTAGCGCGCGCGAGTTCTGTCTGCCATATACGCGAGCCCCAAGGACGACTGGGAGACCGCAACAGGATCGGAATTGCATTATCGTAGGTTGAGTCAGTTTGAGTTCTCGACATGCCGATCCAGCTTTCACCCGGCGCAAGCAGTTTTTCGGCGATGGACCTATAAGCCTGCACGCGACAGGCCGACACCGATGACGACGATCCCAAAGTCGAGTACAACGGCAAACCAATTCTGGTCTTTGACGTGTTTTGAAAGGCTGCGCAGAATCATGTAAACGCCAAGTTGGTTTTGTTAAGCATCAACACCATCAGCACAAGCTAAGCCGCTTGCCTCGCTCGCTGCGCTTTATCAAGATCGTAGGTGGCTTGCAAATTCATCCATAACTTGGCTGAGGTGCCAAGAACTTCTGCCAGATCAAGTGCCGCCGACGCCGTAACGCCACGCTTGCCTTTTATCAACTCATTAAGCCTAACGCGCGTCCAACCGAGTTTCTCTGCAAATGCTGTCTGGGTCATTTCCATCGGTTGCAGAAATTCTTCCAGCAGTATTTCGCCGGGGTGAAATGGATTTTTCGGTTGTGTACTCATTTCCTAACTCCTGACACTAATGGTAATCAACAATCTGCACTTCATAAGCATTTTCGTCTTGCCATCGAAATATTAATCGCCACTGCTTATTAATGCGGATGGATTTGAAACCGCTCCAGTCACCACTTAAGGATTCGAGGCGGTTTCCGGGTGGCACACGTAAATCTTTAAGCACCGCAGCCTCGTGCAGGTAAAGCAACTTTCTTCTGGCTGCCCGGCGTAATTGAGGCGGAAATGCACGTGTTGCGCGAGAATTCCGGTCTGCGAAAAAGTGTTTGGCCAGATCGTTACCGAAAGTCTTTATCATGTTCCGATATTATCGGAACTCGATAACATTTACAAGGTGCCCATCGCTGCGGATTGACGCGTACCGCTAACCAGATCTGGTCTTTGACGTGTTTTATGAGGCTGCGCAGAACCATCGCATGAGTTACTTAGTGTTTGTAATTAACTCATATTTTATGTATATATGAGGCGTTTACTTACAGGAACCGCCTCATGATCTATGTTTGGCAACAACCTGAATGGCCGCATTTTCATTTAGATATCTCCGCGGTTGCCGGATTGGTGCGTCGATACAAGTCGCTTTGCAGTGATGCCAGCAAAGCATATGGGCTACTGGAAAAACAGGCTCAGCGCACTACCCTGATCGAATGGCTGGTATCTGAAGCCATCTCGACATCTGCTATTGAGGGTGAAAGCCTCAACCGGAAAGATGTTCGTTCAAGTATCCTGAACCATCTGGGTATTCACGACCCTCCCTTGCGTGTGGGTGACCCGCGGGCAGAAGGAGTGGCTGCACTGGTACTTGATGTTCGCAAGAACGCGAATGAAAGCCTTACGCCAGATTTATTATTTCAATGGCAAAGCATGATAGTGCAGCCTCGCTCCTATCTTAAAGAACCACTGACTATCGGTGCCTTCCGGCAGGCAGCCCGGCCCATGCAGATAGTCTCTGGCCCTGTTGGCTATGAAAAAATTCACTATGAAGCTCCGCCTGGAGCAAGCGTTCCAGGGG
>Ga0209491_10008804_pt1 | contig 12627 bp, 10 predicted proteins | sample BON02_FD_187213 | JGI IMG/M metagenome (GOLD analysis project Ga0209491, IMG submission 187213) | Freshwater microbial communities from Lake Bonney liftoff mats and glacier meltwater in Antarctica - BON-02 (SPAdes) (version 2) | ecosystem: Environmental > Aquatic > Freshwater > Ice > Glacier... | reverse complement strand
GCTGGTCGGGGGTGAGGTAGCGGGCGACGCTGTCCGGGGTGCGGGCCACGTCGGTCGGGCGGATCGCCTCGTGAGCCTCCTGGGCGTTCTTGGCGCGCGAGGTGTATTCGCGGGCGGCGACCGGCAGGTATTTGTCGCCGAAGCTGTCGCGCACATGGCCGCGAATGGCGTCGATCGCCTCGCGGGCCATCTGCACGCCGTCGGTGCGCATGTAGGTGATCAGGCCGGTAGTGTCGCCGTCGATGTCCACGCCCTCGTACAGCCCCTGGGCGACGCGCATGGTCTGCTGGGCGCCCATGCCGAGCCGGCCGGAGGCGTCCTGCTGGAGGGTGGAGGTGGTGAAGGGGGCGGGCGGGTTGCGGCGGACGCGGCGGCGCTCGACGGTGTCGACGGCATAGCTGGCGGCCTCGACCGCCGCTTTCGCGCGCTGGGCCAGGGCTTCGGTGTTGAGGTCGAACTGGTCGAGGCGGCGGCCGTCGAGATGGGTGAGGCGGGCGGTGAACGGGGCGCCGGCGGGGGTGGCGAGATGGGCCTCGATGGTCCAGTACTCGCGGGCCCGGAACGCCTCGATCTCGGCCTCGCGCTCGCAGATCAGGCGGAGTGCCACGGATTGCACGCGCCCGGCGCTGCGGCTGCCGGGCAGCTTGCGCCAGAGCACCGGCGACAGCGTGAAGCCAACCAGGTAATCCAATGCGCGGCGGGCCATATAGGCCTCGATCAGCGGCTGGTCGAGGTCGCGCGGGTGGGCCATGGCGTGGCGCACGGCGTTGCGGGTGATCTCGTTGAAGGTGACGCGCTCGACTCGCACGCCCTTCAGCAGGTTCTTCTCCTCCAGCATGGCGCGCACGTGCCAGCTGATCGCCTCGCCCTCGCGGTCGGGGTCGGTGGCGAGGTAGAGGGTTTTCGCGCCCTTCAGGGCCTTGGCGATCGCGGAAATTTGACGGCTGCCGCGTTCGTCGGCGGCCCAGTCCATCGCGAAATCCTCGTCCGGGCGCACGCTGCCATCCTTGGGCGGCAGGTCGCGCACATGGCCGAAGCTGGCCAGCACGGTGAACCCGCTGCCCAGGTATTTGTTGATGGTCTTGGCCTTGGCCGGGGATTCGACGACGACGACGTCCGACATTTGCATCCGTTTTTTACGAGCTGTGCTCAAAGGCAGGCGGCGATGAAAGGTCAGGCCCCGGCACCACCCAGCAACGCCACGCGGTTGCCCGGCAGCGTCTCGATGCGTCCCGCGACCTCCAGGTCCAGCAGGACCGACAGCACCGCGGGGCCAGAGAACTGGCAGCGACGGATCAGATCGTCAACAGCAGTGGGCGCGGGGCCGAGCAGATCGAGCACCGCGTCCCTCACCGAGGCGTGCTCGCCGGGCGCCCATTCGCCGTGGGGCGGGGTGCTCGGGTCCTCGGAAAGCTCCAGCCTGGCGCGCAGCCGGCTGCCGTCCTGCGGCAGGGCGTCCAGCACGTCGTGGGCCGTCTCGGTCAGGTGCGCGCCGTCGCGGATCAGGCCGTTGCCGCCGCGCGCGCGCGGGTCGAGCGGCGATCCCGGCACCGCGAACACCTCGCGCCCGGCTTCCACCGCGAGGCGCGCGGTGATCAGGCTGCCCGAGCGCGGCGCCGCCTCCACCACCACCACGCCCAGCGACAGCCCGGCGATCACCCGGTTGCGGCGCGGGAAATGGCGGGCCTGGGGGGCGGTGCCGGGCGGATATTCGGCCACCACGGCGCCGGCCTCGGCAATGCGGTCCTGCAGGGCGCGGTTCTCCGACGGATAGGCGATGTCGAGTCCGCCGGCGATGCAGGCGATGGTGGCGCCGGTGCGCAGGGCGCCGCGATGCGCCGCTGAGTCGATGCCACGCGCCAAGCCCGAGACCACCACCAGCCCGGCCGCGGCCAGGTCGGCACCCAACGTCTCGGCCAGGCGCTGGCCGTTCGCCGAGGCGTTGCGGCTGCCGACGACCGCCACCGCGCGGGCCGACAGCAGCGCGGGGTCGCCGAGCACCGCCAGCACCGGCGGCGCGTCGTCGAGCCTGGCGAGCAGTTCGGGGTAGCCGGGCTGGCCGAGGAACAGCAGGCGCCCGCCGAGTGCCGCCACGCTGTCGATTTCGCGGCGGGCGGCGTCGCGGGTGGGGATGCGCGGCGGCTCGGCGCGCCCGCCGGCCAGTGCCAGCCGGGGCAGGGCCGCCAGCGCCGCGGCCGCCGAGTCGAACCGCGCCATCAGCCGGCGATAGGCCACCGGGCCCACGCCCTCGGTGCGCACCAGGCGCAGCCGGTCGACCTGCTCGCTCACTCGCGCCCTGCCCGGGGAATCACGGCGTTCATTTCTTCGCCCCGATGCGCGGCTCGGTGCCGGCGACCAGGCGGGCGATGTTGTCCTTATGGCGCTGCCAGATCAGGGCGGCGACGATGGTGGTGCAGAGCAGCAGGGTGAACGGCACCTGCAGGATTGCCGCGATCACCGGCGCGAGCGCGGAGGCGGCGAGTGCGGCGGCCGACGAAATGCGGACGAACCAGGCGACCGCGAGCCAGATCGCCGCACAGACCAGGGCGAGCACTGGGTTGGCCGCGATCAGCACGCCGAAGCCGGTCGCCACCCCCTTGCCGCCGCGGAAGCGCAGCCAGACCGGGAACACATGCCCCACGACCGCCAACACGCCGGCGATGTAGCCCGCGTCATAGCCTGCCACGCTGATGCCCAGCAGCACCGCCACCGCGCCCTTGCCGCCATCGAGCAGCACGGTTGCCGCCGCGAGGCCCCAGCGGCCGGTGCGCAGCACGTTGGTGGCGCCGATGCTGCCCGAGCCGATCGTGCGGATGTCGCCGGCGCCGGCCAGCCGGGTCAGCAGCAGGCCAAACGGGATCGAGCCCAGCAGATAGCCCGCCAGCAGCACGAACAGCATCGGTACGTAACCGGTCATCCGAAAACCCTCCGCCCGGCGCGCCAGGTGCCGACCACCCGGCCTTCCAGCGCTCGCCCGTCGAACGGCGTATTCTGCGCCTTGCCGGCCAGGGCGCCGGCCGAGACCTGCCAGCCGCGCTCCAGGTCGAACAGGCACAGATCTGCGGCCGCACCGCGCGCCAGCGTGCCGGCCGCGCAGCCTAGCAGCCGTGCCGGCCCCACCGTCAGCAATTCCAGCGCCTTCACCAGGTTCAGCCCGCCGCCATGCACCTGGGCCAGGGTCACCGCCAGCAGGGTGGCCAGCCCGGTGCCGCCCGCCGCCGCCAGCGCGAAGGGCAGGCGCTTGTCGTCGGCGTCGCGCGGGGCGTGGTCGGAGGCGATGGCGTCGATGGTGCCGTCGGCGAGCGCGGCGGCGACGGCCAGCCGATCGGCCTCGGCGCGCAGCGGCGGGGACAGCTTGGCGTAGGTGCGGAAATCGCCGATCGCCGTCTCGTTGAGGTCGAAATAGGGCGGGGCGGTGTCGCAGGTGACATGCAGGCCGTCGTGCTTGGCCGCGCGGATCAGGTCGAGCGCCTCGGCGGTGGAGACATGGGCGAAATGCACCGCGCCGCCAGTCATGCGGGCGAGGCGGATGTCACGCCACACCATGATCGCCTCCGCCGCCGTGGGGATCGCCGGCAGGCCGAGGCGGGTGGCCAATTCGCCCTGGGTCGCGACGCCCGCGCCGGCGAGCGACGGTTCCTCCGGGTGCTGGACGATGCGCGCGCCGAAGCCCGCGGCATAGGCGAGTGCGATGCGCATGGTGCGGGCGGAGGCGATGGCGCGGGTGCCGTCGGTGAAGGCGACCGCGCCGGCCTCGTGCAGCAGGCCAAGTTCGGCCATTTCCTCGCCGCGGCAGCCGCGGGTGACGGCCCCATAGGGCATGATGGTGATGCTGGCGGTCTCATCGCCGCGCGCGCGCAGCAGGCGCACCAGGGCCGGGTCGTCGATGGCGGGGTCGGTGTTGGGCAGGCAGGCCAGGGTGGTGACGCCGCCGGCCGCCGCCGCCTGGGCCGCCGTGGCGATGGTTTCGCGGAACTCGAAGCCGGGTTCGCCCAGTTCCACGCGCATGTCGACCAGGCCGGGGCAGAGCACGGCGCCGTCGGCATCCAGGATGGTCACGCCGTCGGGGCGGCCGAGGGCGGGGCCGAGGTCGAGGATGCGGCCGTCGCGCACCAGCAGGCTGCCCATGGCATCCAGGCCGCTGGCGGGGTCCAGAAGGCGGGCGTTGGCGATCAGCAGGTCAGGCGTCATGCCTGGGGGCGTGCGGTCAGTCATTGCGGCGGCCACCGCGGGCCAGGATGTCGAGCACCGCCATGCGAACGGCAACCCCCATTTCCACCTGTTCCTTGATGACGCTGCGCACCGGGTCATCGGCGACGGCGCTGTCGATCTCGACGCCGCGGTTCATCGGGCCGGGATGCATGACGATGGCGTCGTTCTTCGCCCAGGCCAATTTCTCGGCATCCAGGCCCCAGAAGCGGAAATACTCGCGCGGGCTGGGCACCAGGCTGCCGGCGCCGCTCATGCGTTCCTTCTGGAGGCGCAACATCATCACCACATCAACGCCTTCCAGGCCTTTCTTCATGTCGTGGAATACCTCCACCCCCAGCCGCGCCGCCTGGTTGGGGATCAGGGTCGGCGGGCCGATGACGCGCACGCGGCTGCCCATGGCCGACAGCAGGTGGATGTTGGAGCGGGCCACGCGGCTGTGCAGCACGTCGCCGCAGATCGCCACCACCAGGCCTTCCAGGCGCCCCTTGCGGCGGCGAATGGTCAGCGCGTCGAGCAGGGCCTGGGTGGGGTGCTCGTGGGTGCCGTCGCCGGCGTTGATCACCGCGGCATCGACCTTCTGGGCCAGCAGGTTCGGCGCGCCGGACTGGCCGTGGCGCACCACCAGCAGGTCGCACTGCATGGCGTTCAGGGTGGCCGCCGTATCGAGCAGGGTCTCGCCCTTGTTCACCGAGGAGGTGGCGACGGACATGTTGATGACATCGGCACCCAGGCGCTTGCCGGCCAGTTCGAAGCTGGTGCGGGTGCGGGTGCTGTCTTCGAAGAACAGGTTGATCAGGGTGCGGCCGCGCAGCAGGTCGCGCTGGGTCTGGCCGGAGCGATTGAGCAGCACGTAGCTCTCGGCGAGGTCGAGCATGCTGTCGATCTGCGGCGGGTGCATGCCCTCGATCTGCAGCAGGTGGCGGTTGGGGCTGAGCAAGGGGCGAATCCCGGTTCGATGCGGCGCGGCACCTTAATGGCAGCGCCGCGCCCGCGCCATGCGGCAAATCTGATGCTGCACCGCAGCAGCAGGGATGCTATGCGCGACGCGACCATTGCAGGAGCCCCCCATGCGTATCGATGCCATCGCGATCGGCCTGAATCCGCCCGACGACGTGAACGTCATCATCGAGGTGCCGATCGGCGGCGAGCCCATCAAGTACGAGATGAACAAGGAGGCGGGCACCCTGTTCGTCGACCGTTTCCTGCACACGCCGATGCGCTATCCCGGCAATTACGGCTTCGTGCCGCACACGCTGAGCGAGGACGGCGACCCGATCGACGTGCTGGTGGCCAATACCAGGCCGATCATGCCCGGGGCGGTGATCAACGTGCGCCCGGTGGGGGTGCTGAAGATGGACGACGAGGCGGGCGGCGACGAGAAGATAATCGCCGTGCCGTCGCCCCGGTTGACCAAGCGCTACCTCAACGTGACCAACTACGACCACCTGCCGCTGATCACGCTGGAGCAGATCCAGCACTTCTTCGAGCACTACAAGGACCTGGAACCCGGCAAGTGGGTGAAGGTGCTGGGCTGGGGCGATGCGGCCGAGGCGCGGGCGATGATCGTGGCGGCGATCGAGCGGGCTAGGGCGGTGGGGTAGTAAGAAAGACCTTCTTTTTCTGCAGAAAAAGAAGCAAAAAGACTTTTACCCGTTCGCCAGGGGCTCAGCCCGCGTAATTGCGCACCCCGGTAGCGCGACAGCTTGGTTGTCGAGGACGGAGCGGAAGGCGGCGTAGGTCTGGGCGCCCCACTCGGATCGGAAGCCGTTCGTCACCTTGCGGAAGATGACGCTGGGGTGGAGCGCGCGCTCGGAGACGTTGTTAGTGGCGGCACGGCGCGGTCGGTAACGAAGACGAACAGATGCCTGCGGTCGAGATCGGCGCGATACTGCGCCAGCGTGGTATCGCGCAGCGTCTCTCGTCGTCGCCCGATGGCGATCGCGCGCAGCAGCAGCCACTTCAGCGCCATCGAGAAGCCTTCGTCGCCGCAGTCGATGGCGTGTTGGGTGTCGCGCAGCAGATGCGCCAGGCACATCTGCCAGAGCGCGGCATGGCCGCGCTGGCTGCCCAGGCTGTCGGAGATCCAGACGCGCGGCCGGATGTCGCCGAACAGGCTGCGCACGACATCGGCGCCGCGGCTGGGACGGATGATGTGCAGCACGGCGATCGTGGTGACGAACACCCATTCCCACTGGGTCTTCTTGATCACCCGCACCGAGGTCTCGTCGCAGGCGACCAACTCGGCGGCCTTGACCTGGACGGCGATCGCCTCGGCCGCGGCGGCCAGCGGCGCGCTGGCGCGGGCCAGGATGTTGCACAGTGCGCCTTCGCTGATCGACAGGCCGAAGATCTCGCCGAGCACGCCACGCAATCGTTCCAGCCCGATCGCCTGTGCGTAGTGCAGATAGATCACCAGCGCCTCGACCGACTTGCCGAAGGGCGAGCCTGGCCCCAGCCCGGCGGGGGCCACGGCGAGGGCGCGTTCGCCGCAGCAGGTGCAGCGACCGCCGAACAGCCGCACCCGGGTGACATCCGGCTTGACCGGCGGCAGCTCGATGCGGTCGTAGACCTGCTGCGGCTCCTGCGCCGCCTCACCCCAGGGGGCGGCGCAGCGCGGGCAGGGCGGCAAGCCGGGCCTCGACGATGCGGTCGGGGTGCGGCTCCAGCGCGCGGGCGACGCCGGGGCGATCCTTGCGCGGCGGCCTGGCGCCAGGGGCAGGGCCATCCGGCTTCTGGCCCTTCGACGGCGGCAGCGAGGAATTCTCCGCTGTCTTGCCCGGCCGCTCCAACTGCGCGAGGCGCGCCAACAATTCGGCGTTGCCCGCCTCCAGTTCGGCGATCCGCGCCAGTGCCTGCTCCAGCTGCCCCACCACAGGCAACAGCGACAGGATCAGCGCGTCCTTCTCCGCAACGGTCAGCTTGGCGAGGTCGGGGGCACGGATCACAAACCCAGCGAATCGAAGTCCCCGTGACCGCGTCAACCCAATTCTCGCCCACCTCTCCGCCTCACTAACACGCGGTCAGGCGCTACCCCAGGTGAGCAATTACGCTTGCTATCCAAGCGTTTGGTGAATCGCCGCATAAAATCAATATAGTGGTCAGAAACTGACGGCACTATCCGTCAGATTCGGACCACTAACCGCGCGCAGAGCCCAAATGGACAGAAGTTTTTTGGTTCTTTTTTTCAAAAAAGAACATTCTTTCTATCCTGTGATCTTGCCGAGCAGCCGGACATGGCTGCGCAGGCCTTTCTGGAAGCAGGTGACTTCGAACTTTTCGTTGGGTGAGTGCACCTGGTCGTCGTCGAGGCCGAAGCCCATCAGGATGCAGTCCAGGCCGAGTTCGGTCATGATGGTTTCCACCACCGGGATGGAGCCGCCGACGCCGGCCATGACAGCGGGCTTGGCGTATTCGTCGGCGAGGGCTGCCTGGGCGGCCTTCATGAAGCGGCTGTCCAGCGCCATTTCCAGGCCCGAGGACAGGCCGAAGGTCTGGAATTCCAGGGTGGCGTCGGCCGGCACGTGCTCGGCCATGAAGCGCTTGAAGCCGGCTTCCACCCCGGCCGGGTCCTGGCCGGGCACGAGGCGGAACGAGACCTTGGCGGAGGCTTCGGATGCGATGACGGTCTTGGTGCCGGGGCCCTGGTAGCCGCCCCAGATGCCGCAGATGTCGCAGGTGGGGCGGGCCCAGAGGCGTTCGAGGGCGGAGCGGCCGGCTTCGCCGTAGGGGGTGGAGAGGCCGATATCGCCGAGGTATTTATCCTCGGAGAAGCCGAGCGAGGCCCATTGGTTGGCCTTGCTGGAGGAGATATCGCGCACGCCGTCGTAGAAGCCGGGCACCTGGATGCGGCCTTCGGGGTCCTTGAGTTGGCCGAGGGCGGTGACCAGCGCGTTGATCGGGTTGAGGGCGGAGCCGCCGTACATGCCGGAGTGAAGGTCGCGGCTGGGGCCTTTCAGGGTGACTTCCATGTAGGCCATGCCGCGCAGGGAGGTGCCGACGGCGGGGGTGTCGATGTCCCACATGCCGGTGTCGGAGACGATGCAGATATCGGCCTTCAGTTCAGCCTTGTTGGCCATGACGAAGGGCTTGAAGTTGGCGCTGCCGGTCTCCTCCTCGCCTTCGATCAGCGCGGTGATGCGGCAGGGCATGGTGCCGGTTTCCTCGAACCAGGCGCGGAAGGCGCCCAGCCACATGGCGACCTGGCCCTTGTCGTCGACGGCGCCGCGGGCATAGACGCGCTTGCCATGCGGCCCGTCGACGATAGTGGGCTCGAAGGGTGGCGAGTTCCACAATTCCAGCGGATCAGGCGGTTGTACGTCGTAGTGGCCGTAATACAGCAGGTGTGGCGCGGTGCCGCCCGGGCCGGGATGGTGCGCCACCACGGCCGGGTGGCCCGCGGTTTCGCGCATCGACGCGGTGAAGCCCATGGCCGCCAGCTCGTCCACGACGAACTGCGCGGCGCGGCGGCAATCGTCGGTATGCGCGGGCTGGGCGCTGATGCTGGGGATGCGCAGCCACTCGATCCAGCGTAGCTGGGCGGCCGGCATCAGGGCGTCGGCGCGCGCCAGGACCTTGTCGGTGGTGGTCATGCTGTCTCCTTGGGCTTGTCGGGGCGTTTGTCGGGGGGCGGCGCGGGCTGTTGGCCGTAGCTGGCGAAGCGGATGCGCGCCGCGGCGATCTCGTCGTCGGTGAGCAGGCGCGGCGTGCCGGCGGACAGTGCCAGCAGGTATTGCCGGCACAGTGCCTCCAGCCGCAACGCCGCCAGCAGGGCGTCGCGCGCCGTGGGGCCGTGGCAGATCATGCCGTGGTTGGCCAGCAGGCAAGCGGTACGGCCCTCGATGGCCTCGGCGGCGGCCTCGGCCAGGTCGAGCGTGCCGAAGGTGATGTAGGGGGCGATGCGCACATCGGGGCCGCCGAATGCGAGCACGGCGTAGTGGAAGGCGGGCAGGGGCTGGTTCAGGCATGCCAGGGCGGTCGCGCCATTGGAATGGGTATGCACGATAACCATTGCCGCCGGGTCTTGGCGGTAGATCGCCGCGTGCATCATCCATTCCGAGGAGGGCTTGATGCGGCCCTTGTGGTTGCCGTCGAGGTCGGTGGCCACCAGCATCTTCGGAGTGACGCTGTCGCCGGTGATGCCGGTGGGGGTGATTACCATGCCGCGGCCGGTGCGCCCGCTGACATTGCCGGAGGCGCCGACGTTCAGGCCGCGCAGGCCGAGTTCGCGATAGACCCCGGCGATCTCGCGGCGCAGCAAGCTCATGGTCCGTCTGCCGGGACAGTGCCGGGCCGCGGGTCGATCGGCAGCAGGCGGTCGAGCCCGCTCGCCTGCTCGAACAGGGCGGCCGCGGCCAGGGCGCGGGCTTCCTGGCGGGCGGGGGCGACTATCTGCAGGCCGACGGGACGGCCGAAGCGGTCGAAGCCGCAGGGCACCGACACGGCGGGGCAGGATGTGAGGGTGATGGCGGAGGTGAGGGTGCCGCCGGCGATGTAGTTGGTCAGTTTTTCGCCGTCGATGGTGTCGCGGGCACGCAGGTTCACGTCCCATGCCGGGGTGGGGGCGCCGGGGGTTACCAGCACGTCCCAATCCTGGAAGAAGCGCACGAAGCGGCGGTAGAGGGCGGCGCGCTCGCGGTCGGCCCAGGCAATGCGGGTGGGGGTACCCTGCAGGCCCTGCTCGGTGTTCCAGATGATGTCGGGCTTGATCTGGTCGCGATGGGTCTGGAGTTGGAGCTCGCGGTCGACCACGAAATGCTGCGAGCGCAGGGCGAGGAAGACGTCTTCGGCGGGGCCGAGATCGGGGAAGGCCTCATCCACGATGCAGCCGGCCTGTTCGAAGCGGCGGACCTCGCGGGCGCAGATCTCGCGGGTTTCGCGGTCCACCGGGACGCGGCCGCCGTAGCTGGCGGTGAAGGCGACGCGGAGCGGGCCTTTCGCCCGGGCGACGGCGCTGGAAAAGCTCTCGGCCGGTTCGTCGAAGGTCATCGGGTCGTGGGGGCAGTAGCCGGACATCGTGTCCAGGAACAGGGCGAGGTCGGGGATGTTGCGCGCCATCGGCCCCTGCACGGACAGCGGTGACCAGAGGTTGTTGCTGGTGCCGCGGGTGACCCGGCCGGGCGAGGGGCGGATGCCGACCACCGAGCACAGGGTTGCCGGGCCGCGCAGGGAGCCGCCGTGGTCGGAGCCGTGGGCGAGCCAAGCCATCCCGGTGGCCAGCGCCACGGCACCGCCGCCGGTGCTGCCGCCGCAGGTGAGCGACGTGTTCCACGGGTTGCGGGTGCGGCCGAAGACCTCGTTGAAGGTGTTGCCGCCGGCGCCAAACTCCGGGGTGTTCGACTTGGCGATGACGATGCCGCCGCGGCGCTCGATGCGCTCCACCAGGGGGTGAGAGGTGGCGGGCACGTGGTCCTTGAAGATCGGCGAGCCGTAGGTGGTGCGCACGCCGGCGACGTCGGTGAGGTCCTTGATGGCCACGGGCAGGCCGGCGAGCCAGCCTGGCTCGGCCTCGGCCGCGCGGCGCTTGCCGGCCATCAGGGCGCGGGCGTGGTCGCGGGCGCGGTGGAGGCACAGGGTCGGCAGCGCGTTCACCGGCCCATCGGCGGCGGCGATGCGCTGCTCCGCCGCGTCGATCAGGTCGAGCGGGGTGATTTCGCCGCGGCGCAGGCGGGCGACGGCCTCGGTGGCCGACAGCCGGATCAGTTCCTCGGACATGGCACGCTCCTTGACGGCGGCATTTCAACCGCAACCGCCGCGCCGTGCAATCGGCATGGCCGGCTGGCTCGCGTGCGGGCCGCGGCCAGGGGCGGCTGAAACGTCCCGCGCGGGCGTTGACCCCACCCGCCCGGGGGCTAGGCTGGGGGGCTACGGCGGGGCAGGGGATTTCGGTGTGGCAATGAAGCGTTTCGTGCTGGTGGTGCTGGCGCTGCCGGGGTTGGCGGGCTGCACCAAGATGGGCCCGGACTTCCAGCCGCCCGAGGCCTGGTGGCAGCCGGCCACCTGGTTCGCCACCACGCCCGCCCCAACCCCCACGCCGCGCACCAGCGTGCCGGTGGCCGAGCCGTTCGACCCGCATTGGTGGAAGCTGCTGGGCGACCCGCTGCTCAACGAGATGCAGACCCAGCTTGCCACCGCCAATCTCGACCTGCGCACCGCCGATTTCCGCCTGGCCCAGGCGCGTGCCCAGCTTGGCATCACCGAATCGTCGCTGGTGCCCACCGCCAACGCCAACGCCTCCTACACCCGCCAGCAGCAGAGCCGGCGGGGCGTCACCTCGATCACCAGCAGCGGGACCACCGACCCCGGCACCCAGGCCGGCGGCCTCGGCGGGCGCACCTCGGTGCCGAACACCCGGCTTCGCCAGCCCTACGACGTGTTCCAGTTCGGCTTCGACCTGTCGTGGGAGATCGACCTGTGGGGCCGCGTCGCCAGGCTGGTTGAGGCCGGCGACGCCCAGGTGGCGGCAAGCGAGGAGGCGGCGCGCGACCTGCTGGTTAGCGCCTCGGCGGAGTTGTCGCGTAGCTACCTCACCCTGCGCGGCACCCAGCGCAAGATCGCCATTGTGCGCCAAAACCTCGATATTGCCCGCCAGAACCTGCGCCTGACCCGGGCGCGTGCGGCCGGTGGGCTGACCACCGACCTCGACGTGGCCAATGCCGCCGCCCAGGTATCCACCGTGGCGGCCGAACTGCCGACGCTGGAGGAGCAGCAGAGCCGTCTGGTGAACGCCATCTCGCTGCTGCTCGGCGAACAGCCCGGTGCGCGCCTGGCCACCCTGGCGGCGCCGCGCGCGCTGCCGCCGGTGCCGCCGCGCGTGCCGGTGGGCGTGCCTGGCGAACTGACGCGCCGCCGGCCGGACATCCGCCAGGCGGAGGCCAACCTGCATGCCGCCACCGCCTCGATCGGCGCCGCGCGGGCCGATTTCTTCCCGCGCATCACCTTGTCGGGCAGCGGCGCCATCCAGGGCCTGCAGTTCCGCAACCTCGGCGAGTGGGCTTCGCACACCTATGCGTTCGGGCCGTCGATCTCAGTGCCGATCTTCGAGGGCGGGCGGCTGCGGCGCACCCTGGAACTGCGCGAGGCACAGCAGCAGGAGGCTGCGCTGATGTTCCAGCGCGCCGTGCTGGGGGCGTTGCACGAGGTGGACAACGCGCTGACCGCCTATCGCACCGAACAGCGGCGGCGCGACCAGTTGCAGCAGGCGGTGGCGGAGAACCGCCGGGCGCTGGGCTTCGCGCGCGAGCGCTACGAACAGGGGATCGCGGATTTCCTGCAGGTGCTTACGGCCCAGCGCAGCCTGCTGGACGCCGAGCGGGACCTGGCCGACAGCACCACGACGGTTTCGCTCAACCTCGTCCAGTTGTACAAGGCGCTGGGCGGCGGCTGGGAGGCGGGGCCGGCCGCGGTCAGGCCTTCCGG
>Ga0209491_10008801_pt1 | contig 12629 bp, 14 predicted proteins | sample BON02_FD_187213 | JGI IMG/M metagenome (GOLD analysis project Ga0209491, IMG submission 187213) | Freshwater microbial communities from Lake Bonney liftoff mats and glacier meltwater in Antarctica - BON-02 (SPAdes) (version 2) | ecosystem: Environmental > Aquatic > Freshwater > Ice > Glacier... | reverse complement strand
CCCCCCAAAAACGGTCTGAAACTCGGTCTGTAACTCTAGTTGGCAAAATATCACGGTGATGTTGTCCGTCAGTTTGTCATGCGCTACCTGTGCTACCTCCATTGTGGTGGATCGTGCCGAACAAGCAATTAGTCCCAATTAATCACTTCAGACCCAAGAGACTGCCCTGGACCGTTGCCGCCTACTTACAATCACTTTCTTTCTTTCTTTCATGGGTGGCAAATACCCAACTTAATCACTTAGGACCCAAGAGACTGTCCCGGACCGTTGTCTACCTGCATATTATGGCGGACCCGCTCAGTCTACTACGGTGGGTCACATGATGAAAGTAGAAAAATTATATTTGCGAATTTGCTCTATGTTACCTCAGATCAAAATGTAGAGGAAAGTTCGGCATGTTTTTTGCAAGACCCTCATCTACATTTTGATATTGGAAACATAATGCAAATTTGCATGAACAACTTGAAATGCACGAATGAGCTCGGAAAAATCGAGTGGACTCAGATCGGGAAAAATCGAGCTGGTTTCGGGCTTAGGACCCAATAGATTGGCCGGGACCGCAGTGGTATTAACATGGCCAGAATTGCATTGGTACATATGAAATATTTTTCCAACAACTTGCACTTTCAGTTTGGCATAGTCGATAGAACTTTTGATATATCACTCCCAGGTCCTTAGTTCGATATCTGTTGAAATACATAATTTACATGGTTCGTGCATACAAGTTTGAAACTACATTTTATCACGCAAGACCAATTTTGGAAAAGACCATTATCAAAAATTACGATAAATTTGAACAGCGGATCGAACACAGGCCTCGGTTGAAAAGCCTGATGCAAAGTCCACCTGGCTATTCAGTAATCATCATCTTTCAAATCTGTTTAAAATGTATACAAAACAATGGATTAAGTATCAACCTTGATGGGTTTTCTACCCCGGTGATATCTTTTTGGTTGATTTGTACCACGAGACGTTGGGACTGAGGGTCAATATAGGGTCATACCCATTTCCTTTCGTTTGTATGGAATTAAATTTTCTTTAGTATCCATGCGAAAACCCATTTTTTAGTCGTTCGAGACCAAGCTTCGATTCCTGGTGTGAAGAGTGTATTGTCCCCACAAAAATTGTGAATAGATTTTGTCTTTTGTTTGCAAATGAAAATTCTCCGAGAATCAAACCTTTTTTTTCGATCGTTTCAAACGGTTATTAGTAGTACAAATTCCGAAAGTCACTATTTATGAAGAATGCAGAACATATACGATTGAAAACTTTTCACTGGCCAAGTGAGACAATCGGAATGGGGGGGACTTGTTTGGGAGCTCAAAAATCACAGTAAAAAGTGGTATTCCACTCTTAAAAATTGTACTACTATACAGGGGACACTTTCACAAGGAATTGTATCCAGGGAATATCCGATATTCGAAGGAATGAAAAAGTTTTACTATTAGACATAGAGTCAAAAAGTGAATAAAATACTCATTTGACAGCAGAGCCCATTTAAAAACAGAGCGCCGTTTATGTTTCCCAACCTCCGATCGCCTCGAAACCTGGCTCCTCCTCTCCGGACCGACCTGGTCTAGACAACATCACGAGTCAACCATGGTCTGACGCAACTTGCCCTCGTACAACCTCTAATAGTGCTTGCTTCCCATTTGTCACGCTATTTTGGTCGAAACAACAAAACACAGTACCAAAAGCGGTGGCACGGGGCAAGTTGTGTCAGACCATGCTTGACTCGTGGTATTGTCTAGACCGGGTCGTTCCGGAGAGGATGAGACAGGTTTCGAGGCGATCAGAGGTCGGGAACCATAAATGGCGCTCACTTAACACCCGGCTATCTTCTGGCACTTCTGCAAACACTTCATGCAGGTCACGAAATGCACCGGGTAGGATGATACGGTCGGATTTGTTTTGGTACCGGAATAATCTAAAAATGAAACTGACCTATCGGGAAAAGAACCTTCTAGATTATTTATTTGGAGGGTTCAGGTCCACCCTTAAAGGCATACGCACAGACATGCAGACAAACAACATAGAAATAGAATAAAACACACATGCGTAAACACGCAACATGGATGAGCAACAGACACGAAGCAGTCATTAATTTTTTATTTTATCTTATTCATTTCATGGTTTCTTTATGTATTTTTAATGCTTTATTTTATGTTTCAGAATTATTAGTATTTGATGTATTTATTTATGTTATTTGCATAGTTTGGATTGTATTTATTGATCTTTAACAATCATCATTTTAGTTTTGTTTATATTTATTGTTTTATTTTATTTGTGTTTATACACAAATATATATGAATTTTTTTTACGTATGTTCTGTGTGTGGATGAGACAGTCTTGGTGTAATCTCATTTGTTGAATTTTTCCTTTATTTATTTGAATGAAAATTATTTGATTTATTTAACTGTGTTTATTGTTATTATTTTTCAACATAAGACTATGTGTAAGTCAACAGGGATACAGATGTATATTCCGATCTTGAAAACGGTGGTTCTGAATGTACATCACACAAAACACGCAGCACACGAAACACAGATACAAAAAGAGGAAGTGAAGAAAACATACACACACAACACAGACTCATAGTAACAGGCAAACAGACAATGAATGGACCGAGGCTATTATTGGTAAAGCGCCAAGGCTGGGGATTCACACTCCGTATCACCAGCTCGGCGTAAGCCGTGCCAATGTACTCTGAGAGGAATATTTCGGGAACACAATTGAACAACAATTTCTGGCACGCCGCGCGGAGGGTGTGGGTGGGAACTAAGAGTGTAGTGTTGTGGGGTTTTGGGTGCGAGAGGTGGCTGTGGGTATGAGGATGTATGGTGTGGTTGGGTGAGAGGTGGGAGTGCAGTGTCATGGGATGAGAGAGTGAGGTATGGGAGGTCACTTGTATGTCATGGTGTGGGCGAAGTGGCGCGCCACGAACTTTCTTTCTTTAAATCAGTTTCCCGCCAGACCTGCAAAAACAGACAACAAAAATAAAGAAGGAAAAAGTAACCAAAAACAAGAACCAATACCAGAAATTCTGAAAATACACCTTCCTAAAAAAAGAGGCAATACAGAATGTAAGCAGAACAAATCTGAGACAACCAACTGCTTTGGCTTAGACTCAGGCTAAACCACAAAAAAAATTCGCCCAAAATACTTTCGTGCGCTGCCGCGCGCTGGAAAGATGTAATCAACACGGAGAACATGGTGGTGGTACAAACTTGAAGAAAAAAATGTGTGGACAATTCCTGGTGGCAATGTTTGGATTTGTGGCGGGGGCCAGCGTGTACATGACAAGGTGACATACAGAGAGGTCATACAGTATGTGACAAAGGTGATGTTGTACCTGACACAAGATATGATGACAACAGATGGTTGTTGTGGGGAACAGGGATGGGTAGTAAATCTGTGGTCGCTGGTGTTGTCCTTTTTGTGGTTGACACGTCGTGTCGTGTCGTGTATTGTCCCATGTGCGTGTCATTGTGGAGAATGTGCCCGAGGCATTTTTTCTTCCATGAGGGGGATGATCAACTTTTGGACCCTGCCAGTAACAGTAACATTCCAGGACACACAAAAAACAAGCGCCAGATACGCGCATACAAAGTACTTTGTGCTCTGATCACACTGTTAGCAGGCCTGACAAAATCTGTACGCATGCATGAATATGCCACAGCTTTCGAGTTTGGACACTTCACAGGACATGGATGCAACCAAGAACATGAAATATAAAGAGCTGAGAGCACACGCACACCCACAAAGTGTGGTCACACGTCCCGGCATACACAACAAGCAGCATGTCAGCTGACCCCCGCCTGCCATCTCGCTGCCTGCCCACAACCTGTGTGACCGCCGACGCTCACCCGGGCTCCCTCTGCCTGGTATACATAAATGCATATGCATATATATATATGTATATGTATATGTATATGCGCTTGTGGAATTCATGACACATGTAACCCTACACCAATCTGTGTCTGTGTGTGTAGCAAACAGGTGAAAGTCAAGAGCGTAGCATACCTCCAACGATAGTGTACTCGTGTCTGGAGGCTGTATGCGAAGCATTCACGTGGCTCATAGGGGTGGAATATGTGGATTTTTTGACGTTCAATGTGGAACGCGAATTTCTCAGCCTGTTTGTGCATGGTTTGAAAACGGGTGAATCTCGAAATTCGCTACAGGTGGCGAATCTAGCCCTGAGATCGCAACCCTGGGTTGCTAGTATTTATAAGGCGCCACCACCCCGGACAAATGTAAAGCTCTTCAACGAACATCGCAAAGAAATGATCAGAGTGGTGGAATTTCTACAGGGTACACATGGATTGGCATCTGCCCAAGAGTGTCAGTGGGCTTTGCACCCTCCAGAGAATACAGAGGGCTTTGTCAGTGGTTAAATCTGGGCCATTTCGAGGGTGGGAGAAACGTCTGATGTGACCAAGGTGACGAAACAAAGACTCAAGGCACCATCAGTGTCAGCGGAGGCAGCGCAACAAAAGTACTGTGAGTTGGCTGGCTTAGCCGCAGTCGACCTTCTCAGACAAACAAATGCTACATTAAACAATGAGAGAGGACTGACTAGAGCAGAGTACATTAATGCTACTATAACCTTCTTGGAGAAGGAAGGACAGAACAAAAAATTGCAGGAAAATTGGTCACGGTTTGCTGCAGCTGGTAACGTGACCCTTGCAGATGGATCCAAAAAGGTGTGTCGTCTGAAACAGACTTGCTCCCCCACCGGTGCTGCTCGGAAATACATCACCACGATTACTGATGTGTTTCTGTTGAATTACGCAGTCGGTCTAGATGTGGCTCGGGTTAAGACTCAGATCAACACCCAAGGGGTGTGGCCTTGCAAATTTCCTCTTGATAGTCTGCCTCTACATCGACTGGCGAAGTCGCCAGATCTCATGTCTGACCTCGGAAAAATGACTTGCCGTCACACAGGGGTAGGATAGATGATCACGGTGTCATCAAAAGTTAGTTTCCATGACTGATGCGACGTGATTTGTTGACCGTAAAAACCCGAATAAATACCAAAAAATTGAATACATAGTACTTGTTGGAGACGTGTAGTGAAACTTGAACCTCATGAACGGTGTGACCGTGAGTCACCTCCGTGCGATGGTGTCCCTTGGTAACCTCATGATTGCAAAACGCTTTAAGAGTTTCATGGGTCCTAAGTGGTGAATCGGGTGTTCACCACCCGCTCAGTCGCGGCAGTGATTAGGTTGGGGTTTCTTAACCCAAGAAAGAAAGAAAGACAGTAGTAAACACAGTCTGGGGCCTATTGTCAGCAAAAAAACTAGACAGTAAGAATGATTCCAGATATGTCAGTGTTGCGCACTTTGTACGCCTGGAGTCACTTGGACCCTTTAATTCGGTTTAGAGCTAAGCACATCAACATGTAGTTTAATGAGTAAAACACACTTATATGTGATTTAGTGACCTCGACAACATATATATGTGATTTGGTACCAAAAATATGATATATGCAATTTTATGCAAATGTCATATATATGTGATTTAGTGGCAAACACAATTTTTTAAAACGCACATGTATGAGATTTAATTGTTGAAAATATGAGATTTACTGTTAAATGTCATATATATGTAGTTCAATTTCAAGATCACATTTAAATGTACTTTAATTTTTAAAAAGAAATATGAAATTTAATTTTCAATGTCATATATTTTGACATGTTTTTTTCTGATGCTATCACAAACCTGTCACAGATGATTGAAGACATCCCTCACAGTGACACACGCGCACCAGCGCGAGCAGCAGTTCGTGCTTCGACAGTGCCACATGGGACGCTGACACGGTTCCGTGCATGCATCTGTTGCCCGTGGCACCGACCTGGGCTTCTTACCACTCAGTCGCAAACTGCATTCCATCCTCCACATTTTTTTTTGTTATGCCGTCACACAGCTAGCCCTCCAAGTATAGCAGGAATGCACACAGGTGGTATGCAGTGCTAAGGAAGCCCAGAAGCGCATGCACTCTACGGACAGGCCCAAGTCTGTAGTAAGGGTCATCAGGGGATTAGCGGGGCGCGTGGCGACGGAGGGGCTTTATGACGCTGCCGCGTGCCACCTGAAGTTCTGACTTCCGCACTAAGGACAGTTTTTTCGCTGCGCTTGGGCGTGATTCCGAGTCTGTCATCCTGGACAACAGGCAAAACACACGAAAAAAAACCAATTTACGAAAATACCGTTGTCAAAAAAAATGAATAACTTACTTTGAGTTTACAAACAAACACTAATTTACGAAAAATCAGCGGATCATGGCATGCGCCATGTGCGTTGATCGGGTCTCGATTTGAACAATAGTGTTTTTTGGGGGTGTGTTGGGTGATTTGGGAAAAGACCAAACATTCTGGATTCAGACCTAGAATTGCCCCCGGATGCGCTCCAAAATCAGCAAAACCCTTGATTGTTTGATGTTGCTTTTATTATTTCGCAAGAAATAGTCTAGTAGCTTTGCTAGAAGCTCTAAATCTTTTCTTTAAATTCATAAATATCGGTTTTTTGGAAATACGTCCCCCAGATTGGATTCGGAACCGTGACTTCGGGTGACGCGCGGCAGCGTCAGGGCTAAAGCCCCTCCGCCGCCGTGCGCCTGGCTGTCCATGTCACTGAGCCGTCTTTTTGTGATCAAGTTCTGGCATGTACGGAATCCACGACCTCAGAATATTCGCCGGCTAGGAAGAGTGAAGTTTGTCCTAGACGTCTTCAGATGGACAAAAAGAAACCAGCGCACATATCACTCCCATACAACCACTGGCCGTGACTCAGCACCCTTAGATGTACTCTCCACAGCAGCAACCAGAGGCAGTGATGAAATCCATTCTAGGGGATGGAGGGACTGGTACTACTCCATTACTGGGCGCGCTGACGCGACACATATATACACACATCACTATGTTTACATGAATATTACATACATACATGTGTGCATACATACAAACATGCATCCACCTGCACACCGTGACATCACCACCACAATACTGGGCGCACAGACGCGACACATATAAACACATTAATAAATATCCATTACATACATACCGTATTCCCTTCTGAAAAAATCTTCGAAAATCCCGAGGGAAAGACATCCGCGCCAGAGAGATCAAGGTCTCAAGTCTTCAATTATTCACATCATAATTGGCATTAGGTTGCAAGATAGCAAGATATCGAGAATGGATCAGCCACTAGCCGATTGATTGTATTTCTTGCTTGTCTTTGTGAGCCTACCATTGAATTTTATATATTTCTTAACACATTACTCCATCCAAGATAATGTAAAACTAGCTTAATTGGTCAAAGTGCGGGTCTGTCTGTCCCGAGGTCGCTGGTTCGATTCCGGCAAAAACTCCAAAAATCGAGAACTCAAATCTGCATTTGAGTACATAGAGCTTCCAGCAAAGCTACTAGACTATTTCTTATGGAGCAATAAAATCAACATCAATCAAGCCGAAAGTCACACCCAGGTGCATTATTCGTGAAGTGAGAGCCGTTTATGTGAGGGCATTTTCCAAAGTGAATATCGGCCAAACACAAGAGTCATTGACAGTTGCATGATTGAATCGAGTTCCAAAGCTAAACCCTTGAAGCCAGAAATGACCATAGAAACGGGTGTCTTTGTCAAAGAAACGGCAGTCGGCACCCAATGAGTCACGTGGGACCCATGAAACTGTCTTTGACCGTTGCCGACCGGCAATACAGCCTGCGGCATCCTCGGCTCGCTTAAGAATGCGTCGGTTCAGGGGGAGGTTCCCCAATCCAAGTTTTAAGCACTTCTAACCCTCACCTTGTCAGAACAATGGCCCCCCTGGCGAGTGAGAGGGCTGGGACTCGGAAACAGGAGTAAATCACGTGGCAGAAGAGAGGTGGAACCCTCCGGGACCCATGTGGCATATGGGGAGAGGGTGACAGCCTCTGCGCCTGATAGTGGGTATCCCAAGCACATGGGTTTGTTTGTTTGTTTGTAGAACCGCCACACGAGCGGGTTAACAGACACGTGTTGCTTTGTTTAATTTTGTGTTTGTTTGTTTGTTTGTTGGTATAACCCCGAAAATCCTTATTTTGCCTCCCGCCCTGGGCTCGAAGTTTTTTTTTTTTGTTATGCTGCCACACAGCTAGCCCTCCAACATGAGTACAGCAGGTACGGTGTGTTGCTTTGTTTTATTAAACCGATATTGGGGAATCGTTACGGTCCCGGGGTTTCATCACGAGCGAGCCAAGGGGGACACACCCACGATCCGAGATCGCCGACATCCCTCCTCACCCTGTCCCCCCTTAGATAACCTGCGGTGTCCGGATCCTCACCCTGCACCTTAACTACGTCGCTGGCTGTATCAATCCCCTCCTCTTCCTCTTCGAACAAACCCACAACTACTACGTTGACAATCAGGGGCTTGTGCCCTGGCGGCTCTGACGTCTAGGCAGGTCCAAAGTTCAAGTTCGTTCGGCCTCATAGGTGAGGGTCCTGAATGATGATAAGATTCCTTGAAATCCAAGGTCCCAATTTTCGTGAAATCCTTCACCGCCCACTAACGAAGCAAAGCAACACTTGTTTGTTTAAAAAAACAAAACCCGAGGAGAAAGCCTGCACCAGAGAAACCAAGTCTTTCTCATTTCCATTATGGAAACAGTACTGAACTGGGTCCTGCTGGCCAGTTTTTGACGAGTTTAGACTCGTCTGGGAGTGTAGGGCTTTGGACAGGGATGCTACGAGATTAGAATCCTCTGGGAGTGTTGTACCTGGTCAGGTGCGGCATTCGGGGGCATGTCACGGGCCTGCAAGGAGTGTGTGTGTCTGTCTGGGTCTAATGGCGTTGACAGACTTACCTCACGCACTGTGCTACACTTGTCTGCTACTACTGGGCTGAGTCTCAAAGGGTTCAAGGAGCAATCATGTGTGGTTTGGGGAGTCCTTGTTTCCATTTATATTATAATTGTCCAGGGAGAGACAGTGAGGCCCAGGGCTACTGTCATCAGGGTAAAAGACAATGAAGTCGACTACCTGCTTACAAACCTGGCGCTTCGGATTACTATTCCATTGAGATATGCGGTCAAGACGCCATCCATACGTGGGCCATTTGAAGAGGATGCAATGCCCAATGAGCTGTTGACCTGCGGGGTCGAGAAATGCGAGCATGGTGTTGGTCGGTGGTATGGATACAGGTTGGAAGCCAGGGGGGGGGGGAATGAGTGAAAAGTCATCGTTGTTGTCTGAAGACACTGCGTCCTCATCATCAGAGGACATGTCAACAACAGCTGGTTGTAGGGATGTGATGTGTGTGCAACGAGCATACCCGTACTCACCACAGAGGGGTGTGGCTTCTTGTATCCATCTCCGTAATTCATTTCGCAAAACTTGGGCAGGGGGGTTCCCATGTACTAATCGTGTGGTCTCTTCTGCTGAGAAGGTAGTGAGGAAGGTCCATTAGTCGTGTGAGGTGTTTCAATTTGACGGCGAACCTGTCAAGTACTGCTTTTGTTGTTGGGCACTGACATACAATGTGGAGCTCATCACCACGGATCTGAGTACAGGAGGGAAGACAGTATGGGCACACACAATCTTGGTAATCAGCTCGTGGGTTCTTATATGCATGATAGAGGTGGGAAGGTATAATGTGGATAGTATGCTGGGTGCAGATTCGAAGGAGCTCTAATTGATAAGGTGATGATTGGTGAGTGAGATATGGGGCTGACTTATACATATCACGTTTGTGTTTGTTGTGAAGATGCTAGTGTACGTATGCCCTCACTTGTCTTGGTGGGTTGCTGAATACAATCTCGAGGAGTTTTCGCCATTGGTCAGAGCATTGAGTCTCAAGGTACTTTTTGTAAGACTTTTCTTTGTTGTGTGGCTTGGAGAGGCTCACGTTGTTTGGCATAGAGGAGCTTGGGTCTCGCCGTGGCAAATCCACCTGTCCTACAGCATTCTGCATGCGGTCTTCAAGCGTATCCAGAGGCACTGCTTGCAGCAGTGGCTGCCATAAACACCAGAGGAAATGCTGGATTGTGGTGGGGGTGGAGGAGTACAACCTGAATCTAAGTTGTGCAAGTTGCAGATTTTGCGTGATGTACAAAGGGGGAATACCTGTATCAGAAAGTAGCGCTTTGAGATGTTCATAAACTTGCATGGTGGTGCTGAGTGACTTGTTGAAGCTAGTATCGATGTTGAGTTTGAAGTGTGGTAGGACACAAGATTTCCAAAGGTTAAGCAGTTCAACTGGTGAGCTGCAAACATTGGGGTCAGAGTGGTGCTTGTCGTAGTGGAGCGAATAGGCGACAGCGAGGACAAGAGCATCAGTCGAAATCAGACACAGATCGTCAACGTAAAGAATCCCCCCTATTCACCTGACCCCCTCATTATGGGTGGTGATAGTAGCATTGGAGAATTGCACTTTGAGTTCGTGAATCAAATAAGCCACAAAAATCCCAAAAAGAGTAGGGCTTAGCCTGCTCCCCTCCTGAAGGCACTCCACGCAGGATGTCAACACTGCTACTTTTGGGGATCCGTGGGTGGAGGACACAAACCTTGACTATGTAAAATCGTTCTCTGAGATGTTTCCAAATTCTTCCCACAAAATTCTCTTTACATAGTAGTGAGAGGAGTTTCCCTCAGTGGATGCTTGGGAACGCAGTGGAGAAGTCACAAAAAGCAACGTATGTTGCAAGACCCTTCTGTGATATGTTGTATTGGATGATCGAGAACAGGCAATAAATTGCATCGTGGATTTGTCGGCCAGGACGAGTTCCCAGTTGATTTTATGTTAGCAAACTGTGGGTTTCTGTGAATTTAGTCAGCCAAGAAATAAGGATTCCCTCAAACAGTTTGGCCAGTGCGATAATAAAATAAATGCCACAATACGAGGCTGGGCTAGCCTTAGATTTGTCACCACCCTTGTATATTGGCTGCATAAGGAATTTGTCACGCTGCAGGTTTCATTTCATGTACCCATAACGTGCTGAACACTCTGTACAGGAGATTTGTAAACTTCGGGCCGGCTGCCTGGATCATTTGGTTTGTGATTCCATCATCTCTCGGAGATTTGTCTGAATTCAGATTTTTGATTTCACCAGCGAGTTCGTGAAGTGTAATGTCCTCATAGAATAGAGGGTCTGGGAGGGTAGGGTGCTCTAGCTTATGGAGTAGTGCGGTTACTGCGGTGTGTACAGTCAATTTGTGTGTTGCCTTCTCATTATATTGTGAAGAATTGTGTTTAGGAGATGGTGTCCTAGAGCATATCTGAATCGATGCCAGGCCTGAGGGTCAAGAGTGAGTGGACCTAGCTTCCAAATTCTGGGGTCAGGGGACGCGTTGTCACTGGCATGAGTGTGCGCGAGAAAGTTAGACTGTACATGATCAGTTTTGTATCGTCGAAGCAGGTCCCACATGGAGTGAGAGGAAGTTCTTTGGTGGGTTGGGACAGATGCTGATGAGGCTACCTCATCTGTCACAATTTTCTGCCGCATTTGGTGTTGTAATTTCAGGAGCTCATGTTTCCAAGTTTCCTTAGCATGGCATTTGCCAAGGTCCGCGATTACGTGCACAGAGGCATCCTCCTCTCTTGCCTGTCTGAGTTTATGCTTCAGAGTTTGCGTGAGTGTCTATTTTGCTGCTATGAGTTTGTCATCTGACGAGAAGTGTCCGTTGTCTTGCTGTCTCCTTTGTGTCAGATGTTCTTTTTGGGCATTTTTGCCTCAAAATTCTGTTATTCCAATGATTTTCTGTGCTGTGGCTTGTAAGGCTGACACAATAATTGCGTTGGCTTTTTCTGCGTACTGAGTAGCATTGATATTCCCTTGTTGGTTGCTATTCTTGAGTGCCTGGATGTCCTGTTCTGCCTTACTAGCCTGATCCTCTAGGGCATCTGAGATTTTTTTCCGAACAGCAGGATCTTTCAGTTTGGACCAGTGGAATTGGGTTCGTGGGGGGAAGCTCTTTGGCTATGGGGACTCTGATGTTGCCAGTGCCTTGCGTGGCAGAATTTGCTAAAAGAGACAGGTGGAGAACTATCGGATTATGTTCTGTGGGTGGCCCTGACCGGATCTGTGGGTACGTGAGGGTCTTGGTATCACATAGTAGGTTTTGACTTTTGGAACATGCTGTTGTGCTATAAGGTTATAGTCGTTGATGGTGGCTTCAATTTGGCGTTGAAGTGTGCAGGGGATGGGTTCGTCAGCGGCTTCAAGTCTCCCATGGAGGATGAGGAAGGAAGTAGTATTAAGCATTCTGAGGAGGAGGCGGCCTCGCTGTGGAGAAGTTATGCGTGTATTTGTGATGGGAACTGCGACAGGTGGTGAGGGCATATGTCTTTTATGACAGTCCCTTGTGTGTGTTGCTTTGTTTTTATTAAACCGATATTGGGGAATCGTTACGGTCCCGGGGTCATTCGTTAAGGCAGGGGACCTGGGGTAGCCGGATCCTCACCCTCCACCTTAACTACGTCGCTGGCTACACCGGTCCCCTGCTCTTCCTCTTCGAACAGACCCACAACTACTCCGTTGACAACCAGGGGCTTGTGCCCTGGCGGCTCCGTCGTCTGGGCAGGTCCAAAGTTCGTTCGGCCTCATTGGTGAGAGTCCTAAGTGATGGTAAGATTTCTCGGGCACGG
>Ga0209491_10008798_pt1 | contig 12629 bp, 11 predicted proteins | sample BON02_FD_187213 | JGI IMG/M metagenome (GOLD analysis project Ga0209491, IMG submission 187213) | Freshwater microbial communities from Lake Bonney liftoff mats and glacier meltwater in Antarctica - BON-02 (SPAdes) (version 2) | ecosystem: Environmental > Aquatic > Freshwater > Ice > Glacier... | reverse complement strand
TTGTAAAGCGCAGTAAGCAGGACGGGTGCGGGAACGCTTGTTTTTGTTCTCAAGCGCTTGACTCGCCTCCTTCAGACTCTATCTCTTGCCCCTGTACAGGCGGGTCCTCTTCCTGGCTCGCCATTTTCGAGAGGATCACTACTTTAGCTCTGGATCTCAGCTTAGAAACAAAACGAACTCTATGCATGCAATTCAAATCACCCTTTTTCCCGCCCAATTGCACACAAACTCAAAATTGCAAAGATGCAATACTACCAGCCCTCCGCCGCGCCGCACAAGGTCATTTCGTCATCGGGCAAGGTGCTTTGCAGCCCAACATGCACAAATCCATTGTCGTTGTCTGTGTGCTCAGCAAAAAAGATGAGCTTCCATCGCTTCTGAATTGAGCGTACGTGTTGCTGATGCCCCAGACCGTGTGGTGTGTACGCTGTTCAGCAATATGCACCTCTGTCGCGTCCGAGTTCATCATCTGCCGTGAAAGCGTGGCGGCCAGCCACGACGGCGTCTGGCCGGGCGTCGCTCGATCTCTCCTCCGCTTTCTCTTCTCGCACGCCGACAAATCCCAGGTCACTTGTTTGCACACCGCAGGTAGTTGTTTGCACACCGCAGGGAGGTTTTTTTCAAGGCTCGTCTCGCGTGTGAGCACACGTGCATTCATCTGACACAGGAGAGTGTGGAATACAGATACTCCCACGTCGAGGCCAAGACGGACACAGGGCCCAACATGAGAAAGATAGAGGAACAATTCGGCCTCACTACAGCACGCTACAAACGCACCGAGTCTTTCCGGCGAATCCAGCCGGAAAAACTGGCTGAAGAGGTGCGCACAGGCAACACCTCGGACCTGCTGTTGCTGGATGTTCGTGACGTAGACGAATTTGAGTCCTTTCGTCTGAGGGTCAGTTCTCATCCACCCTGTGTGCACGCCGCGAGACACGTGTTTCGGCGCTTGCGCCTCGCAACCGTGCGACACTCGACAACAGGTTGCTGTGCAGATTTGGGGACTGCGTGCGGGGTTTTCAGAGGACTGCGTCTCAGTTTTGAGGGGGGTGCGTCTTTCAATGGCAACCCAGCCCAGCCCGCTCAGACTCACTCAAAAAGTGCACCGACTTTTTTGTTTTTTCGTGAACAGTGCACCGACAACGTTGGTGATCAGAAAACTGCCACTTGCCTCAGATGTGTAGAGGTAAATCCAGTGGCGCGCGGCGACGTCGGGCTAAAGCCCTCCGCCGCTGCGCGCCCGTTTCTCACATCCTTGCAAGAGTGTTAAATATCTCCCATCCCCCTGGCGCAGCTGAGCGCCCAGCCTAGTGTATGGCAAGTGACGCCCAGATGGTACTGGCGTGTGAGCAGCATTCGCACAACTTTCCGGCCAGCATGATGTCTCGCAGCATCTATCAATTCACACCTCAGATCCTCGACTTCACAAACAAACCGGGCAAGTTGATGGTGCTCTACGACCTCGGTAACACCTGACACCTCCTTGTCCCACTTGTTGCCTGCCTTTGCATGTTTGACGAGTCTCTAGACTGCCCTGCCCATGAGGATGTGCGCCCATTCCTTTTTCCCCCCTTTTTCCCCCCACATTTTTTGTGAGGATGTTATTTGTATCAGATTTGTTTCAATCTGATACAAAGGGTTTTTAGAGCCTACGGTCCTCAGCTCGCACCAAGACTTCGAGAGCTGAGGACTTCAGGTGCCAGTTTTGACAACCTCAGGGGAGGTACGGTCGCCCCACCGTATCCACTCGAATACGAGGTACGGAAACGGGAAAACATATTCATGGGCAGGGGAGGGGCATTCTGGAGATTCGCTCGGGCTCTAGTCACAAAAAATGGGGAAGTGTTTTTTTGAGGCGTCTTTCCCCTTTTTTGCCGCTTCTCAAACATTTGGCAAACAGCCAACTTTAAGGGCCTTGACATTCTGGACCGCGGCTGTGCTTTAATATGCCGCCCCTGATATATTCAGGAAAGCATTGCTGGAGTGTAGACTTAGTGTGTGCAGGTGAGGGTCATTCGGGACTGGAGGAACACACACACAAGCTGGCCACACCACACCACCTTGGACCCTCCTGCCATCTTGAATTTGCGTGTTTGTCCTTGACTGGGGTGGCATGGATTGGCAGAGGAGAAGCTGGCCGCAGCAGTGGCAACAGCATGGTATGAAAAGGGCATCGACAACTTTGTGGTGGTGTCAGGAGGACTCTTGGCCGTCGCGCGCACACACCCTGATCTCATAGAGGGCGTCCTGCCCATGCATCTTCTGGCGCCACCGCCAAGGACATCCCACCGCCCGTCCTCTCGTCGGCCAGCCAGCGCTCGAGCGTGCGGTGCGGATGAGAAGGGCAAGGTCAATTCACGGCAAGCAGTTGGGGCAAGGGTGGGCAAGATGGCAACAGCAGGCATGGTGAGTGGCTCAGGAGCAGCGCGCTCCATACCGCGACCTGTCGAGTGCAACGGTCTTCGCGCCTCGGCCCCTGTCAACACAAGCTTCTACACCCGCTCCTTTGATTCCAACGTGCCCTCTGTGAGATAAAGGACGAGGGTGGCACACACACAAGTGCGCCGCGTCCCAAACCACAGCCCCCACACTCAACCTCTCTCACACTCACCACCTTGTCCTCAATATATTTCAAATATGTAAAATTTTCTAAGTAACACAGCATCGAGCACAGCCGTGTTTGTTGGGCGCGCGCAGCGACAAGTCCTTTCGGGAGATCGCGAGCTTTTCATAATGGCTCTGCGAGGACGCGTTCAGACACTGATGCAGCAGTGCACATGAGAAAGGCGCCGGGCGTCATGCAGATGTGTCAGACGAGGCAAATGTAGATCAATGAAGATGCGTGTATTAGAAACTGAACGGACGAGCCCACCTCACGTGAATCTCACAGCTTAAATACAGTTACGAGGTGAACTTCAACCAACGACACTTTCCAAAGAGTTTGTGGCAGTTTGTGGCCTTAAAAAGATGGTGCGCCTAAACCAAAGAGTTGGTGGCGCCTAAACAAAAGAGATGGTTCGTGAGACAGAAGAAGGTCTTGAGGGGCGAATATTCATGAGACACAAAGTCTTCTTGAACGAATGATTGCACGCGCCACAAGGTTCAAACAGGCCCGTGCGCCAGCGTAAATTGTTGAAGAAACCGCACCCGGGGCGCGCGGCGACGGAGCGCCCATTGCATCGGACCAGAGTCATGTAGATCCCAAATACCGACAAATCCTAGGTCACTTGTTTGCACACCGCAAGGAGGTTTTTTTGAAGGGTGTCTGCGCACTTGCGGTCGTCCACACAGGAGAGTGTGGAATACAGATACTCCCACGTCGAGGCCAAGACGGACACAGGACCCCACATGAGAAAGATAGAGGAGAAATTCGGCCTCACTACAGCACGCTACAAACGCACCGAGTCTTGAACGTCAGATTGCCCCAGAATATAAACTTTCAGGGAAACATAGCCCTAAACGCGTTGGTATAAACTGTAAGAGCAGAGACTAAGAGTCGAGAAGATGGCGAATATTCGGCATGATTTGAAAGAAGATGTCTCTTCACCGTTTTATGCGGAACACAATAATACAATAGAAAGGAATCTTTTAGAGACGTGACGTGGAGGGGTCTTGTAGGGACGTGACGTCTTATTCGTGACTGAAGTTATCTACTAACTTCCCGTGTCTCCCTCGAGAAACTGGCAAGGGCAGAGCACTCGAAATAGATCCAAGGCGTGTTGAAGCGAACTGTCTACGAATGAGGAAGAAAAATTATCAAATGAATAGATGCAGAAGAACATACTACATAAAAACAGAAAAGAATGAGTTATGGTCCATTCAAGGATCAAATCAATACACACAAAAGAAGATACTACACGGAAACAGAACACAATACACTCCCATAACAAACTATATTTGGAGAGGACTGTAGGGACCTAACAAAAATACACCGCTAGAGAAAATGTGAAGGTTGTGATAAAGGTCTCCCAAAGGTCAAACCGTGTTGAAGTCGTCCAAAAAAGTTCTGTACTCAAGTCTCCCGAAGAAAAGAACGCGCGAGGGTGGTCTGCGAAAGAAAGTCTCCCAAAGATCAAACTCGAGCAGGAAGGGGAAGGTTCTTGCGGAAGGGCGAGCAAAGAAGTTCGAGGAAGGGGCAGAAGAGCGCAGAAAGTAGGGTGTTGCGCTTGCTGGCAGTAGTAGGGGCGACAGGGGCTGTAGCATCGCGGTCGGCGAATGCGGGGTTGGAGGTTGATCGGCGAATGCGGGGTTGGAGGTTGATCAGTGCTCCAAAACATGGGTGGTGTTGTAAGCTGCGGTGCTTCCTGCAGCACAATCCAGGTTGATCCGTGAAAGCGCTCGTTGTGTCACTCAGTATCCCGTTTATAGGGCGACCGCACTTCTCAGAAGCTCGCAATATCCCGTCCATAGGATACGAAGAACCGAAAGCGCGTAAAGGCTCCATTCTTGCATGGAACATTCCGTTGATAGGAATTGCACGATTTGGAGCATCTACAGGTAGGAGATGCATTGGCGTTCCCGACATGGAACGTTCTGTAGCAGCGCGTACATACATTTGCTGAAAAGGACTATGTGAAAGACAGTCTCCCCGCTGCGTACACCCAGTTTATAGGCGTGCGGCGCGGCCGTAAATGCTTGGCTTCAGGCCCACGTGGAGAAGTCCGTTTATAGGAATCAATAGGTTTGAAGCGTCTGCAGAAGAGAATGTCCCGTACGGTAAAATAAACGTACGGCCAAGGTCGTCGTCAGATGTAAATAGCAATCCAAAGCAAACACAGCGGTCGAACATGGGCTCAATACCAGGAAACATAGGCCTAAACGCGGTGGCGTAAACTGTAAGAGCAGAGACTAAGAGTCGAGAAGATGGCGAATATTCAGCATGATTTGAAAGAAGATGTCTCTTCACCGTTTTATGTGGAACACAATAATAAAATAGAAAGGAATCTTTTAGAGACGTGATGTGGAGGGGTCTTGTAGGGACGTGACGTCTTATTCGTGACTGAAGTTATCTACTAATTTCCCATACCAGGCTGTTCATTCAGCTGGAGCACTGTTCAACATTTACCACCGATGAACAAGCTGACCAAACGGGAATCAGGCGACCAAAGAATGAGTGCTCATCATAATCAACGACAGGAAAGCAGGAGAGTTGCAAACGTGTTTTCGACGGAACGTCTCTGAGTCTCTCTCTCTTTTTGAGCCCCAATCGCAAAGAAACCTATCACGGGTTTCACACGCATCTATCACATGCTCTCTGCGAAGTTCGAAGGTAAACTGATCTCATCTTAGATTGGCTGCTTTACTCGTCATGAGACGTCAAGTCGAGACGCGTCACAGGATGGAAGAAGAATCTTAGAAAAGATAAACCTGGCTCACACTCTTCAAACAGTGGACAGTGCTCCTGGACCTTTCTGCTTGACGTGCTGTGCGGGTAAAGGAGTTGGCCTCGTGCAACGCTGACGCTCCCTCAACGAGGATACAGCGCAGGAACAGTTGTATGTAGACGCATATACGTTACTTTGATGCTCTGATCCCCTCAAGAAAAGGCTCGAAGAATCATTTATGTTCAGGAGCTGAGAGATGGATTGACTCCTTCCAAAAGAATCGAATGCGCCCGCCCTGCCTGCCCTCTCTTCCTGGCTAAGTCGCAGAGCTGAAACTGGCTCAAACGCTCGCCTTTGTAGCTGCGAACGCTTTCCGAGTGCCCTCAACAAATTCCAAGAAGGATGCCCTCTCCACTCTCGAGTGTATCTGTCATCCAACTCCGCCACAACATGCTATGACACATGGAGAGTGAAGGTCGTGAACGCGAAATGGTCAACAGCATGTGTCTCGCTGGCAGGTTGTGGACAAAAAGATGCTTGGGAGCAGCAAAAAGAAGACATGCACACGGGCTTTTCCTGCGCAAGCAGCCAAAAAAGACGATCTTTTCTGAGTTCATCTGTTCTCGGTCAAATGATGCACCAGAGTCGGCTCACTCGTTGGATGTGTGCAGGATGTGCCAACGAGGCAAATGTTTTCGTAAATGCTTGGTTGAAACCACATTTCATCAAGCTGTTATGAGGCTGCTCTCGATGAAATATCACATCAGTAGTAGGCATCGCGTGGGTTTTCTTTTGATGCAATTTTACGATCTTTTGTCAGATTCTATCAAAATGCTAACCACAGTGGTTGTAAAGAAGGGACCCAGAGTGCTAGGCTCGTGTTGGGCCCTGAGGGGGGAGGGTGTGGCCTTCCCTCTGTTGATAATCACGACCTTGTCTACACGGTTGCTGTGCCAAAATGGGATGTGGGAGGTCTGGCACCCGTCATGCAAACCTTCGTGGGCCCCCTTGGTGTGTTTGACCATCCACCCCGTCTTTGTACGGCCAGCGATAGGGAGAATGTGTCAAGGTTTGGAACGTTAGCATCTAGCAGATAGTCAATTGACGAGGTTGTAGTTCTATCTCTCTCAATAAGTTTCTCGTCCCGGTTGCTTATCTGCCTGATGAAGCTTCTTGTACCTACTCTGAATTAGTTACAGTTTACTTATCACTTCTGATAAAGTTCCTGGCAGCTTATATGAATAGTTACTAGATACTTATCAATCTCAGAGCAGAGCTAATAAGTTTCTGGAGCTGGGCGCGCAGAACGAGATGAGTTGACTCTCCCCTTGACTGGCTAAGGGTAAGTCCCTTCAGTGTGGAGCTTGTTCTCCACAAACAACCTTTATTGTCAAACTATCTCTCTTCTAGTGGTCGCAACCCACGACCCCCAAGAACAGGGTATCTATCCTCTTTCCTCGTATCCCTCTTCTCTCTCCACGTCTCTCGTTTCTAGACTGTCTCCCCTTCCCAACTGAGTAAGTGGGAAGAAGAGGAGGAGTCGTTTGACATGAGGATTGTACGAATGGGAGGTGGCTTATCACAGGAAACATATGCATCTATCACATGCCCTCTGTGAAATATGTAAACTGAGCTCGTTTTAGAAAGCTGCTTTCGTTGTCATGAGACGTGAAGTCGCGACGCATTCATACACGGATTGTAGGTGGACTTTAAAAAAAAAAAGATAAACCTGACTGTGGACCTTTCAAAAAGAAAACCTGACTCAAACTCTTTAAACAGTGGACAGTCTCATGGACTTTTCTGCTTGATGCGTTGCGCGGGTAAACGAGTTGGCCTAGTGCGACGCTGACGCTCTCTCAATGAGGATACAGCGCAGGAACAGTTGCATGAGAAGCATATAAGCTCCTTTGATGATCTGATGCCTTGAAGACAATATTGCATCCCACTCCGCCCCTGTGTTTTGATGCATAGAGACTGGAGGTCGTGAAAGCGAAATAGTCAACAGCATGTGTCTCATCAGTAGGTTGTAAAAGAAGCTTGGAAAAGAAGGCATGCACACTGGCGTTCCACTCAAGCAGCGGCTCAAGACGATCTTTTCTGATTTCGTCTTTCCTCGGTCCAATGTCGCACCAGAGTCGGCTCACTCATCAGGTGTGTACGATGTGAAAACGAGTCAAATGTGTTCGTAGATGCTTGGTTGAAACCACATTTCATCAAGCTGTTATGAGGCTGCTCTCGATGAAATATCACATCAGTACTAACGGCATTCATTGTGTGGGGGTTTTTGTGATACAATTTTTAATCTATTGTCAGATTCCATCAAAATGCTACAACAATTGTGTTAAAGAAGGGACCCGGAGTGCTAGGCTTGTGTTGGGAGGGGGGAGGGAGCGCGGCCTTACCTCTGTTGATAATCACGACCTTGTCTAAACAAACGGTTGCTGTGCCAGAATGGGATGTGGGAGGTCTGGCACCCGTCATGCAAACCTTCGCGGGCCCCTTTGGTGTGTTTGACCATTAGCCCCGTCCTCATACGGCCAGCGGTAGGGAGAATGTGTCAAGGTGTGGAAAGTTAGCATCTAGCAGATAGTCAATTGACGAGGTTGTAGTTCTATCTCTCTCAATAAGTTTCTCGTTCCCCTTCTCGTTCCTTATCTGCTTGATGAAGCTTCTCGTACACTGTTTTTGGCAAGACTCGGATTCTGTGTGCACTACTGTAATGACCGAGACGCTGTCCAAAAAAAAATATGCGCTTCGCGCGGTTTTTTGACGCTGTCCGGAAAAAAAAAACCGTGTTTGGTTGGACTGTCTACCAAAATATTGAGAATGATCTGGAAACAAGACAATCAAACAAATGTGGTTGATTTGACGACGCGGACGTTAACAACGCACACAAACACAGACCGACAGACAGACACGTAGACAAACACACACACACGTTGTGCGTGCGTGTGCGTGTGCGTGTGTGTGTGTGTGTGTGTGTGTGTGTATGTGTGTATGTGTGTATGCGTGTGTGTGTGTGTAATCGTACAAATCGCGGTTTTACCTCGTGACATTAGTAGTGCGTCGGAGATAGCACTTTCAGTTATTTTGAGTCATTTTTGTAGTCCCTTTATTCTCTCACAAAAGAGGTGTTTTTGATACACATGTATGCACAACATGACCCCAAAAACCCAACAAATACACCGACTTAGATTATCGATTTGGCGTTGGAACGAGCGCTTGTTAAATTAGCCAAGAATATTAGATGTCCGATACCTAGAGGACGTGGACGCAGCTCTTGAGGACGGTGACAACATGATCAACTTGAACGCTAAAAATAGATCCAGCACAAGAGGAGGAAACTTAACGTGAAAAGTGATTCAGAACATAAGTGACCCTTGCACGAACCATCATACAGCTCGCAGCACGACCACCGAAACCAAAAAAAAGTATATGTATATATATATAATATACATATACATATATATGTATATATATATAATATACATATATGAATATACAGTTATATATAATGGTGTTCTCAAAGCAATGCGATCATACGAAAATGATGTGACAATACAATTCATATTTGGCAATCTTGGTTGACCCCAGATGTACATCTGCACAAAAATAAACAGAATTATGTAAACATATTGTACAATTAGTTGTCATTCAGGTGTACTTACAAAACAAAAACGCGAAGACCCACAAACTCACAGAATGAAACGGGACAAACGCAAAAAAAAACTTCACGTCAACTTTTAAACGCACCCGCGCGACCACGCACACATGTGCACACGCAGTCACCCATGCATTAACACTCACTCACACACGCACACCCACACACACGCAGTGACACACACAAACATACACACACACAGGCACACGCACACGCACACGCTTACACATACACGTACACACACACACACATGCACTTACACGCATGCATACACAAGCACACACACACAGAGAGAGAGAGAGAGAGAAAGACTCGTGTGTGTATCAGAGAGAGAGGAAAAAAATGTGTGCGTGTCTGTGTGTAGTGAGTCTGTACAGGTGCGTGGGTGTGCGTGTGTGTGTGCGTGTGTGTGTGAACGTGTGTGTGTTTGTGTGTGTGTGTATGATTGTGTCTGCCTGTGATCATGTGTGTGTGTGTGCGCGTGCGCGCGCGCCTGCGTGCATATGTGCGTGCATGTGCATGTGTATGCGTGCGAGAGTGCGTGCGTTTGTGCGTGCGTGCGTGCGAGAGTGCGTGCGTTTATGCGTGCGCATGTCTGCGTGTTTTCGTGCGTGCGTGCGTGGTTCACCTAGTTTCTGGGCGAGCTCGCCCCCGGGCATGCTAGTGCCACCCCGTCTGATCCCCCAGCCCTGCGCGGCAAAGTCAATGAAATACAGAGAGGCTTGTTACATGGGCAAGTGCACCTGCACGCCGACAAACACACGGTGCAAAATGTAGCCATGACAATCACGACAGCTCTAGAAGAGGCCGTTAGCTGCATGCAGCTGCAGTTGCATTCGCTACCAATGAAAAGGTGGCGCAAACGCAAATTTGCGGGTGGAAATAGCCACCTGCAGAATGCAAAAAAGCACGCCCAACAAATTTCGCTGGATGAAGTGGCAGGAGGAGGGCTGGCAAACAGTCGCTGCCGAGGGGCCACCTGCTTCTGCACGCCCCTTCACCCTTTCACTGCGTTCTTGCTCGAAATGGTCGCGAATGGTGTGTGCTGATGGTACCGGGACTCGGCCAGATTTCTTGGTGAATCATGTTGACCAAACAATTGAGGGTCACTTGCGAAAAAATGGCACCAAAATCGAGAAATAGCCGGCCATTGTGCGGTGGGGGTCTGGGTACATAGGAACGTTGCCTCGAGGCGCAAATTGACTCAGTCCTGAAACTAAATACAATCGCTCAAGGATTGCCTGTGCTATCACATCCATTGCGCTCAGCTTGACAAACCTTGAATCTAAATTGTTGGAGCTTACTGCACAATGTCCAATTAGAGAGTCCATTTCTGTCAATTTTCAACAATTTGCGATTTTTCCGAAAAAACCCCAAATTTTGGGGTGTTTGCCAAAAACCTCAGCAAGGTTCGTTTGCGGAAATTGTCTCTGTTTTGCTCACCTGTTTCTCCCAGCTGGGCTGAAAGAGACCTAATTCCATTGTTGCTTAGTTGGTACAAAACTTATCGTGGATCTCTTTTGGCAAGCACTTGTAAAATTAATACTACGGACTTTGGAAAGAGATATATTGAACTAGACCCAGACGTGTGTGAACGGAGGGGTGCATGTGGCTTTTTAGATTTGTATATGTAATGTTGATTTTGATCTGCGTAGGAATTCGTACGCAAGCAAATCTTTCTAAATCATAGTACAAAAATCTATTCATTCATTGAATGAATTGAAACACTCAAGTGCAAACCTTTTAAGAGTTAACATAGATGGGAAAAAGTGAATGGGTCAATTTTCCCAGGCCAAATCAGAAAATAAAGTCATTGCACATAAGAAGCCAAAAAAATAACGAGGGGCAGTTGTTGAATTAGGCAAACGGGATTAGACTTGCCCACACAATTTAAATAATATGTAAATAAATGATTCATTATTTTCGGCATTAACTGAATTTTTCTGTTCTCAACAAAAAGATGTAATTTGAAGTTTAAATCGATTGGCGCTTCATAGCCAAAAAGTGCACGGCACATGGAAATCAGTTGTTCTCCCAGCGCAGTTGACCGACACTTCATCTTGTCGCCTGATAGTCTTGGATTCGACTCCTGGTCATGCACACCTTCTATCTGACTTTTTTTTGGCCTCCATACCAGGTGAGTACGCAGTGTCTTAGTATTAGTAAGTGACTGACAAGGGGTGGGAGGCGTCCTAGATGTGTGCATTTCTGTGCAATGCACTCACAGTGCTTGCCAAAAACAGTGTTCTCGTATCTTCTCTGAATAAGTTACTGTCACTTATAAAGGCATGAATAAGTTACTGGCCCAAGTTACTACTTATCACTTCTGATAAAGTTCCTGGAAGCTTATCTGATTCAATAATAGATACTTATGAACCTCGGCGCAAAGTGAATAAGTTTCTGGAGCTGGGCGCGAAATACGAGATGAGTTTGTCAACTCTCTCTCCCCTTGACTGGCTGAGCGTAAGTAACCTACAAGCATGAACAACCAAGGCCTTCGAGTTGTGTGCAAATAGGAGAAGGAAGAGGACGACCAAAAAAACGCTATACAAAAAAAATGTGGGGGGGAGGTTCTTTGATTACTCGAACCCACTGCAACGACCCAACCCAGCGCAGTCCTGCAAAACAAGTCCACTGCCTCGAGGAAACACCAGACATGTGTGCCTCGGGTAGGTGATTAGGATAGGGTGCAAACGACACTAACCTCTTGGGAAGAGGGGGCATGCGACTAACCTGGTTCCTATAGTGGGTTCCATTATGTGATCGGTCCTCTCGCCCATGCATCACCGCGTGCACATCTGCTCCGTCATCAAAGAGTGCGTCATGTCTCACAAGCATACACATGCTACAGAGAGAGACAGAGAGACAGACACAGTAACAGACAGACTTAGACGCAGACATAGACAATGGTGGTTATGTGAGTAAGACAAGTGTCTGACTCATGTCTTTTGATCTCAGGATTGAAACACAGACACATACAAGACACAGACACAGACACAGACACAACTAAGGACACAGGCACAGACGCAGGGATAGACGTAGACGCACATACAGACACAGACAGACGGACAAAGACAGTGTGTATGGCAGAACCTAGCAATTCTATACGCGTCTGGCCCATTATCTGTGTGCCGATGCGGTTTGCCTCCTGTCCCACTCCATACAGCCCAAACACGCCACACCATTCCTTTATATATTTGTATAGCAGTGCATGTTGTATGTAGTGTCTGTTGCAGGGTGTGTTCCATCCACGTGTGTTACACGTGTGTTGCAGGGAGTCAGACCTGTCCCAATTTCTGTTGTTCTGCACGTTGCAGTGTGTGTTGCAGTGTGTGTTGTATTGTGTGTTGTCGCGCGTGTTGCCGTGTGTATTGTCGTGTGCGTTGCCGTGTGTGTTGCCGTGTGTGTTGCAGTGTGTTTTACAGTGTGTGTCGTCGTGAATGGATGTAGTGAATGGAGAGGGCAGGGGGGGTGTGTGACGGTTTGTGACAGGATGTGGAGTGTGTGTAGATAGGTAAAGAGGGTGTGGAGTGTGTACAGATAGGTGGAGACAAAGCAGTCAGACAAGAGTACTCGTCACTTAGTATGCCCTTCGACTTGGAGCTTCGAGTATCCAAGTTCCAAGTCGATAGGCAATATATGTG
>Ga0209491_10008797_pt1 | contig 12631 bp, 13 predicted proteins | sample BON02_FD_187213 | JGI IMG/M metagenome (GOLD analysis project Ga0209491, IMG submission 187213) | Freshwater microbial communities from Lake Bonney liftoff mats and glacier meltwater in Antarctica - BON-02 (SPAdes) (version 2) | ecosystem: Environmental > Aquatic > Freshwater > Ice > Glacier... | reverse complement strand
CGTCCGCCGAGTGGCAGCGGGTGTGGAAAGGGATTCGATTATGAGTTATATCGACTCGCCGACGAGCGTGCGGTCCTTGGAACAACGCATCCGAAACCTTGAAGGTGACGATGGATTGGCCCTGCGTCGCAGGGTTGCAATGGCGCTGGTCGTCGTCGGCCAGATGCTCCCTGGGGGAGCAGTCAAGGGAGGTAGCGCGATGGCGCTGCGGTACGGGCGCGGGACGCGGTTTACCCAAGATCTTGACGCCACGCGGGTTCAAACGCTCGCCCGATTCCGCCGTGACTTCGAGGAGGCGCTGGAGCAGGGCTGGGCTGGATTCACCGGTCGATTGATCGAAATGGCAGCACCTCGGCCCTCGGCTATTCCTACGGTTTACGTCATGCAGCCCTTCGAAGTAAAACTCGACTACCGAGGTAGGCCGTGGTGCACGGTAAAGTTCGAGCTTGGTGGCAACGAGATCGGTGACGCTGACGAGCCCGAGTTCCAACTCGCAGACGATCTAGCCGAGCTCTTCACCGAGGTCGGCCTTGAAATGCCGAAACCGGTGCCGGTGATGCGCTCAGACCACCAGGTGGCACAGAAGCTCCACGCCGTTTCCGGTGAGGGCAGTGAACGTGCTCGCGACCTCGTCGACATCCAGCTTCTCAGCAAAAGGGAGGATCTCGACCTTGTTGTGGTCGCGGAGACGTGCGTTCGGCTCTTCAAATATCGCCGGCAACAGTCATGGCCTCCGTCTATCGTTGCGGGTGCACAATGGGACACCCTCTATGCCGAAGCGGTGGAAGGCCTCGACGCATTGCCGACTGTCGAAGAAGCAGTCGAGTGGGCCAATGCTTTTGTGCAGCGCATCGCCGCGGCTAGCTGAGCCGGACTTCACGGGCAGAAGGCTGTCATAGGACCAAATGTGGTGGAGTTCAGCTTCAACGCTTAGCCCAAAACTGGGCTTATGTTAGCGCTTCGGCAAGCCTTTGGTATTGGGCTTATTTTTTTGGCCCCGGATCAACCCAACTTCGTAAGAGGTGACAACAATGATGGTCACAGCCACAAGCGGCAACACGAACCAAAGCATGATCGTTGTGAAACCTTGAGCTGCATCGTGCTCGGTGGATGCCAAGACCAGGTAGAGCGTGTAGGCGATGTAGAGACCGACAAACAGCGCACCTTCCCAGCGGGTAATGATGAAGCCGGTGAAGGCAATTGGCAAAAGTGCAACAGCTGCTGCCAGCATTAGCGGCAGGTCCAGCGCAATCGCAGCTGCGGGAACCGGAATGCCCTGACCAAAAATGATGGCCGGTAGGCCAAGAACCACGCCTATGTTGAATAGGTTGCTACCAACAATATTTCCGACTGCCATGTCTCGTTCTCCACGCCTTAAGGCGATGATCGAGGTGGCAAGTTCCGGTAGCGAGGTGCCAAGGGCAACCACGGTAAGGCCGATAACCAGGCTGCTCACGCCAAGATCGGTTGCAATGTTTACCGCCCCAGAAACCAGTAACTGAGCTCCAAGAACTAACAACCCAACGCCGGCGGCGAGCAGCAGTGCAGCAAACCAAAGTGAAACCGGTTTGCTGTTCAGAGGCATTTCGCTTGGCTCATAGTCCGGCTTGGCGGCAGTTCGCCTGCCGACCAAAATGCTTATGATTATGTGGAAAATCAATCCAGCAAGAAGCAGCACTCCGTCAAAAACACTGATTCGCCCATCCAGACTCACAACTACAAGGAGCAGCGAAAGCCCGACCATCACGGGAATGTCGAACCGAACTAACTGCCGCTTTATAACCAGCGGACTTATGATCGCCGAGATGCCAAGAATCAGCAGGATGTTAATGATGTTGCTACCGACTACATTTCCCACCGCAAGGTCAGGTTCTCCCTCAAGTACGGCTCCAACTGTTACCGCAAGTTCAGGGGCAGAGGTGGCTGCTGACACAACTACCAGCCCAATCACTAGTGGTGATAGCCCAACTTTCACTGCCAGAGTTGATGCGCCGCGAACTAGGGCCTCGCCGCCGACAATTAGAAGTAAGAGGCCTGCGATAACCATGACAATGTCGACAATATTCACCTCAGTAGCTTACGCGTCGGCGATTCCGGTTAGCGCCAACTCGAGCCGTTCGGCTAGGTAGTCCTCGATTGGCCGAAGCGCCGAGTCCGGGGCGGTTGGCATCCAACGGACCAGCAATTTTTGCTCGGCAACGCCATCCACCGTGATCTCACGAAGTAGTAGTGGACCCTGTTCTTTGGCCAGAGCCTCCAGGTCATCTATCGGTAACCGGCGAGCATCAATTAGGACAGCGCTATTTTCTGGGAACTTGGCGGCCAGTAATTTTCTTTTTAGCTCTAGCCGAACCTGGGCGCTCTGTGCTTGATGACCTGGCAATACCTGAAGACTCGCTCTGACTACCAAGCCTGGTTCAAACACGTCTCCCTGAACTGTGACCACAAGAGCACCGAGCAAAAAGCCCTCGCCGACTTTTTTGTAAGACTCAGAACGCGGGAGAAGCCCAAGAACTCTGTGAGCGGGCGTCGAGACTGCAAGTTGTTCAGGACTAGCACCGGCGGCAAGTAGCCGGGTTGCAACCGAGGCCATCAAAAGGCGAGCCTCATCAGTCGCAGAATTTGAATCCATCGCTATATGGTGCACCTGAAACCCCTCGCTAGCAAGCTGTTAGTTGCGTAAATAGGCGAGAATTTGCGAGCTACAATTGATCTGTGCTCTCGACCGCAATTCGCCTGTCTGTCTCTGACGATATCGTCAGTTGGTTCGATGTAGTTGGTCCAATTCTTTTTTACACCATTGTTTTCGGGTTGGTATTTGCCGGCACTGGCTTGTTTATCGGCGCATTTATCCCTTTTATAACCGGAGATTCTTTGATATTTGCTGCTGGTTTAGTTGCGGCAGCCCACACGGATTCGATAAATATTTTTGTCATGGTGATTGGTGTTGGAATAGCCGCCTGGCTCGGCGACCAAGTGGGTTACTCACTCGGCCTTCACTACGGCCGACCATACCTTGATAAACGGCAGGGCAAATGGTTGCAGAAAGCCATCGCCAGGTCGGATCAGTTTTATGAGCGCTACGGCTGGTGGTCAATCGTTGTCGCAAGATTTGTGCCGTGGGGAAGGGTAATAATGCCGGCCCTAGCCGGCATTAGCAAGATGAACTATTACAAGTTTTTTAGTGCCAATGCGGTCGGTGCGATTCTGTGGGGATCGGGCCTGACTCTTGCCGGGTATTTCACCTATACGATTCCAGGAGTGAGATCCGCTGTTTATGTGATTGCCCTTGTGGTTATAACTTTGAGCCTTATCGCCGGAGTTAGAACTTGGCGGGCAAACCGCGTCTAGTTTTGAACCCAGATCTTGCATCGGTCGCTTGATTTTTCTTGCTGGTAAAACTCATCTTCTTGAATTGCCCAGGCTTCCCAATATGAGTCAAATTGACCCTCATCTCTGGTTGAAAACCTTGTCCTTCTAAGCTCCATGTCGCTTTCGATCCATATCGCAAGATCTGCTATTTCGCTGGATACTGCAGAGACAGCGCCGCAGCCCTCGACTAGAACTAGATTGCCGCCCTCAAAACTCCGCCAGCCATTTGCCGGCTCGCTAGCCGCTCCACGTTGGCCTAGTGCCCAATCCCAAATCTGCCAATCAGCCTGCTTTCCAGACAGAACCGGCTGCAGGATCTTCCGATTTAGATAGGCAGATCCTGCTCGCAGTCCATCCCACCCTGGGTAGAGATCATCCATGTGAATAAGTTTCGGAAGCTGTTTCTCAGACTGAAATATCAGGTCGGTGAGCTGCCGGGAAAATCTTGATTTGCCAGATCCTGCTCTTCCATCAATTAGCACAATGGCTGTGTTTTTGGATGCCATAAGCTCGTCGAGCTTGGTATGAAGGGAAATTAGAGCATTTTCGTAGCTAAGCAAATTTTGCGGCATATGCCGAGTTTAGGCTGAATACCCTTACACTTAGAAAGGCTGTTCCAGCCTCCTCAGTTTATCAACCCAAGGTTTATATAAAAAATGAAAAACAACGCGCTCAGGAACTTAGCAATCGTCGCCCACGTGGACCACGGTAAGACTACTTTGGTGGACGCCATGTTGCGTCAGACCGACTCCTTTGCGGCTCACGGAACCCAGAACGAACGAGTTATGGACTCCGGCGACCTAGAGCGCGAAAAGGGAATCACAATTCTTGCGAAGAACACTGCCATTAGCTACAAGGGGCCTGCCGCCGAAGGCGAGACCATAATTCTGAACGTTATTGACACTCCTGGCCACGCCGATTTCGGCGGCGAAGTAGAGCGCGGCCTGTCCATGGTGGACGGTGTTGTGTTGTTGGTGGATGCATCAGAGGGTCCATTGCCTCAGACCAGGTTTGTGTTGCGCAAGGCGATGGAAGCAAGGCTTCCAGTTATTTTGGTCGTCAACAAGACTGACCGACCTGACGCTCGCATCGACGAGGTAGTAGAAGAAAGTCACGATCTACTTTTGGGTCTGGCCTCGGATCTTCACGGCGTTATGCCGGATCTAGATGTTGATGCAATCTTGGATCTTCCGGTAATTTTTGCTTCCGGTAGAGCGGGTATCGCGTCTTTGGAGAAGCCAGAAAATGGAACGCTTCCAAATTCCGAGAACCTAGAGCCACTTTTCGAAGCGATCTTGAAATATATTCCGGCCCCAGAATATGAAGAGGGTGCCCCGCTTCAGGCCCACGTGACAAACTTGGATGCCTCGCCGTTCCTTGGCAGACTTGCACTTCTTCGAATCTACAACGGTGAGATCCGCAAGGGTCAGCAGGTTGCTTGGATAAAGCAGGACGGCACTTCGCAGACCGTAAAGATCACGGAGCTTCTGGGCACCAAGGCGCTGGAGCGCATAAGCATCGAGAGCGCATCTGCCGGAGACATTGTCGCGGTTGCAGGAATTGATGAGATCACAATTGGTGACTCACTATGCGACATCGACAATCCGAAGCCTCTGCCTCCGATCACTGTCGATGACCCGGCTATTTCGATGACCATTGGTATTAACACATCACCAATGGCTGGCCGAGTAAAGGGCGCAAAGATCACCGCCCGCTTGGTGAAGGATCGTCTTGACCGTGAACTAATCGGTAACGTTTCGATTCGTGTTTTGCCAACTGAGCGGCCAGACGCTTGGGAAGTTCAGGGAAGAGGCGAGTTAGCTCTAGCAATCTTGGTAGAGCAAATGCGTCGTGAAGGTTACGAACTTACCGTTGGAAAGCCACAGGTTGTTACCAGGAAAGTTGATGGCAAGCTCCACGAGCCAGTTGAAGAACTGATTATTGATGTTCCCGAGGAATTCCTCGGTGCCGTGACTCAACTTCTTGCTTCTCGCAAGGGCCGAATGACGAATATGACCAACAACGGCTCCGGTTGGGTCCGAATTGAGTTCAGGGTGCCCTCGAGAGGCTTGATTGGTTTCCGAACAGAATTCTTGACAATCACCAAGGGGTCTGGAATCGCAAACGCACTTGCCGCCGGCTACGAAGCATGGGCTGGCGAAATTGTTACTCGTAAGTCAGGTTCAATGGTCGCCGACCGGGCTGGAGTGGCAACTCCATTCGCTATGGTCGCCCTCCAAGAACGTGGCAGTTTCTTCGTTGAGCCAACCTCCGAGGTTTACACCGGAATGGTAGTTGGAGAAAACTCCAGGTCAGAAGACATGGACGTGAACATCACCAAGGAAAAGAAGCTCACGAACATGCGTGCTGCTGCTGCTGATGATTTTCAGGGCCTAACACCACCGCGCAGGCTTTCCCTAGAAGAATGTTTGGAATTTGCCAGAGAAGACGAATGCGTCGAGGTTACTCCGGAAGGAACTCGAATCCGTAAGCTCGAGCTTGATCCAAATATTCGAGCAAGAAACACTTCGTCTAGGAAGCGCGCCTCCGAGAACTAGGCGATTTTGCCATCGATCGTATAGATCGCCGAGGGTTCTTGTCGTGATCGCGGAGTTATTTCGCGGGCAATTAGCTCTTCGGTTTGATCCGCGAGACTACCCTGTTTGCCAATTGCAATCACGCACACGACGTCGCGGTCCGAAGCCGCCACTGTAATCGTCAATGCGTCATGCAGAATGCCACCCATGTAGTGGGCTTTCAAGCCCATCGACTCTGCTTGAGTCACAAGCTGACTTGAGGCCAGCCCGGCATCAAAAAATGTTGCAGCCTTGTCTCTCGGGCTGCCATCTTTAAGTTGGTTTGCAAGCACTACGGCCAGCACCGAGGCGCTAGTTGCCCACTGTTGATTGAACTCATTGAGCCCTTCAGACACTTCTTGGAACATAGTAGAACCAGTCCGTGCAAACACAACGTGCCAAGGCTGTTCGTTGAAAGAAGAAGCGCTCCATCGGAATGCCTCTCCGAGTCCCTGAACTTCTTCGAGGCTAAGTTGGTGTTTTGAATCAAAGATCCTTGGACTCCATCGATCGCGAATCAAGGGGTGTAAATCGGCGGAGGTTTCGGCTGGTTTATTCAGGGTTTCATTAGTCATGACACTGTCAACTAATCCGAGCAATGTTTTAGTCCTAGGGCACTACTATTGGCTGGTGTCGACTAGAGGCTTGGTTCTTTTTTCAATGGCAGGCCTGTTTTGGGGCTTGCCCTATTTTTTCATCGCCTTGGCACTTGAAAGCTTCTCCACACCCACGATTGTGTTCGCAAGGACCTTCCTGGGTGCATTGGTCTTGATTCCTTATGCGGCCTTGACCGGGGGACTAAAGCCAGCCCTGAAGGCCTGGCCATATGTAGTGATGTTCGGCCTGATCGAAATGGTGGGTCCTTGGTTTTTGATCACCGAAGCCGAGAAACACATCTCTTCGGGGCTTGCAGGTTTATTGATCGCTACCGTTCCGTTTTTCGCGGTAGCTGTGTTGGCGATTTTCCTGAAAGATCGCAAGGCACTTAGTCCTCGTTCGCTGACTGGCATGGTTATTGGGTTCCTGGGTGTTCTGGTACTGGTTGGAATCGACTCGTTCTTGGGAGCTGTCAATCCGCTCTTTGTCTTGATGGTCATCTTGGCCGCCGTGGGCTATTCAATCGCGCCGATTATTGCTAGCCGAAAACTAAACAACGTTCCAAGCGCCGGAGTGATTGGTGTGAGCATGGCGCTGGTGTCGATTATCTACGCGCCTTTTTCCTTGCCCGGTTTAGGTGACGAGCTAGCCGCTGCCAGCACTTCGAGTATTTGGGCAATTATTGTGTTAGGTCTGGTCTGCTCAGCGCTGGCCTTTGTTGTGTTTTTCATGTTGATTCAAGAGGTTGGTCCGGTGCGGGCGACCCTAATTACTTATGTGAATACCGCCGTAGCGCTGTCCCTTGGCATTGTCTTTTTGAACGAACCGATCACAATTGGATTAGCGGTCGGGTTGCCGCTCATTGCGTTCGGCCTCTATCTGGCAGGTGGCACGGAGAAAAAAAGAGAGATTCCAGAGACTCCAGCCTGATCTGGCTGATCCTTCAATCTTCCTGACTAAATCAGGTAGAGATCGTCTCCGGTGATGTTGAGTAATCTGGCGTTTACCCCGACTGCCACTGTGCCGGCTGGCATATCCTTGGTGACAACGGCATTCGCTCCGACTGCACAATCGTTTCCGATGTGAATGTTTCCAATTAGCTTTGCTCCGGCACCGATAATTACTCTGTTGCCAACTGTAGGGTGGCGCTTGACTGGGTCTAAGGTTTTCCCACCGAGAGTTACGCCGTGGTAAACCAAAACGTCATCTCCGATAACTGCGGTCTCACCGATTACCACCCCAACGCCGTGATCGATTACAAATCTTTTTCCTATTACTGCGCCGGGGTGAATCTCAATCGCGGTAATGAACTTTGCATGGTTTGAAACCATCCTCGACAGAGTGCGGAGCCTTAGCTTCCACAATCTGTGCGCGAGACGATAGATCCAGACTGCATGCAGTCCCGCGGAAGTAAGCCACAACTCCCAGGCACTCAGGGTTGCGGGATCGCGCTCAAGCCCTGCTTGAATGTCTTCCCTAATGCTCAATTCTTGCTCTGAAATTCATCTTGAAGGTCGCGATACAGGGTCGAGGACACGTAGCGCTCACCGAACGAAGGAACGATGACAACTATTTGCTTTCCTGCGAATTCTGGACGGGTGGCCACCTGGCATGCGGCCCAAAGGGCAGCTCCAGAGGAGATTCCCGCCAAAATACCCTCTTCGGCAGAGGTTCGCCTGGCAAATTCAAAAGCGGTCGCGTTTTCGACGCTGATGACCTCGTCATAGCTTGAAGTGTCAAGAATCGAAGGAATGAAGTTCGGCCCGATGCCAGCGAGCGGGTGTCCGGCAGCATCGCCACCGGTTAGCAAGGGAGACGAAGCTGGCTGAACAACGAAACTTTTTATCTCGGGGTTGAGTTCCTTTAGACGCTGCGAGGTTCCAGTGATGGTCCCTCCGGTTCCGCTGCCTGCAACCAGGGCTGCGACTTGGCCATCAGTGTCAGCCCAAATCTCTTCAGCGGTGGTTCTGCGGTGGATTTCTGGACCGGCTTCATTATCAAACTGACGCATCATTACTGAATTCTCAATTGTCTTGCCCAGCTCGTCGGCTCTGGCAACTGAGCCCTTCATGCCCTCTGCAGCAGGGGTGAGGATCAGCTCTGCTCCGTAGGCGCGAATCAAGATTTTGCGCTCTAGGCTCATTGAATCCGGCATCACAATAATTGTCTTATAGCCACGTGCTGCACCCACCATGGCAAGTGAAATCCCAGTGTTCCCGCTGGTGGCCTCGATCAGGGTTCCGCCAGGTTTTAGCGCACCAGATTTCTCTGCGGCATCCACCATCGCAATGCCCAGTCGATCTTTCACCGAGGACGATGGGTTGTAGAACTCAAGTTTTGCAAGGACAGTGGCTTTAGCCCCGTCGGTTACTTTGTTGAGTTTTACTAGAGGGGTGTTCCCGAATACTTCGGTGATGTTGTCATAAATTCGCAAAGGTAATCCTAAAAGTTGATTCAAAGGAAGTCTAACCAGAGACCCACTGGCATTAGTCCCTGTTGCTGATTGTTGCGACTCGTGTATCGGTTAGCAAGAGCGCCTACACTGAGATCCTAATTACCCTAAAGAGGATTTATCCCAATGAAGAAACTCACAATAACTGCCCTTTTAGGAATCGGTGTATTCAGTCTTTCTGGCTGCAGTATCCAAGATGTTGCATCCACCGCAGCCGACACCGCGGCCTGTAAAGCGCTGAGTTCAACCCTCAGTGGCCTCTCCGTGGCCTACGAGCAGGGTCTGGTTGATTCCGGGGTAGTCGCTCAGCTTGAGTTGATGCTGGGGGACCAGGTCGATTTCTTGCTTTCAACTGAATTGGCGGCTGACCTTAGTGAACTAGCGAAGGAGCTTAGTCAGTCGAGTCCGGTTCAGGGAACCACGGACAAGATTTCAGAACTCACTGCAAGCATTTCCGAGAAATGTTCTGCATATGGCATCGATTTTTCCAACTAACGGCGCCATCACTTCTGGTTTCGGTAACCTAAGGTCATGAACCCATCACCTCCAGAACTACATCCAGACCGCAACTTGGCCTTGGAGCTAGTGCGGGCCACCGAAGCCGCAGCGATTCGCTCTTATCCGTTTATTGGCAAAGGGGATAAGAACGCAGCCGATGGCGCGGCAGTCGATGCGATGCGAGCATTTCTAGGAACCGTAAACTTTGAGGGCCTTGTGGTGATTGGCGAGGGTGAGAAAGATAACGCCCCGATGCTCTTCAACGGCGAAATCGTAGGAACTGGAAACGGTCCGAAGGTGGACATTGCCGTTGACCCAATTGACGGAACCTCGCTGACCGCAGCCGGAAGGCAGAATGCGATCTCAGTAATAGCGGTTGCCGATCGCGGTTCAATGCTCGATGCTTCGACCGTCTATAAAATGGATAAGTTTGTGACCGGCCCTGACGGTGTCGGCAGCTGTGATATACGGCAATCCATGACTGAAAACCTTCGAGCCTATTCAAAAGCCACTGGTAAGCCGGTTGATGAGATTTTGGTTGCAGTATTGGACAGAGAATATAACGCTGAGCTCGTCGAGGAAATCAGGACCGCAGGAGCAGCAACGAGGATGCTCCGTGACGGCGATGTCGCCGGTGGCATTCAGGCCGCGAGGGATAATTCACGAATCGACATGTGCGTCGGTAGGGGTGGATCACCCGAGGCAATTATTACCGCTTGTGGCATCCAAGCACTCGGCGGACTCATTCAAGGAATTCTTGCACCCGGCGACGAGGAGGAAAAAAAGCGCGGACTCGAAGCTGGCTTGAAGTTTGATTATGTCTACGAGATGAACGAAATGGTGAAATCCGACAATACGTTCTTTGTGGCAACCGGAGTAACCGATGGCCCGCTGTTCGCAGGAGTCAAGAAATTAGGTAAGACCATAATCACTGAGTCGTTGGTGATTCGAGGAAAATCTGGAACCGTGAGGACAGTCTTAGCTGAGTACAAGGCTGACGGCTGGCTTTAGTGGGCTAATTCGTCATCGACGAAGTGGTTCTTGGCGATTTGAATACCCATTAGTGCACTGAACAGCGCGACCCCAAAGAATATCCAAAGAGCAACTTCCCATCCACCGGTAATTTCTCGGAATATTCCCACCAAAAACACGATGATTGTGGTCATTGTGTAGCTCATGCCTTGACCAAACGAACTAACGGCGAGCACTGTGCTGCGCTCCCTAGAGCGCAGATTGTAAAGCGTAAGAGCAAGGGGAAACATTGTCGGCCCTAGACCCAAAGCGGCAACCCAAATCCAAAGGTGAGGCCCATCGCTCCAAAGAATACCTAGCGCTCCGGTCATTCCCATCGCACTGGAGAACCAGATAATCGGCGCATGAAGCTGCTTATACCTGACCGCAAGGCCCGGCACCAGCAGCGCCGCGGGAAGCCCAAGGATGGCAAATAGCGACAAGAGAGCACCGGCTTGCGCAACGGTGACTGAATTGTGCTCGAAGAGCAAAAGCGGTAACCAAGCAAAGCTCACGTAACCAAACACCGAAGTCATGCCTTGGGTCCCAAAAATTGCCCAAGCCGTTGGCGAGCGCCAGATTGCCTTTTGTTTGACAGCGCCAAGCAAGGGTTTCTCAGGCTTGGAGTTTTTGCGAAGTGCAATCAGTGGCAACAAAGTAAGTGTTGCCATCAGCGCCCACTGCCCAAGTGAAAAGCGCCAGCCGCCTAAATCTGCCAACGGAACGGCAAGTAATGATCCGGCCGATGCGCTCAAGGCCGTCAGGGAAATGTAAAAGGTAGAAACTAAACCCACTCGGTTTGGGAAATACTTTCGCACGATAACCGGCATCAAGATGTTGCCGATTCCCATGCCCAAAAGGCTCATCATGCTGCCGGCAAACAACGCTGTTGAGTCCCATGCCAGTGCCCTTAGGACGTGGCCGCCAATAATCAACAAGGAGGTTGCAATCAGTGTTTTTTCAACACCGATTCTTCTGGTCGGTGGGTTGGCCATGGAGGTTGCGATTGCGAATGCCAGCGGAGCGGCGATGCCAAGGAGGCCAATGGTCACAATCGGAAGCGAGATTTCTTCTTGAATGTAGGTCACAAGAGGGGAGAAAGAACCAACTGCGGTTCTCATATTTAGCGCCAGTAGGGCGATAGCTACTATCGCCAGCCACTTCGTTCTGCGTTCAGTCACCTTCAAGCGTCTGTCTGAAGAATTTGAAGCGTTGTTGCGTGAAGCTTTCCATTAGTTGCCAATACCGAAGAAGTGGTTTCTTGCAATGGGCCGGCAATCGCAGTAATCATTCCGCCGGCCTCCAGCAAAATTGGAACCAGGGCCGCGATGTCATAGATCTTTAGATCGTGCTCAGACGCAATCTCGATTGCGCCCTCGGCCACAAACATGTAGCTAAGGAAGTCGCCGTAGGCGCGAGTTCTCTGGACCTTGGTTGAAAGCTCAAGTAATTGACTCAATAAACCGGCATCACGCCATTGTTCCAGTGAGTTAAAGCTTAGGGTTGCGTCCGCAAGCTCTGAGATACCAGATACCGCCAGTTGCCTGACGCTGCCATCAACGTCTTTAGTGAACGCTCCCTTGCCGCTGGTGGCCCACCAGCGCCTCCCCAGGGCAGGTGCAGATACCACTGAGGCGACTAGTTCGCCATCCACGCGAAGCGCGATCAAGGTTGCCCAGATTGGAACACCCCGAAGGTAGTTTGCGGTGCCATCGATTGGATCGATGATCCAATTCCGGGTTGAATCCCCAGTGTTCGCAAATTCTTCACCGATGACAGTGTCGGTTGGGCGATAAAGCTTTAGTAAATCTCTAAGTTTTTGTTCCACGGCACGATCGGCATCGGTTACCGGTGTCCGATCAGGCTTGGCTTCGACTTTCAGATCCAGTGCGCGATAGCGCGATAGTGAAATTTCATCGGCGACATTCGCAAGGACCTGGGCAAGCTCTAAATCGTTCATCTTGCTGCCTAATCTACCGAGGAAAGTGACTCAAGTAATCTCCGCAGCGAGTCCAGCCTTAGCGCAGAGACCTCTCCGGCAAGCATTTTTTGATCCAGCGCACAGTCAGGAGAGTCAGCCAAGTGAGTGCATCCGCGCGGGCAGTCACTGCTGGCATCACTGAGG
>Ga0209491_10008796_pt1 | contig 12632 bp, 11 predicted proteins | sample BON02_FD_187213 | JGI IMG/M metagenome (GOLD analysis project Ga0209491, IMG submission 187213) | Freshwater microbial communities from Lake Bonney liftoff mats and glacier meltwater in Antarctica - BON-02 (SPAdes) (version 2) | ecosystem: Environmental > Aquatic > Freshwater > Ice > Glacier... | reverse complement strand
TTGCGCCTTGGCGATGCATGGCTGCATTTCGGTCCCAGGCCAAGATCAGGCGGAGAAGCTCGACTTCTTGGGCTGGCAAATGCACACCACCACCATAAGAACAACACGCCAGCCACATAGAAACACACTTTCACAGGCGTGCCGAGGATGCCTTGCATGCATGGAAGCTGGGCGTGGACACGCTGGTTTGGTCACGCACACAAAGCAAGCCAAGCTAAAGCCACCCACCCCGGCAGCATGCATACATCATCGAGGCCTCAGTTGTTCTTCGCACGGCCGCATATGCCCTCCTGTGGATACCAAGGCGCGCCCTTCCCAGCCACACAAGCCTTCCCAACATAGTCACAGCCAGAGAGTCTTTGCCTGCAGTGCGGCACGTGCACCGTCCCACGGTGGTCCCGCTTTTGTTGCCTAGCCGGACTCACCAACCCACCATCATCATCATCAGCCTCCTCACCAAGGGGACCCCTTGTCCTCACCCCTGCCCCATTCCCCACACCCACCCTCCTCCATCCCCTCACAGACAAGAAAATGTCATCCTCTCTGGCAGACATGATCCTGGGCAACAGGAAGCGCACCTGCGACCTGTACTCCGCCGAAACAACCAGCGGCGCCCTCCCTCCCTTCCTCCCCACGCAAAAGCTTAAGGTGGCCATTAAGGTCAACCAAGAATACAACGTTCCTCGCGCCTCCGCTTCCGCACCACCACCCTCCACTCAACACGAAGGCGAGGCCCCACCCGCCACGGCCGACGATGGCGGGCCCCTCGGCGCAGCAGCGGCGGCGGCAGCCGCGGGCAAGTCGAAGAAAGATGCCACCGACACACTCAACATCCTCAATTCTCTGCGACACGAGGAGGAAGAACGAGAGCTGCAAGAATACCGGGGCAGCAATGGCGGGTCCCGCGCGGCAAGTGGCGGGGCGTTGGTCGCGTACAAAGGCAGCAGTACAAGCGGCACCAGGGTGACAAGTACGCGTAATGCGGCTGCAGTCCCACCAGGCGCAGCAGCAGCAGCAGCAGCGGGCATTGGTACGGCGTCGTCGGCGCTGGCTTTGAAGCGTGCCCCTGCCAAGGTACCCACGCCTGCGTGGCATGCCCCTTGGAAGTTGCACTCGGTGGTGGCGGGTCATTTGGGGTGGGTGCGTGCTATAGGGTTTGATCCCGCGAATGAGTGGTTTGTCACCGGCTCGGCGGACAGGACGATCAAGGTGTGGGACCTGGCTAAGTGCGCGGCAGGGGCGGAGGGAGGGCTAAGGCTGACGTTGACGGGGCATATTTCTGCTGTTAGGGCGTTGGCGGTGTCGAATCGGCATCCGTATCTGTTTTCGGCGGCGGAGGATAAGACTGTGAAGTGTTGGGATTTGGAGCAGAATAAGGTGATTCGGCATTATCATGGTCATCTTTCGGGAGTGTATAGCTTGGCATTGCATCCGACGCTTGATATATTGGTGACGGGGGGCAGGGATTCTGTGGCGAGGGTGTGGGATATGCGGACGAAGATGCAGGTGCATGTGTTGGGGGGGCATACGAATACAGTGGGGGCTGTTGCGACGAACTCGGTTGATCCTCAGATTATTACGGGGTCGTATGATAGCACGATTAAATTGTGGGATATTGTCGCGGGGAAGAGTATGGCGACCTTGACCAATCACAAGAAGGCGGTGAGAGATTTGAAGGTGCACCCGAAGGAGTTATCCTTCGTGTCAGGAGCACAGGATAACCTCAAGAAGTGGCAAGTGAGGGATGGGAAGTTTCTGAAGAACCTAAGTGGGCATAATGCGGTGATTAATTCCTTGGCGGTGAATGAGGATAATGTGTTGGTGTCGTGTGGGGATAATGGGAGTTTGCGGTTTTGGGATTATCAGACTGGGTATTGTTTTCAGAAGCTGGAGACGATTGTGCAGCCGGGGTCATTGGATTGTGAGGCGGGGATTTATGCGTCGGCTTTTGATATGAGTGGGACGCGGTTTTTGACGTGTGAGGCAGATAAGTCGATTAAGATTTGGAAGGAGGATGCGGAGGCGACGGAGGAGACGCATCCCGTGGATATGGAGGGGTGGAAGCAGGAGTGTTTGGCGCATAAGAGGTGGTAGGGGAGGGAGGAGAGGGAGGGAGGGAGGAGGAGGTGGGGAGTGGAGAAGATATCGTGTGTAACATCTATAACGGCAAGAAAAAGAAGAAAATGGTATATCTGCGTGTCTTGTTTTCCTGCTGATTATTAAGGACAGGAATGAGAGTCGTTTTCTCTTCAAAGTTCTTTTCTCTACTAGGGAACAATTCTTTGCTTGCTTTTTGGGTTTTGTTTCTGATTTATTCAGTATTTTGTGTCGATCGATCGATGTGTACACGCATCATCATCTCAATAACAGCGACGATCTATGACTAGATTTGAGTTGGTTCGTATCTCAGTGTCTACCATAATTTACACCTCTCTTCCTTTTCCTACCCCTCCTTGCCTCCTCCTCTACTTCGATTATCTCCACCTTCCTATCCCTTCTACCTCATCCTCCATCAATCAAACACTTTCCCACCCTTATTCCTTACTACTACTACCCCCTCCTGCCTCATCCCCCCCGCGCTCCTCTCCTCCTCTCCTCTTCTCCTCTCACACCCGCTCACTACTCGACTCCATCCTCCCCCTCAACTGCGCCGCCGTCTTCCCAAACGCCTCCCGGCTCATCTCCTTCAAAAACACATACCCCACCCCCTCCCCCTCCCCCTCCCCAAACCCCTTCCTCTCCTCTTCTCCTCTCACACGCGCTTACTACTCGACTCAATCCTCCCCCTCAACTGCGCCGCCGTCTTACCAAAAGCCTCCCGGCTCATCTCCTTCAAAAACACATACCCCGTCGATTCCCTCACCTTCCTATCCGCATGCCCGGCAAAAAACTCCTCCCCCAACACCACGCCCAACTGCTGCCGTTGTGCCCGCTGGGACACCTCTGACCAATGCGAGAACGGCCCGTCGTAATCAGGCGCAGGGAAAGAAGCAGCCTTCTGAGTGGAAAAACAGGTGAGGAACGCGTCATTCATCTCGTCCAAGCCTGCATCATTAACCGGGGCCATCACTGTGGCCTCCGCCATGTGAAAGCGAAACCAGACATTACGATACCCCCACACCGTCAATCCCGAGGTCGAAGACGAGGTAGTGGTCGCTGTAGCTTCTTCCTCCACTCCCTCCGAGCCTTGATACATACGAATGGCCTGCGACACGACCTGCAGCACCTTGTAATGGGTATCAGGCCCCGTGCCTTCCGGATCAAAAGCAACAGTGACGATGTCGGGGTGGAAGTCTTCGAGAAGCTTCACCACCGGCAAGGCATCATCTTCAATCGTCGGCTGTTTTGTGTGTGTATGGGATTGTATATATATATAAAAATGCTATGTAACATATGACCCTCCCTCCCTCCCTCCCTCACTCCCTCCCTCCTTCCTCCGCACTGACTTACCAAGGGCGTGAAAAAATCATCCGTGTAAAACGCCGACCGCAAGTGACTTATATGCTCCGACAACACCCCCCGCAACGCCCACATCCGATCCGCCTCAGTCTCGCGCATCGCTCCTTTCAACAATTGCACTGTCGTCGGAGACTTATCTCCCGGAAGCTGAGTAGTAAAAAAATCAACCAACCCTCCCACCTCCTTCTGCAGGCCCTCCACGCTCTTCTCCCCCCAAATCACACTCATCTGCCGCAAGCACAACACAGACTCAAGCTCGGCTTCTGTGGCCGTGTCTTGACAACGGTGGGCGGCAACGAAGGCATCCATGACTTGAGCGTGAGGGGTCTCAAAAACGAGCTTGGCATGGGTAGGGAGGAAGGACGCATCCTCGTGCACGGGCTGGAGGATAGAAAGCATGTAGCCGTTCGTAACAGAATGGAAGCCCGAGGTTAGGTAGGTGAATCGGTGGGTGTTGGTCGTCATCAGGTCAGGAAGGGCCGCGTGGTAGGACAACATGATATCATCGTGATGCGGCGCCGTGTGCAAAATCTTCTTCCCCTCCGCCAAGACCTGCCCTCGGGACACCTTCTCCTGTAAATGACGGACCGTCCCTTCTACCAATGCCTGGAGCGAAGCCCGCTTTCGCTCCCTGGCCAGAGGGGCCACGAGCAGGGCGGCACGCGGGTCTCGGGCGGCGTCTTCTTCCGTGAGCTCGACCAGGCGCTTGTTCAGTCGCAAGGCCAAATCTACTAAGGTCGAATCGGCATCCGCCTCCGTCAAGGCCCTCTCGACAATCTTACGGTGCAACGTCTCGGTACGTCGTTCATCCAGCAAGCCAGCAGCGCCTTGAGAGATATAAAAACGAGCCCCCGGCAAGGACTGAAGGCATGTCGCAGGGAAATTGAGGGAGGGGGACTGCTCGATGGCATCGGCGACAACGCGGGCCTTGCCCTCCCCCGCGGCCATGACAATGAGGGTCGCGTCCTTCTTGTGCGTGATGGTGCCGAGGCCAATCGTCAAGGCTGCCTTGTTGCGCGAAAACTCGATGCCACCGAGATCCCCCGAAGCAGCAGCCGCCGTCGGGTAATTGAGAGCGACGAGCCGCGTCGGGCTATCATGGGGCGAGCCGGGCATATTGAAAGCAATGTGACCATCGGGACCAATCCCCCCCAACCAAAAGCCAATGCCGCCCCAGGCCTGAATCTTGGCTTCGTAGTCCTCTGCGAAACGCTGAGCCTTTTGCAACACGGCCAGTTGGGCGGCGCGAGTCTGCTGCTGGCTCTTGCCCGGGGCATCCTCCGCGGCGCAGTCCGGGATGTAACCGTTCGTGTGATTGTTGTTATGAGTGCCGTCTAGGCCTTCATTCTCTTCTTCATGGTGCTGCGGCTCCTTCTCCTGCAGCATGCTCAAGTCCGCAATCCCGTTCTCGAAGATGGAGGCGCACGCTTGGTGGTCGTCCGGCAGGACGCCGGCAGCCACATAATCCATGGTCAAGATGTTCTCGGGCTGCAGGTCCAACAAAGGAAAATACAACGTGCGGACGTAGTGCGTAAATGCCGTCTTGTGGTCGGAGTGCATGGGGAAAAACTCATCGAGCTGCACGAACTTGAGCTGGGACGTCTCGGGAAAGGACGGCAGGCCACACAAGCCATAATGTTTCAGCTCGGCCTGCGTGCTGGGCTCGTCCCAATGCTGGCGGTAGTGCTTGAGGTAGGCAATGAACATCTCGGGCGTGCGGCCCGTGGGCAGAGACACGACGCCCTCCGGATTGGCCGCGACCCACTCGAGGAATCGAAGGCACACGAGCTTCCCCAAGGCCCCAACATTAGCCACTTCCACCACGGCAGGCATGCGTTCGCTGCCATACCGCTCTTGCCGCGCGCTATCGCGAACAAACGCCCGCTCCACCGGCGTGAGGGACGGGTGGCGGTCTCGCATGTTTTGATGAATCAGAGGATCAGAGGGCGGGACGTAGAGGGACGCGCGGCGACTGGGGGAGAGCCCGCCGGCGGGGACGACGACGCGGGGCTGTATGTGTTTTGTGTTTGGTAGGATTTAGGATTAGTGGAGGACAAGAGGGAGAATGCCAAAGTGTGTAGGACCTTGCAAGACAGGTACGCGGTGATTTTGCATGCACACGACTTTCTGACAAGCCCCCAAAGGGGAGAGGGCGATGTATCGATCGAAGATCGAAGGAACAAAGCATGGGCCGCCTTGGGTGGGGTACGTCAGCAGTTGCTTGCTGTGTGTGGGTTTCCTTTGTTTCTTTCTCTTTTGATGGTTTTATGATGGTACACTTTTACAGTTACTTCGCTTGTCATTTGTATCAGTCTTTTGTTTGCTGTACACGCTGTCCTCCTCCCCAACACAAAAGTCGCGGCCAGCCCTGGACATGGTTCCCCTATTGCTGCAGTCCTCCATCGTGGGCGCTTGCACTCTCTCCTATTCAGTTCAGGTCCTTGCTTCCCACAATCTTTCTTGCTGCTGCGCTTCGCCTCTCTTTTCCCGACCCACAAAACACTGCCGCAGACCTGACCCTCATTACTCACACCAAAGACCCCCCTCCTCCTCCTCCTCCTCCTCCTCCGCCGGGCACCGGCGACATGGACTTGCGCTTGTTGCTCCGCGTGACCATGCTCCGCTGGCTTCGCAATTCGTAATATCGCGGCAAAATTGTCTGCTGCTTCTGCTTCTGCTGGTGCTGCTGCTGGTGGTCCTGCTGCTGCGACTGCTGCTGCTGCTTGTGGAGCACACCCCGACGGCGGCCACTGCTGCTGCTCTCCGCGCCCTCCATCTGCTCCTTCTTCTTCCCACCTCCACCTCCCCTCTGTTGCTGCTGCCGCGCTCGTCCACTGTTACTCCCCCCACCACCACCATAATTGAATTGCGGCCGGGTGCTTGGCCAAAACTCCAAATGCCTTATTACCGACTCCCACTTCTCGTCCTCATCCGCCAACAGAAAAGCCCGCCGAGCATCCACATCACATCGCAATGAATACACAAAATTAGCATAAGCATACAACCTCGGCACTACATGCGCAAAAAACAACTGCCCATGCTGCAGCTGTCCTTCATCCAGAGCAACACGCGTCGTGGTCATCGTCGCAACCTCACCCCTTCCTCCCCCGGCACCTCCTCCTTCTCCACCTCGTCCACGCACCACCTGCACTAGATCTCCCCACGTTGTGCCTCCCCCTCCATTGGCACCATCTAGCATCAGCATGTATGTGAGCAATTGCAGGGTGTCGTGGAAAGGAGGGGGGTCGCGTACGTTTCGCTCGGCCACGCGGTGCTTCACCTGTTGGTGTGTTTGTGTGTGAGTGTGTGGGAAAGTGAGTAAGTAAGCAGGATAGAATAAGCAAAAATGGCAAGGATAAATCAGGAAAAGAAGAAGCTTCAAGCTTCTCCTGATTTATTCAAAAGCAGGCTGCTATACACATCTCAAGCAAGCAAGGCACAAGGCACGTACCTCCACCACCATCATCCGCATTTGCCACGCCCCCGGATCTTCATGGCTCGCGTCCAAAGCTTCCGTCAGTCCATCCACCACCCCACACACACGAAACCATGCATCGGGGCCTCGGATAGGAGGGCGGGAGGGAAGGCAAGGGGGAGGGCATTGTTGTTGTTGCTGCTCGGAGGAGGAAGACGAGACTGGTGGTGGTGGCGCCTCGGCAGAAAAAGAAGCAGCAGCAGCAGCAGGGGGTAGGTGGACTTTTATTGGCGGTTCGGCAGGGGGGGAGACGATGGTAGATGTAGTGGTGGTGATGGCGGCACTGCTGGTGGTGATGAGAGCATCCGTGGTCGTCGCCGCCGCAGGAGCATTCAAGGTGGAGGTCATCGAAGCACTAGTTGTCTCCATTGCTACCATCGTCGTCGTGCTGCAAGTGCTGCTGCTGCTGCTGCTGCTGCTGCTGCTGCTGCTGCTGCTACTACTACTTTGCTGCTCCACGCGTTGCTTCAGGGCTACCGACTCCGTCGTCATCGTCATCGATACTGCTGCTGCTGCTTCCGCCGCTGCTGCTGCTGCTGCTGTGGTCGGGTCGTCGCTCTTTTCGCCGCCCACCGCTTCTTCTTTCATATTCCCATCCTCATCCTCCACAATCACAAGACCAGGCTCCACCTCCTCCTCGCTTCGCTCTCCTCCCCCTCCTCCTCCTCGCTCCTGCCCTTCCCACTGCTCCTGTCGTTCCCGCAGCGGCTTAACCTCCAAAGACGGCGGATGGTGCAACGACACACACACCGGGTCTTGGGGGAAACACCAGGCCAACAACTTATCATTCTGACTGTGCACCCTCACACCATGCCGACTCTCGTAATATTCAATGGCTGAGCACTCGTGCCTTTTTCCAAACTCCGTCGATAATGTATGCTCCAAATGGTTCCTCAACACAGTTATACCCGCCTCCCCCACCTTCCCTCCCGCCGCCGCCAATTTCAAAGCCTTCCCCATATCCGTCTTGACTCTATCCACGTCCCCCGTCGTCTGCACCGTGGTCGAGCGACTCCCAACCTGGATCTTGCGTAACGCCGCGGCTGCTTGAGGGCCGGCCTGTTGCACTAGCTGCTCGAATTCCTGTTCTTTGCTGACGAGGACCAACCCACAGGCCGCGCAATCTTCTGCTTGTAAATGAGGGAGGTCTTGATAGATGTGTCCGACCAAGAGCTCGAGGAGATCCTTAAAGGGGTGGAAACCTGCCAGGGCTGCGATTTCCGAGGCCCGGAGCCGCAGGACTTGCTCGTGGGCTTCGAGGCGGGGCCGGCGGCGACTACTGTGGGAGTGGGTGGAGGATGGTCGTGACGATGCTGCTGCTTCACTTGAGGAGGGGGCCAGTGCTTGCGGTTGGGGTTGACTAAGCGCTGCTTCTCCTTCTGCTGGCGGTGGTGGTGCTGGCGGGTGCTGCGTTGCTGCTGCGTCTGCCTCTGAGGGTGCCACGGGCATGGGGAGGCTGGCAGAGGGAGGGGAAGGGAGCAGCAGCGCCTGCTCGTCCTGGACAACTGCTGCGGGTGAGACGTCCATGTCATCCTGCTCGTCCTCCATCTGCTGCGGTGGTGGTGCTGCGTGGTTGTCGTTCACGGCTGTGCTGCTGGAGCTTGCTCCATGATGGCCTGGCCCGCGGGGGTCGTGGGAGAGTGCTGTTGGTCCTGCCTAAAGCCTGCCTGCGTGCGGGGACAGCTTCAGCTCTAGGCCCACGCCATGCTCTTCCTTCCTGTGGCTTGATATTGGTGGATGGTTGTGGTGTTAGAGGTAGTCAAAGGGTCTGCGTCGTCGTTCCCAATAATAATGCCTTTGCGCCGATCGCCAGATTCTACCCAGCAGACATGTGCCACCCACCCTCCCTCCCTCCCTCAAACTCAAACCACACTAACACGCTGCACCCACTCCACCATGACATACATACAATACAGGGTCGTCTACCTCTACGATGAACCAAGCCATGCCCTTGGCGGCACCATCACAAGACAGCGGCACCATCACAAGACGAAGAAGAAGAGGCCGCGCAGGAGCAGGAGCCCTCATGGTCAGCACCCTCTTACTTCTAGCATCACCACTTCCCACGACCGCGCATCCGTTTGGGACGGGCGAGGCCGGCATGGACACTTCCGTGCGCTCGTCTTTGCATGCCGCCCTGGCCTCCTACCAGCAGCAGCAGGCAGGTGGTGGGACTCAGGCTCCCACGACGATTGCGCGCTCCAAGCTTTTACAGGACCACGTCTTTCATGGCACCACTACGTGCGCCTTTGTCTTTGACCAAGGCATTTTGGTAGCCGTGGACTCTCGGGCAAGCATGGGTAAGAATTAGTGAGGAGGGACCTGGCCATCCGCATGTGCCTTTTCTCACTTCCCCCCTCCCTCCCCCACGTCTCAGGGAGCTACATTGGCTCGAGTGCCACGGAGAAGGTGCTGCCCGTGAGCCGGCACATTTTGGCAACCATGGCAGGCGGGGCTGCTGACTGTGCCTTTTGGATCCGTCACCTAGCTATGCAGGTAATAATGCGTGGCTCTTGTGTACATCTCGTTCACACCGTATTACGAGGCAGTCCCTTGTTAAAAGTGCCTTGCTCATCACATACGCTCTCCTCCCTATTTTGCAGGCGCGGTTGTACGAAGTAGAGAATGAAGGCCAGCAGCTGACAGTGAAACGGGCGTCGAAGCTACTGGCCAACAATATCGCAAGGTAAGGAGGGAGTGTGGTTGTGACGAAGGGAAGAGAGATGCTTTCTTTCTACGGTTGATGAGCAATTGTTTGCCTCTTTATTCTTCCCTTCCTTTTCATGGCACTTTGCCCGCTTACATTCACTCTATTTCGGTGTGTAACGTGCTTATTAGTTCCGTGCCACGGCCTGCGAGAAATGTGTCATGCATGCATGCACGCTTGGGCAAGGCTAATTTTCAAAGCCCTCCTCCTTTTCCCAACACACCAACCTTCCTTGACCCTCGCCATCCCTCCATCCTCACCTCAACTCTCCAAACACAGATACCTAGGCAAGCTCTCAATGGGCACCATGGTCCTAGGCCACGACCCGCAAGATGGCTTCAGCATTTACTACGTCGACAACGACGGCACCCGGAGCAAAGGAAAACTTTTCGCCGTTGGCTCAGGCAGCACCTACGCGTACAGCATCCTCGACGCGGGCTATCGGGCTGATATGTCCGTGGAGGAAGCAAAGGAGCTGGGGTTGCGCGCCATTCGGCATGCGACCTACCGAGATGCGTTTTCGGGCGGCTTTGTGAATATTTACCTTGTGCAAGCGTCGGGCTGGCGGCGCATTGCCCGTGTGGATGGAGGGTTCTTGTCGCTACCACCATTGGGGGCAGGGGAGGAGGTTGGATCAAGAAAAGAAGAAGCGGGTTGATTGAAAATGTAAAGAAGAAAAAAATAATATATGAGAACTGCGGGTGTACGGTCATGTTGCTTACTCATTTCCCTCTGAATAAAGGGGGTGGGGAGGTTAGAAAGTGGCTTGGACGGAGACTGTGGTACCTAGAGCTATTTTTTGACACCGAAACCATCTTCTTAGCGTAGGAAAGCAGCTTAATGTTGTATTGCTTTGCATTCCAGGGAGAAATGCCTTGATTTCGGCCATGTGCAGATGGGAAAGAGAAGCGAAAATCCAACGGCTAAGGACAGCAAAGCTGCCGTCATCAGCTTTGCTGCGCTCTCACGCCACCGTCTCACCACGCGCGTGCCCACCGTCTCACCACAGCACACTCACTCCTTCTGCTGCACATCCTCTCACAGGTGCTGCCGCTGCTGCTGCTGGTACCGCTGCCGAAGGCATTCCTGCAGCTATCCTCCGCCTTCCTTTCCCTCTTTGCTCCACACCAGCCTCCCGCACCCACACCCCAACGCACAAGCCATGTTCTTTGGATTTGGTCGACAGAGCCTGCGGGGCTTCCGGCCCCGTTCCGAGACCAACTACATGAACATCTTTGCGGTGGTGTTGGGTGTGGCGACGGGCGTGTACATATTTGGAGAGCCATTAAAGGAAGCGGCCGTGGACGTGTCGAAGGAAAAGGGCGGGGCGGGGGCGTGCGCGGCTGGACAGCAGCCGCCGCAACCACCAGCAGGGAAGTAGACAAATGAGAAATTGGTGTGCTGGCTTGATTCGTGGTGCGACGGCAGGCGGGTTAAAGCGCTCAATGCAGCGTAGGGACGGGAGGAGCCCGAGAGCGTGGTGCTGCTGCCGCTGCTTGCCTCTCATTGCACTACTTGCCGCTGCTGCCTCTCGTTCCTGGAGGAGGGAAAAGATAAGGGAAAGCCAAAATGCTAGTGGAGAGCGTCACGATGAATAAGAAATAAACACATGTACTAAAACAATATGTAAACCATCACATCGTTGCTTGCATCCTCTTTTTTACATTCTTTATCCGTTCACACAAAATCACACCCATCCCCGCACCGACAAATGCACTCTCGCCAAGCTCGTCATGTAGTCCCTCCTCACCTTCCCATACGGCGTCGCCACGCTCGCTTGAATATAATTCCGTGCCTTATCCCCCTCCCCCCTTGCCTCGGCATACAACCCCAAGTATAACAAGGCATAAAACGCAGCAGACGACGCAGGGGTCGCGCCTTCCTTGGCCAGGTCCTCCTCAGTGCACTTCCCCATGAATAGTTCATACGCCCTTCGCATATATGGTCGCTGATCAGTTTGAACGACCAGCATTTGTTTGCGTGCTTTGTCGAAGCCGTCGAGCTGCGCTTCGCAGAGGAAGGCCCAGATGGACTCTTCGGTGTCGGCCGGGTTCACCGCGACGTCCTTGCCTGTGGTGTGTGGTGGTGGAGAAGGAGAGAAAGCAGGGAGGAGGAGAAGTGAGCGACCAGAAAGAGAGGGAAGGTTTAAGCTTCACGAGACTAAAAAACACGAATACACACAAACGCAAAATAGAAAAGAAACTACGTACGGAATTGTTCGGCCCCCTCCTTGTACTTTCCAGCGTAGTAAAGTGATAATCCCCTTTGCCATAAGTAAGGCTCAATCTTGGAACCGCCAATAGCGAGGGCCTCGTCGAAATATTCGATCGACCCTTTCACGTCGCCTTGTCGGAAGACGTCCATGCCTGGAGGAAAGTGGGGGGGAAGGGAGGAGGGAGGGAGGGAGGGTTAGAAATGAAAATAGGGGGAAGGATAAAGACGTCAGAAGGACCAGGACCAAACTCAAATTGCTACCCGAAGCATGCGTTGACCCACTCGTCAGATTGTTGCTAGCCACACGACCAGGAGCCCAAAAGCGATGCCCCATCCAGTCCCTCCCGCGTATCATCAACCACATTCTTTCTTTACCTTGCCGGACCAACACTTGGGGGTCTTTGCTTTTCGAACCGTCCCCACCAAACCACGAAGACGCTGCCACCGTCGATGGCGGGCTGCGTGCCATGCCGTGTACTGGCGACGGGCGTGATGCTGGGGTCACTTCTGCGGCGCCTGATTTGGCGGCGGAGGTCGAAGCTGGGGAGGAGGAGGTTTTTGGCATCATCGTTACAAAGGCGCCAGGCAGGCTTGTGGAGACCACTGCTGCTGCGGGTGCGACGGCGACGAGCAGGAGAAGTGATGAGGCCAGGATTAGGGCTCTTGCTGGCGGTCTCATTTCCTGCCTGTTGTTGTGAAAAAATTGTACGCGCGAATGTGAGTGATGACACGTACCTATGCTCACAGATGAACTGTTGAAAAGCTCAACTTGCTTGC
>Ga0209491_10008789_pt1 | contig 12635 bp, 11 predicted proteins | sample BON02_FD_187213 | JGI IMG/M metagenome (GOLD analysis project Ga0209491, IMG submission 187213) | Freshwater microbial communities from Lake Bonney liftoff mats and glacier meltwater in Antarctica - BON-02 (SPAdes) (version 2) | ecosystem: Environmental > Aquatic > Freshwater > Ice > Glacier... | reverse complement strand
CCCGATAGCCACCGCGGATTGAAACCTCCTGATCAGTAGCAACTCAATAATAAAAAAAGCCCGACCGTGAAGTTGAGCTTTAGTGACCTCGTCAAGATTCATCCCGATAGCCATCGCGGATTGAAACCTCCTGATCAGTAGCAACTCAATAATAAAAAAAGCCCAACCGTAAAGTTGGGCTTTAGTGACCTCGTCAAGATTCATCCCGATAGCCATCGCGGATTGAAACGTCATGATCAATAGTAACTCTATAATAAAAAAAGCCCAACTGTGAAGTTGAGCCTTAGTGACCTCGTCAAGATTCATCCCGATAGCCATCGCGGATTGAAACCTCCTGATCAGTAGCAACTCTATAATAAAAAAAGCCCAATCGTAAAGTTGGGCTTTAGTGACCTCGTCAAGATTCATCCCGATAGCCATCGCGGATTGAAACCTCCTGATCAGTAGCAACTCTATAATAAAAAAAGCCCAACTGTGAAGTTGAGCCTTAGTGACCTCGTCAAGATTCATCCCGATAGCCATCGCGGATTGAAACCTCCTGATCAGTAGCAACTCTATAATAAAAAAAGCCCAACCGTAAAGTTGGGCTTTAGTGACCTCGTCAAGATTCAAACTTGAAACCTCCTGAGCCGTAATCAGGTGCTCTATTCAGTTGAGCTACGAAGCCATATCGGAATGCAAAGGTACTTGGAAATCTATTTTTTCCAAATGATGGCATACAATAATATCTTAAAAAAGATCACTACCACTTCAGCCACCTTAAGAATAATTAAGATCAAAAGAGGGGTAAATCATTGAGGATTCCCTACTTTTACCCGCATTCATTGCAAAAAAAGTAACTATTTAATGAAAAAAATATTCTTCTACCTGCTTGCCTTTTCCCTTTTCCAAGGAGCTTTTGCGCAAGAGACCGAAAAAAAGCCAAAAAATCCAATTGGTGGTCGCCCCAATATTCCAAGTGATTTGAGATTTGAATTTGGATTCTCATTACTTACCAACCGCCCCATAGATATGGGGACAAATTTCTTACCCTCACGGACTTTCAACGTCTACTATTCCTATCCCATTGAGATTTTGGGCAAAGGATCGGGTATGACCATGGATTTAGGATTTGGTATTGGGACGGATAAATTAGCATTTAAAAATGATGCAACTCTATTTATTAATCCTGATTTAGGCGCTGCATCGAGTGAGTTACTTCCTATTTCAGATGTCTATGGAAATAATATTGAGGTAACAAAAAATGTGGTAGCTGCTAATTATTTTGATATCCCAATTGATTTCACTTATCATTTAAATAAGTCAAATTACTCACAAGGATTTAGATTTAGTTTAGGTGCCAAGATTGGTTATTTGTATAACTCGCACACCAAGATAAGTTATAAAGACGGAGACATTAGCCGACGAATAAAGGACTCAAGTGATTATGGCTTGGAAAAATTCCGATATGGAATCAGCCTGAAAGCAGGTTCCCCTGGATTCTATGCTTGGTCTTATATTGGACTTAACAACTTGTTTCAAGCTGACAGAGGTCCATTCCGAAATGAAGCTAGCCAACTTAATTTTGGCATAGCAATAAATGTCTTTTAAGTCGAGCCTCAAGATTTTAAAACCGGATCTCACATTCCGGTTTTTTTTATGCCCAGAGGTAGGAGAACCCAAAAAAGCAAACAATAAATCCGAAAATCAAACCTACGTAGATCTCTATCGGGCGATGAGCAGTAAGATAAAGTCTGGAAGTGCCAACTACTCCAGTCAGCATAATGGACAATAGCAGTGGATAAAGCGCTTTGAAAGTTGGAAATTTGAATCCTAATACCAACACCACTGCCATTAGGCCTCCCATACCGGTCATGTGCGCTGACATTTTCCAGAAGAAAGTAACAAATGTCAATATTAAGATTGCAAAGGTGATAATGCCTAGCGACTTCCAGAGAATTGGATCAAATTCAGACTTGTCATATATAAAATACAAAGTCAGTAAATAATAAGTCGAGGTAATTGAAAATGGAATCAATCTATCCTGAATCGTCTCCATATGAAGGCTCTTCAATGTACCGCTCAGCCTCAATCCGAAAATAGTGATCATTGGGATGACCAAAGTTGATAGGACCACCAGATAAAAGATTCTCATCTTGGACTCGGTAGGCAAACTGGTGGACTCAGGCACCACGAAGAAAATCAGTCCAAAGACCAAAGTGGGCACAATGAGTGGTTGGAAAACTACTGAAACTACTAAAGCAAGTATTTTTCGCACTATAGTTCTTTTCTTAGTCTTGCTACCGGTATCTGAAGTTGTTCTCTATATTTCGCCACAGTCCGCCTCGCAATATTATACCCCCTTTTATTTAACATTTTGACTAGCTTATCATCAGAAAGCGGTCGTGTTTTATCTTCCTCATTCACCATAGTCTGAAGGACAGATTTCACTTCACGATTACTCACATCCTCCCCACTATCAGTAGCTATACCTTCTGAGAAAAAATATTTCAATGGATATACTCCAAATTCTGTTTGTATAGCCTTACTATTCGCCACTCTGGAGACAGTCGATATATCCATATCGATTCTTTCTGCAATATCTTTTAGGATCATCGGCCTTAGACTAGTTTCGTCCCCATCGAGGAAGAATGCCTTTTGATATTGCAAAATGGCTTCCATCGTACGAAGGAGTGTATTTTGTCGTTGTTTGATCGCATCAATAAACCATTTAGCAGCATCTAGCTTCTGCTTCACGAAGGAAACAGTTTCCTTTAGCTTTTTGTCTTTTTTATCGCTTTTGTCGTAGGAATCAAACATCTCCGAATAAGAGCGCGAGATCCGAAGTTCAGGCGCATTTTTAGAGTTAAGGCTGATCTCAAATTTCCCACCTACCTGACTGAGCATAAAATCAGGAATCACATACTGCGTGCGAACCAATCCTTCAGCAACTCCTCCTGGTTTTGGATTAAGTCTCGTGATCAGATTTACAGCATCTTTAATCTCTTCTTCAGACAAATCACACTTCTTCTGAATCTTGGAGTAATGTTTCTTGGTAAATTCATCAAAGCAATCCTGAATAATCATCAGCGCGTGAACTACTATCGGATCATTTTGATGCTCTTTCCTTTCCAACTGGATGGTCAGACATTCCTGAAGATTACGAGCCGCTATTCCAGCAGGATCAAAATTTTGAATTTTCCTCAAAGTCTCTTCAAGCTCATCGAAGTCTGTTTCTATATTTTGGCTAAAAGCCAGATCATTGATAATCGCATCCAAGTCTCTACGGATGTAGCCATCGTTTTCGATACTACCAATCAGTTGTCTTCCTATGATTAACTGCCGCTCATTTAGTCTGAGAAAATTAAGCTGTGACAATAACTGCTCATGAAGAGACGATTGGCTGGAGACAGGGATTTCCCTATCTTCATCGTCGGGGCTATAGTTCCCATCACCTTGCATTTTGTACCCACCATAGTCATCATCCAGATAGTCTTCAATATTGACATCACGTTCATCGGCTGAAAAATCTTCCTCAAAATTATCGTCAAATTCCTCATCAGCACTGTCTGAATCTTCGTTTTTACCTTCTTCCAAAGCAGGATTGATTTCGAGTTCTTCCTCGATTCGAGTATCGAGCTCGGCAGTTGGCACCTGCAGCAATTTGATAAATTGGATTTGCTGAGGAGATAGTTTTTGAGAAAGTGATTGGCTAAGATTTAGCTTTTGCATTCAAAATTGGATTAAACCTGCTTTTTGGGTTCAAAAAAGGCTTTTCCACGTGAAAAAGCCAACAATCAAAGTTAGGAAAAACGATCAATTTTTTGATAAAAAGCTGATTTAATCGTTTTTTTGCAGTCTACTAAAAAAGAACGGAGGTTTCACTTCCGCAAAATAAAATCACCACATGGCATTCAACAAACGGGTAAAAATCAAAACTATCCTAGAACAAGCTCCTATTGACACTGAGGTCACTATAATGGGATGGGTACGGACCAAGCGCGGAAATAAAAACGTTTCTTTTATCGCATTGAACGATGGCTCTACTATTGTAAATTATCAAATCGTTGCAAGTCCCGAAATGATTTCGGAAGAAATCCTCAAAAAATGCAGCACCGGTGCATGTCTGAAGGTAATAGGGATTATAGTAGCATCTCAAGGCGCCGGTCAGAGTTCAGAATTGAACGCCATTGCTATAGAAGTGCTTGGAGAAGCCGATCCTGAAAAATATCCACTGCAGCCAAAAAAGCATTCACTTGAATTCCTTCGCGAGATTGCCCATCTCAGGATGAGGACAAATACATTTAGTGCTGTATTTAGAGTGCGACATGCACTCGCCTTTGCAGTTAATAAATATTTCAATGATAAGGGATTTTTCTACATCCACACTCCGATTATCACAGCTTCAGATGCTGAAGGAGCTGGAGAAACGTTTAAAGTGACCACTCTTGATCTATTGAATCCTCCAAAAAATGCAGAAGGGAAAATAGATTACAAAAAAGACTTCTTTGAGCGAGAGACAAATCTGACCGTGTCGGGTCAATTAGAAGGTGAGCTAGCAGCTATGGCACTTGCGGAGATCTATACTTTTGGACCCACATTCCGAGCAGAGAATTCCAATACGACCAGGCATCTTGCTGAATTTTGGATGATTGAGCCTGAGATGGCTTTTTATGATGCTGAGGACAATGCAGACCTTGCCGAAGAATTCCTAAAGTATATCATTAATTATGCTTTGGCAAATTGCCAAGATGATCTCCAGTTTTTAGAAACGAGGTTACTTGAAGAGGAGAATGTAAAACCTGCTGATCAGCGATCCGAGATGTCTTTGCTGGAGAAATTAAAGTTTGTCTCAAAAAATGATTTTGTGCGGATCACCTATACCGAGGCGATCGATATTCTGAGAAACTCCAATCCCAACAAAAAGAAAAAATTCCAATATTTAATCGATTCTTGGGGAGCAGATCTACAGTCCGAGCACGAGCGTTTTCTCGTAGAGAAGCATTTCAAAAAACCAGTGATCCTAACCGATTACCCAAAAGAAATCAAATCCTTCTATATGCGTCAAAATGAGGACGGCAAAACAGTAGCAGCGATGGACATCCTATTTCCAGGTATCGGCGAGATCGTAGGAGGTTCGCAACGTGAGGAGCGACTCGATGTATTGACTAAGCGAATGGAAGAAATGAATATCCCCCAAGAAGAAATGTGGTGGTATCTGGATACTCGGAGATTCGGAACCACTCCACATGCAGGATTTGGCTTGGGGTTCGAGCGGATGGTGCAATTTGTGACGGGTATGGGAAATATCCGAGATGTAATTGCCTTCCCAAGAACACCCGGAAATGCAGAATTCTAAATATGGTAGCTATTCCCCGACTAAGAAGTCGGGGGTTTTTATTTAAAAGTTCTTGTTATCCGATGGGTATAGGAAATATTTTTTCAACTTCCTATTCTGATTCTTTGCGCCAACGGAATACAAAGCAAACTAAAGAGGATAGCAATGTATCCGACAACATTATAATTTATCAACTCTCCATTGGCGCTCTCACCGATAATAATCCCGGCAATCAGTGAAGCAAATCCAGTGGCCAATTGCTGAATAGCAGAATTGAAACTCAGGAAACTCCCTCGGTTTTCAGGTTTGGATGTGCCCGTGATAATTGCTGCTGCGGGTACATATCGTCCATTGGAAGTGACAAAAAACAAGGTAGAAACCATCAAAACGAATGGCATTGGAGTATTGCCAAGATTGGTGATAATTGCTATCGGAATCACATTGAGAAACATAAAAATGGCAAATATTCGAAACTTCCCATATTTATCAGAAAGCCTGCCTACCCAAGGCGAAGTGAAAATCGTAAATGCACCACCCGCCATGTAAACATAGCTGATCTCCATTTCAGTAAAACCCACATTGGCAACCATGTAAGGACTCAAAAACGGGATAATCATAAATTGACCAAACATCATCATGACCGACAGTGTGATAGCACGCATTTGGTTGGCATTACTAGTTACCCTACGGATGACTACCATTGGATTTGGTCTGATGATATCGTTTTTGAGATGCTCGGTAATATTTGGGATAAACCGGATAATCATCCCGAGACTTAGAAGTGATAGGCCTGTCAAAATATAAAAAGGCATATGCCAATCAGACAAACTAGCTAGAAACAATCCCATCGGCACACCCAATACCGAAGCAACCGAGAATGCAGCCATTACCAATCCCATAGCTCTGCCTCTTCTAGAATCAGGGATCACATCGCCAATAATGACCAAAATCAGTGCAGAGGTGAGCCCTCCAAACAGTCCTGAAAGCACCCTAGCTAAGAGCAAAACGGAGTAGTTTGGGGAAAGTGCGCAACCCAACGTGGCTATTGCAAAACCAGCATAAATCCCAAGAAGAATCTTTTTCCGGTCAAATCGATCTAAAAAAAATGCACCAAAGAAGCTTGATATCCCAGCGCTGAAAGTGTAAGAAGAAACCAATAATCCGAACTCGCGCGGAGAGATATCGAAGATCCTCATAAGCTGTGGACCCAAGGGCATCAGAATCATAAAATCTACAATATGGATAAAGTTTATGGCCGATAGGGTCCATAATAAGAGCTTCTCTTGTTTCATTTGGAAAAATAACTAAACCAAGAACCCCAGCCGATTTGGGATAGTTTGGTAAAGGAAAACTATTCAGGAAATATTTAACTGAAGATACGTTTCGGGAATTGCCTCAATGATATCGGATGCGATCATGCCTCTCCCCTTTTTCTTAGCTGCAATCTCACCTGCCAAACCATGGTGGTAAACACCACAAAGGGCTGCACTTTCAGGACTATAACCCATACCCAAAAATGCTACAATCATACCTGTCAATACATCCCCTGCTCCACCAGTGCCCATAAAGCGTGTGCCTGAGGAATTAAATACCTGCCGGCCATCTGGCAGGCTAATTACTGAATTTGCTCCTTTCAAAACTAAAATCAAATTATTCCTCTCGGAAAATTCTTTTGCCATTTTTACGCGATCAAAATGGTTTTCAGCCTCACCAACAAGTCTTCTAAACTCCCCGACATGCGGCGTAAGAATAGAACTGAATGGTACCAGTTTAATCAGAGATGGTTCTGCTGCCAATAGATTAAGTGCATCTGCATCCAGTACAATAGGTTTTTTGACTGATTTCAATACTCGCTCAAAAAGAGGGATCCGACTATCAATACCCCAACCTGGCCCGACAGCTACCGAATCAAATTGACCCAAATCCGGGAGACTACCCCAAGTACACATGACTTCGGGGATACTTCCTTGTATAATTCCTCTCTCTGACTCTTCCAGATGACATGTCACCAGGCCAGAGCCAGTTCTCAATGCACTTTTACAAGATAAGTGCAAAGCGCCCATCATACCGAGACTTCCACCGATTATCAAAACCTTTCCAAAATCATTTTTATAGCTAAAGCGAGAGAATTTTCTATGAAGACTTGGCAGATCTTTTTCTTGGAGATAAAACTTTTCAGAGGTTAATTTTGAATTTGGTGGAGCTACGATTCCGATATCCAAAACAACCAATTCACCGGAATATGCTGCATAATCCGGAACTAGTAGGGAGTGCTTTGGGAATTGAAAAGTAACTGTAACCGTTGCTTTCACAGCATCAACAGCTTGATATTGATCGGAAGGAAGGCCGGATGGCATATCTATACTGACAATTTTACCCGGAAAATCATTGAGAAATCTGACTTTCTCTTTAGCCTCCTCTCTAAGCTCCCCTTGAATACCTACTCCAAGAAATGCATCGATCAATATTCCAGCTTCTGAAAAATGAAAACCGTTCCAATCGAACACTTCAACATCTACGGGAAGCAAATCAAAATTAATCGTGGCGTCTTTACTCAGTTCCTCATCGGTATCAAAAAAGCGTATTAGTTTAATTTTAAAGTTTTCACAAGCTAGCAATCGAGCTATTGCAATACCATCTCCACCATTGTTCCCTTTACCTACAGCGACATAGACTGTTTGATCTAAGTCATAATGATTCTGCAGAAACCAACTAACAAAAGCACCTGCAGCACGCTCCATGAGCTGATGGCTTTCTAATCCTGAGCTTTTGAGATATTCTGAATCTAAAATTTTAACTTGATTACCAGTAAAAATTTTTTGTATCATGATTGAGTTTGAATGTCCAATCCCTTCTTAGGAATACTTACCAAAAGTAAAAAACCAAGACCAACAAGAAAGAAAATCCCCAATGATAAAGCACTGTTTCGCATGTTTCCGGTGATCTGCTCTATAATTCCATAGGAGAATGTCCCCAAAACTATAGCCATCTTCTCGGTTACATCATAAAAGCTGAAGTAAGAAGCATGATCGGTAGTCGACGTGGGGATCAGTTTAGAAAATGTAGACCGAGAAATGGCCTGAATTCCACCCATAACCAAACCGACTACGAATGCTAATGCAAAAAATTCGTACACATTATATACGTAGTATGCAGCACCACAAATCCCAACCCAGATAAATACCATAATTACTAAACTGATTTTATTACCCAGTTTTTTGGAAATGTAAGCAAACAGGAAGCTTCCTGCTATAGCTACAATTTGAATAATCAATATCGTAATAATCAATTGATCACCAGGCAAACCTAATTCTTTGTCCCCAAAGGTGGCTGCGAGATACATGACTGTCTGCACTCCCATCGAGTAAAAGAAAAATGAAGCCAGAAAGCGTGACATAACTTTGATCTTTTTTACTTCATTATAGACTTTCCTGATTTCCTGATAGCCCTTTGCCAAAAACTCCTTTTTGATATTTTTATTAAAGGGATTTTGGGGTAAGAATCGAAATGGAATTTGAGAGAAACCTGCCCACCATATCCCGGTAATCAAGAAGGAAAAGCGCGGGGCCAAGCTAGTATCCGATATCCCAAACCACTCTGGAAAAGTGATCATCAAAAGGTTAAAAACAAGCAAGATTACACTTCCTACATACCCTAATGCAAAACCTTTGGCACTCAAGTGATCATATTCACTTCTTAGAGCTATTTCCGGTAAATAGGCATTATAGAAAACAATACTCCCTGCATATCCAATACTGGCTAAAACACTACAAGCGATCCCAAACTCAAGATTTTCTCCATCAAAAAAAAACAGTCCTATACAAGCTATCGAACCCATATAGGCGAAAAACTTCATTAACTGTAGCTTCTGACCACTCGCATCAGCAATACCAGAAAGCAGCGGAGAGATAAAAGCAATCACCAAGAACGCAAATGAAATAGAATAGGAATACAACACCGTATTGACGATCTCAAAACCAAGAAAATTTACCAACCCAGAACCGTCAATCCCTTCAGTGACACTATTGTAATAGACTGGAAATATGGTGGAGGTGATTACCAAACTATAGACAGAATTTGCCCAATCATACATTGCCCAGGCATTTTGTACTTTTTTGGTTCTGAGGGGAGCTAGTAGCATAGGGTGTAAAAAAAAAGCTATCCCGATCTTCGGGATAGCTCTAAATATACTTTAATATTTTTTTTATTCTTTTACGACTTTTCCAATGGATGCATAAAGAACTCTTCTTGCATCAGCCTCTCTCAGTTCAAATTGAACATCAGAGATTGGACCCATTTTAACATCTCTGTCTGCTTTGATTGAAATCGTTATCAATCCACGGTCAGCTTCAGGTAACATGTCACGCTCTTGATTCACCCACTGGCGAATGTCAGCTGGATTCAACAATGCATCATTTGCTTGCACACGAGGCTCAACTCCATAAAGAGACGTATTCTTAGGTTTTCCAATGAAAATATAAGAAATCAAGGTCTTCTTCTGAAGTTTTTGAAGCTGCGTTGCTGCAGGTATCTTCTGCTCCACCAATATGTCTTGTTCTCTCAACACGGTGGTAACCATGAAGAAGAAAAGAAGCATAAAGATAATATCCGGTAAAGCTGATGTAGGAATATTAACATCTACTTTTGTCTTCTTGCCAAATTTTCCCATCTTAATTTCCTCCTATTTTATCTGGTTCAGCAATTGAAATCGCCATTGGGATTCCTTCTTTACCTCTATTTTGAAGACTTGCTTCGGCATCGTCTTTCCCGGTCAAAGCTCTATACTCATCAGTACCAAGATTAACTCTGGCGGCATAAATATCAAAATATGCTTTTTTAACTAAATCGAAAACCTCTAGATAGGTTTCATAAGAAGTTCCTCTATTCGTCTTTATCGACACAACCGCTTCTCCTGGATCATCTGAAGACTCAGGTATCCTTCTCGCTAATGCCTTCAATGAAGGAGGCAAAGTATTGAAAAGCTGAACCGCTTCATCATCAGTTGGATTTCCAAAATTCAGGATAAACTCTTTCACTTCCATATCCAAACCTTTAGTGTCAGAATATTCACCTTCTACTAAAAGCTGATCGTTAGCATTGATCAGGATAGTAAAGATGTTACGCTCGTTAACCTTAATGTCAGGTGGTGGAATGTTAGGATCAAGTTTCGGAGGAAGAATATTTAAAATACCCTTATCTGAAGCGATCGTAGTGGTAACAAGAAAGAAGATCAGGAGCAGGAAAGCAATATCGGCCATAGATCCTGCATTGACCTCCGTACTCATTCTATTTTTCTTTCTGGCCATATTACTTAATAGCTTTGGTGAGTTCTGTGAATACGATACTTACCAGCGCAATTATGGCCAGTATGTATGTAGTAATAAGCATTCCTCCAACAAGCTGAGATCCCGCAGGAGTCAGATTGAAAGGATTTGCTTCAAATTTTGGAAGTACTTCGTTGCCTGATATTGAATAAGCGATGAAGAACAACACTACGATCCCCACTATACCAATAGCTGTCTTTAGCAAACTCTTTGGATCATCCAAAGATTGGATTAATGGCATGAAAACTGCCGTAATTGCCCCGATCAGAACCAGTAAGTAGCTCCCGTATAATATGATGTCATAAAAATCCATAATGTGGCTTCTTTAAGATTAACTTTTAATTGATTGCGATCAAATTAACTGATTACTTACCAGTCAATTTATGTCTCACTAAGATATCAACCAATGTGATGGAAGCATCTTCCATATCATTGACCAAAGAGTCAATTTTAGCCACACAATAATTGTAAAATAACTGTAGTATAATAGCTACAATCAATCCAGCGACAGTTGTCAAAAGAGCGATTTTGATACCACCTGCAACCAATGATGGAGAGATATCACCCGCAGCTTCGATTGAGTCGAATGCACCAATCATCCCAATTACTGTACCCATGAAACCCAACATTGGAGCTAGGGAAATAAATAGAGAGATCCAAATTAGACCCTTCTCTAATCTACCCATTTCTACTGAACCGTAGGAAATAATAGACTTTTCAACCATCTCTATACCTTCTGAATATCTCATCAGGCCTTGAGTGAAAATGGAAGCTACTGGACCCTTAGTGTTTTTGGTCACGTCTTTTGCAGCTTCAACACCCCCAGAGGTAAGCGCATCTTCAACTTTAGCCAACAATTTCTTAGTGTTGGTAGATGAAAGATTCAATGTAATGATTCTTTCCAAAGCCACTGCAAGACCTAAAATCAGACAGATGAGTACTGGAGTCATATAAAGAGGATCTCCCTCAATAAATTTCTCTTTAACTATTTGGTGGAAGCCTTGCTCCTCTGCGACGATTTCATCATCTATAATGGCGGGAGTTGTAACAGGCTCCTCTGCTACAATGGTTTCTTCTTGAGCCGCAGTATCAGCTGCTGCTTCTTGTGCGATAGCGAAAGCAGGAACAAATAGAATCCCCGCAAGCATGAACAAAGTGATCAACTTTCTCATAATTTGATTTTTAAATAGACTTTTAATAAAGGTTGAATGGTTTCCATACTAGAATTGAATCTTAAAGTTATCATTTTTTATTTTCAAAAAACAATGACGTTTTTCAGATTTTTTTTAAAAATCAGCCATTTAAATCGTGATTAAGCTAGTTTTTACACGAACGGATTATATTTAAATTCAAACCAAAAATGACTAAGACCTCCAAATTCGATGGTAAGGTTCTTATTTTTTCGCAGAAACAAAAATAAAAAACACATTGAATCTGAACCTTTTTTCAAATGATTGAAAATCCCCAATGAAAACGCCTATTAATCACAACGTTTAGCAATTATAGGATTTAAAAAAAATGTAACTTTTCGTTTGTTAAGCCTTTTAAGTCATAATCGTGAGTGGCATACTTTCACCAGAATTTCAACTTGAAACTGATATTAGGTTCAAAAAATCAGGGTTTCTTCTACCATGTCTACATTCTCATTTGTGCTATTTAGATTAATCAATTCTAAGAAGGTCATAATTAATTATAAAAAAGATGGCTCTTGGTGATTTGTAGTGGGTAGCATGTAACTAAATTAGTAAAATATTTAATTTTGCTAAATGAACAGCAACCAATTATTCGAGATGGCTTTGAGCTTGGAGAAGCCATGGTATGTAAAAAATATTGACATGATTAAGCCCTTGACTGGGATCGAAGGTCAGATTGATATTTACCTTGACTTTGAAAAAGGCTTTAAATTTCCGGGAGGAAAAACTCATGATACTGTCGAGCGAACCTGGCAACATCTCAATTTTTTCCAACATAAATGTTTTTTTACACGCCAGGGT
>Ga0209491_10008788_pt1 | contig 12636 bp, 11 predicted proteins | sample BON02_FD_187213 | JGI IMG/M metagenome (GOLD analysis project Ga0209491, IMG submission 187213) | Freshwater microbial communities from Lake Bonney liftoff mats and glacier meltwater in Antarctica - BON-02 (SPAdes) (version 2) | ecosystem: Environmental > Aquatic > Freshwater > Ice > Glacier... | reverse complement strand
AAAGTCACACCGTTCTGGAATGACTCGTTGTAGCAAAAGCAACAAAATAGAATTAAAACCCCATAGTAAGAATTCGTGGCATAGCGAAAGCTACTGTCAACAGCAAACTAAAGCCGAAATTCCGCTGCGCTACATTGCGGTTTAGTCCTTATATGTTGTGTGCTGGCTTTTTATTTTAATTATTTCATTAATAATTCGGTGTTGTTAATTTTCCTTCGTTGAATTTATCATTAAATGTCTTAATTTTTCCATTGATTTCTACTTTAGAAAAGTCAAAGTTGTCCAATTGACTTTTTGATACTAATACATTCCCACCAACTTTTTTAAGTGATGATATGTTACGACATGTGGTCTTTCTTAAATTTAAATTTCCTCCAACCTCTTCTAAAGACTCCAAAGATGCATGTGTGTTTTTTAAATTTAAATCACCATAAACTATTTTTAATGGTTTGATAGATTCTAAATTTTCTTGATAAACATGATTAGAAAACCATAAATCGCAACCAACTTCGGTTAAGTTTCCAAAGTCATTCATTTTGCCATCTATACCTATAGTTCCGTTTATCTTTTCTATTGGACCAAATGTTTTAATGAAATTTTCTTGTAAAAACCCATGATGAATATGATACTTTTCTCTGACAATTATATCTCCATTAATAACTTTTGTTGCGAGTATTAAAAAATAATTCCCAATTCCTCTCTCAATCTGTAATAAAAATGGATTTCGGTTTAATTCTGGTAGTTCAAAGAGCGTTTTAAATTCATCCACAACATAACCTGTGGTATCTTTTAGCCAATTAATAGCAATTTGCTCTTGGGCTTTTTTATCTAGTTTGAATTTATTCGGAAAATCGGGTGCTTTTACGTTGGGATGATTATGAGTAGAAATAATCAATTCCCCTTTCTTTATTATTTTATCTGTAGTTTCATCAGATTCAATGTTTAGTCTATTTAAAATGTCATCTTCCTGAATTCTAATTGAAAAGCTAGCTAACTTTTTAAATGGAATCCCTTTCTGGTCGATGTAATTGTAAATTTTAGACATTCGGATTTTTTTTTCAGCTTGTACACAACGTTTTGCCTTTAGTTTGTATTCTAATTAAATATACGATAATTTAACTGAAAGGGAGACGGGTAAATGGGTAGAAAACACACAATGGCACAATGTATCGGCAAGAATAGCATTCTTCGCTTGTTGATCCTGTATTATCACTTTTACCGTTTGAAGAGGTGAAGGATAATGTCGTCAGAGACATTACTGCTACTGAGATAAAAAAGATTTTTCTTACTGTTTTCATTGATTATTTTTCATGTTCTGAATGTTTATATTCAAAAAGAAAAAAGGTAACCCATAATTCAAAAATTAAAATTATTAAAACAAAAAAAAAGCTCCATTAGGAGCTTTAAAAAACCGAGTTTAGCGTTCTACTATTTTTTGGATCTTGCAAAATAAACAAGCCATAATATGGCTGGGATAGTATACCAAATCATAAAATTAAAAAGATGTATGCCTTCCTTAGTTGACCTACCCACTGCATCACTACTTAACATTGTAGTGGTTAGTAAAAAGAGTGCCGTTGCTATAACGGTAACAATCGTTGCTGCTGTTTTCATATTTGTTTATTTATTTTATATTTTACAGATTAATAGTGTTACCATAAAAAGGTAACCAAACTTTGGATTATAATTTCGCGAATTGTACCATTAAATTTCCCATAATTATTTTGAGTCCAATTTTAGAATCATCGTAAAGTTGAATTTTTATGTAGTTTCCTTCGTCATCTAGTGCATTAATTATTTGATAATGATTTCCTTTCGAAGTTCCTTCATTCAAGGAACCAAGGTTGCGATACGTGAACACCTCTCCTTTTGAAGTGAAATGAACAATGTCTTTATTTTCATTGTAATTAAAAACCAAAGTGTGTTCCACAGTTTGCCAATCAGACCATGATTGAGTATCTGGGTCAAAAAAAGCGACATGGTTGAAGTCTGCTCGAAATTTATCTTGAGCATGCGCCGTGGAGAGAAGTAGAAGAAAAAAGGGAAGTAGAAATAAATTTTTCATCGTATTAAATTTTTTAAAGTTTACATACATGAATAACCAATTTGAAAAAAGGTAACCAAGTCGATGTAAAATTTTCAGGAAGGAAATACTCGCAAAGTCATAAAAGGAATAGAAATAATAACTTACATTATTCATCCGGCATAATTAAAAAAATATTATTCAACTCTTTATTAAGAGATATCAACTTAAATATCCTATCCAAAATATATGCTCAGCTGAACGAGGAAAATTCTATTCAGACATAAAAAATTATGAAAAAGCAATAAAAGATTTTGAAAAGGCTATTTTGATCGATTCCAACTTGGTTAAAGTGTATCACTACCGAATGCAAATGCTTAAAGAGCAAAATTTGATCGATGACGCTATCACAATCGGAAAGTTGGCAATTACAAAATTTAAAAATGATACTACTTCTCATTTTTTATTGGGAGAATTGTACAATTCAAAGAAAGAATTTATAAAATCTCTGAATCACTATTCGGAAGCATCTTCTATAATGAAATACAATATTTTTTATCAAACTATCTTACCCGATTTTACTCCATTTTTTGGCAGCGATTGTCAAATGCGAATAGCTGAAATTTACGCGAAACTTAATGAAATTCAACTAACATGTGATGCTCTATTTAAGGCGAAAGACTTGTTGAAATTAGAAACTCGACCTGACAAAGCTCAAAAGGAAAACGAACTTCAGGATAAGATTAATCAATATTGTAAGGACTAATTCCAAAAACAAAAAACTCCTTAAAGGAGTTTTTTGTTTAATTGCGCTTGTATATTCGGGTGATACAGCACCAGTCATTCCGGTGAAAAAGTGGCAGAAATAATAAATTATGTTGCCAGGAATTTGCTTCAATAATTGATCCACTCTACAAGATTCTTGTCTATTGCAATGTTTGAGTAGGTGTTTGTATGTATATCCCAATTGTAGTAGTAAAGAATTTCGCTAGAAACATAATCTATTAAAATCATCTGGTTTCTTTCGTCATAATATCTATCGTATTCTGATTTATTATCGTAGACTATAGTCTGATCAAATACCCATTTATTCGCTAGCCACTTTGCATTTGCCCCCTTTTGAAAATAAATAGAATCAATCGAGAACACAATTTCGGTTAGCATAGGTATACTCTCTAGTAATTTGTATTCATTTTGGGTTTTACTCCATACATATTCCTCGACTAAGTTCCCTGTATAGCCACCATTATTTACTTGAGCATGAGCTGTGGAGAGAAATAGAACAAAAAAGGATAGTACACATAAATTTTTCATAGCGTTAAATTTTTAAAGTTAATACCCATTTATATCCAATTAGGAAAAAGGTAACCAACTCGCTACAAAATTTTTAAAAAATATTCTGGAAAGAAGTATTTGAAAGGTGAAAAAGGGGTAGAAATAATAAATGTTACTCCCCCACCAAAATAAACGCACCCCAATAATACGGCTCTGGGTACTTCGCCTTGATCTCTAATTGCGTTCTGTTGAAAGCCTCTCTGATGCTGGTTTTTTCATTGAGCCAAATATCATAGAATAGTGTCATAAATTCTTGGGTAACCTTATCATCTACTTTCCAAAGTGACATTATAGTATTCTTTGCTCCGGCATCGGCAAATGCTCTACGGAGGCCATACACTCCTTCACTGTTTTTCACTTCACCTTTTCCGGTTTCACAAGCACTCAACACAACCAGTTCTGTCTCTCTTAAATCGAGAAAAGATGCTTCTGCGGCGCTTAATAATCCGTTTTCTCCTTTTGCTTCTTCCCCTTGTAAAGTTTTATTGGCTCCAGTAAACAATAAACCAGAACGCAACATCGGATCCTGAACTACTTGTTGTCTATCCATACCAAGAAAACGATCATTCGATTTATCCATAGGGACGTCTTCAAAGAAATAACCATGAGTAGCTATATGTAGAACTCTTGGGCTTTGTTCCTTTTTTATATTTGTTTCTGATGCTGTTCCTCCGGTGTAGGTAGCAACACTCCATCCTTGTTTTTGAAAAGTTGAAGCGATCTGTTCTACCTCAACTTTTGTCGCAGGGAGTGGAGACGCTTTAAGCCCACCTCTAGTCAAGCTGTCCAACCACATCTGATTGAGATCCCTGGTTGATGCCAGGTAATCATTCGTATCTACTGAAACGGTTGTATTTCCATTGTAATCAGGAAAGCCGAATAGCGAAGCGGAATTAGTGGAATATATTTTCTTTTCTCTTTCTTTGCTTAACACGAAATCCCGTGCACTATTAACGATGCGAATATCTTTTTCTTCAATTAAGTATTTCTCGGTTTCGGGATTGTATATTGTATTCAGATTGATTTTATTATAGACTCCACCCAAGGAAACATAAATCGTTTTTGCATCGCCTATTTTATCTGCAATTGGTTTCCAAAAAGTATTGTAAAAAACTGCGCTTTTTAAATCCGTTTTGTATTCTTGATTTGATACTTCTTGTTGATATAACTCGAAGATTTCTTGTTCTAATTGACTGCCATCATTTATCACAATATAATCTACCAATGTGTTTTTTGAATCACTTATAAATACTAAATATTGATTGGTGTCTGTCCATTTATTGGTATTGAAGTTGTATTTCGGACAAGAAAAAAAATCGACTAAAACTTCATTTGATTTAAGACTTTTTAAAACATCTAATCCTGTCATTGTTCGATTCAATTCTGCAAAATCTTTGGAATTTCGACTTAAAACCATTTCTATATCTTCAATTTGTTTTTCCAAAGCTTTTGTATTTATTCCTTTATTTTGCTTTTCTTGAATTGTCATTTCGTTGTATTTATTCAGATTCAGTTTAAAGAGTTTTAATGTTTCGAAATCTTTATATAAGGAAGTATCTTTTCCCTTCATCAATCGTTCTTGAACTATTTTAGAATCATTACTCAACATACCATTAATTTCAATCCATTGATTAAATAGCTCAACACAATGATTGTTACTTTGAGAAAAAATATTAGTTGAAAATATAAATGACGATTCAATATTTCTTTTAAATTCGGTTAAAATCCGATCATTTAATCCTATTTTGTTTTTCTTGAAATTTGTTAAAGATACTTCAGTACTTAAAATAGCGTTTTCTAGTGACTTATTGTAATCACCAAGATTAGAATAATCACCAGCGATATTACCTAGGCTCAATGCATAAGAGGGATGGTCTTTACCAAGTGTGTTTTCAAAAATACCAAGTGCCATTAAATTAAATTCAAGGGATTTAGTGTAATCTCCTAGATTAGAGTAATTCCCGGCGATATTATTCAGGCTCATTGCATAAGAGGAATGTTCTTTTCCAAGTGTGTTTTCATAAATATCTAGTGCTATTAAATTAAATTCAAGGGCTTTAGTGTAGTTTCCTAATGAGTAGTAATTCATGGCGATATTATTCAGGCTCATTGCATAATTACGATGCTCTTTACCAAGGGCGTTTTCAAAAACACCAAGTGCCATTAAATTAAATTCAAGGGATTTAGTGTAATCTCCTAGATCAGAGTAATTCATGGCGATATTATTCAGGCTCATTGCATAAGAGGAATGTTCTTTTCCAAGTGTGTTTTCATAAACACCTAGTGCTATTAAATTAAATTCTAGTGACTTTTTGTAATCTCCTAGATCAGAGTAATTCACGGCGATATTATTCAGGCTCATTGCATAAGAGGAATGTTCTTTTCCAAGTGCGTTTTCATAAATACCAAGTGCCATTAAATTAAATTCAAGGGCTTTAGTGTAATCACCAAGGTAAGAATAATCAAAAGCTATGTTATTAAGGCTTTTAGCATAATAGGGATGGTCTTTTCTAAAAACTTTTTCGATTATTTCCAAAGCTTGCATATTATATTCTAATGCCTTTTTGTAATCACCAAGGTAAGAATAATCTAAAGCAATATTATTAAGGCTTGTAGCGTAATCAGGATGTTCTTTTCCTAATATTTTTTCTCTTATTTCCAAAGCTTGCATATTATATTCTAGTGACTTTTTGTAATCTCCAAGATCAGAGTAATTTACAGCGATGTTATTAAAGCTTCTAGCGTAATTAGTCCAGTCTTTTCCAAAAACTTTTTTACTTATTTCCAAAGCTTGCATATTATATTCTAGTGACTTTTTGTAATCACCAAGATCAGAGTAATTTGATGCAATGTTATTAAAGCTTACAGCATATGAGGGATGGTGTTTTCTAAAAACTTTTTCGATTATTTCTAAAGCTTGCATATTATATTCTAGTGACTTTTTGTAATCGCCAAGATGAGAGTAGTTTACAGCGATGTTATTAAGGCTTGTAGCGTAATCAGGATGTTCTTTACCAAAAACTTTTTCGATTATTTCTAAAGCTTGCATATTATATTCTAGTGACTTTTTGTAATCGCCAAGATGAGAGTAGTTTACAGCGATGTTATTAAGGCTTGTAGCGTAATCAGGATGTTCTTTACCAAAAACTTTTTCCCTTATTTCCAAAGCTTGTAGATTATATTCTAGTGACTTATTGTGATCGCCAAGGTTAGAATAATCAAGACCTATGTTATTAAGGCTTATAGCATAATCAGGATGTTCTTTACCAAAAACTTTTCCATAGATGCCTAAAGCTTGCATATTATATTCTAGTGACTTATTGTAATCGCCAAGATGAGAATAAGCTCGGGCGGTAAAAAGTCTTATCTCGGCTATATTTGTATCTATAGGTAGATTAAGTTCTTTGATAACATTTATTAAAGAATCTCCTTTTCTAGCAGCAGTAATATTATCATTATTATCGACAGCCAACCAAAATTCACTAACTGTTTTACTAATCTGATTCTGCCCGTAAGCAATAAATCCAAAACAAATAATTAAATAAAATAAAATAATTTTCATAAAATACGATGTAAAATGGATGAATTACTTTTCCGTATTAAAAACGGGATTTCCTCATAATTAAGATGCCAACACAAACCAATTCGGTGCTTTCCATCTCTAATTATCAATTGATTTCCTGCTAATTCAAGAATAGGGGGATAAATTTTTACTTTTTGAGAATAAATAAATTGAATTAAAGTATCCATTTTAGAATCTGACACAAGATCTTGTTGGGATGTGAAAATATCTCTTTCAGGATCAAATTGATCAATAACATTTGTTATATTAAAATTTTTAATAATATATTGGCTTATGTCAAGATGGTGAACTCCAATTGTTTCCAAATTTGACAGTTTAATATTCGAAATATCGGTTTCAAATTCTACTATTAAATCACTTAAATTCATAATTTACTCCCCCCCAAAATAAACGCACCCCAATAATACGGCTGAGGGTACTTCGCCTTGATTTCTAATTGCGTTCTATTAAAAGCCTCTCTGATACTGGTTATTTTGAGTAAGACTAAAATTTAGAAACTCTTGTGTTACTTTTTATAAAGATGTGTTTTTAATAAATCAAGGTTTTATCATCTCTGGCTCCTCCTCCGGTTTGATTGATTCAACAAACTTTTGGTATTCTTCAGAATTTACATCTATGGTTTTTCCTGGTGTTATACCTTGAATTACTTCTATTAGATTATCCAGCTTTTGATCTTCTTCCGTCCCCGAGAAACCTTGATAGTGTTGAGAGCTTTGTAGCGTGCCGTAATTGAAATAGGTTTTGTAATAATATCCATTATTGTAAATGATTCCCCAACCATTTTTATAGCCATTTGAAAAACTACCAATATAAAGTGAGTTGTCAGTATGCAAAAGAATTCCCCAACCATTTCGGTAGCGATTTGAGAATTCTCCTTCGTATACTTCTCCGTTATCATATTTGTATCGAGAATAATTAGAAGCGCAATCTCCTAGTGTACAATTTCCTGTTCTGTAACCAGTAGTACTGGTGTTTAATTCAATAATATAAGCCTCGGTTAAGTATTTTTTTATGTCTAAATAAGTTATCCAAACAAATCCTTGATCTCCAAATCCAGTTCCATAGCTATTCATTAATTCAAAACTTCCACCATATTTAGAGTCATCATAACCTACAATACACATAGCATGCCCTCCGTTAATTGACTCATTGCCAGAGGGTGTCCATTTACCATAAGTGATACCCGTTCCCGTGGTGAAGGAAGAAGTAACTGAAATACCGGCGGATACTACTTTTTTATTATTTAAAGCTGTTTTTATACTTGAAATCAAGTTTGTTTTATCTGTTAATACATAGTAATTATTTGCAGAATAAATATTAGCAACTGCTAAAGCGAATTTATCTATTTCAGAAATTGAATTACAGCGAAGCCAAGGCGGAGCATAGCGTGGTTTAACGCCATAGTTTACAACAACATCCAAGGCTTCCCACATGTGAGTTCCTTCTTGACACCAAGAGTCTGTGTAATTTCTAATCATTGCATAAATAAAATCAGGGTCCATTACACGAATGCTCTTTTTTATTTCATTTGTTTCACCCATCAAAATGTTTTGTTGAGTACTAAGTTGTGCGTATGCAGTAGCCCAGCCTACACAAGTTGCTAGTTTCCCTTGACTTAATATTGGTGGGCAATAAGATCGGTAAGAAATTTTTGCCGGGAGAACTGTAGCAGCATATCCTTGTTCATCTTGCGGATTATATTGTTTTAAACTCTCATATTTTTCTTTATCAAACTTAATCCCTTGAGAAAATCCTATTATACTAAATAATAAGAAATTTATAGCCAAAAATGTTTTCATAATTAATTTAGAAAATAATACACTTTGTTTTTTTTATCATCAACCCTTATAATCCAATTTTTAAACTGATAAAAAGTATATAAATTGGATTTCATTATTTTATCTGAGAAAATCTCTAATTCACTAATCGAAGTGCCAAATTCATGATTATTTATTTTTGAAATGTAGATTGATGTTTTGCCAGTTGGTAAATCTGTAAATAACAATCTAACGTATTCAATCGAATCTATTTTTAAGACACTATAGCGTAAATTAGATGCTGAGGCAATAAGTTTAACAAGTGTGTCTGAATTGATCAATTTTTTTTTATTAATTGGGTCATGGAATACAGCAGATGACGTTAAGAAATTCAATTTATTCAATTGCTCCAATGGGTTATTTTGAATAAATGGACTATCAATCGGAAAGAAGAGTCTGTTCAAATTTCTTTTGGAAAGAACACAAACTTCAACATTACTACCCAAGATTTTTTTTGCTTCTATTAAATTACCTTTATAATGTTCAATTATTCCTTTCATTGTTATTGCTTGTGGGATTTCAATTTTATTTACTTTTCTCAAATAATATTCACTCTCATCAATATTTACTGAATTAGGATTTATTAAATTCGATAAAAAATAAGCAATTGATAAATTTAAATTTGCAATAGGGTAGTCACCACTATTCATTGCATCATTAAAATAGTTAATTGCAAGTTTTATTTTTTCTTCTGGATCAAAATCATCAAAAGCTCTTTGATTTGAAGTAATCATTTTGGATTTTGAATCAATAAAACAAGGAAGTTCATATTTTTGAAATAGTGTGTCACTTTCAATAACTTCTAGCATTATTGATAAGCCCATATTATTGTATACTTCAGAACTCTTAAATCCTTCTGAAATAATAATTGAATAAATCCTTTGAGAAATAGCGTGTTTCCCGTTTACCATTGCAATACTTGCGAAATCAAAAAGTTCGTTCAAAACCTTCATTTTATTTTCTGAAGCTCTGGCTATTAACAATCTATCTTCTAATGAGGGATATTTTTTTAATTTATTTGGGAGTTTAAAATAGCTGTAAACAGTTTTTAATACTTTTGAAGCAATATGTGTTGTTTGATATCCACCAATATGAGAGAAAAACATGGCGTTTTCATCTGCCTGTCGTTCAAAAACAACTGCATACATTGAATCTTTTACGCTTTTAAAGTTCTTTTTAAAATCATTATCTGCATATCCTGAACCAATTCTTTCAATATCATCACTTTGTTTTAATATAATATGAGCGAGTTCGTGTCCTAGAACAAATGCTAATGCATTCATTGAGTCTTTTTCAAAACTTCTGATCATTTTAATAAAATTGGAGCCAACTTTTAATTGTCCATTGGTTCCAGTTGAAAAACCGGGTTTATATCCAACTATATAATTATCGTTATCTGTTATATAAACCAATTCAGGTTGTCCTGATAATCGGCCATTATTTAAGCTTTTATAAATATCATTATATACCTTTTTTACAAAAGCAGGAGGCCGTTCGTAGTTTTGAGAAAAGGCCGAAAAGGAAAATGAAGTAACAATACTAAAAGAAAAAACTACATGTTTAAAAAACATGAATAATGTTTTTATACTAATCATGAAGCTAATATAACTAATTTATTCTAAACAATATATCAATTATCTTGCGTTCATTACAAGGTAATCATTCTTTTTTGAATATAATTTCTTCTGGAAAGAATTTTGAATAAAATTAACCAACACATTGAATACCAAATTATTATTAGTAAAGATTTATTGGTTGACCAAGTAATTTTGCCAAAATAATTTTATGCTAACCCATATAGCAGAGAACACAGAGAATTTGTTCAATAATCCATGTCAATAGTTTTGAAGCTCATTTAATATTTCTTCATTAGTAACCTTGATAAGGTTGCCGCTCTTTTCTTTTAATATTCTAAAAAAGCTATCCTTAATTTTAAGGTAATATTCAGAAGAATTTTCACCATATTTCTCTTTATTTTCCCTTAAATAAACCGATAAAAGAGCTGTCTTTGCGATATTCACTGAATATATAGAAACTTTTTTATCTCTGAAATCATACGTTTGGTCTTTCTTGAGGATTGAATATTTATTCGCTCTGCAAATCGAATCAGCACGTTCTAGCTGTCTTACTCCTTTTTCTAGGGCATCTAGCTGTGACCCCACGCCAGTATTACTGTTTTTACCATTCGGTTCATCCTCCAACTTTTTATGGAAGTAAGACAGGGTATCTTCAATGTATTCCAATTTTCTAGTTAAATAATCCAATTGTTCTTTATTCGAGATTACGTGAATTTCTATTTCTTCTGTCTCGTGAGCATACCCAAAAATAGGTTGATCGGAAGTAACAGCGCTAATTATCACACTAATAGTTTCTTTTGGTAAGTCAATTTTTATTAAACGACTAATGTCCTCCACTGCGTAATATTGGTCTCTGATATCTTTTGTTTTATTGTCTGACTTAGCGACTCTTGGAGTGAATGTGTTAACACTATTATTAAAAAGCAGAATACCTGCAGGAATCAATATAAACAAAAAAATTGCGGCTATTTTCCACCACATTCCGGATTTTATTAAAGAAATTCTATGCAATAAAGCCGCTGGCTGAGCAGTACTAATATCTGAATCCTTCAATTTTTGTTTCAGATTTTTTCTTTCGAATCTTGTTAGAGCAATGATTAGGTCCTCCTCATCTTGCTTAGCATTGTTAATCCTTAAGATTTCTTTTAGCCTCGCCCGCTCAGCTCGTTGAACTGCAATCTCCAGCTCTTTCAAAGCTGAAAATTTGGATTCAAAGGAAAAATTATTTGTTGACCGTAATTTTAAAACAACAGGATCTAAACTCTTCTGATGATGAAAGTAATCATCCACTAAATCAGACATGAAATCTTCCAGAATTTCTAAAAAATCAACCTCACTATTCTGAAATTCATTGATTAAAAATTGTATTCCACCCTGCTGATTATAATCAGCGAAGTTTATGAGCGTCTGTAATACTTTCGCATCTTCAACATCTCTGTAATCAGGAATTTTCGCTGCAACATGTTGCTTAAATAAGCGAACAGATACTAAATCAGATGGACTCATATTGTTCTAGTGCTAAGTCTTTTAATTTCTTTTGGCAACGTGATTTTTGGTTCGCGACATTTTTACCGTTCGTATATCCTAGTAATGCAGCGATTTCCTCCATCGAATTCTTATCATAATAGAATTGTTTCAAAATTTCGTAACACTTTTCTGCGTTCATTTTTAATTTTTCCAGCGAATTTTCTAAAATTGTTATCCTTTTTTCCTTATCATCATCATATTGATCGTCATCAAACCAATCACAAATATTTGAATCAAAATCATCGTCCTTAGAAATAAATCGTGAATTATGCTTAAATCTAGTCAACAACTGATTGCGACAAATGGAATTTACATAGGTTTGGATACTACTCGTGAGTTGGAAATCTGGATCTTTTGACTTTTCATAAAGAACGACCATCGCATCCTGATATATATCCTCTAACAACTCAAAATCATGGTTCATTTTTTTTAAAAACCTTATGGAATATCCTTTGTGTTCATTGTAAATCTTCGTAAAAAAAGATTCATCTGTCCTGAGTTTGAATAACTTTTCTTTGTCAGTCATAATTCAAATCTAATCTAAATAGAATCGGAAATATACAGAACATTTTTTAAATAAAAGCCAATCAGGATAATAACGATGACTTCGTACGATCTTGTTAATTATGAGCTATCAAACTAACTAATGGTCTAGCCCCTTATTAATCGGACTTTTTTAATTTCACTAGTACTAAGGTACAAAATTCTTCTTTATCTTTGCTCTGCGAGGAACAAACGAAGGTGAATATTATACCGAAGTTTGTAAAATGTGCC